>Ga0307479_10006770_pt1 | contig 10545 bp, 6 predicted proteins | sample atmos_gasesECM4C_FD_203743 | JGI IMG/M metagenome (GOLD analysis project Ga0307479, IMG submission 203743) | Hardwood forest soil microbial communities from Morgan-Monroe State Forest, Indiana, United States - atmos_gasesECM4C_515 | ecosystem: Environmental > Terrestrial > Soil > Temperate...
GTCCCTTCGGCTGCTGGCAGGGTTGGGGCGGGGTCGGCTACGAAAACGTTCGCTTCCGCGAAGGAACCATCGTCATCGACGCGGTACAGCAACCCTCCAACCATTTAGTCTACCGTGCCGTCGGCGAAAAGCCCGTGAAGCGCGACTTGCTCTCCTTCAGCCAAAACGAAGTCAACGAACTGGTCCGCCACCTCCTCAAAGACCTAAAGCCCCACAGCAAGTAATTCTCCTTTGTAGCGCGGTTTATCCCGCGTGCAGCACAGCCGTTGTAGGGGTGCGCTTCAGCGCATCCCAGTCTTAGCGGAAGCTAACTCGTCTGCAGTTCACAATCTGAATTGAGCTTTGTGGATCGCGCTTTTCAAGCCCAACATAACTCTTGCGCTCGCCAGCGCCCTTCAGCCCCTAAAGTGGAGGCGACTCCCGTTCCTACTGCAACAACCCAAAAACAGCCACGCTCGTTGGCGTCCCCACGTAAACCCGTCCATTCGCCACCATCGGCGTGATAAATTTGTTGTCTACGAATTGATCGCGTCCACCGGCAGCTTGATTGGAGTTGTACAGTTCCGTCGCCAGATTTCCGGCGTTGTAGGCATGAAGCACGCCTGTGCCACCGTTCTCCACCGCCCAAACGATTCCAGCAGCCGCGGCATTAGCCGATATGCTCGGTGTAGCTCCGGGATAGGCGAACTGGATTGCGCTCTGTGACGCGGGCGCAGCGGCCAACTTTGCATTGGCAATCGGGAAAGCTTTCAGGTTGTCTCCTACCGCGCCGTAGTAAACGGTGTTGTTGAAATAGGAAGGCTTGGCAAATTCGCCGCCCGACGAGATAGCGCCGGCAAGCTCCTGATAAATATTGTCTGCGCTGGCGTTAAACCTTCCCATATTCTCGCGGTCGACTACGTAGATGTTCGGGTTTTGTTTCCCGGACGCCACCGCCAAGTGCCTCGTTGCGCCCGTAGCGTCGACCAGATCAGGCAACAACAATGGCCCACCAGAGCCAAGATCCAAATCCGCATTGGATAAGGACACCGTATTCGTCGGCGTAAAGTAGTCGACCAGTGTGAGCGGCACAGAAGCGGAAATCTTTGCGAAGCAATTCCCGCAGTCACCCTGCGTTGGAAATCCGGAAACGTTTAGGGTCGTATCGAACGTACCGTTTCCGTTCATAAGATAAATATTTCCCGCGGCGTCCGCACCCGGAGCGGTCCCGGCCATCCAGATACCTCCTCCACCGCCATTGGGGACAAGATTCAAATCGGATGTCTGCTTCAGGGTGTCAGCGCTGTAAGACATCACCCAAGACGTGTAGGAACCCCCGTCGCAATGCGAGCCCCACGACGTATAAATCGCTCCATTGACCTCCAGCAGTCCGGGCCGTTCGTTGTATTCGCTGGGATCGAACGAAGCGCCCGCGCCGGCTCCCGGATACGTCGCGGTAATCACCGTCGGACCGCCGAACAGTTCGTGGCCGTTGGTGAGGTCCAAAGCGTGTATGCGATGGATGTAGTTGCCACCCGCATTCTTTGAAACCGCCACCACATAAATGGCCCCGCGGCTCCTATCGATGACCGGGGTTGACGTGATTCCGATCTCTGGCGTCACTTGCCCGCAACCCCGATCGTCGCTGGGGACTTCGCCGGGCATTTGCGTGGAAACCTTCCACAGAAAACTGCTCGTGTTTCCGTTGATGCTATCGGCGTCAAAGGCCAACACGCTGCCATGCTCGGTCACCACATAGAGCACATTGCGCGTTCCGCTGCCCGGTATCGACACATTCGAGAGGTACAGCGGCTGCGCGTCAACTTTCCCGTCCACCACGAACTCGCCGAGCTTCCCGAACATTGCAGAGTTGACATTCGCCGGCGTAAGGAATGTCTCCTTGGTGTTCTGGCCTGTGCGCAAATTGTCGTAATGATAGGTAATCACATCGATGGAGGATTGCCTCGTCGCGGTGTTGGGATTGCCGGCAGGATTCACACGTGCCTCACCGCAACCACCAAGCTGGAGTGCCGCCAGCAAGGCAGTTACGCAGACTGACGAAACAATCGACGTCTCATGTCGAAGCACAAGCACACTCCACCGTAAGGTAATAGTCGTTGAATTAGTAGGATAGCAGCCCGCGAGAATTGGTTGGCCTTATGGAGTGCGGCGGTCTTGAATCCCTGGCGCCTTTGCATCTATTCTCCTCGTCCCATGATGTTCCAGAACAAAGTAGCGCTGATAACCGGATCAGGCCGCGGTATCGGTCGCGTCATAGCCCGATGCTTCGCGAAAGAAGGCGCCTCCGTTTTTCTCACCGCGCGGACGGAAACCGAACTCGCCGCCGTCACAGCGGAAATCAACAAAGCCGCATCTTCCGCTCAGGGCATCGCCCAGGGGGCGGCAGCGCACTTAGCCGCTGACCTTACCGAGGAGAAAGCCTGCCAGCAAGTGTTCGCCGCTGCCCGAGAAAGGTTCGGACGCGTCGACATTCTCGTCAACAACGCCGGCCACTACGGTCCGGTTGTTCCCGTCGAAGAGTATCCGCTCCCGGATTTTGACAAAGTAATCGCCGTGCACCTGCGCGCTGCGTTTCTGCTGAGCAAGCTGGTGCTCCCCGAAATGTACGCGCGCCAATCCGGAGTGATCCTCAACATTTCAAGTTTGTCGGCGAAGTCAGCGTTCGCTTGGGGCTCAGCGTATGCCGCCGCAAAGGCAGGCATGCTGGGCCTGACCCGAGTCACCGCCGCGGAGGCGGCCCGAAAAGGAGTGCGCGTGAACGCGCTTTGTCCTGGCCCAGTGACGGAGACGGCCATGTCCAAGGAGCTAGGCGCGACCCTATCGAAAAAACTAGGCATCAGCCCGCAGGAACAGTTGCAAGGCTTCTTGAATACGCTTCTCCAAGGCCGCGCACAAACCGCCGACGAAATCGCCCGTGCGGCGCTTTTCTTATGTTCGCAGGAGTCCAGCGCGATTACCGGTCAGTCCATAAACGTCGACGGCGGCGCAGCCTTCTTCTAAGTTGCTTGAAAGAAGCCGCTTGTGGAACGAGGCTCGACACCGCGATTTTTCACTTGACTTTAGCCTTAACTTAGTCGATAATTACAGCGTAAGGTACTGCGCTTTCGCCCCGAACTCTCCAACGCATTTCTTTTCATCATATTGCAGGCGAGCCGAATAACTCACTCGTTTTCATACTATTGCAAGACACATACCAGGGGGTTGGGGGCTCGCACCGTAGCAAACGAATTGGTGGCGCGGGACGCTTTTGCCTCAATGCAAGTCGTTCCGGAACACCACGCCGCCTTTCATCACGAATTTGACGCGCTGCAGCTCGGTGATGTCTTTCAGCGGATCGCCACTCACGGCTACCAAGTCGGCCCATTTGCCGGGTTCCACGCTGCCCGCTTTGTCGCTCCAGCCCAGCAGCTCGGCGGCAACAACCGTCCCCGTGCGAATCGACTGCATGGGCGTCATGCCGTAATTGACATAGTACTCAAATTCCTTCGCCTGGTTGACCTCTTTCCAATCGAAGCCGCCGGCGTCTGTGCCCATCGCGATCTTCACGTTTTTCTTCAGCGCCTTTTGAAATGCGGCTTTTTCCAGATCGACCATTTTGGTCCAATTGCCGCCGCGGCCCGGAGCAACATACGCGCCCACCGTGATTGTCGGAACCCAAAACTTGCCCTCTTTCGCAATTTGGTCGATCTCCGCGTCGGTTAAGCCGTCTCCGTGCTCGATGGTGTCCACGCCGGCGCGTAACGCGGCCGCGATTCCGTCGCTGCCAATCGCGTGCGCGGCCACTTTTTTGCCGAGGCGATGCGTTTCGTCCACGATGGCTTTGGCTTCTTCATCGGTGAAATTCACCATGCTGCGCAACACGCCTTCGGCCTCGAAGTGATAACGCCGGTCGGAGTAATACTTGATCCAGTCGGCCCCGTACATAATCTGCTCGCGCACGGCCTTTCGCGCGCCATCTACGCCGTCGACATACTGGACGCCTTTGGGCACCTGCAATTCCCAGGAATAGCCGAGCAGCGGATACATTCCGGAGGGAGTCATCGCGCGCGTAGCCACCTGCATCCGCGGACCAGGCACTTCGCCACTGGCGATGGCATTCTTGACGTCCACATCGGCGTACATAGCGCCTTCGGTCTCCAGGTCGCGCATAGCCGTGAACCCGTGCTCGAGAGCGATGCGTGCATTTCGGGCGGCCAGAATCGCGCGGTACGGGATGGACTGTTTCAGCAGTTGCACATCGTAGTCTTCAGCGGTGACGTCGCCTTGTAACAGCACGTGGGTGTGCGTGTCGATAAGCCCCGGCAGAACCGTTGCCTTTGACAGGTCGACCAATTCCGCTCCGGACGGCACGGAACCTCCAGAGGTAACCGAAACAATCTGGTCGCCGTCGATCAAAATCAACGCGTTGGCGATCGGTGTTTCGCTTTTGCAATCGATCAGACGGCCGGCGCGAACGGCGATTTTCTTTGGCGCTGGTTTGGGCTTTTCTTGGGCGCGAGCGCCGTGAGCAAACAAGATCGCTGCGGCCGATACCACGCAAACAAACGAGCGGAATCTACTATTGATCATGTGCTCCTCTATATTGCGTTTTATGGCGGCAAAGAGTAGCACAGCGACTGATGACGTGGGGTGTGATTAGGGGAGTCGGACGGGCGCAGCATGCTTCGCCACTACAGCAGAATGGGGAACTGATCAGCGACCGACGGGCAAGTAGGCCAAGTAATCGATGCTGTGTTCGTAAAAGCGGCGGCCAGACCGCCCCCCGGCTCCGCTCGAGATAAACCCCACTCCAAAAGAAAAAGGCCAACCGGCTCGGATCGGTTGGCCTTTTTATTGTGCTGGGTTGGAGCCCTCGGCGGGGAAGCCGCTGGCTCTTTGCGGTATAAACTTAAGCGGATCGTACCGTTGCGGAACCCGGACGACGCAGCGGCCGGCGCGCCAGATCTTCTACCGCGGTTACGCCGCGGCGTGCCAACTGCACGACAACGTGGTTGCTATCGGCAACGCGTTGCACGGCCACTTCCCAGCCCTTTTGCAATGTGTACAGAGTGAAAATCCCGAATGCGATCATCGCAAATCCAATGGCAAACAGCGCAAAAGCCGCCAGCAACTCCTGCACAAAGTACAGTTGGAGCGCCGCCAGCACCCCCAAAAACCACCACATCCACTTCCGGCCCTTGTCCTTGGTCTTCATTTTTCCTCTGTTCCCCGACCCGATCCCGCTTCCGTGAACCCTTGCCAGCGAAACTTTGTTCTGCGTCCAGTAACTACAAGCAACTCCTTAGATGCACGAAACTGTCCGTAAGGTCCACTCCCCGAATACCTGTACGATTTGACAGTAAAGGGGGTCCCAAAATCGATGGTACACAAGGCACATTTTCGGTTCTAAACGAATTTCCTAGTACCGCTAGCAATGCCTGAATTTAGTCAAGTCCAGCTTTATCAAATACTTAGCAGACTGTACTTTTCCACAAAAATTCACCGCGCTTTCGCCTGTACGCGAGAAATGCGACCTGTCCGTTCGGTCAGGCCTTTTGCCGACGATTCGAGGTGCCGGATGCAGGTTGCTTGCATATTGGGAAGCTGTGGATTTTCCCAATCTAGCTACACCGGCTTCGCGAATCTATTCGCTTTAGTTTCGCCTGTCAAGCGGTATTTTCTCGCGGGGTATCTCGCTCCCGAAGCCTTCTACCCGAAAGAGACCGATCCAGTTCGGTGCGAGTAGCTACTTGTGGTCGCCAGTTGGCGACGCGGTTTCATATTGAATCAAGCTGGCCAGGCGTGATTTGCGCCATTGCTTCAGCAAAGCGGCACGATGTTTGCTGAGGTCGCGGCCGGTTCGCTCCGCGGGATAAGGAAGATTCTCGCCGACCAAGCCTTGCCACTGAATCAGGTTGTACTTCGGTGCGTCTACTTGATCGGCACGGTCAAAGTTGAATCCGGCGGTTCTTTCTGCCCAGTAGGAAGCATCATGGCGTGGCTTGGCGTAGAACGCGGAAAGGGCGTCCGGCTTCAGCGAGTTTTTGGCGGTTTTCGGCGGCAAGGGGAGCTTCGTTGACCGGAGGATGTCCGGCACGAGGGCATGGAAGTCCCAATGAACGGCGTTCTTCGAGAACACCTCTGTCATGGGAGGCTCGAGAGCATCGTAAGTGCCCAGGTGTTCGATGCCGAGAATGTCGACCATAGTGGCGATCATGCTTACGGTGGTGTACCTGGTTGAAACCACCGCGCCTTGTTTGACGTATGCGCCGGCGACAAAGGCGATGCTGCGGTGGGCATCGACATGGTCGGGCCCGTCCTGGGCGTCGTCTTCAATGACGAACACCAGGGTGTTGCCGCGATAGCGCTGGCTGTTGGCGACCTTCTCCACGATGAGTCCGACGGCGTAGTCGTTGTCCGCAGTCTGTGTCTCCGGCGTGTTGATGCCGTCGATCGCAGTGGCGAAGTCGCCGGTGTGATCGTGCATCACGCGCAAGAATTCCAGGTTGGGCATGTTTCCGTTCTTCTCAAATTCGTCGAACTCGCGGGCCCATTCCTCTACGCGGTAAACGTCGGGAAAGCGGTTATCGAAACTCCGGAAGAAGGGATCGGTGACCGGCTGCAGGGCCGCTTTCGTGGCGAAAGAAACTTTTGTATTGGACTCAAAAGGATTGCGGAGCAGCGGAATTCCTGGCACCAATGCCGTCCGGTCGTACGGAGCGAGATCGATAAAGAAGCCATAGTTGCGGACGCGCAGCTTGGCGCGCAAAGCGGAGTCCCATAGGTACCCGGTGCCCGCTTGTCCCTCCGGGCTGTCCGGAGCGGAAACGTCGTTGGTGCCAAGCAAAAGACCATTCTTAAGATCGGCAGGCAGCTTGTCATAGGCGGGAAATGCGACGGCGCGCTCCGCCGGTGTGGCCAAACCCACATTGACGTTGCGATTGGTGCCCTCGTAATCGTAGTTCAGTCCGCGCCCGGCGTAGTTGATGGACACGGTCTTCTCCAGGGTGTCCGCAGCGCGCGCAGAGGTGGACCAGTTCCAGCCGTCGCCGCTCACTTCGCCGCTGTCGTAAAAGTTATCCAGATCAACGAAGGTGCTGGCCAACGCGTGAAAGTTCGGCGTGATGGCGTTGGGGTACACCACCAGCGCCGGATCACCATTACCCTTTTTCAGGTCGCCGAGTATTTGATCGTAGGTGCGATTCTCTTTGACGATGTAGATGACGTGTTGAATTTTGCCGCGGAGAAACTCCATCATTTCCGTGTCTTGCTTGCCGCGCTTCCCGTTGTAGTAGTTGTTCCTGGCGACTTGCTGGGTCAGGTCCTCCAAGTCCTCGCCGTGTGGCACGGGCACGGTCAAGAAACCAGCCTTGGTGAGTTGCCACATATATTGGTTCGCCGCACGGCAACCCGACTCATTACCCCCGGGTTTCACTGACGCGGCATCGCGGCAACCCTGCGGATTCGGCCCGGCATTGCTCTTGCCGTTCACGATGTAAAGCTTGGCACCGTCCGCACTCAAGCTGGCCGAGTTGGGATACCACCCGGTAGGAATGAGCCCGATGATTTCGCTTTTCGCATCCTCGCGCTGTGCCAGGCGAATAACGGCCACGGAGTTGGCGCCACCGTTGGTAACGTACAGGAACTGGCCGTCGCCAGAAATCGTGACGCTGTTCGGGCTGCTGCCCTTGAACCCTTTCTCGTTGGCAAAAGCCCATTTCGGGGCGGTCGTGCCAATTTCCTCGAGAACCTTGTGGGTGCTGGCGCTGATCACGGCAACGGCGTCGCTGCTCGATTCCGCCACGTACAGCCGCGTTTGCGCTGGATTCAAGGCGATCCGTGTGGGCTGGCCGTTGATCTTGATGCGATCCTTCACCGCAGGGTGGTTCGTGGAGATATCGACGACGACAATTTCCCGGTCGCGCGCGCTGGAAATAAAAGCGGTTGTGTTCCCTTGAATGGCCACCCACTCGGGATACTCGCCTCCAGCCACGCCGTTCCCCGGACGCAAATCCAGTTCGCTGAGAATTTTTCTATCGGCGATGTCCAGCAGACTTATGGAATCATTCTCGTAATTTGCGACGACCAGGCGCTTGCCATCGGCGGTTACTGCCAAGCCTAGCGCACCAGGACTGACCGAACCCAGGGAGAGAGCGCCAGACCGGCCACCTTTAGCATCAACAACCAGGTGCCCGAGTTTGACGGGAGCGTCGCTTTCCGCCCAACTCGAACCGCTCCAATCATAGAAGTGCACGTTGTCGTCCGGTCCGCCGCTGACGTAGAACTCTTTGCCGCTGGGATTGAAATCCAAGCCGTCAAACGCATTTGGAACCTGCAGCACCTGCTTTTGCATCGGCTTGGTGCCGCTAATGTCGAACACAAAAATGTATTCGTTGGATTCTGCCGGGTTGCGTTTGCCTTTGTTTGGGCCGGACGTGAAGTTTTGGCGGTTGTAGCCGCTGGTCAAAATCAGAAGGGTTTTGCCGTCCGGGCTTACGGCAGTGGTGACGGCCTGCCCGACGGTAAAGGCCGGATCGGACGGCAATCCAGGATTCAACGGCTGGAAAGTGGAACCATGGGCGGCTTCCGGCGTAATTCGCACGCCCGTGGGAAGCGGCGTTCCACTCTTTTTGTCGTCACCTGCTTTGGCGGCGACAACGATCATCGCGGAGACGCCCAGTGCCAGTGCGCTCAACCGCCGCAACGGCCTGCGAACCAGGCATTTCCCGTTCATGTTGTCCTCCAACTTGTTTACCAGCGTTTTGCGGCGGCTATGGTAACGCAGTTAGCGCAGATTTTCGCGGTGCGGCGATGCGGGGGTTGCTCGGCCCAGCCGAGCATTTTTACTTGGAGATGTTTCTGCGGGTTCTCTCACACGTGAATAATCAGGGAAAATCGCGACCGATCAGCGAGGAACGCCGGTTGGAAAACTCCAACTGGAAGCGCACAGCGGAATGAGTTGCGGACTTGGGATGAAAAAACTTGAGTTCTCCCGTTAGAGTGAAGCGCTTGCGAGCATGGCCGCAGCGGCGAGTAGAGAGCAGAGTCATTTCGCTGGTTTGCAAGACAGAATCTCTTGATTCTTGAGATAGACGTCGCAGAGCCCCATCATGTCCTTAGGGCAGACATACGCACCGTCACCGCCCGTACAATGGTCGCGCTCCCTTGGCGGCATTGAGTGCAGCGCAGTTGGACTGCGCGGGTGCTGCAGCGGTGGTGGCCGCAAACAAAAGCGGTAACAAGAATGACGCCAGCATAGCTGTGGCGACTTTTCTCAAGTTGCTCTCCCCTCCCTGATAACGAATTCACTGGGACAGTCCACTAGTTCCCTTTCAAGGCGTAGCCCACGTCAAAGGGCAGCTTGCCATCGACGCGCAGCACCTTCACGGAACTATTGATCGCGTACACATCCAAAACGCCGACCGAACCTGGGGTGGCCTCCACGGAGTGCAGCAGATCCTCGTCGCTTTCCACGAGCTTGATGACCTGCCGCGTTTCGTTGAGCTTGGGCATCGCCGCTCTGAGTTCGGCCGGAGCCATACCGAACAGCTTCTGCACCACAACGCGCATTTCGGGGGACGCCGGATCTTTCATGATCAGGGTGAAGGCGCGACCGTCCGGCCATGTTTTCTGTGCGCCCTTGGATAATTTCGCCAGTTCGGTCAAGGGCACATCCTGCAGCTTGCTTCCCGCCGCAACCACGACCGCCATGTTTTTGCTCGCGGCCGCTGCGAACACCGCAACAACTGCGGCAGCGCACAAGAGCCCTGCAGAGCCCAGCAACTTAGATTTGCATCGCGTCGTTTTCATCGGGCGTTGCCTTTTCTGGATGTCACCTCGCAGTATTGGCGGCGTTCACCAAGCGCACAAGCAGGCTTTGCGCGGCCTGTGTCCCAACCGCAAAGCGTACTTAACCAAAGCGCACAACCTGTTCTTTGGGCCAGTTTGCGGTCCACCTCGAGCAGGCTAAGTTGAATCTGGTAAGCACGTCTCAAGAACTCGTTCCAGGAGTGTGTGCTCATGACCCGCTTCACCGCGCGTTGGCTACTGCTGATTTTTCCGTCCTTGCTGGCCACTCCCGCTTGGACGCAAACGACGATGGCTCCGGTCAAAGCGACGACCGCGCGCAAGGCCGCTTCCTCCAGCGGTGTCGCGCCGATTTCCCATCAACAACTTTTCGGCAGCTTGCCGCTCGCGACGCGTTCCGAAGATGCCCGCAAACTGGTAGAGACGGCCATCGATCAATACGAGAACGTGCTGCTTGATAGCTCCGCCAACAGCGCGGGCCAAGCCGCGGAGAAGGATCCGCATTTCGCTTTGGCGTACGCGGTTTGGTCCTTTGCCGCGCGGCGCACGCAACCTTCGCCGGATCTGTTGCAGCGCGCCAAAACGCTGGCCTCGCACGCCACGCCCGACGAGCGGCTGCTCGTCAACTGGATGCTCGACGTGCAACAAGGCAGCATGCTCCCAGCGATTCGCGCGATGAACGACCTTATCGGCCGGTTCCCGAATGACAAGCACATTTTGTATCTCACCGCCGAATGGCTCTATTTCCAGCAGGATTAT
>Ga0307479_10006771_pt1 | contig 10545 bp, 8 predicted proteins | sample atmos_gasesECM4C_FD_203743 | JGI IMG/M metagenome (GOLD analysis project Ga0307479, IMG submission 203743) | Hardwood forest soil microbial communities from Morgan-Monroe State Forest, Indiana, United States - atmos_gasesECM4C_515 | ecosystem: Environmental > Terrestrial > Soil > Temperate...
GACCGTTTGTACCACCACAGACTTGAGCGTCAGCTCGATAAAATCCGCCTCGTTCCGAGCTGGAGTGATGAGAACGTAGGTGGGAAGAGTCGTCACGGTTCTCTCTCGACGGGAGTAAACGAAGGTGAGGCTTGTGGTTGTTTGACGACTCCACTCAATTCGCACAAGAGCACGGAGAGGGCCAGAAGCATCCACGCCTGAGTCCATCTCATGTAAGAGGTCCGAATAGTGCAAGCGCGAAGGACCCGATAATAGAAGAATCCCCGGTCATCCCACATGTGCTTCATCGCCCACTGGAACACGGAACACGCCAAAAAGACATTGTCGGGGTCGAAGTTCCGAAACAAGATGAGCGTGATTATGCTTTGCGCCACACAGTGAGAGTCAATGGGATAGGTGCGATTGTGAAAGTATCTGGCCGCCCCATCCTCCCGGAAAAAGTGGTCTCGGTAGAAACTGAACCCTCGTCGAATGCATGGTTCGAATTCGCGGTTATCCAAGTAACGGCCAATCCGTTGCAATGCACAAAGATTGAATCCTGTGTGGAAGTTATCAATCCAACTTTGGGATGGCGCCTCGCCGTACCTCCATGAACCATTTTCGGATTGTTTCGCTGCCGAATAGCGGGCTGCCTTGAGCGCCGGACCGAGGAATTTCTCATCTCCCGTCTGCTTGTATAAGCGACACAATAGAGCGCTCGCGAGAAAGGTCGCATTGTGCGTCTGACTTCGAATTGAGGGCAGAGGATAGCTGAAGCCCGCTGCCGCAGTATTCCCATCGGTCCAATATAGCTCGTTCAGGATGTACTCGGCGGCACTAACCGCCATGCCAAGGCATTTGGTCTGCCCATTTTGCTCATAAGCATCAAGCAGTGCGTCGGCAACAAATGTCGTACAAACCAAGTTGGGTGCCCCTCTTGGCACCAACACGGCCCGTCCCTGCCAGGCAAAACTGTATCCCCAACACCAGTAAGGAACGCCGGGAGACCGAAGATTGATCAGCCGTTCGATCATCAGTGCGACGAAGTCCCCCTGAGTGGCAATTCTGATCGATGTAAGCCTGATGAATGCCGAGAGAAAAAGCGCAATGCCTTTCGGATTTTGTGTCTTGGGGATACGCGCAAGGTGCCGGAGGTTAATCGGACTACGTTTCATGATCTGTGTGAGAAGGATGCGAGGAACTCTTGAATTGAGGATCGGCAATGAACCGAATATCTTACTGTTTAGAGCATCATAAGGGTCATAACCTTCAAAATTATTAACTAAGCAGTACTCAACCAACTTCTGAGTGGCGTCCTTCGCTTGCTCTAGGCACGCGTAACTATCAGCGTGGGGCACGCTCGCCCAGATCCCCGTTAAACCCATCTATCTTCCATGACAGCCGGTTCGGTGGCGCGTGTTCGTTCAGTCATGGGTCGTCCAGAACCCGCCAGGTCCTCGATCAGCTTTAGATACCGCTCCTTCATAACGTCCCAACGGATCGGAGCGTATTCCTGCGTTGCTCTCGCCGCCAAACGAGTACAAAGACCACGATCTCGGTAGAGCTGGACCATCCGCTCGGCCAAATCTGCAGAATCGTTCGGCTCAAAATAGCTGAGAGCGTCCTCACTGAAATAGTATCTTATCGTCCTCAGGCGGGACATGAGCACGGGCTTCCCCATCGTAATGAATTCAGGCAGCTTATTGGGAAAAGCAAAATCGAGAAACACGTCGCGCCGGATCGGTAGAACTCCGACGTCGCACTTATTCAGCCACGCGGGAATGTCTTCAGACGGTACTTGCCCAACCAAATTAACTTTTGAGGTCAATCCGCGTTCTTGCGCAAGGCCAGCCAACACGCCCTTTTCCGGTCCGGATCCGAGAATCCACAATTCGGCTCCAGGCATCTCTTCATGCACCATGCTGAACGCCTCAATGGCGATATCGAGTCCGTAAATTTTTGTTAAAGTCCCATGGTAAAGCATAACGAATACATGAGAACGATCATCGAGCGCTGCCGCACGCGAGTTCATCGAGAAGCGCGCCTCGTCGGCCGCATTCATGAGCACCATGGTCTTTGGCGAAGGCAGACCGCGCCCGACCAGAAGTGTCTGGATGGGTTCTGTGATCGTGATCACGCGATCAGCACAATCGAAGCTGATTTTTTCTAGAAACTGAAGTAGGCGAACCAGCCGAGAGTCCTCCGCAACTCCATACTTGGACATATAGAACTCAGGCGTGATTTCGTGCATGTCCAATATCAATTTGGCGCCCATCCATCGGGCAGGAACCACGGCAAAGATCAGGAAGTCTGGCAGGGTGTTTACATCAACCACGATGTATCGTCTGTGCTGCATCAGCAGAACCACTCGGACGAGAACCCACAAAAAAAATGCAGCGTACTCGAAAAAATAACGGATCAAGGATCCCCGTTTCTTTCCTAAAGAAACGGTATAGACGTTTACACCGTTGAGGGTATAGGTCATCTTCCCATGAGCCGGAGTCAGGGCCAAGACGTCAACCGAATATCCAGCCGACACTAGAGCCTCGGCCTTTCGCCGCACTCGACAATCAATGTCATACACGTTTTGGACTACAAGGCAGACGGACTTCATTAACAGATCTCGCGCACAAGCATGCCGAGGGGTTGATCATAGATTTTCTGGAGCGAGGCATCAAATCCGACAATAGTGTCAATATTCCACGGAATATCGTTGAATACGTGGGTCGTCTCCCCGAACGGTTGCGTATCGCGTCGCATGGGCGCCTGGTATACCCTTAAGCGCAGAGGTGGCAGAGCTGTATCTTCTTCCCTACAAGGGATAACTCGCACCCCGTCGGCAGTCCCAAGTCCCTCAAAACGCACCCCGCGCCGTTTTTGAAACCAACTGACCACCTGCTCACCCGTGCCGAACCAGACATCACGTGACTTCAAACTTTGAACGAGCTTAATGTAAAAGTCTCCCCAAAACCGCTCAGGTCCATGGCTTCGGTCGTGCCACAGAAGCGTGAGCACACCGCCGAACCTGCTGGCATTATCAATCAGCGTTTGGCAGCGTTGCTCTGCCTCTGGCTCCGAGAGGTCAAGCCTCTGCGGAAAAAACAGGGCGCCGTCCTGGATATGCAAGGGAAGTTCGAGTAGCTTCTGCGCGCCCAGAGGACGAAACACTTGGCTCGTTCCAGCGCGATATCCTATCGTCTCGTTGTAGCCACAGGTGGATTCATAAACGTACCCTGCGCGCTCAAGTACTGATGGGGTGCTCGCATCGCGCAGTAGCCAGTGCACGCGCGTGCCAATGCTGGACTTGCCTGTCACGGCTGCGACTGCCGCCAACTCACCACGCCCTTTTTCCGCGCTGTGCCAGCAATCAATTCCGTGAACACCGAGTTCACAACCTTTCTGCAACAGAACTGCCGTCCAGTGCGGAAGGTCGTTGACATCGTAGGCAGTGGCGCGGCGTGAGGCGTGAGGCCCAGGTACCTTCTCGCCAGGTTGTCGTTTGAAAGGGATTAGGAAATAGGTCGCGGGAAGCCCTTTTTCGACTTCCAAGTACCACTCAAACGGTTCCCAAAAATCTTTCGCCCAGCCTGCATACACGAATGGAAGGGATGCTACCGAAAGCCAACTCCTGAACAACCGTGCTAACGAGAGCCTTCCCCTGTAGAAGTTACGGAGCGCACCGAGGGTAGCTCTGTAGACGAACCCCCACATCGAGTGATCGAAACGGTGGTTTCTTATTCCCACGAAATCGATATCGTGGGTTAGGCACACGGCAAAACTATGGTGCCCAGGAGCAGGGGGAATCTCGATCAGGGGAATCCCGGCGCCCAGTATCCAATCCCGTAGCATGCTGATGTGGATCTCTAGCGTAGGGATGTGCGCGTGTTCTAAAGGCTGACCGGCGGAGAGGAGCAGACGGACCTCTTCAAACAAGTCAAACCCGAGCCGCAATATGGTGAGCTCAGCTGACCGAACCTTAAGGCCCGCTGGCCCGGAGTCCGCTGCAACACAGGGGAGTTCGGTACCGCTCTCCTCAAACGTTAGTGCGTAGCCATATATAGGTAGAAGAATTCCCTTATAGTTTAGGGAGATGCCTTCACGCCGTGAGCGGACAACGATGCCGATGCGCGCGTCGGTACTCTTGGCGTCGGAACCGTAAATGACAACCAGTGTCGCGTCAACTGCTGGAATGTCGTCGGCAGTGGCAACGACGACATCGTATCGTCGTCCCGGGCGATAGAATTCCCACGGCGTCTTGAACAACTCGAAGAATTCCTCGACGATTGGTACTTCGTCGACTCTGGCAATGACTCCGATCACGCTGCCTACTCCGCCCCTGCAAGCGTCCCTGTGCCTGTGAGCTCTGAGGTTGTCTGGCTGAGAACACGGTCGGCTGAGGAATTAGCGGCGAAGAAATCGCGGATGCAGTCTACAACGTACCGTGCCTGCGGCTCGGAAAGTTCCGGTTGAATAGGAAGCGCCAGCGTTTCATTCGCGGCGCGTTCACTTTCGGGGAAGGCACCCATTCCATACCCCAGATAAGCAAAGCACTCTTGTAGGTGCATGGGTACGGGGTAGTACACCTCTGTACCCACGCCTCGCTCCTTTAGGGCGGCTTGCAGTTGATCGCGGCGCGAAATCCGAATCACATATTGATTGAAGATATGGCGATCCGTTTTAACGCTGGGGAGAGCGACGGGGGACGATCCTCCCTCTGCGGTCGTCAATCCAGCCTCTGCAAAAAGCTGATCGTATCTTTTGGCGTTGCGCTGGCGGGCGGCCGTCCAAATGTCCAGGTGCGGCAATTTGGCGGAAACAACGGCAGCCTGAATCGCATCAAGGCGAAAATTGCCGCCGATGATTTTGTGATGATACTTTGGGTTGGCGCCATGGCCGCGCAGGCAGCGCAGCTTGTCCGCACGCTGAGGATCGTTCGTGACCACCATCCCCCCATCTCCTGCGGCACCGAGATTCTTTGACGGAAAGAACGAGAAGCACCCGTAGTCTCCTATTGTTCCAGCCTGCCGCCCGCGATGCATGGCGCCGATCGCCTGGGCAGCGTCTTCAATTACAATCAGCCCATGTTTCTCAGCCATGCTCATCGCAGCGTCCATATCGGCCATCTGGCCATAGAGGTGCACTGGAATAATTGCGCGGGTCTTGTCACTCACGCGCGACGCGATCTGCGACGTCTCGAGGTTGTACGTTGTCGGATCAATATCAACGAAGACTGGAGTCGCTCCCACGCGGGCAATCGCACCAGCCGTCGCAAAGAACGTATATGTGGTTGTAATCACCTCGTCGCCAGGACCGATGTTTTCCGCCATCAAACAGGCCAACAGGGCGTCCGAGCCGGAGGAAACCCCTACAGCGTGTGAACAGTCGCTATACTGAGCGATCGCTTTCTCGCATTCTTCTACCTTCGGTCCCAAGATGAAATGTTGGGACTCCATCACCTCTGCGATGGCAACCTCAACTTCGGATTTGATGGTTGCGTATTGCGCTTTAAGATCGAGTAGTGGCACATGCATACGTGGCTTCCTCTTTCAGTTGTCTGTAAGATTTGGTGCCCTTGTTGAGGTTCTCTGGTAGCGGTGCTTCCTCATCCAGGTCGAGACAGCGCAAAACGCCTGGCTCAACTTCTTGATAACGGTACCCGCTCTCCGGGCACAACATCACTCCATTGGAGTCTGGCGACTGGAGTCGGTGACCGTGGCGGCTCATCCAGCCCACTTGTCTCGCAGGATTTCCAACAACTAACGCGAAATCCGCAACTTTCTTGGTGACCACCGAACCAGCTCCAACAAACGCGTATCGGCCAATCTCTACTCCACAAACGATTGTCGCATTTGCTCCGATTGTGCAGCCACGCCTCAGCAGAGTGGTCTCGTACAAGGAGTGCCGGTTCACCTGAGACCTGGGATTAGTAACATTTGTTAGAACACAAGATGGGCCAAGAAAGACGTCATCTTCAACGACCGCACCCGTATAGACGGACACGTTGTTCTGAATCTTGACGTTGTTTCCGATTACCGTCCCGCCATCGACGTTCACATTTTGTCCAATAACACAACGCTCTCCGATCTTAGCTCCTTTCATTACATGAGAAAAATGCCAAATTTTTGTGCCAGCGCCGATCTGAGCGCCTTCGTCAGCACAGGCAGAATCGTGCACGAAATAAGGAAGCACCTGCTTTTCCTTCTTGATGCTGGGCGCTTCTAGCGCAATCTCCCCGTCGCGCAGTGCCCGCTGACAGGCATCCAAGACTCGCAATACCCTGAGTCCTTCGTTCCCATCGCTCACGGGAGAAGTCCTGGATTCCACACAGTCGAGGAAGTGTTGGCACTCCGCGCGCAGCGGCTCTTGCTCCTCCAGACTGACGATTTCGCCGTTCGCCTTTACTGCGGTGGGAATCCGATTTTTCCATTCCACCTTGTGAGGGTACAAAATCAACTTGTGCTCGGCCGTGTCGTCGAAGACCGCCATTTTTTCTGACCCAACAATCACGAGTCGTTGTTCCTTGACCGGATGCAACCAGCTGACAAAAATGTGAGCTTGGACTCCGCTCAGGAACTCGAAGTGGCTTAATGTGACGTCAGGGATCCCTTGATTCAAGTCAGCTTTTCCCTGACAAGTAACACGAGTCGGCATTTCATTGAGCAGCGACAGCATTACGGAAATATCGTGGGGAGCAAAACTCCAGAGGATATTTTCCTCAGTCCGTATTTTCCCGATATTAAGCCGATTGGAATACAGATAGTTGATTTTCCCTAGGATGCCGTTCTGGATCAACTGTTGCAATTTCAAGATTGCCGGATGATACCGAAGAATGTGTCCAACCATCAGAATCCGGTTCATTTCTTGTGCCAGTTTGACGAGTTCGTCGCCGTGCTTCACGTCGATTGCCAGGGGCTTCTCGACGATTACGTCCTTCCCGGCTTCGAGGGCTGCTTTGGCCATTTCATAGTGGGCCACCGCCGGTGTTGCCAGCGCCACTGCGTCTATCGAAGCATCCGAGAGGATTTCGTGGTATTCCGTGCAAAACCTGATGTCCCCGTAAGAGTGCTTGTAGGCCGCCTCGACTGACCTATCCGCGTCACAGAGTCCTGCCAGGGCTCCCAGCTCATGGAAATTTCGAACGAGGTTTTTGCCCCAATAGCCAACACCAACAACGGCCACCCTGACCTTTGATTTATTGGCGCTACTTTGCATATTCGGCCCTTTCGGCAAGACCCATCGCCTCGGATCCGGCCCCAAGAAGATCTACACATTTACGGGCGGCGTCTCCGTCGCCGTACAATAGTGGATGCGAATTCGACGGCGAAAATGAGTTCACGGCGTCTACAATTTTGTTCAAATCGGAACCCACCAAAACATTCCAACCTGCCTCGATAGTCTCCACCCATTCGGTCTCGTTTCGCATTGTGATACAGGGCACACCGAGCCAATATGCCTCTTTTTGAAGTCCGCCCGAATCTGTGAGCGCCAGCCTTGCGGATCCAAGGAGTTTGACCATTTCCAGATATCCCACGGGTTCGATCAGATGCAAGTGAGGCTCAGGTCGGAAACCCATGTCGGTGATAATCTTTCGAGCTCGCGGGTGAACAGGGAAGATGACCGGCTCATCCATCGCGTTAAACGCGCTCAAAATACTTGAGATTCGTGACGGTTCGTCCGTGTTCTCGCTGCGGTGCACGGTCGCCAGCAGGTAAGCCCGCTTGCCCAATCCAAATCGCTCCAAAATTTCCGATGGTCTCGCCCCAGCGCGTTGTTTTGCCCAGTTGAGAACATCAAGCATCACGTCTCCCACGAGATAAACATTTTGCGTGATGCCTTCTGCAACGAGGTTACTGACTGCAGTCTCACTCGGACAGAGGAGCAAATTCGAGGTGTGGTCCGCCATCACTCGGTTGATTTCTTCGGGCATGCGACGATTGAAACTCCTCAGGCCCGCCTCAACGTGGGCAATCGGAATGGATAATTTTGCCGCCGCCAGCGCCCCAGCCAGCGTTGAGTTCGTGTCGCCGTAGACTAAAACGTAGTGCGGGCGTTCGACGAGCAACACGTCTTCAATGGCTTTCAGCATGGCGCCGGTCTGAGCGCCATGCGGGCCCGAGCCAACTCCCAAACTTGCCTTGGGCTGGGGCATTTCCAGTCCATCAAAGAAAATGCCGGACATTTCATAGTCATAGTGCTGTCCAGTGTGGACCAGAACTTCTTCGTGTCGGCCCTGCAACCTACGGCTCACCGCGGCAGCCTTGATGAATTGAGGCCTCGCTCCGACGATGGTGACAATCTTCACGGGTTCCCCGCTACGCTGTAAAGGGTTGCACGCTAATAATCAGGCAGTCTTGGCTTGCAAGAGCCCTTGGATCTGGGCCGCTAAGAATTTCTTCAGTTCGCTCACCACTCTCACTTGTTGATCCTCGCGCAATTGGGGATACATAGGAAGAGAAAGCACTTCCGCAGTGACATGTTCTGCGACGGGAAAGTCGCCCTTCTTGTACCCAAGCGCTGTATAAGCACTCTGAAGGTGCAGGGGAATGGGGTAATGAACACCAGTACCGACACCGACAGATGAGAAGTGCTTTACCAGTTCTTCCCGATTCTTAACTCTCACTACAAAAAGGTGATAAACAGATCGGGCCCAATCCGGTTCGTGGGGCAAAACTACCTTGTCGCTGCCAATCGTGCAAAGCAGTTTCTGGTATCGGGATGCCGCTGCGCGGCGAAGCTCATTCCACTCGGCGAGATGCTTGAGTTTCGTTTGCAAGATTCCGGCTTGGATCGCATCAAGCCGCCCGTTGTACCCTTCTATTTCATGGTAATACTTCTTTGACTGCCCGTGATCGCGCAGCATCCGCGAAGCTTGCGCGATGGCTTCATCATTGGTCGTCACCGCTCCCGCCTCGCCGCACGCACCCAAATTCTTGCCGGGATAGAAGCTAAAGGCGGCAGCTCTCCCCATCGAACCAGCCAGTCGCCAGCGGTTTTCCTTCTTCGAGAAATATTGAGCACCATGTGCCTGGCAAGCGTCTTCAATGACGATCAGCTTATATTGTTCTGCGATTTCCAGAAGCCGATCCATATCCCCCATCTGTCCATACAGATGGACCGGTACGATCGCTGTTACCGGCTTACCGCTCATATTATCGATCACCACACCAAATCGGGGGTCAACCGTACAAGAATTCTCCAGGTATTCACACAACTTCTGTGGATCCATATTGTAGGTGCGCTCATCGATATCCACGAACCGAGGTTCGGCGCACGTCTGTGAGATCGCCTCCGTGGTCGCGATAAACGTATGCGGCACAGTAACGACGACATCGCCGGATTTCACGCCGGCGCCCATCAGCGCAAAGCGCAGCGCATCCGTACCGCTGCTCACGCCAACACAGTATTTTGTGCCACAAAATTCCGCGAAGTCATGCTCGAATTGTTCAACCATCGGGCCGCCAATAAATCCGGCGGTGCGGAGCGCGCGCTGGAAGACTTCTGTCAGTTGCTGCTCGAGCTCGATATGAGGCGTAGCAAGATCCAGGAATGGTATACGACATTCGTCGTTCACTTTTGTCCACCCATTTCTACAGTCACCTTGGTATGGATAAACCTCGGTATGGATAAACCTCTCAGACGCGCGGGGTTTCCCGCAACTATGGCGTTCGCCGGCACATCTCTTGTTACCACACTTCCAGCGCCGACAATTGCATTCTCGCCGATGGTCAGATTTGCGAGCTCGGTCACGCCTGAACCCAGCGACGCGCCTTTCTTTACCAGCGTGCGTTCGACCTTCCAATCCTTTTCTGTCTGCAACTGGCCGTCAGGCATGGCGGCACGTGGGAAAGAATCGTTGATAAACGTCACGCCATGCCCGATGAACACGTTGTCCTCTATGGTGACTCCTTCGCAAATGAAACTATGGCTCGAGACCTTACAATTCTTTCCGACGGTCGCATTTTTTTGGATTTCAACAAAGGCTCCGATTTTCGTGTTAGCTCCGATTTGACAACCGTAGAGTTAATGAATCTAGAGAGCTTGACTCCCTTACCCAATTTAACATCAGGTGCAATCGAGCAGAATTCGTTCACCAGCGCACCAACTCTCTTTCTTTTTGTATGGAGTAAGCGGATCTCTCTCTGAGCCTTTGGGAGTGCCACGTACTATTCGGGCAGGCTACCGCCATTGATGCCACTTGTGGAAGTCCCAGATTCTTCCTTCATGCTAAACTAAGTGTAACAAACTAAATAGCTTAGCTGCAACAAAAGTCTCATCAAGCTGCATGAAGAGGTATCGCAATCAGACTGCCAGACCGCTCCACGCTTAACGAGGAGCCGAACGAACCAAATCATGCCCCAATTGACTGAACCCATGTAGGTTAGTTTAGAAAACTTGGATGACCAAAGAACTCCGCCGGGCTCCGTTCTCTCGCAAGAACATAAGGCGAGGGAAAACTTTTTCCACATCTTGACTAGAAGAATCCTAGTGGCACCTAGGGCTGAGGCCAGGTTCTCATTGCTCTTACAGTCTGCTTCGCCATGGAGTGCACCGGCTGAGTCCCTAGTG
>Ga0307479_10006774_pt1 | contig 10539 bp, 13 predicted proteins | sample atmos_gasesECM4C_FD_203743 | JGI IMG/M metagenome (GOLD analysis project Ga0307479, IMG submission 203743) | Hardwood forest soil microbial communities from Morgan-Monroe State Forest, Indiana, United States - atmos_gasesECM4C_515 | ecosystem: Environmental > Terrestrial > Soil > Temperate...
CCAGCTCATTTTCGTGAATCCGCTCCTCGACTTCCGATATGTTCGTCATGGATTCACTCCTTCCTAGTCAAAGTTTATAAGAGGGGCTCGACAGAGAATCGGGTGGCGAAGGGCAAATTGCTCAAGGATTAGCTGTCCGCAAGTACAGGCCGGGTGCCGGGTGCTCCAGGTTGCGCTTTTCTACCTGGGCTTTTTCGGAATTAAGACGCGGCCACCCGCCCGGTCGAGTATGGACAAACCACAAATGTGACCTAGAAGAGGTGAACGGCTAAGCTAAGCGGTAGCATGCTCCGCGCCATTGTATGAATTGTCCCCGAAAAACATGCGGTGGACGCGTGAGTAGATAAAAGGCTGGATCAGCAACCCGAGCAAGAAAGCGACTTCGGCGAGTTGCTTAAGCGCCATCCATGGCGTATGCAAGGGGCCGGACATGACACTGATCTGAGACAACTTACTTGTGACGTACCAGCTAAGCAATGCGGCGCCCGCAAAGCTGAGACCGAGCGCCACGACAAGAGCCATCAATGCACGACGCCGCGGCGCGGAGATCACTGAATAGACGAACATTGAAACGCCCAGAAGGGGACATGCGGCCCGCACAATCGGCATCCACCAATAGACGCTGAAGACACACGCTAGACCCCACGCAGTTACAGTTTGCAGCGTGAATGGGTCCTTGAGTCCGTAGCGGATGGCTGTGTAGGCCATCCCAAAGGAAAGGAGAATACCGGCCGCGCACACGAGATCGAACAGCGCCATCCAACCGTGAGGAGGCCTGTGAGTTTCACTGATTCCAAAAAAGATACCGGGGAGAAGCTCATAGAAGAATAGACCAAAACAAAATGCCGCAGAAAACGCGAGGCAGCCGCGCCAGGCAAGCGATAACAGAACGGCGACTGCGGAAAGCCAGAACCAAACGATTCCTTTGTGATCGGAGGCCTCGAGAAGATCGCCAACCGTAGAGGCTGCACGACTTCGACTGGTGAATCGAGCGAGAATCCACTCCGCAATAGATGCGCTACGCATGGGCACTCTCCAATAGGTCGAGACCTTTGAGCAAACTTTGATAAGAACGCTGAGCTTGAATCAAGGCCGCACGACCGCGTTTTGTGACCGTGAAGTAGCGTTTTGCGCGACCGCCACGCTCGGGCGTAGGGTCACCCAGCCGGGATTGCACCAGTCCCTTCTCTTCTAAACGGTCGAGAGTGGTATAAAGAGCACCTCGCGAGGGCTCGCGCTGAGTGCAGTCCGCGATCTCGGTACGAATAGTGACGCCGTAAGCGGCCTCACCCAAGCGAAGGATTGCCAAAAGAACAATTTGCTCAAACTCGCCGAGGCTTGCCAGCGTCCCCATAATGACTACAATGTAGGCTATTAGGAATTCCATTGTCAAGCGCGAAATCCCGGTGGCTTGCAAAGTGTTCAAGACCCGATTCTGATCGGATGAAGGGCAACCCGGAAGTTATCCAGCTCGTCGGTCGGGTTAGTACCGACAAACGCCCTTGTGTCTGTCAATGGGGTAGCTCCCGGATCGTCGGCAAACAGGAAGTAATCCGTTTCATCCGTCGTGCGGCCCGTTGGCGGCGATTCTGAGGCAGGACAGCCTGGCCTTCTCATCATCCTCAATAATTCTCAATCACCGCGGCCACCAGCCGCACCGCAAAATCCTGCGCCATGCGGTCCAGCGCCGGGTCTTGCTCTTCAAAAAAATTCTTAATGCTATTCGGGTTGTTCGCGTCGGTCGAAATCTCGTATTGGTTGCGAAAGATAAAATTGTCCGTGTGATAGAGGATCTTTCCCGTCTCGCGCTCTTCAAAGGTGATTTCGCACTTCAGCGTAACCAGCATGGCCGTCGCGCGCCCCGTCGCCGTATCGAACAGCAGCGGCACGGCCTCCAAACTCAACACCTTGCCCCGCAGCACCGCGTCACCGTTCGCCGGATCGGGCACCACGCGGTACGAAGTCTTCGCCAAGAATTCATGCACCGTGGCCGTAGTCAATCTCTGTTCGATCCTGTAACTGGTCGTCTTGTTCTCCAGCGCCGGCACTGCAATGACGTGGATGCTCTTCGGCAGCGAGTCGTTCCGCCCCGCCACGTGGTAACCGCATCCGGCAACCGTCACGGATACGGCAACCATCGCCAGAGCGAGAGTTCTCCGGCTACTCTCGCCACTCGCCACTCGCCACTCGCCACTTCTCTTCACGCCAATTTCTCCGCGAGCTTCACCGCATTCCACGCCGGAAATCGAATATTATCCACCGCCCCCCAATACCACCACGTTCCGGCTTGGGCAGGATCGGGCTCCGGCACGGCCATCTGAATGACACTTTCTCCTGCGGCGGTAATGTTGCTTGGACTTTGATCTTCTTCAGTAATGAAAAACCCAGCATTCTTGCAAGCTTCCAGGATGCTCTGAGAGTTCGCCCCTCTGTCGATCTCCGACCAAGCTGCAAACATCGTTCCATAAAACACGGGTGCGTGCACAACCTGCACCGCTGGCCTGTTGACCTTTGCTGCCACGCACGCTTTTACCTCGGAACGAATGCGTCGGCGCGCTTTCAAAAGCGAATGCGAAGACCCGCTTCCAAAGCGGTCCAGCAATGAGAATGCCACCTGGGCATCAAACACCGGCTTGCCCACGTTTTGAAATGAGAGTAACTGCGAACTTTGGCTTTCCAGTTCTTCGATCCCGGCTCGTCCTGCCTCTGAAACAGATTGAAAACAAGTTACGACCAGACGTTTCAGATCGACAGGCGCCAATGCCAGGGCAAGTGCAGATACTGTGGTTGCGGCGGCCGATGGTATTGCATAGATTGCGGTGTCCTGCGGTGTTTCCACGCCTCGCAGCATGTCAAGTCCAACAAACCACTCCGCAGCGGCCGGATGCTTTGGTGGGTACTCGGCCATCCAGCCTGACAGATCAACAATCGTCGCATTTGCTTGGTGCGCCGCAGGCAGATTAGCGCGTGTGAACTGAGGCGAGCCTGTGAAAAAAACAAATCGCGCCTTCTCAAAGCTCCCTTCCTCCACCGGCTGAATCACCGCCGGTTCGCCGCCCGCTTCCGTCAAAGTCCCCGCGGCAATCTCCTCATCCACCAATCGAAAATCCCATCCCGCGAAGCGGCTCTCCTCGAGCAGCGACTTCAGCTCCGCTCCCAAAAGCGAAGACGCACCCGCAATCACAATCCGGTTGGAATCCCGTTCAAACGAAGGCATGCATCACGCGGTCCGCGAAATCATTCGATGGCGGACGAAGCGCAGCAGGTGCAGCGCGCCACCTATCGCCGCATAGCTGCCCGCCAGGATCACCAGAGCATACTCCGAGTATCGCCACACCACCGCCAGCATCAGGCAGAGCGCTACAATTGACAGGGATGGCTGCTTTCGAGTCCAGGGAATCTCCTTGAAACTGGAGTAGCGCACCGTGCTGGTCATCAACGCGCCCAGCCCGGCCGCCAGCAGGAACCACGCCACGGACCAGCGCCAGTCGTGGAGAGGTTCCTTGAATCCATGCACCAGCGCGGCGAGCATTCCGGCCGCCGCGGGCGTAGGCATTCCTACAAAATACTTCGAGCCGCCGGGCGCCATGCCTTGCACGTTGAATCGCGCCAGCCGCCAGGCGCAGCAAATCAAAAACGCCAGGCAACAAACCCACCCAAACTCGCCAATTTGTTGAAACCCTACAGTTCCATCTCCCGGAAGGCTCCGCACTCCCCATGCATAAGCCATCACCGCTGGCGCGATTCCGAAACTCACTACGTCGGCCAAGGAATCAAACTGCACACCGAATTCCGTGGTCGTGCCGGTCATCCTGGCAACGCGCCCATCCAGCGAATCAAAAAATATCGCGAAACCGATGGCCTTCGCCGCATGATCAAAATTCTCTCTGCCGCCCAGCAGCGACGCCACCACCGCGTAGTATCCGCACAAAAGATTCGCCACCGTAAACAGGCTTGGCAGGATAAAAATTCCCCGGCGCAACCGGGGATTCTTAAAGCGCAAGCGCCTCTCTTTGAAGGGAATCTCGTGCTGTTCGGGCTCGCCCATGGTTACGATTGCTTCCCCGTCGCCGTTAGATTTGCGTCCGTCTCTGCCTCATTCCGTCCATCCAATTTGCCCGCCGCGGGCTTCGCAGGCCAGCGGGCCAGCACGCTCGATCCGCCCTTCACATTCTCTCCCACCCTCACCAGGATTTCTGCCTCTTTTGGCACCCACAGATCCACACGCGAACCGAATCGTACCAGTCCAATGCGCTCTCCGCGAGCCACCTTTTCGCCCTGCTTCTTCCAAGAGACAACCCTTCGTGCGATCAATCCGGCAATCTGCTTGAACACCAGTTCTCCCGCATCCGTGGAGAGCGTGAAAACATTTTGCTCGTTTTCCACCGAAGCCCGTTCGCGCATCGCCGCCAAAAATTTCCCCGGCCGGTAATCTATCCGCGTAATCGTTCCTGCGGCCGGCGACCGGTTTACATGTACGTTCCACACCGCCAGAAAAATACTTACCCGCTTTCCCGGCTTTCCCGCATTGTCCTCTTCTGTGACCACCACTACGCGGCCGTCGCCCGGAGACACAACCGCCCCAGGTTCCGTGGGAATCACGCGCTCCGGATCGCGGAAGAACGAGAAGATGAACAGGGCAAGAAACACCAGTGCAGCAGCAGCCACATACCAATGCAGCAAGAGACCTACACAGCCCAGCACCAGCGGCGGCACACCAAAGTAATAGCCTTCTTTGACCATGCTTTCCGGAGCAACCTCGCCGTTTCTGCGCGCGGCATTCGCGCCGCGAGCAGGCATGGTCATTTTACGACAGAATCGCCCGCGATAAGGCCGTTATTGGGCGTAATCGGACCGCGTGCGTATGATACGTGCGGCAATCCGCTCCATCTCATCCTTGCAGTGGAGCTTCTTCTTCTTCAGCTTGATTTCTTCCAGGAGGTCTTCCGAATTCAGGTAGGGCGACTTGGAGATTTTCTGAAGTTCTGCTTCGTATTGCCGGTGCTGCTCCGCCAGACGCTGATACTCGGCGTCTGTCTCGAAGGGTATGTCCCGAGGTGTCCGCTGCGCGCTTGCCATGCGTTCCTCCTGACGTTTCCGTGAATAGGTTATGAGCACTACATAAACGCAAGATAGCACTCTGGCTTGCCGCGTCAAGCGGGTATTTATGGTATTTTCGCCCTAGCCCCCGAGGTTCATCTCCATCACAATCGCCGTTTCCTCGGGATCATGGTAATAGCCTGCGCGCTTCCCCGTTTTGGAGAAGCCATGCCTCGCATAGAACGCGATTCCAGCCTCGTTCGACTCGCGAACCTCTAAGAACACTCGACTTACCTGCCGCGTTCGGAATTCTTCCAAGGCTCCCTTCAGGAGGGCCCTGCCCTCCCCTTTTCGTCGATTCGCAACGACAACGGCGAGATTCAGAATTTCGGCCTCCTCCCCCACTTGCCGCCCGACGATGAATCCACTTACTTTCCTGGCGTCTTCGCTGACCAGCGCCACAACGCCGCGCCAGCCCAGCAACTCCTTAAAACCCCACTCTGTCCACTGCGACGCTTCAGGAGATCCCCTCGAAATCTCCGCCACTGCCGCTGCGTCCGCTTCGCGAAACCCGCGAATCGTAGCATCAGCACGCTCGCGCTTCGTCTCAGCCGCCATGCCCCGTCTTTCCCTTCCAGAAGATCTCCGCGTCCGGGCGCCGCACGTAATTCGCATCCAACGCCAGGGCGTCCATGAACCGCCCTTCCGACAGTGCCGCCAATCCCAGCCGCCCGATGATCGGTGCGCGCACACTCGAAACGCACTCTACCTTCTCGCCGCGCTTCTCTCGTGCTTTCCACAACTCTTCGGAAACAACGCATTCCGCATCCGTCGACACCCACGAAATCCCTTCATCACCTGCAAATTCTGCCGCCGCTTCCACAAATTTCCCCGGCGCGATCACCATCTCATCTCCCAACCGCACCAAGCCTGTCCCCTCGCGCTGATAAACGGCCCCGAATACCTGCCCCCGCTGCGCATTCGCAAACGCCGCCACCCAACTTGCCCGCCCGGAGGCCTCTGCCGCCATGGCTTCCAAACGCGAGACGGCCGCGATCCTTTTCCCGTAAACCTCCGCCCAAGCCTTCACGGTAGTCAAACCCACCCGCACGCCGGTAAAAGACCCCGGACCGGACGCCACCGCGTAGGCATCCACATCGTCCATCTGGAGTCCGCAACCCTCAAGGCATTCCTGCACCGCCGGCAGCAGCCAGGACGAGTAGTCCTCCTGCGACTCGTGGGCCGCCATTTTCAGGACACCCTTATCCCGCAGCACTGCCACACTGCCCCTCGAATCGCACGTATCTATCGCGAGTACAATCACATCCGCATTCTACCCTACCTCTGGGTAGGGCCCGGTTCTGGCGCGGGCCGCTTTCCGGTCGCGCTAACGAATTTCGCTCCATCGAACGGTCGATTTCTGCGGCTGAATTGCCCCTAATCCCGTCGAACGGCAACCAGAATTCCTGCCCTCTGAGCAATTCCACTGCCAAATTAGTACCTAATTTTCCCTAACCCCTTCATTCCACTGGATATATCTTGACTCTTCAAACACACTCTTATATGATCCTTATGCATCACCAGGGGGGCATCCGAATTTATGGACTACAAGATCGGCGACAAGGTCGTTTACCCGAATCACGGTGTGGGCATTGTTGAACAGATCAGCTACGGAGTCTTGAACGGCAGAACCGAACGTTACTTCATGATTCGCATTGTTTCCAGCGGCTTGCGTGTCATGGTTCCGCAATCCAACGCAATGACTGTTGGCCTTCGTTCCGTCATTCGTTCCGCGGAATCCAGCAAAGTCCTGGGCTTCCTCGAAACCGGCAAACTCAACTCTCACCACGACTGGAAGCACCGCTTCAAAGAGAATTCGGAGCGCATGCGCACCGGGTCCCTCCTCGAAGTCGCCGTGGTCCTCAAAAGTCTCGTTTCCCTCAGCCGCAGCAAGCCGCTCTCCTTCCGCGAAAAGAAAATGCTCGAACGCGCAAAGTACCTTCTTGTTAGCGAGATGGCTACTTCCCGCAACACCACTGCCGAAAACGCCGAGGCCACCGTCGTAAAGTCGCTGGCCAAGGCCAAGCTTACGTTCCCCGTGATGACCGAAAAATTTGAATAGCCCTTGCCGCTTAGGCGGCACTTCCTTCCCCCGGCGGGCAGCTTCGGCTGCCCGCTTTTTTTTCTGCCTCAGCTCACGTCCACTCGTCCAGTAGATTTTGGAATCCTCCAGAGAATGACCCTAGGTTGCCCCCCTTTCTACTTGCTATCGAAGCACTGCCCACAAACAGCATTGCGACGCGCCGAGGCTATTAATACTGAAACGAACGGCCCCGCCAAGCGTCAAAAGGGCTTAAAGCTCGCGCCTGAACTCAAAGGAGATTAGATGAAATCTCGGCTTGCTATCTCTATTGGTCTGTTCCCAGCACTCATCGTTTGCACTCTCTCTCCGGTCGCGGCTCCGGCGGCCACCACCGAATATTCCCAGCACTTCTCGGCGTTGCGTAGACTGTCCGTAGCCGTCGCCGAGGCCATGCCTCCTGAGCAATACGCTTTCCGCCCCGATCCTGGTTCCATGACTTTCGGCGAATTGATGTCGCACATTGCTTCAACCAACTACGCCTTCTGCGCCGGCCTTCAGGATTCCAATGCGCCGCAGACGGCCTCACCGGACGACAAGGACAAAGCTGCCGTCGTCAAGTTCCTCAGCAGTTCCTTTGAATACTGTTCAACCGTGATTCCCAATCTCACGGAAGAACAACTCACCAAAGCCCACAATTCTCCCGACGGCCGCCTCCCCGGCCGAGAAGTCCTGCTCGCCATGTTCGTGCACGTAGCCCATCATCGCGGCCAGGCCGAAGTCTACCTACGCGACAAAGGCATTAAGCCGCCCTCCTACATGATCTGAAACAACGATTGGATTCAACTTCGTGACGGAGAAAGCGCGCAAAGCGTGACTCCGGCTTCGAGCAAGGTCCGTGCCACTGTTGACGCAATCTTCGGCGCTCCGGGAGTGTCGCCATGGAGGCAGAGGGTTTGTGCGTCAACCGCGACCTCGCTCCCGTCGTTCGCAATCACGACCGCTCGCTCCGCGATGGCAAGCGCTTGCCACGCCGCTTCCTCGGGATTGCGAATCAGCGCATCCTCAAATTTACGTGAGCGCAGCGTGCCATCAGGCTCGTAACGTCTGTCCGCGAACGCCTCGGCGGCAACGGCGAAACCCGCTTCGCGAAAAACATCCAGCATGGGCGAGCCAGCGAGTCCCACCAACACAACGTCGCGGCTCCATCGCGCCACACCTTCGGCTATCGCTTCCGCCAGCTCGCGATTGCGCACCGCCTGATTGTAGAGCGCGCCATGCGGCTTGACGTGGACCAGGCGCGCGCCGCAGCGCGCGGCAACTTGGTCTAGTGCCCGCACCTGCTCAAAAATAGAAGTTGCAATTTCGTCTGCCGTCAGCTTTACCTCCAGCCGCCCGAAATTTTCCCGATCCGGATAGCCCGGATGCGCGCCAATCGCCACCTTCCAACGCAGCGCCTGCTCGATCGTGGTCTTCATGGTCTGCTCGTCGCCGGCGTGCCCGCCGCAAGCGATATTGACCGACGTGACCGAGCGCATCAGCGCTTCCTGCGTGCCGTCCGTGATTGCCTCCGGCACCTCGCCCAGGTCGCAATTCAAGTCGATACGTTTCATTTGATTGCCAACTCCAGGACAAGTTGAGCTTTTGAGCCCGGCCCAATATAGAGCACTGTGAGAAGCAAGAAAAGCGGCAGCAAGGCTGCCGCACTCCAAATGAAAGAAGAGCCGGCAAGATGCCGGCGCTACGAAATGCGAAGAGGGACGGGCTGAAGCCCGCCCCTACGGGTGTTCGGGACGGATGGGAGGGGGGAGTTTGCCGGCGACGAGGGCGTCCAGGGCGCGGAGGCGGACGGTGAATTCGGCAGCGGTCAAACGGCCGTCGTCGTAGAGCCGGCGGAGATGACCTTCCGCGGGTAAATCGCTCTTGTGCGAGTTGCATTTCCGGCAGCAAGAGACGAGGTTGCGGAAGGAATTGTCCTGCAGCTCGACGAGCGGGATGACATGATCGATGCAGCGGGTAGAAACGGTCAGCGGACTTATGCAATATAAACAACGGCCGCGTTCTCGCAAATGGATGGCGCGGCGCAGAGCATGATGTTTCAGAAAGTCCAGCTCCTCGAAGTGGTCTGTGCGATTGGGGCAGAGAGGCTGGGTGGAGATTGGACCAATGGAGACGGCGGGAACCTGCTCAGGCAAGCGGACCTCGACCACATGGCCCGCTTTGCTGCGTTCCACGAGGCGCAAGACGCCGCGCGCGATGAGCCGACGGACGGCCCAGCGCACAGAGTTGCCGCAGAGACCGACACCTCGAGCGAGCCAGGGAATGGAAAACCGGAGCTGAAGCCTTCCTTCCAGGCGGCTGTGACGGAAAAGATGAGTATAGACGACGCGGTCGGTAGCGGACAGGCGGAGACGAGGCGCCAGGTCCTCGAATTGTTTCCACACCCGTTCGGCGTTGGGTTTTTTGATTTTCATGGTTTCGATCCAAGGCGGGAGTTGCAGAGCGTAAAAGGGCACGGCTTTAGCCGTGCCGAAAGGAAACTTGGCCAAAAACAAGAACGTCCCGACGAACGTCGGGGCGCACCACGTTACAAGCACTACTGTACCAGATTATAAAATTTTGTCAAGGAAAATCTTCACTTCATTATCAGCGCGTGTAAGTATCCAGGACAGAACAGGTTGCGTCAAATCTGGCCACGCCTCCAACAGTTCGACGAGGCGGCTTGGATTGACTGAATGTCCCCTTCGCGCACGCCCCGGGGCACGTCGACTACCTAAAAACTACCAAAAGCAGTTTCCTCGCGCAAAGAGCGCGCGGAGAGGAAGCGGTCCTCGCTTCGCCTGCCTGCGGCAGGCAGGCTCGGCATGACAGCGTAAAGCTGCAGAGCAGCGGCGTAAAGCCGCTGCTACACAATCAAATCCTTTGAAGCGAGCAGCTTTTCTTGTTTTATCAGCAAGGCGCGCGCGGTTTCCCAATCTACCCGCTCGAAGCGAATCTCATCCCTTGGCCGCAACTGTCCCAAGCTGTGAAAATCCGCTGAAATTATATTGGCAATCTTCGGGTATCCGCCGGTGGTCTGCTGCTCGACAAATAAAATAATGGGCTGCCCTCCCTCCGGCACCTGCAAAGCCCCCAGCGCCACGCCCTCCGAAATCATTTCTCCACCGTCCGGCGCTGGTATCGCCACGCCCTGCAGTCGAATCCCCATGCGGTTGGATTCCTCGGCCACGCGGTACGTGCCGTCAAAAAAGACGCGTTGCGCAGACTCAGGAAACCAATCGCTCTGCGGGCCCGGGGTGACCCGCAAAACCTTGCGAGGCTTTATCTTCTCCAACGCTCGAGACGCCAGCCGTCGCTTGCCAATTGTGCCAGCGCCCCCAAGAGAACAGGCAGGAATGCCTGTTCCACTGGTAAGCACA
>Ga0307479_10006775_pt1 | contig 10536 bp, 3 predicted proteins | sample atmos_gasesECM4C_FD_203743 | JGI IMG/M metagenome (GOLD analysis project Ga0307479, IMG submission 203743) | Hardwood forest soil microbial communities from Morgan-Monroe State Forest, Indiana, United States - atmos_gasesECM4C_515 | ecosystem: Environmental > Terrestrial > Soil > Temperate...
TTCAAATAGCTAAGCATACGTGTCGGTTAGGAACAGTTTGATTTGCTGCAGAAATGTTCTTGCTGTTCATACTGGGCGCCGTGACTCTCCTTGATTGCCTGTCACACATTCCGGCTTCCGACAGAACCGGTCCTTGAACGTGTCCCACTAACCCTATACTTAAGGCTGGCTGCTCTCTTGCGGAATCTCCCTGGTTTTGTTGTTTATTGCCTAAAAGCGCGAGGTCTCCGCAACATCAGAAACAGGGCCTTGCGCTCGGAAATGCCCGGTTATGTCCCCATTGTGGATTGCAACTTTTCCGAGTCGGAATCGACAAAACGAGCATGATTCTTCAATACTCCGCCTGACCGTGTCTGTTAGAAAAGTTGGATACGAGTTTTCGGGGCGTGGGGATCGCTCGCACGCAGATTCTTGTTGGCCGTTCGAGCGCGCCGATTCGCTCCACCATCCTTCGAGTTTGTCCTACGAGCACGAGAGGAGGACCCAATGCAACTGTCCACGGGTTTTTCTTTCGCCGCAGCTTTCGTCTTGCTTGTCAGTTCTTCAACTGTAGTCGCAGCCCAGACTGCAAGTACGGGAGCCCTGACGGGCATCATCACCGACCGGACTGGCGCGGTCATTTGCGGCGCCACAGTCACGGTGACGAACAATGATACCGGGCAAAAACGCACGTCACGGACAAGCGTCGATGGCTCCTATACCTTGAGCCTGCTTCCCCCGGGTTCCTATAAGGCGCAGTTCAGTGCTACCGGATTTAAGACAGCCGACGTTGAAAGGGTGAGGATCAACGTAACGGAAGCGTCAGTCCTTGACGAAGTCCTTGAGGTGGGAGCGCAACGTGAGCAAATCACGGTGGAAGGCAACGTTGAGACTGTACAGACAGCAAGTTCGAGCTTAGGGAACGTTGTGAGTGAGAGGCAAGTTTCCGGATTGCCGCTGACGACGCGCAACTACACTCAGATTATTTCATTGGCCGCGGGGGTCAACGCGCCGGTTAGCAACGCATCCGCTGTGGGGAACGGTTCTCAGGATGTCAGCGTGAACGGTATGGACCCAACCCACAACAACTACCAGATGGATGGTGTTTCAATTACGCCGATTGGAGCAGGCAGTCCAATACAAGGATTCTATTCCGGGATCGGAATACCCGGTCCTGATGCAATCAGCGAGTTCAAGATACAAACATCGCTGTACGACGCGAGCTACGGCCGCAACCCCGGCGCGAACGTCAATGTGGTTACGAAGTCGGGAACCAACGGCTGGCACGGTAACGCCTTCGAGTTCTTCCGCAACACTGACCTGAACGCCAACGGCTTTTTCCAAAACCGCAGTGGCGGCGGCAAGCAGCCGCTCAATCAAAATCAATTTGGGGGCGTGCTGGGCGGCCCGGTCAAAAAGGACCAGCTGTTTATCTTTGGTTCCTATCAGGGGACGCGCCAAAAGAATGGCGTTGATCCGACTGGAAATTCCACTGGCGTCACGCTTCCGCCTATACCCGGCGGAGACCGGGATGCGCCGGGATTTCAGAGTGCCCTCGGACAAGCATTCTGCAACGACTCTACCTTCAGTAAGAAAATCGGTCTTGGCGGCGTCCAAGTGGCTTGCGACGGGTCCAACATCAACCCTGTAGCGCTGAACATCCTTCGGCTCAAGAACCCGAACGGGACCTATTACATTCCAGGCTCGACGACCGGGACCTATTCGACAGCTACCTTCATCGATCCGGATATCTACAGTGAGGAGCAGTACTTGTTGAACGCGGACTACCTGATCAGTAGCCGCAACACGATAGCGACGCGCTATTTCTATTCCCGGGAACATCAGTCGCAGGGTTTTAACTGCTTGATCATGGCGAACGCGTGCCTTCCGGGTGCCGGTCAAAATGATCGCTTCAACAACACGGAAGCCGTGTTGAAACTCACATCGCTGCTTACGAATACCCTTGTCAACGAGGCGCACATCTCATTCCAGCGCAATGAGTCCTACTTGGGAACCAAGCAACAGTTCACAGATACCGGGTTGGGAATCACGCCCGTAACTCCACAGATTAATCTCCTTGCGCCGCTGACAGTCCTCGGACAATTCGATTCAGGCGGTTCCACAGAGCCGAACTTCAATTTGAGCAATCAATTTCAGTTGGGCGATCAGATTTCCTGGTGGCGTGGGAAGCACACCATCCGGGCGGGTGGCGAATTCGAACACATCCAGTGGCCATGGGTGTTTAGCGGCATTTCCAAAGGTTGGCTGCTGTTCCAGACTTTTCCCGATTTCTTGCTGGGTCTTTCGGCCTGCGCGCCAGGCACGTTTCCCAGCAGCTGCAACGACTCGAACCCTGGAGACACCAACGGCACGCCGCTCAGCAACATAATCGCGACGGTTTTGGCCGTGCGCACCCCGGCCAACGGAATCGTGCACGGCTACCGGGTAAACGACGCCAATGCCTTTGTTCAAGACGATTTCAAGGTCACGGGGCGTCTAACATTGAACCTCGGCTTGCGGTGGGAGTTCGATGGTTATCCCATCGACAAGTACGGCAATCTGACGAACATCTGGCTGAGCCAAATCGAGTCGGTGCCCGTCCCGGGGACTAGTTCTGCGACGGGCACGTATGCAGGCTTCGTTGTTCCCGCAAACTACAGGGGACCATTGCCGAATGGCATTCGGAGGAATTCGAGTGACGGCCCAACACGCACGGGCGCACCGTGGAACAACTTCGCTCCACGCGTCGGTTTCGCTTGGCAGCCGATGGGCAACCATGAATTGGCGGTGCGTGGCGGGTACGGTTACTTTTTCGATCGCGTAAATGGCAATTCGGTGATACACGCCGTCGAGCAGAGCCCACCGTACTCTCTTACGCTGGATAATAGCGGCCCGGCGCTTGGCTATGCCACGCTGGCAAATCCTTACCCCGCCCAGCAGCTAGGCTGGGGCGATACTCGATGGGTGAATTTTCAAACGGGCGCGTCTTCCAATTTGAATTACCCGTTCATGTCCGAAAACTTTGTAACTCCGCTAGTTCAATCCTACAACCTAAGCGTCCAGTACGAGTTCCTGCCAAAGTGGGTGATTGAAGTTGGTTATGCAGGCGCTCACGGGATCCATCTCGTGGATTCTGGACGACAGGTGAATCTGTCGCAGCTTGCGCGCGTCAGCCATCCTATCAATGGAGTAACAACCAATACGGTTGAAAACGGGTCTTTACGGGTTCCGCTCCTGGGCTTTGCTCCCAATGGATTGCAGCAGTCCGGCTCCGACGGCGACATGAAATACAACAGCCTGCTGATCACTCTCCGCAAGCAGTTCTCGCATGGGTTCCAAATGCAGGCCGCGTACACTTGGGCGCGGGCGTTCACAAATCTGCAAGCGAACGGCGCAACGAACGGAGTTAATTTGGATAGCAACAATCCCAACGATGCCCGCCAGCAGTACGGACTCTCAACCGGATATCGCCCCGAACGCTTCGTGGTGACCTACACTTGGGACGTTCCCTACAAGTCGCAAAATGGACTCACCGGAAAACTGCTCGGCGGGTGGAACTTAACTGGGGTAACGACGGTGCAAAGCGGTCAACCGCTCACCGTTTTCGACTCCAGAGGCGGTTCGATTTACTGCGGTGGCTGCCAGGCGGCCTTTTCTAATGTTCAGTCCCGGGCACAGCTTGCCCCGGGCGCTACATACGCTGACGTTCCCACGCACGGCAGCGTGCAGTCACGACTGGGCGGGCTCAGCGGCGGACCTGGGTACATCAACGCCGCAGCCTTCGGTCCGCTGCCCGTTATCGGCGACGGCACAGGGTTCGGCAGCTCTGGCATCGGTATCCTTAGGGGTCCAAACCAGTTCAATTTTGACGCTGCGGCGATTAAAACGACTCGTGTCGGAGGACTCCGCGAGGAGGCGACGCTGCAATTCAGGGCGGAGTTCTTTAACATTTTTAACCATCCGCAGTTCGCGAATCCGGTGAGCACGGACGTATCGCAGCCCAATTTCGGCTGGATCACCAACACTTCGGTGAACCCGCGTCTAGTTCAGTTAGCCCTGAAGTACACTTTCTGAAGATCTCTCGCCGGCCAGCGCGACCCCGTTGACCCCACTTCGGAACTCACTTGTACAACAGTGGAATTTGATTGTGCAGCTCGTGGTTATTTCAGTCTCGCGTACTCCGCTCGCGCCTGTCGCAGGATCGGGATATCGGGGTCTGCATCCTTCCAGAAAGCAAAGAGTTGTTCGTATGTTCTCCTGGCGCCGGCAGTGTCGCCCATCTGCTGGTCTGCGCGTGCCAGGAGAACCTGGGCCGCCGGGTACACCGGTCCCCAGTTTGCGGCTTTCCGTTCGATCATGATCGAGAGGATCTTCGCCGCCCCTTGCGGGCGACCATCGGCCAGCAACGCCACGCAGCGGGCAACAGCCTCCGGGCCTTCGACCGCAGTTTGCCCGTTTTCATCCTGTTCCAAACCAAATTTCTTCGCCGCTACAGGATCGCAAAGGGCAATTACTACGGGGGCCTGACGCGAGCTCCGATGGGAGCAATTTCCCCAAAGAGCCTCGGCGGTGGGACCGGCATTCAGGTACTGCTGACGGAAGACTATACCGTCTGTGTGCCGAGAAGCCAGATCCGCGGCTTCGTGGAACAACGCTCTAGCCGACTTTGCATGGCCGAGGGCAGCAGCATCATTGGCCTGGTACAACAACCCAAGTTCACGGGAATGATTATTCTCAAACCATTCAACTTCCCGCGCCTGTGCCTGCCGATCACCTTCGGGAAAGCTGATATACAGCAGCCGCTCGTGAACGCCCGGACCGTCAAGCCCGTTGTCAATCGCCTTTTTCAAAACTGCGCTGGCTTCCGGCAATCGGTTCAGATCCATCAGAACCTTCGCCACCGCATAATAACTTTGCAGAATCCGCGGACCGTTTTGGAGGCCGGCCTCAGCCTCGCCGAGCGCCTTTTCCAGTTCGCCCGCATCAATGTAGGCTTCGGCTAGATTGTTATGGAGAACCGGGTCGCGGGGGAATTTTCGGACAAGCAATGCTGCGACCCCCATCCTTTTCTGGAGATCGTGAGCCAGGTACGCGCTTACAAATTCGATAAACAAACGCTCGTACTCCGTCACGTGGTCTTTCAGCGCCGTGGCCTTGCCGATAGCGTCCGCTGCTGCCGCCTTATCGCCGATGTGCGAATATCCGATCGCAAGGATCGCGAAGGCCTGCGCAAAATTCGGGTCGATCTCGGTGGCGCGCCGGAAATAAGGGATCGCCGCCGGCTTGTCCATCCTCTTGAGCCATATGTCAGCGCCCATGTTGAAAGCCTGGAGCGCTTCAAGTGAAGTTGTGGTGACAGGCTGATTGTAGGCCGGGCCGGAGTTCTGAACGGTGTTAAGTGATTCGCCCAGCGCACGACGCATGGCATCGGAGGCGCGGTTCAAGGCAGCGACGACATCCTCTTTGGCGCTGGCTTCCGCTTGTTGGCGTGCGAAGATTTCGCCGGTCTGGCAATTTACCGCTTGTAGCCCGATCAGATAGTGCGAACCGATCGGTGCAATGGAACCTTCTAGCGTGGCTTTTTCGCCTTCACGAATGCAGACATCACGTGCGACTTGGCCGGTCACACGGGCCTCCGGTGAACGGCCCGAGCGGGCCAGTGTGCTGCGAATTTCCTGCTCGTCCATGGCTTTCAGAAATGGCGATTGCTGTAGCTGGAACGCGAGTGCCTGTTTGAGAGCTGCATCGAAAACCGGATCGCCTGTCTCGTTGTCGAAGTCGGCGACTACGAGGGTGTCACGATCGGTAAGTCTCGGCGCGGTAGGGACCGGGTGTCGCCAGAAGAACACGCCTGCGGCAGCGATCACAACCAGCACTCCGGCTGTGATCGCGTGTTTCGCGCGGCTGCCTCCGCTTCTGGCTGCCAGGACAGGTAGGACGGCAAACACCCAACGTCTGCTCCTAGTTGGTTCGGCTGCTTCAGCGACAATTGTGGCATCCTCGTCCGTTCCCAGCTGCTGACTCGGTTGCTTCAGATCGGTAAGCATCCCAGCAGCGGCTTGCCCTCGTGACTCTGGCTCCTTCTCTAACGTCGTACCGGCGATTTTTTCCGGCTCCAACGGCAGATCGTGATTCGAGCCGCCCGCGGTCTTTGCGCTGAGGTTGTCAGGCCTAAATTTGTACTTATCGATTCCGAGGCTGGCGATCTTAGACTGAAGTGTTTGACGTGGAATTCCGAGCAGCGCAGCGGCGCCGGATGGCCCTGAAATCCGGCCACCAGTTTCCGCGAGAGCGGCTTCGATCATCTTCCTCGCTTCCATCATCTGCCTTGCTTGCGATTCGTCAAAGCGTCCCACTATCGGACGGCGCATCTCCGGCGGGACGTCGACCTTGAGCCAGGTTTCGTCGATGGAAAACGTATCGTTATCACACAAAACCACAGTCCGCTCGACCAGATTCTGAAGTTCGCGAATATTGCCAGGCCACTTGTGGCCCCTGAGGAGAGCGAGGGTCTTTTCGTCTATTACCCGAAACCTCTTCCCAACCTTATTCGCGCACCGATCGACGAAGTACTGCGCCAAGAGCGGAATATCATCCGCGCGTTCCCGAAGCGGTGGCATCTGGATTGGAAAAACCTCTAGCCTGTAGAAGAGATCCCTCCGGAATGAGCCGGCGTCGACCGCACTCCTTAAATCCCGATTCGTGGCGGAAAGAATTCTCACGTCGACTGAAACCGGCTGGCTGCCTCCCACCCGTTCAAACTGTTGCTCCTGGAGTACGCGTAGAACGGCGCTCTGTATGTCCGCTGCCAGCTCACCGACCTCATCCAGGAAGATCGTACCCCCGTTGGCCAACTCAAAACGGCCAAGACGCCGCTGCGTCGCCCCGGTGAAGGAGCCCTTCTCATGGCCGAAGAGTTCTGATGCGACTAGAGTCTGAGGAACGGCTGCACAATTCACGGCGATGAACGGACGGCTTGACCGCCTAGACCCTTTATGGATCGCCTGGGCGATCATCTCTTTTCCGGTCCCGGTCTCGCCCAGGATAAGAACGGTGGAATCCGTGGCAGCTACCTTCGCCGCTCGCTCAAGGACGCATCGAAGGGGATCGGAACAGCCGACGATACCTTCGAACATCGGCAAGTTGTTGACATCTTCGAACACGGCCGTTGTCCTCACACCCTGGTATCTGGTCGTTTGACTCGGGGCCGGCGACTGACGATACCGATAAAATTAGGAGAATACGACAAAGCGCGAGAGCACACCCAAGTATTGGCCGAATTATGTCTTTCAGCGGCAATTTCGAGGTAACAAACGACAAAATTAGTCCGATTCGCCAAGACGGTCAGGCCGATTTCAAAACCCTTACCGATATGCTGACGTAACGACAAGACCGTTTGAACTGGTAAGGCATGTTATGACCGACAAGCGCAAACGTCTCAGCGCATCGAGAAAAACCGGAACTATGAATATGACCGGTCGTCTTGAGGTTTCTCCCGTCGTGGCGTATTTTCTAGATTGACCGCGCGGTGTGTTCGGAGCCGCTCCGACGCGAGCGTGTCGCGAGACATCAAATGGGTGAGGTCAGGACCGAAGATTCCCGCCGCGGAAGTTCTGGCGACGGCATGGCATTTCATGCAGACGGTGTTGACAAAAACGCGGCGTCCCGCCGCGACGCGAACCGGACAATCGCGTGGACGAGAAGGCTGAACACCACGGCGAAAATCAGACCGGTTATTTCGAACACAAGAATGGAGAGTTAAAGATGGAGTCGGCCGGTGTCGACTGCGGCTCGAACATATTCGGGCTTTGAAACCCAGCTCCCTCTTGCCCCCGGCAAAGCGACGCCGCGAGCAGGATTCCGGCGAGCAGAACGCCGCCTGCTAACATTTTCCACGCTAACCCGCACCTCGGTTCTTGGCCTATCCATTTTTCCGGCACCACCGGACCGATTCCGTTTTCGCTGAAATGCCGCTTCCTGTCTTTGCGGAACGGATCGTCTTTGTGGTTTCGTGCCGCAAGGCCGCTTGCCCTTACTCTCCCGTTAAGCGCGGCACTCTCTGAATCCGTCTCGAATGTTGTCTGGAAATGAGGAATCCGTCATGCAAGGCGAGTCGGCGGAGGCCGAGAGTTCGGCACTGGCCGGACGATCGGCGTTCCCGCGGCTGCTAAGTCTCTGTAAAACAACCACTTGCCCTTGGTCCAGAAAATGCACTAACCAACCATAACCAAGGAGCCAACGCTATGGAGTCTGACTTTCGAACACGGCCCGCCTATGGCGAGCAAATTGCCAAATGCTTCCGGCTGAGCAAGCCGCCAAGCCTGGCCATTTCTCCATCGGGAAAACCGCCGATCGCGATTACGCGACTCACGTCGGATACCGGTCTGCTAGAGCAGACCGAACCCATCCCTTCCCAAAAAGCGTTCGTTATCTCCATGCACCTTACCCCTGGCGCCGCCAGCGGGTGCGAAATCTGGATGGACAACAAACACTCTCGCGTCACGCAATGGCCTGCAGCCGGTGTCGGCGCTTATAACCTCGAATCGAGTCTTCGCAAGCGTCATCGCGGTCCACTCGATTGGGTTCATTATCATGTGCCGTACTCTGCGCTCGATGCGTTTGCGGACGACAACGGAAAAGCGCACATCGAAACACTCAGCTGGCCGCTTGGGAAGCCCGACCCTGTCCTGCACCGGATGACGCAGTTGATTCTCTTGTCGCTCGACCATCCCGGGGAACGGTGCGAGCTTTTCCTCGACTACTTTTGCCTGCTCTTCAGTGCCCACCTGTTCAAAACATATGCTCCGTCCTTCAGCGTGGCGAGTAGATTTCGCGGTGGGCTCGCTCCATGGCAAAAGAGGCGGGCTTCGGAACTCATCGGGGAACATCTCGACGGAGGGCTCAGACTCGCGACGCTGGCTGCAGAATGCGGGCTCTCGGTAAGTCACTTCGCGCGGTCGTTCCGCCGATCGTTTGGAACATCGGCGCACCGCTATTTGATTCTGCGGCGTCTCGAAGTTGCCAAGGCGCTGCTCTCGGCTCCTGATCTCCCGCTTTCCGAAATCGCTTTGCGTTCCGGGTTTTCGGATCAAGCAGCCTTCAGCCGCGCATTTGGATCCTTCATTGGCACTCCGCCGGGACAGTGGCGCAGGGAATTTGCCTGTCGTAGATCGGGTAGCCAACCCCTCGACCGAAACGTCTACAGCGGACTTCACGCCGCTTGAACTAGCGGTGCGCCTTCGCCGCGAACGTTCCTCTGCTTACCCTATCGGGCCGAGAGTCGCCAGGATGGATTCGACATCTCGGTAGCGGGACATCACTGCACTCGCGTACTCCGCCTCCCGCGCCTCGGACAATTGCTCTGCTGCCGGGAGCGGTTGCCCAGTCATAGGCTCGGTCTGCCTGTTCTTCGCCACCGATTCGGCGAGCGCGTCGAGTCCGCCCGCAAGCCTTGAACGGATCATCAGCAACCGCCGATTGCTGCGCAAGTCACGATCCTCGTTGCGCTCGAGTACCGCGAGTTCATTCCAGAACAGCGATGCAGAACTCAACGCGGCCCTGAGAATGATTTCTCCGGCAGCCTTGTGGCCTTCGTGATCTACTCCGAATTCGTAAAGAACAGCTTCGTGAAGCACTCGGATTTCCGCGATCGTCGCGCTTACGCTGTGGCGCAACGCGTCAATGCGTGCTGCCAGATCACCCGAGTCAGTTACCGAGCTGGCGAGCCCGAACAGCTGCGCTTCTCCGCGCAAAACTCTCGCTAACGCTTGACGCATCATCGACACCGTTCGGACCGGCCAAACCTGATCGAAGACAAACCACATGACGATCAGCGCCAAACCGATCCCGACGAGGCGGTCTCGTGCAGGCGCCAGTTCCGTGGGAGCGCTCGACGTAGCGAGCGTTACGGCGAAAAACGAGAACGCGATCTGGAGCCCAACGTATCCGAACCTACGTCCGGCAGCAGTCCATGCTGCAATGAATGCGACAACGGCAACGAGACCGGAGAGCGCGGTGATGGAATCCATGTGTGGGAAGAGGAACACGATCGAGCCCAGACCAAACAAGAGCCCGCCCACAATTGCGCCAGCCAGCCTGTGCGCCAGCTTCTGCTTCATGGCTCCGGTCGTGGTGAGGCCGGAAACCAGAACCGTCGTCACCGCCGTCGAGATTTCGGGGTAGTCGAGCGCGTGATACAGGATGTAACAAAGCGTCGCGCAGAAGCTTAACTTCAAACCGAATGTGAAGGTACTCTTGGCCTCCAGGGCCCCCGGCAGAAAGAAAGGAATTCTATTCGCGGGAAGAACGATCAGTTCTTCGTCAGAATCGCCGGAATGGACCGGCATGGCAATGATCGCTTCTAGAGTCTCTTCCACACGCCGCAAGGCGGCAATCCCCGATTTCGCTATTCGAGGAAAATTCTGCGGGTCGAAACTTTCTCCCAGCGCCCGGCACACGTCCGCGATCCATGCGCAGCGTTCGCGCAACTGCGCGTCGTCGCTGGAAAGGTGGTCGGCTACGAACGCGGCCGAGACATCCACGAGTTCGATCAGTTGG
>Ga0307479_10006778_pt1 | contig 10535 bp, 6 predicted proteins | sample atmos_gasesECM4C_FD_203743 | JGI IMG/M metagenome (GOLD analysis project Ga0307479, IMG submission 203743) | Hardwood forest soil microbial communities from Morgan-Monroe State Forest, Indiana, United States - atmos_gasesECM4C_515 | ecosystem: Environmental > Terrestrial > Soil > Temperate...
CCGGCGCGCCTAGTAGCGCTCGGTCTCCTGCTCGGACTCTTGCGCGGCGGCCTGGCGGAGCGCCCAGCGGCATTCGAGCTGGCGGACGAGTTCATCGGGCGCGTGGAGTCGGCCGGCGTGGTGCGCGTTTCCCAGGGGCTCGTCGCGCTGCGGACCTCCGGGCTTGCGGTCCACCGCGGCGACCTGGCCCGCTTCGCCGGCAGCACGCACCTGCCGCCCGGACAGCTCAATCCCGGCGGCCGCGACCGGCGCGCTGAGCTCCGGGCGCGCGGGATCGCCCTCGAGGGATCGGCCGAAGTGGTCGAAGTGCTGCAGCGAGGGCCCTGGCTCTGGCGCCGGCTCGACGAGGTGCGCGCGCGCTTCGCGGCCAGAGCGGCGGCTCTGCTCGAGCGCGACCAGGCGGCGCTGGTGACGGCGCTGGCGGTGGGCGATCGCAGCGCGCTCTCTGCATCGGTCGAGGACGATCTCGCCCGCAGCGGCTTGGTGCACCTTCTCGCCAGCTCGGGATTGCACCTGGCGGTGGCGGTGCTGCTCGTCCGTGAGCTGGCGCGCCGGCTGTGGCTGCGGACGCGATGGGCGCCCTCGATCCGCGCCTCGCTCGTCGGGGCCCTCTGCGCAGTGCCCTTCGCCGCCATCGAGGTCCTGCTCCTCGGAACGCCCTGGCCGGCGGTGAGGGCCGGCGTCGGAGCCGCGGTCGCGCTCGCCGCGGCTGCGCTGGCCCGCAGCCGCGACGGCCTCACCACGCTGGTCGCGGCCGCGGCGGCGTGCGCCGCGGTCGATCCCTCGGCCACGCACGATCTCGCGCTGCAGCTCTCGGTCGCGGGCATCGCCGGCCTCTTGCTCTTGGCGCGGCCGCTGCGGGATCTGCTCCCCATTCCCTGGCCGGCCGCCGGCGCACACTGGCTGCGCCGATTCGCCGAGCGCCTGTTGATGCTCGCCTGCTCGACGGCGGCCGCCGCGCTCTGCACCGCGCCCCTGCTCGCCGCCGCCTTCCATCGCGTCTCCATCGTCTCCGTCGCCGCCAACGCGCTCGGGCTATTGCCGGGTCTCGCCGCCATCCCCGTCGCGACGCTGCTCGTGCCCTTCGATGCCTTGACTCTGTGGTGGCTCGCCGACCTCCTCGCCACGGCCACGCTGCGCGCGGCCCACCTCTTCGCCTCGCTGCCCTTCGCCACGTTGCAGCTCGCGACGCCGGGCCTTCTGGCTTGCGCCCTCTGGTATTTTGGCGTGGCGCTGGTCTCGCGACGGCGCTTTCGCCGCGCGCTCTTGCCCTGGGCCGCGCTCGCGCTCTTGCCGGTGGCCGGCGCAGCCCTGGCACGCGCCGACGCGTCGATGCGCATCACCTTTCTCGCGGTGGGCCAGGGAGACGCGGCCATCGTGCAGCTCCCTTCCGGCCGCGCTCTGCTGATCGACGCCGGCGGCGACCTGCGCTGGCCGGGGCGCTTCGACCCCGGCGCGCGCGACATCGTGCCGGCGCTGGCCGAGCTGGGCATTTCGCAGCTCGATCTGGTGGTGCTCACGCACCCCCATCCCGATCACGCGGGCGGCCTGTTGACGGTCCTCGACCGCGTGCCGGTGAGCGAACTGTGGATGACGGCCGAAGAGGACCCCATCGCGACCGAGGTCCGCACGCGTGCAGCGTCGCGCGGCATCGCGGTCCACGAGCCGCACCCGCTCTCCATCGCCGGAGTGCGCATCGAGGTGCCGTCGCATTTCGAGAAGGGCCGCTCCCTCAACGACAACTCCATCGTGCTGCGGCTCACGCACGGCAACGTTTCCGTGCTCTTCGCCGGCGACGTCGAGGCGCTCGCCGAATCCGATCTCGCGCAAGGTCCGGCGGACCTGCGCGCGCAGCTCTTGAAAGCGCCCCACCACGGCAGCCGCACCTCGAGTACCGAGGCGTTCCTGCGTCGCGTTTCGCCGGACGCGACCGTCTACTCCTGCGGCGCCGGCAATCGCTTCGGCTTCCCTCATTCCGACGTTCTCGCCCGCACGCCGGGCCTGCACTTCAGCACCGCCGGCGGCGCCGTCATCGCCGAGAGCGACGGCCACCACCTCAACGTCAGAAGTTGGCGTTGAGTCACGTGAGCGAAAATTCCTCGCTCTCAGGTGTAGAAGCCAACGCCGGTCAGCCGGCGCTCGAGGGTCGTCGGCTGATTCGTCATTCTTCGAAGCGGAGTGTCGCAAAACGGTCGAGGGCGTGGAAGTCGCCGCGCATGGGCGGCGAGTACGCCTGGCCTTCGTTGGGCTGGCCCGGGCCCTGGCGCAGCCGGTAGAGGTTGAACTTCCAGCGGTCGCCGCGCTCGGGGCGCGGCCTGGGCATGCCGGTGAGCGAGGCGAAGGGGATGGCCAGCTCCACCGTCCAGCCGCGGTCCACGTCGCGCGGGTCGTTCAAGGTCCCGTCGACGTGCACCGCGTGCTGCGCGTGCGACGACCAGGAGAGATCCATGCCTTGCCGCGGCCCGCCCGAGAAGCTGGCGTCGAACAGCGCGTTGGTCGGCGCGACCTCGATCTCGTCGTAGTGCGACGAATCGCCGGAGGGGTTCAAGAAGATTTCCACCACGTTCGAGGTGTAGAGCTTCTCGTCGTCGTGGGTGAACGGGCTCGCGACGTTGGGGTCTTCGGCCAGGAAAGCGACGTAGAGATTGGCGTCGTCCCAGAGCAGCCGCGCTTCCGTGGCGGCGCTGCACGGCTTTCCGTCGAGGCTGCGCACGAACGGCCCGGCCTTCGCGGCGCGATCCCAGGCCGGCTCGGCGAGGACGCCGTCGATCTGCAGCGGGCCCGAGGCGCGGTGCACGACGTAGTCGCCGCTCTGGCGGCAACCGGCGGCCAGGAGAAGAACGAGAGCGAAGAGCTTCACCCGAGCCGCGCCCGCCGCACGATCAGATCGCAGAGCCGCTGGTGGCCGGCGAGCAGCGAGGAGAACGTCAGCGACCCGAGCCGCGTCCGCACCGCGTAGGAAGTTCCCAACAGGCCCGGCAGCACGTCGACGCGGAGGATGTCGTCAAAGGAAAAAGTCTTCTCCACCGAGAGCGAGCGCACGGTGAGGCCGGTCTCGGTGACGGTGAAGGCGAGCCGGTTGTAGAAGATGGAGCAGGCGGTGAAGAGCGCGACGAAGAACGCGGCAGAGAAGAACGACTGGCGGGTCGCGCCCTGCATCATCACCAGCGCGCAGAAGACGGCGATCCAGAGCGTGTCGGCGGCCATCACCACCGTGCGCAGCGCCATCCACGGGCGGAACGTCTCGGGCGCAGCGGCCTCGCGCCCTCTCGGAGCCTGGCCCATGAATTCAGCATAGCGATGCGCGATCGCGGCGGCAATTCCGCTGCCGCTGCTATGCTCGCAGCGTGCACGATCAGCTCCAGGCGCAAGAGCTGCCTGCCTGGGAGGACGCCGAGCGGGCGGCTCACCTCGCGGCGCGGGTTCCGGCCGAGACCGGGCTCGCCGCCGAGGAGCTGCTCCAGCTCTGCGCGCAGAGCGCCGACCCCGACGGCGCGCTGGCCGGCGCGGTGCGGGCGCTGGCGGCGCGCAAGGAGCGCTATGGAAAGCCGGCGCGGCGCGAGACGTTGCCCGCGCTCGTGCGCATCTGCGCCGCGTCGAAATTCCTCGCGCAGATCCTCTCGGCGCGGCCGCGGCTTCTGGATCTGCTCGCCTGCGCGCGTTTTCCGCGGCGGCCGAGCCGGCTCCGCGCCGAGCGCGTGCCCGACGCCGGCACGCTGGCCCGCCGGCTGCGCCGCCACAAGCAGGTCGAAGTGCTGCGCATCGCGCTGCGCGATCTGAGCGGAGCTTCGCTCGAGGAGGTGACCGCCGATCTCTCGAGCCTCGCGGCCGACGCGTTCGAAGCCGCGGTGCGCTTCCACTACGCGCGGCTCTGCGCCCAGCACGGTGCCCCGCAGGGGCGCGGCGCCTCGGGACCGTCGGGCTTCTGCGTGCTGGGCATGGGCAAGCTCGGAGGCGAGGAGCTGAACTTCTCCTCCGACGCCGACGTGCTCTACCTCTACGACGCCGACGGCCACACCGCGGGCGGCCTGCCGCACTTCTCCTTCTATGCGCGCCTGGCCGAGGCGGTGACCGCCGCGGTCGGCTCGGCGCAAGCCACGCCCGAGGGCGGATTCGTCTTCCGCGTCGATCTCGAGCTGCGGCCGGAGGGGCGCAGCGGGCCCATCGTCAACTCCGTGCGCGGCCTGGAGCAGTACTACGAAGCGCAGGGCGCGGCCTGGGAGCGCTTCGCGCTGCTCAAGGCGCGGCCCATCGCCGGCGACCTCGCGGTGGGGGATGCGGCGCTGCGCCAGCTCTCGCCGTTCGTCTTCCGCAAATACTTTGACCTCAAAGCAATCGACGAGATGCGCCGGCTCAAGGCGCGCGCTGAAAAAGACGCCGCCAGTGCGGGCCGCGCTCCCGGCATCGACCTCAAGCTGGGCAAGGGCGGAATCCGCGAGATCGAATTCTTCGTGCAGGCGCTGCAGCTGCTGCACGGCGGCCGCGACCCAAACCTGCGCGTGCGCGGCACGCTCAAGGCGCTGGAGCGGCTCCTCTTCGCCGGCCTCATCGTCAGCCGCGACCGCGACGAGCTGTCGGAGGCGTATGTGGTGCTGCGGCGGCTGGAGCACCGCGTGCAGATGCTGCAAGAAAGGCAGACCCACTCCGTTCCCGACGACCCGGCCGAGCGGCGGCGGCTGGCGCGGCGCGCGGGCTACGCCGACGCGGCGGCGATGGAGCGCGATCTGGAAAAGCATCGCGCGCGCGTGGAGTCGCGCTTCAAGGATCTGCTGCGCGTCGCCCGCGGCGGCGCTCCCGGCGAGGACCCGCGCGCGTCGGCGGCGGCCGATCCCGAGGCCTCGTTCGAGGAGCGCGCGGCGGCGCTGGCCGAGTTGGGCTTTACGCAGCCGGAAGCTTCCGCCGAGGAGCTGGAGCGGCTGGCGCGCAAGCGCGGCACGCCCTTCCACGACGCGCGCCCGCTGGGACCGTCGCTGGTCCTGGAGCTGGCGGCCGCGCCCGATCCCGATCAGGCCCTGCGGCACCTGGCCGATCTCTTCGGCTCGCTTGCCAATCCGCGCGCGACCTCCGACATGCTGGCCGATGCTCCGCGCACCGCGCGGCTGCTCGTCTCGCTCTTCGGCTCCAGCGATTTCCTCTCGCGCGGCCTCTTGCGCCACCCCGAGCTGATCGATCAGCTGGTCCACCGCGGGTCGGCGCCGCTGGTGCGCGAGAGGCCCGACCTGGCGACCGATCTCGAGAACCGGCTGCGCGCGATTGCGCCCGACGACACCGAGGGCGCGCTGGGCGAGATCCGGCGCTTCCGCAACGAGGAGGTGCTTCGCGTCGGCCTGCACGACGTGGCCGGCGCGCTGGAGGTTGCGCAGGTGGCGCGCCAGCTCTCCGATCTGGCCGACGTCTGCGTCGAGTCCTGCTTCGCGCTGGCGCGGGCCGAGATCGAGAAGCGCCACGGCGCGCGCGACGCGTCGCTCAGCGTGATCGCGCTGGGCAAGCTGGGCGGGCGCGAGCTGGGCTACCACTCCGATCTCGACTTGCTCTTCCTCTACTCCACGCCCGGCGAGCACGGCGCGAACCACGAGTACTTCGCGCGGCTGGCGCAGAAGCTGATCGGCCACCTCACGCTGCAGCTGCGCGAAGGAATCCTCTATCGCATCGACACGCGCCTGCGGCCGAGCGGTAGCGCGGGGCCGCTGGTCATCTCCTTCGAAGCGCTGCAGAGCTACCACGCGCGCGAGGCGCGCCTCTGGGAGCGCCAGGCGCTGCTCAAGGCGCGGCCGGTGGCGGGCGACGAGGCTCTCTTCGCGCGCGCGCACGCGCAGGTCCTGGAGCCCAGCATCTTGAGACCCATCGACCGGCAGCAGGCGGCGCGCGAGATGCTCGCCATGCGCGAGCGCATGGAACGCGAGATTGCTGCCGAATCACCCGGCCGGTACAATTCCAAACTCGGCAGAGGAGGCCTCGTCGACGTGGAGTTCGCCGTGCAGTTCCTGCAGCTGGTCCACGGCGCCGCGCACCGCTCGGTCTGCGCCGCCAACACCCCGCAGGCGCTCTCGGCGCTGCGCGAGGCCGGCCTCTTGTCCGACGACGACCACGCCCCGCTCGCCTCCGGCTACCGCTTCCTGCGCAAGCTCGAATCGCGGCTGCGCATCGTGCGGGATCGCTCGGTGGACCGGCTTCCGGAAGAAGGCCCCGAGCTGTTGCGGCTCGCGCGCCGCATGGGCTACTCGGGCGGGCGCGCCGGCGAAGCGCTCCTGGCCGACTATCAGCGCGCCACCTCCGAAGTCCGGGCGGCTTTTTTGCGGGTGCTGTCGTGAACGAGCAGCAGTTCACCATCCTCCTCGTCGAGGACGACCGCGGCGTGCAGCGCGCCTTCGCCGAGGCGCTGCACCAGAGCGGCTTCACCGTCCTCGCCGAGCACGACGGCGAGTGGGCGCGCACCACCTTCTCGCAGCGGCGCGTCGATCTGGTCGTGCTCGACGCGGTGCTGCCCCGGCGCAACGGCTTCCAGCTGGCGCACGAGTTCCGCCGCACCAGCAAGGGCCGGGGCATCCCCATCGTGATCGTGAGCGGCGTCTACGATGCCGCCAAGGTGAAGGCGCAGATGGAGGAGATCGCGCCGCCGGTGCGGTTCCTGCAAAAGCCGCTCGAGCCCTCGCAGCTGGTGGCCATCTGCCGCAAGGCGCTGGGCCTGCAAGAGAGCGAGGTCTCCGACCCTTCCACCAAGCGCAAGCGCCGGGAGCGGGCTCGCTTCGAGGCGCATTCGAAAGATCTGGCCGCGCTCAGCGACCTGGCCGAGGTGAAGTCGGTGGAGTCCGACAGCCAGATCCGCTTCCGCGGCGCGGCGCTGGTGCGCGGCGACCTTCGCGACACCGAGTTCGCCGAGGTGCTGAGCGAGCTGCACCGCTGGCGCGCCACGGGAGCGCTGCTCCTCGAGCGCGCGCCAATGAAGAAGCTGGTCTGGCTCAAGGAGGGCGCGCCGGTGTTCGTGCGCTCGAACCTCCTCGGCGAGGCGCTCGGGCAGCTGCTCATCCGCGAGCGCATGATCACGCTGGCCGAGTGCGAAGAAGGCCTGCGCCGCATGCACGCGTCGAAACGCCAGCTGGGCACCGAGCTGCATCTCGCCCGCCAACCTCGCCTACGCGCTGCAGCTGCAGGTGGAGCAGAAGCTGTTCGACGTCTTCGCCTGGACCGAGGGCCAATACCGCTTCAACCCGCGCGCCGAGATGCCCGCCATGCAGGTGGCGCTGGAGCTGACGCCGGCCAAGATCCTGCTCGAGGGCATCAAGCGCTCCTGCGACGCCGACCGCGCGCGCAAGGGACTGGGGCCGGTGGACGGCCTGGTGGTGCACCTCACCGACGACCCGCTCGACCGCTTTCAGGACATGGGCCTCGATCCCGAGGAGGCGCAGCTCTACGCGCTGATCGACGGCAAGCGCACGGTGGCCGAGCTCCTCTCCTTCGGCGCGCTGCACCCCGACGACGGGCGCAAGCTGCTCTACGCGCTTCGCTGCGCGAACATGGTGCACTTCGGGCCGCCGCTGCCGGCGACGCAGCCGCAGCCGGCAGCGCCGCAGCCGAGGCCGCCTCCCCTGCCCGACCTTCCCGAGCGCGCGGTCCCCGAGCCGGAGCTATTGCAGCGGCGGCAGATCGAGCGGCTCGCCGCGCGCGCTCAGGACCTGCGCCGCGCCACGCTCTTCGAGGTGCTCGGCGTCCACCCCGACGCGACCGAGCTGGAGGTCCGCTACGCCTTCGCCGGCCTGGCCAAGGAGGCCCATCCCGACCGGCTCGGCCCCGATGCCAGCGCGGAGGCGCGCGCCTTCGCCGAGGAGATCTTCCAGCAGATCACTTCCGCGCACGAGACTTTGATCGATCGCCAGAAGCGCGCCGAGTACGAGATGCAATTGCACAACGGCGTGCGGCGGTCGGATGGCGACGAGGTCTCGCGCATCCTGGAAGCCGAGCAGCGTTTCCGCGAAGGCGAGAAGCACCTCTTGGACAACGACGCCGCCGGCGCGCTGCGCGCGTTCACCGAGGCGGCGCGGCTCTATCCCGAGGAGGCCGAGTTCCACGCCTGCGTCGGCTGGGCCACCTGGCTGTCGCTCGCGCCGGGCGAGGGCGCGGCCGCCCAGGCGCGGCCGCTGATCGACAAGGCGCTGCGGCTCAATCCGCGCATCGACCGCGCGTACGTCTTTCGCGGGCGCATCGCGCGCGCGCTCGGCCGGGCCCAGGAGGCGGTGGCCGAGTTCGAGAAGGCCCTCCTCTGCAATCCGGCCTGCGCCGAGGCGCTGCGGGAGTTGAACCTCGCCGATGCGGGCTCGCCACAAGGCGTGGCCGGGCCTGCCGCGGACGAGCGCGTGCCCCCGGCATGACGCTCCTCCAGGAGAGGTTCGCCGAGGTCGGCCCGGTCACCGCCATGGAGACGCAGCTGGCTCGGGCGGCGGTGGCGGCCCGCGGGCGGCTGGAAGCGCGCGACGAATCTGCGCTGCGTTACGCGCTCGCGCTCTGCCGCTGCTGGCACGTGCGCGCGCCCGACGGCCGCGACGTTGCGGTGGCCGCGCTGCTCCGGCCTTTTCGCGAGCGGCTGGTGCAGGTGCTCTGGCCGCTGCTCGATCCGCAGCGCGCGGTCCTGGCGGAGCCGCACGAGCTGCTCCCCGCCGCCCGCGCCGCGCAGGAGATCGCCCTGCAGGCGCGCAGCGAGCTGGCCGACAAGCTCGGCCACCGCCTGCCGCCGGGGCGCCTCGACGAAGAGGTCCGCGACCGACACCTGGTGCTGATCTGCGGCGGCGGCGGCGGCACCGGCTACGTCCACCTTGCCGCCTTTGCCTTGCTGGAAGCGGCCGGTCTTTCGCCGGCGCTGATCGCCGGCAGCTCGATGGGCGCCATCCTCGGCCTCTTCCGCGCCCGCGAGCGCCGCTTCGATCTGGCGCGCATTCCCGAGATCCTGCAGGATCTGACCTATCGCAAGATCTTCCGCATCGTCCCGCAGCCCTCGGTGTACGGACTGCCGGGGCCGCTGCGGCTGCACCTGCGCGCGGCCATCGGCCACTGGTTCCGGCATCCCGACGGCTCGCCGCTGCGCATCAGCGACCTGCCCATTCCGCTGCTGGTCACCGTCACCGGCATCCGCCGCGGAAAGCTGCCGCACCCGCTCGAGGAGTACGAGGCGATGCTGGGCGTGCCCGATCCCGACCCTGCCCGCTGGGGACTGCGCGCGCTGCACCGCAACGTGCAGCGGCTGACCGCCGCGATCGCCGAACTGGCGCGCATTCCGCGGCTCACCGCGCGGCTGGTCTTCGGCGCTTCCGAGGAGACGCGGCAGGCCGACGCCATCGACGCGGCCGGCTTCTCCGCCAGCGTGCCCGGCGTCATCCACTACGACGTGCTCCGCGACGACCCGCGCATGCACGAGCTCTTGCGCGGCCTGCTCGACCGGCACGATCTCTTGCGGCTGTGCGACGGCGGCGTGGTCGACAACGTGCCGGTGCGGACCGCCTGGCAGCACGTGCAGCGCAGCGGGCTGCCCGGGACGGGGAGCCGCAACGCCGTGCTCTTCGCGCTCGACGGATTCGCCCCGCGCTTGATGACGCCGCTCTGGCTGCCGCTGCAGAGCATCGCCGCGCCGGCGGTGGCGCGGAACCGGCCGTACGCGCACATCTACAAAGCCTTCCGCAGGACGCTCTCGCCACTCGCACTGTTGCCCAGCCAGCGCGCGCTCAACGCCATCGTCCGCTCGGCGAAAGAGGAGCTGCTGACGGAATTGCCGGTGTTGCAGCGGCTATTGGCGCCCATCGACCCCATCGCCAACTGACCCCCTGCCGTGCTATGTCGGCGGGCCGATGGCCGCCAAGAAGGTCGAGAAGATCAAAGCGTCGCAGCTCATCTGGATGGACGGCGCGCTCGTCCCCTGGGCCGATGCCAAGATCCACGTCCTCACCCATTCGCTGCACTACGGCGTGGCGGTCTTCGAAGGAATCCGCTGCTACCCGCAGCCCGACGGCGGCGGCGCCATCTTCCGCCTGCGCGAGCATGTCCGAAGGCTCTTCGAGAGCGCGCACATCTGCCTGATGGAGATGCCCTACTCCAAGGAGCAGGTCTTCGAGGTGTGCAAGGAAGTGATGCGCGCCAACAAGATGAACGAGGGCTACCTGCGGCCCATCGCCTACTACTCGGACGGCCTGATGGGCGTGGGCGCGGTGAATCCGGTGAAGCTGACGGTCGCCACCTGGTACTGGGGCGCGTACCTTGGCGAGGAGGGCCTGAAGAAGGGCATCCGCGTGAAGATCTCCTCGTATACGCGCATGCACATGAACTCCGACCCCACGCGCGCCAAGGTCACCGGCCACTACTTGAACAGCGTGCTGGCCAAGCGCGAGGCGCTGATGTCCGGCTACGACGAGGCCATCCTTCTCGACCAGCAGGGCTACGTCGGCGAGGCCACCGGCGAGAACGTCTTCATGGTGCGCGACGGCGTCCTCTACACGCCTCCGGTGGCAGGCGGCATCCTCGAGGGCATCACCCGCGAGTCGATCATCCGCATC
>Ga0307479_10006782_pt1 | contig 10532 bp, 11 predicted proteins | sample atmos_gasesECM4C_FD_203743 | JGI IMG/M metagenome (GOLD analysis project Ga0307479, IMG submission 203743) | Hardwood forest soil microbial communities from Morgan-Monroe State Forest, Indiana, United States - atmos_gasesECM4C_515 | ecosystem: Environmental > Terrestrial > Soil > Temperate...
CGACGAACAACACCATGCCCACTTGGTAGTTCCTTAAGAGGCCGACAAAGCAAACACTTTTGCGGTTGAAGTCGATGGTCTTTGTAACTTCTACAAGCCCGTCGCCTTCGGGATACACAGGCCGCACATGTATAGGCACATCTATCGTCAAGCGTTTGCGCTTCCGTCGCCCTTTAGATTCCGGAGTCAGATGTCGTGCGGTTTGGGCCGAGGTTAGGACGTTCGTCATCAAGCCTCCCTCGCGGTGCCATAGGATTCAGATTTGTTCGGCCCAATCCTGAACATATTTGAGGACGCGGGCAATGTACGAAGAGGCTAAACTTGAAGGTACTTTCGTACCGCAGTTGTTGCACTGAAATCTTTCGGCTTTCGCGGTATGCTTCCGTCTCCCCGGCGTCCCCGCAGCGAGGAATGAAATGATCATCGGCGAACGCTTGCGTGCTCTGCGTGAAGAAAAACAGTTCTCACAAGGCGACATCGAAAAGCGAACAGGACTCTTGCGCTGATACATATCACGCGTCGAGAACGGTCACACCATCCCTTCGGTCGAAACGCTGCAGAAAATTAGTCGCGCTCTCGAAATTCCTCTTTATCAACTGTTCTATGAAGGGAAGGATGTGGCCGCGCCGCCGAAGATCCGCAAGACGCCTACGTGGGGTTCCGGCGGCAAGGAAGCTCGGCTCTTGCGAAGATTCTGTACGCTGCTGAGCCGCACCGGCGAGAGTGATCGGCAGCTGCTTCTGCATATGGAGGGGAAGATGGCCGATCAGAAGCCAGTTTCCTAATCCAGATAAGTCTTTGCTGTGCGGGTTGGATTCAGTCGTTTTTCTGCTTTGCTCTGATGTGATGGTCACTCATGAGAAAACTGCGTAAGCCGCCTTCTACTTTTCCGCCATTGGTTGGCACCGGACCGAAAAGACTGGGCTTTTCCTTCATGCGCTGGTACGCGGCGTACTGCGCCTCGAATTGGGTTCCGTACACGGGCTCAGATGTTTCGAGAACCTCGTCATCCTTGCCCAAGATTTCGTAAAACCAAGCCATCACCGTTCCCTCTTGTGGAATTCTGTCAATTGACCTGAGGCAGCCACGACTGGTGGGGACTCGACGCGATGAAAGTTACATTAGACCTGCAGCAGTTTCTTGATTGCGGGAATGAGTTCTTTTCCCATCTCAGACTTGGGCACAAACCTGGCACCACCAAAGAGCCGATCCAGTCCTGATGCTTGGCCCGGGGTGTAGTGGGAACTGATGAACACAATCTTCGTCTGTGGAGCAATCTTCCCAATCTCGTATGCGGCTGCGAGTCCGCCCATGACTGGCATGACAAGGTCGAGTACAACGACATCCGGCTCCTTCGCCTGTGCAACATCCACCGCGACCTTGCCGTTTTCTGCTTCGCAAACTTGCCAGCCAGTCTTAGTCGCCAGCATGGAGCGGATGCTGCGTCGCACGTAGGCTTGGTCATCGACAACGAGAATTGTGGTCGGCATTGGATTCAGAACATCGGGGCCCGATCAGGTTTCGATACATTGGGCACCCACTCGCCCGCAGCAACACGAATTAGCGTGGGGATGAGTTCAGTTGCGGCAGCAGATTTCGCCACGAACCCATGAGCCCACGTCTGGGCAGCGTTCCGGGTCCCAGGAATGTTGTGGATCGTAAGGAACACGATCTTAGTTCGAGGTGACAGTTTCAGTATTTTGGCGGCAGTTTGGATGCCGTTCATGCCGGGCATATTAATATCGAGCAAAACGATATCCGGCTTCAGTTCTCGAACTTTGCGGATGGCGTCTTTGCCATCTATAGCCTCGCCGCAGACTCTGAAGTCGTGCCAGTCGAGAAAGGACCGAATAGTCGTGCGGGCGACAGAATTGTCGTCCACGATAAGGATTCGAGGTGACAAGGTTCTCTCCGAGTCCGGCGATAGTGTCGCCTAAAGGTTTCTCTGTAGATATACGTGAGAGGCTGTAGACCAAGAGTTCAGGAACGATGCTGGCCCTTTGGACGGCCGGTTCCAGTCGCCCACATCCCAGGCGTGAATGTGTTATAACATCGCGCAAAAGCGACGGCGGCTGTCATGCATGACATGCATTACGTTGTGGAGTTGGCAAACGCCTACAACTGCGCCCTCATTACCCGCGATAAATTGCGCGATGAAATTCACACCTGTTCACTCGAAGAGATCATGTACGGCGTCATCATCGTTAGTGAAGATTACAGCGATGACGCCGCCGCTGCTTTTGTCGTTGCCGCAGATGTTCCGATTGTCTGGGAACGCTGGTTTACGTGTGAAGAGCTAGACTCTGATCCCGAGACTAGTTGGATGCCGGAAGGAACTTGGACCATCGATCCGGCCGATAAGCGTGTTCAGGATTTCCGGCTAAAGTAGCTTAGGGTCGAGGCGGTCCACGCCTTTTCCAAGTTAGCGGGCCTGTCGATTGATTTGCTTCTTACCTGTCCCTGTTGTAACGGGCCTGGTTTGCCCGATCATGAAGGGCGACTTAATGCCAACGAAAATCGTGAGCGTTGGGGCCTTGATTGCCGATGCCGCTCCGCCGCCTGTGTTTGCTGTGTGGACTACCATTTCGGCCAACGTCATGGTTTGCTGGGTATCCGGCCCTGAGATTGCAATCCCGGTGACTAGCTGGCCACTTGGAGACACCCTTCCACAGTCGTCTCTTGCCTCCATTTCTGCGGAGTGCGCGGCCCCGTATATTGACTCACATAAAAAGTATCCATCTCCGTCAGATGCATATGAAACGACATCCACAGCCTGACCCTTAAATTGTTTTAGCTGTGTAACGAGAGACTCTAGGTCATACACAGATCGTGCCGAGATCAAATACTGTGTCTGCGCCAACTTTCTATTGAGTTCTTCCGCTCGTTTGGCTATCGCCTCTACTTTTTGTTGGGCTTTGGCAGCCGCTGTTTCGGCCGCGTCCGCTGAACTCTTGGCGTGAGACGCCGCCAATGCAGCGTCCTCAGCGGAAGTGTCAGCATCACCTGCTTTTTGTGTAACGTTGGCGATTTCCAAATCCGCGATTGTTTGGAGATGTTTTGAGAAGAGGAAGACACCTCCATCTGCTAGCAATTCGCCGGCAACGCCGATGATCACAAACATTTCAAACGCTCGGATGTACTTCTTCCAGCGTTCGGACCGGGCGTATTCGCCGAGTCCAACAACCAGCAAAACGCCAAACAAGAGCAAGGCGATTTCTGAAATGTCGAGAGAAATCGAGGTCACAGATTTAGATAAAAAGAAAGAGGTGACCATTTCCTACGCCATCCTGATCTTCTGCCACAGGGCGGCCAACTCGGGCGGCACGGCAGGCTTCGCGGCCCTCTCGATGCTCAGATCGGCGACCACGCCGCATAGCCGGACGACGGATGCGGCCAACGTCTGAATCTGCTCTTCGAGGTTGATAAGTCGCGCATCGAGCACGACCAGATCATTGCGGATTTGAAGAATGTCCTTTTTGAGCTTCCTGATTTCACGGGTTTTCATGCAAGCTGGCGCTCGCGGAACTTCTCGAACATTTCGCGCCTTCCGAGGCGTTGCTAGTAATTCGGGTTGATCACCTTGAGCAAACTGCGCGGCGCTTCGCTGTGTGCCAGAACCACAGTCTATGGCGCAAGATGGAAGCGAGGGTGCGCACGCAGTGTAATTGGCGCTCCTGTGCCAACGGACAACTCTTCGCGGTAAAATCTTTGCACGTCATCAGTAGATACCTTAGTCAGAGCACCTAAAAATAGGATTCCGTTGTTCTTGAAGCTGCATTCAGAGTAGACTCTGCGCGGTCTTTGGTCCCCCCGGTGTTAAGCCCCACTGAAATTCGAGTTCTTGATCTCGAATATGTCAAGTATGACTGAGACCTTCGACACTACTCGACATAAGGTTGCTTTTCGTCTGCTGCCTTTCGTTTTCCTACTTTACGTCGCCAATTATATTGACCGTGCAAATATAGCCTACGCAGCTATCGGCATGTCTCGCGACCTCAGGTTCAGCGACACTGTTTTTGGGCTGGGAGCAGGCATTTTCTTCATCAGCTATGTAGCCCTCCATGTCCCCGGCGCTCTGCTAGCCGAAAAATGGATAGCCCGTAAGTTAATTGCAGCCATCATGCTCGTATGGGGTGCAGTAACCGTTTTCACAGCATTGGTGCATACTCCGGCGCAACTTTATCTGGCGCGTTTCGCATTGGGTGCAGCGGAATCCGCCTTCTTCCCGGCCGTAATCGTGTATCTGAGTCATTGGTTTAGCCATGCGGACCGAGGAAAAGCGATTAGCGTCTTCTATTGCGGCATTCCCATAGCAAATGTTATTGGGTCGCCGCTTGCAGGCTGGCTGCTCGGTCATCGGTGGTTCGGTGCACAAGGATGGCGATGGCTTTTCGTCCTTGAGGGCATCCCTGCCGTTCTATTCGGAGCAATTGCGTTCTTTTATTTGACAGACTCGCCGAGTGATGCGAGGTGGTTGCCCAATGAGCAGCGGAAATGGCTTGAAAGCAAACTGCGGGAAGACACGCCAAAAAGCACGCAAGGAATCTCAATAAAGCGCGCTCTTAGATCACGCGCAGTCGTGATGCTGTCAGCGGTATGCTTTCTAATCTATGTCGTAACTTACGGAATGCTGTTTTGGCTGCCAACAATACTGAAACGCTGGTCAGGGCTTTCGGACGCGAACGTAGGTCTACTTGGTGCAGTGCCCTATGTCGTGTATTTCCTTGCGATGCTGGTGAACGCGTGGCATTCCGATCGATGGCGGGAAAGACATTGGCACTGCGCAATTCCGATGTTCATCGCAGCGGTGGGATGCTGCGGACTCATATTCCATCCCCATTCGATTTCACGCATCATATTTCTCCTCGCGATAGTGAATCTGGGCAACGCCTATCTTCCGGTGTTTTTCACGATTCCGACTGAACTACTGAGCAAGTCGGCAGCAGCGGCATCGGTTGGAATGATCAACGCCGTTGGAAGCGTTGCCGGTTTTATTGGCCCGTATTTAGTGGGTTACCTCAACACGAAATTCGGGTCGTTCAGCGATGGCCTTGCCGTGATGATGATTTCCGCGCTCGCGGCAGGAATACTCGTCGTTTGCGTTCCGAGGAACGCACAATCCATTGCTACTGACTTTGCTCCCGCGCATCCTCAACAAATTACCGCAAACGCTTCAGCGGGCAGCGTATGATGCCTGGCCCGCCATTGGCAAAGCTCGGCTCCGCGTCGAGGAAGGTCGAGAAATCGTAACGGCTAATCTCGGCTTGGAGGTCGTGGCACAGGCGCGCAAGGAAGCTGGGATACTACCGGGATTCATGGCGAAGCGAGGGGCGGCGAAGTAGCCGCCGCCTCTTAACCCTGCGAAGCTCTGGCTGCCTGGGCTGCCTGTGCCAGATGTAAGGTTAGTTAGGGATTTGTGTTAGCACTATCTAAAGGATTATCTGCATGCGACGAAAAAATGGACAGGCTGACGGCGGCGACGGAACTGGTCATATCAAGTTTCGGATAATCGAATTTGAAATCGACGGCGGCAACAATACCTTGGCGGAAGGTATCAAGGCGTTGACTACAACTTTGTCGAAAAGCCCTGACCACGACCGTGATACCTCAGCGGTCGCTCCCACACGTAGTGCCGAAGCGTTCCACAATTCCCGCTGCCGATGTCGAACCTCCAGCCGATCCTCAGCCCGACGAGGAAACTACCGAACCGTCCACTGAAGAGGAGACACCAAGCGGTACTGCTCGTCAGAGGCGGCCAGCGGCTCCACCTCCTGCACTCGAAATTCTGAGCGACATCAATTTGAGCACCGGGAAGGTATCTCTCAGAGACTTTGTAGCGCAGAAGAACCCGTCAGATGCCTACGAAAAGATTACAACCATTGCGGTCTGGTACAAAGAGAATCACAACCTAGAAGAAGTTAACGCGAACCGCATTTACACAGCTTACCGTTTCCTTGAGTGGGCGCTCCCGTCCGACTTGGCTCAGGTCATCCGCAATCTTAAGGCGAGCAAGAAGTGGCTCGACAAAGGTGAGGAACGAGGCGGCTACAAAGTCAACATGCTCGGACTCAACAAGGTGCTCGAAGGCTTCGGCAATTAAAGTGGCGCTTTGAAGGCATGGCCGATTTGGAAGACTTGGTAAGCCGCATTCCCGAATTTTCAAAATGGAACCATGCAGAGAAAATCAAGTTCTTCGCATGGTTCCTCCATACCAACAGGAGCAAAGAGCGGGTCACCGGCACGGAAATCGGCCGCTTGTACGATACCCTGCATGAGCAAAAGCCCACCGGAATTTATCCCTTCCTTGTGGCAATGGAGCAGAAGAACCCAAAGGAAGCAATCCGTGATAGTGCTGGGTTTCGCCTCGTTAAGGCTGTGCGCGACCAGTTCGACGCTAGATACGGGCAAAGAGGAACAACCGTCAAAGTAGAGAAATTGCTCGCTGATTTGCCGGGCAAAATTCCAGACAGAGCAGAAAGCGACTTCCTGAAAGAAGCATTAATCTGTTTCCACAACGCCGCGTTTCGCGCAGCCATAGTGATGACGTGGAACCTGACTTTCTTTCACCTATGCGATTACGTACTCAAACACAAATTGGCTGATTTCAACGCGGAGTATCCAAAACGGTATCCAGGAATTCACAAGAAAGCAAAGGCTCCGACGATAGCGACGTATGATGATTTTGCGTCTGACCTGAAAGAGTCGGAAGTCACCGAAATTTGCCGCTCGGCGAATTCCGCCGCGCATCCGTCTACAACGGTCATAACCGTATTGCAGGCGGAAGAATTCATCCATGACCTTGTCACGAATGTTGTGCTGACGTTGCCGCTGTAGCAGAGGAGGAAATGAAGAAATCAGAACTGCTGCGAGCACTGCAAACTGAACTGCGGCGGCCATGACTTCTCGACGTTCGTGGATACTCCGCCTTCAATTGCGCAGGGCGGCAACGGAATCGTCACGCCGGGCTGCACGTATTGCAAGAAGAGAATCTTCACGATCCAAGAGTACACCGATCATATTTGCGATGAAGTGATCCCTGCCCTGCTCGACAAACTTTCCTCGAAATAAGGTTCTCGCGTACAATCCGCTGCACCGGAGGCCTGCATGCGGAAAATCATTGATCGTTCACGTGCACGACAAACTTCCAAAAAGAGTCCGCAACGTAAGATAGTGCGTATCAAGTTTTCGGGAGTCGGAGAGCTTGTCGCGATTCGTGGCGGTTTTGAACTGAGAGTTTACAGTGATCGTGCTGGTGCTGTTGCCCTCGGATCGAGGCTATGGTCTGAAGGCGAGATGCCGATGGGGCGAGGATGCTGGAGTATCTGGGAGGATCAGGGAGACGGCAACACTAAAGTTAAGTGTGGGAAAGCGGACAATGACTGCCCAGAAGGCTGCGAAATTTGGGAATCGAAAGAGACTCCCAACGGATACAAGTGGGAACGAACTGGGAAATTCGAGGTGATCACAGATAAGCCGGGCCGGTTTATTTGCGGGTGCAAAAATCAGAATTAAAGTCGTGGCTTACTGCTTCTCCCATAGTTCCACGTTGTCTATGCTCTGGGCGCAGGCAAGATGTTCGACAAATTCCATGAACGGCGCGCTCCCGCCTGGTCATTTACGCGTGGTAAACTCGGCGCACATGGATCAGGCTGCGCTCAACCGAGCTTTGGCCCAATTCGAGGGCTTCAAGTCCAATCTGCCGCCGTCAATAGCCGAGGATTGCGTTCAGGAATACCACGGTATTGTCGATGCCCTCAGCGCCGCGACGGGCGAAGTACTGGATGAGTTCAAAATCGGCGACGCTGAACTTGCGAAAAAGGTCAAAAGCTTTGTACCGACAGGCTACAGTGGCCGCCCCGGTAACGTTAAATATTCCGACCAAAGATACTGCAACACCGACCGTTTCAAGCGCCAGATTACTGGCCTATCGCATTACCTTGAGCGCCAGGGTTACCGAATAGCCCCGGCAACGCAAGCGCGGGCACAGCGCGCCGGGCAAGGCATATACGTCGAAAACATGATCGGTTCGGCGATCCAGCAAGGCGCCAGCCATTCTCCGATCACGATACACTTCGATGCGAAAAGCGCAGATTTTCGGGCGCTCATTCAGGACAAGATTCCGTCGCTTGGGCTTGATCGGCGAAGCGCGGATCACCTTAATTCAGACGCGCTGACCATCGAGGCGCAAATCACGTCGCCAGTACCGAAGAAATCGATCATCGTCGAATGCATGTCTTCGATCCGAACCATTCTCGAAGGCGCTGCGGGAAGCGCACTCGCGGTTGGGGTTCTGCACGAAATCGCAAAATACTTCCCGTGAGGGCGCCGTTATTTCAGAAGAGGACCGGGATCGCTCCGAGCGAGAACCAGCGCCAACTGAGATACGCGAGTTCATAACTGGAGTGCGCGAGGTTCTTGCCGAGATAACGAAGTTTATAGTTTTTATCCGCGATGGCCGAAACGTAAACGCGGCTCTCGTAGTTCTTACTTTGTTGGTAGCAATTGCCGCCTTCATTCAAGCGACCATCAACGGGATGCAACTTCGTCCGCTGAAGCAAAGTGCGAATGCCGCGCAAGTCGCCGCCGAAACTCAGAAATACTCTTTCGATATGGAGAGACGGAGAGCCGAAGATCAAGAAGAGGCTATTTGCATATTGAGAAAGCGATGGTGTAGCCGCCCTAGATCAACTTGCGGGTATCCGCGTTATCAACAGTGGCAAAGTTAAGGCCCGTGGCATCGAGGCCCATGTAGATATTTTTCTCAGGGATGCGTGGAGCGAAAAGAAAATTCGCGATCTGGGCACTGTAGATATCTCCAGCGGTGAACTTGCTGGAAACAACGGTAGTGCGAGATGGTTTGGCCGATCATTTGCCGCTCAGCGGCACTTTCCGCCGCAACTCGTCGAAGAAATTTTCGAGGAAGATGACGTGGTTTTGGGCCTGCTGCGCTCCCGGTGCCTCTACCGGCATCAGCGCGACAATGCGCTTGCCGTCCGGCGCCAGACCATAGTTAGGCAAACCACCGACGTTGGCGATCCTCTTGTCCGACCACAGTCGCGGCTTATCCGCCAGAAACGAGTCACCTCGCACGGTGTAGCCCGCGACCACGATCTGGTCGTCAAACGTGCGGAAAAATAGCTCATGGCTGTTGTGGGCCCATTCAGGGAGCACGCCTCCGCTACTTGAAATTTGCCACTTGCCTTCCTTGCTAGGAAAAGCCCGCACATAAACCTGGAACGTCCCCGACTCGTTTGAAACATAGGCCAGCCACCGCCCGTCCGGCGAAAACGAAGGGTAAAACTCGTCGAACTGAGTTTGCGAGAACAGTTCGGGCTTCCCGGCCCGAAGCCCTGTGCCATCATTCTCCAAAGCCACGGTCCAAATACTGAGTGAGGTTCGATTCTGTTCATGAAAGGCCAGCCACTTCCCATCGGCGGTGATCGACCATGGAAACTGCGCATCATTGCTCTGGGTCAATGACTGGGCCTTGCCGGACCCATCCGAGCGAGTCCAAAACATACCTCCTGGCGCCCGGAACAAAATGTACCGCCCGTCGGGGCTCCAGATGGGAACGATGGCTCCGCCCACGAAGGTCAGACGCGTCATCGTATCGCGCTGCCAGTCGTACACCCAGATATCCGAACTATTGATCGCCAGGCGCGTGCCATCTGGGGCCAGTCTGGGATTTAAATAGTAGTCTGGCTTGGCCAGCAAGGGTTGCGTCTTGCCCGTGGCATCCAGCCACTGTACGGTTCGTAGCCCTCGCTCTCCGACGCTGCGGTAAACTACGGTTCCGGTTTGGGAGAAATCCAGTTGCGCTGAGCCATCGCCCTCACTGTAACCAATTTGGTCCAACACGGGCACGGGCGCACCTCGTACTTCCAGCCGCTCCAGATCGAAGGGAACAGCAAATAGTGTCCCTCGATTCACGTAAACCAGATGCCCACTCGGCAAATAGCGCCCAAAGGTGCCGCCTCGCACCAGCGTCTTCGAGCGGTGATCTTTCAAAGACATTAGTTCGATGTCAGCGCCGTCGAAGCCACCCAACTTAGTATTAGCGGTAAACAGAACCGCCTTAGCTCCCGGAAGGACTTGAGGCCAGCGATGAGTACTCTCTCCCGTTTGAAGCTCGGTGACTGGCACGGGCGTGCCTCCCGCCGATGGAATCTTGGACAACCCACCTGCGAGCGCAAGCGTCGCGACGATATTTCCATCCTCACCCCAATCGCCGCCTGCACCGTTTGGGGCGTCACTCAAGGTGATCGCCGCACCGCCATCCACGGAAATCTTTTTCAGCTTTCCCTGCGCAAAGAACGCCACCCACTGGCCGTCCGGTGAGAAAAAAGGAGCATACGCTTCCTGGGTGCCCGCGAGCTCCGCTGCCTTAGGTTGATCGAGCCGCCGGATAAAGAGCCGCCCTTGCGACACATAAACCAGACGCATGCCGTCGGGCGAAACAATCGCGTCAGTGCCTCCTGAGAAGCCGAGCGACACCTCGGGGTTGAGCGACACATCCGGCCCAAGATCCACGT
>Ga0307479_10006783_pt1 | contig 10531 bp, 15 predicted proteins | sample atmos_gasesECM4C_FD_203743 | JGI IMG/M metagenome (GOLD analysis project Ga0307479, IMG submission 203743) | Hardwood forest soil microbial communities from Morgan-Monroe State Forest, Indiana, United States - atmos_gasesECM4C_515 | ecosystem: Environmental > Terrestrial > Soil > Temperate...
CTGAGGGCAGTTGGACGGCCGTGGCTGGTTCCTAGCTGGATTATGGTGCTGGAATACGGATCCGTGGCCGTGGCTGCCGCCATTATCGCTTTCCTCCGGATCAGGCGATCGGCCGCACAACAGTGCTCAGCGGACCTGGTAGAGTGATGCCAACCGCACCACGCCCGTTTTTGCAACGAGGAGCGTTTGTAAGTCATCCAATACGACGTTCGTTTCATTCATTAAGGAGGACCCTCCATGACAAAGTCGACCCGTTCTGCGACGATTCTTATGCTCTCTCTGGGGGTGCTGCTCCTTGCGGGCACTTCGCGGGCCCAGACGCGTCCCCCCATTGTCGACGAGCTTGCCAAAACCTATGGCCTTGACTCGTTTGGGCAGCTGGATGCGATCCGCTATACGTTCAACCTAGAGCTCCCAGATTTGAAGGTGAATCTCTCGCGGACTTGGACTTGGGAGCCTAAGACCGGCCAAGTCACTTACGAGAGTAAAGATAAGGACGGCAAGCCGGTGAGGGTTAGCTATGTCCGGTCTCAGATCAGCAGCGCGCCTGCCAACGTGAAAGACGAAGTTGAGCCGGCGTTCGTCAACGACAATTATTGGTTTATTTTCCCATTCCATGCTTACTGGGACACCAGCGCCATTGTGACAGTCAAGGACATGCAAAAATTGCCGCTCGGAAAGGGTTCGGCGAAGCTGGTGTCGGTGAAATATCCTCCGGAGGTTGGCGGCTACACGCCGGGAGATACTTGGGATCTTTACCTCGGGTCGGATGGGCGAGTCAAGGAATTCACCTATCATCGTGGTGGACCGAAGAAGCCGAGCCTCCTCTCAACAACTTGGGCGGGCTACAAGAAAGCTGGCCCTCTGCTTGTCTCAACCGACCATCGCGGCATAGCGGACGGCAAAGCGGCCCGAATCTTCTTTTCCAATGTGGCCTTCAAGCTGGCGGGGTCGGACAAGTGGACGGACGCGCAGTAGGAAACCGGCGGCTCGTCGCGTCCGATTGACGTCAATCCCCACCAATCGGACTCTCGGCCAATCGCGACGGGGGTGCAGGAGCTTCCGAGTTTGGGAGAGATCGCGGTCGCCGAAAGGCTTGCCAGTATTCTTCGTCCGTGAGCGCGCGGAGATCGCAGAGCACTGCCTGGTAAACGTTCACTGTCTATTGGTCGGATAGAAGATTTTGTGGATTCCACGTCGCGGACGCCTGGCTTTCTTAACGCTTCCGTCTACGTTCGAATAGGCAGTCCCGCCATGTACTCAATCTACGAGACCCGAATTGGAACAAGGGAGATGTTTCTCGGCAGCATCGCGGATAGTGGCTCGAAGGAACCACTGAGGTCTTCGATTGCCTGCACGGTGCTCAAGGAGCTATACCGCTCATTGAGTTTGGCACAATTCGATAGGAGGCAACTTGCCAGCTCGTTTCGCTCACGGTTGGGCCTCCTAATGACAGACTGCGCTTGGGACTCCGGTGGGAAATCGATCATCATTTGGATCGCAGATTTCGCCCCTAAATGTCGCTTAAGCAAGAGACCATGAGCACAGAAGCGGAACTTCAGCGTCAAAACGAGCGGTTTGAGCTGCTCCTGAATCTGACGACCAGAATCACGTCAAGCCTCGACCTGCGGGAGGTCTTGCGCGCGATAGCAGCGAACATACGCGAAGTCATACACGCCGATGCCGTAACGGTTGCGCTGCCCGATGCAGCTTCGGAAAAACTCAGGGTATTTGCTATGGATTTTCCGCACGGCAAGGGGGTCATCAAGGAAGAGTTGCTCGTTACACCACGCGCCGAGGTTAAGAGAGCGATCGATAGCTTGAAACCGGTAGTCTTTGACACGCGGGATCGTGACGAACTCGAGCCTGATCCATATGGACTTGCAGCTGCGGAGGGCTTGCAAGCCGCTTGCATCATTCCGCTTGTGAATCGCGGCCGAGCCCTCGGAGTTTTGTCGATTTTACGCACTACAGAAACTCCGTTTAAGCCGGAAGATGTTGACTTCCTTAGCCGGGCGTCAGGACCGATAGCAATCGCCGTTGAGAATGCGTTGGCGTACCGAGAAATTTCCGAACTCAGGGACAAGCTCGCCCAGGAAAAACTTTACCTGGAAGAAGAATTTCGCAGCGAGATGGGTTTCGAGCAGATCATCGGGAACAGCACGACGCTAAAGCACGTTTTGCAACAGGTTGAAACAGTTGCGCCTAGTGATTCTACCGTCCTGTTGCTTGGCGAAACCGGAACGGGGAAAGAGTTAATTGCGCGGGCGATTCACGACCGAACCCGTCGCAAACAGCGGACCCTCGTGAAGCTGAACTGCGCCGCCATACCAACCGGGTTGCTGGAAAGCGAATTGTTTGGCCACGAAAAGGGAGCGTTTACGGGCGCGATCTCCCAAAAGATTGGGCGGCTGGAGCTCGCGGATCAAGGCACTCTGTTTTTAGATGAAGTCGGTGACATCCCCCTTGAGATTCAGCCGAAGCTGCTGCGGGCTCTGCAGGAGCGGGAATTTGAACGTCTCGGCAGCACGCATACGCGGAAGGTCAATGTCCGCCTGGTGGCAGCTACGAATCGCGATCTCGAGACAATGATTGCGAACAAGGAATTTCGCAGTGATTTGTATTATCGGTTGAATGTGTTTCCGATCCGCATTCCCCCGCTGAGAGACCGCAAAGAAGACATTCCTTTGCTCGTCAGCCATTTCGTCCAAAAGTTCGCCAAGGAGATGCAAAAGCCTATCGAAGCGATTCCTACGGCGGTAATGAAGGGGCTGAGGACTTGGGACTGGCCCGGCAATATTCGTGAACTCGAGAATTTCATTGAGCGAGCCGTGCTCCTGACGAGGGGCAAGTCGCTTGAGGCGCCGCTCGCAGAACTCCGAAAGACCAATACGGAAGGGTTCGTGCATACCGACCTGCATGAAGTTAAACAAGTCGCTGGAGAAAGAACAAATTCGCGAAGTGACGAAAGTAGTGTTGCTGACGAATATGAAAGAAAGCAGCGCGATCAGATCATACGGGCACTTACCGCATGCAAGGGGCGCGTAGGTGGTGCCGATGGTGCTGCTGCGAGCCTGGGAACGAATCGCACCACTCTCCTTTCCCGAATGAAAAAATTCGGCATCTACGCCAAGCAGTATGCCTGAGCTGCACCCCACCTCTCTGTCGGTTGCCCTCGGGCGATAGCTTCGACAGTTTCGATCCTTTCAACTTCTTCAACTTCGACATTTTCGACTTCAGGCGGTTTTCTCCAGAGAATTCGTTCTACACGGTGTACTAACTCTATTCTGGGCCGGCTGCTATCGCTGGCTTTGCTTACCTTCGTGGGAATCTGCTCTTTATTTTTCGGCCAGCAGCTATGCCACCGTGGGCTATGGCGAGGTAGTCCTGCCATCAAACTGGCGGATGTTGGGGCCGCTCGAGAGCATGATCGGCGTGCTGATGTGCGGAATATCCGTGAGCGTTCTCTTTGCGACAGTCACCCGGCTTGTCAGCCGCGAAGTGCGATCGTCGCATGAGTGCACCTGGTTCCGGTTGTCGGCTTAGCCAGGAGTTATCCAAGAACCTCCGGCATAGCAAACATTGCCGCCTCAAAGCAATTTGCTCGGGTTTGTGAGCTTCTCCCAGATCCATTCGCTTCGAATACGGGAGATTCTTGTACACCTCGGCACGCCGGGCCGCTCCTGCCACAGCTTCATCGACGAACGACAAAAAAATGGCACCACCCGAGAGGATTCGAGCATCTACCGAGTGGGAGCCGAATGGAGAAAACAGTTCAGCGAAGGTCCAGCACCATGAACAGTCAACGACATGCCTCAGAATTCTCGAAGCTGCGCATTGCGGAGCAAGCCTTGGCGTCTTTGCTAGCACTGGTTTTGTTATGCGCAGCGTACCCACAATGTCTCGTCGCCCAGGACGCCCAGGATCGGCAATCTCCGGCGCAGGTCCCGCCCGGCGCCCCTTACATGCATCAGACTCCCGAACAATTAGAGCAATTGGTTGCGCCCATCGCCCTCTATCCGGATTCACTGGTAGCCCAAATACTGGGGGCCTCGACGTTCCCCGAACAGGTCGTCGAGGCCGACCGGTGGGTGCACTCGCACCCCGGGAAGGCCATGCAGGAGTACAACCCCGATTCCAGTTGGAGCAAGGCGGAAGAGGAGCCGCCGCAAACCGGCAGTGCGGAGAAAGCTAAGTAATTTCGATAAGCCCCGCACGTCGGTCACTGAGCATTGGACTTTTTGGGGCTCCAGCAGTCTTCTCCGGAACCCCGTTCACGAAGCAGGCTCTGAAACGGTCGCCCGCAAGAAATGAATCTGTCTGCCCTGCAATATGCTCGCCCGATTCGAAAGAACCTGCTTGCGCTTGGCACGATGATGTTATTGATTTCTTCAATTCCAGCCCTTGGCCAGGTGCCTGGCCCCCAGTCGGAGCTGCCCAGGGCGCCCTCTGCTAAAGCAGAGTCGTATAGCTCTCAGCAGTCCAAAACTAGTCTCGCTGGTACTGATCAAACGTCTTCAATCGAATCCGGAAGGGAGACCTTGACCGAGCAAGCGGACTACTTTGTTCCAATGACCAACCGTGAGCGGTGGGACCACTACGCGTATTCCCTCGTCGAGCCGCAAGCTTTCTTATATCCGGCTGTTCAGGCCGGCCTCAACCAGGCCCGCAATAGGCCTCACGAATGGGGCCAGAGCGTGGAAGGTTACGGACATGTGCGCACTGTCAAACCGAAATGGGTCCGGGTCGTGGATAACAATCTGGCTCGCGGGTGGTCCACTCCATCTGCGATGCGAGGGTTGTGGTTGATGTAGTTGTTTCCATCAAAATAGCGGCCAAGCTTTGTCATGTCACGTTCAATGAAAATATCCTCAACGAAAGCTCTGACGGTATGAACCTTGGCAGAATTCGTCGATAGACGCTTCACTGCATCGAGAAACTCAGCGAGACCATCAGAGACTCGAGGATCATGTTGCGTGTATCTGTCGGAATTAATGACCCTTGCCGCCGTTGTATCGCCGGTCTCAAGACTTTTCAGCAAGTCGACCACCTGCGTCTTGCGGTTAGAACTCGGATCCGGGCCCGGCGAAGCTGTCCTAGAGTCAAAGGGTAGGGCACAGAGCAGCAGAGGGGGTAAGGCGGTGCGCGCTACCAAGCCAAAAAGTTGGTTCCGATCTTTTGTTTTCTGCGCCATGCGTTTCTCCTTGTGGTTGCAGTCTCCCGCCCTTCTGATTAGATCTGGCGGCTAAATCTGCGCTCTTCCGCCGTCAACGAACAGTTCGATACCAGTGACGAAACTGGAGTCATCGGAAGCCAGAAACAACGCCACCTTGGCAACTTCCTCGGGTGCTCCCATGCGTCCCATCGGGACGGTGGACACAATCCGCGCAATCACGTCTGCAGATTGCCGACTCGCCAACGGCGTATTGATCGGACCCGGACTAACAACGTTTGAGCGGATACGACGGTCCTTCAGATCTGTCGTCCAGGTTCGCACGAAAGAGCGGATTGCAGCCTTACTCGCGGCATAGACGCCGAAGGCGGCAGTACCCTTAACACTCGCGACGGAGCCGTTGAGAATGATAGAGCCACCATCCTTTAGTAGAGGTAAGGCCTTTTGCACCGTGAACAGCGTTCCCTTCACATTGATGTTGAATAGTTTGTCGAAATGCTCTTCGGTGACAGCCCCAAAGGGAACGAATTCGCCGACGCCGGCGTTGGCGAAAACAATATCGATTCGCCCCTTCACCTTAGCGACGGTTTCGTAAAGACGATCAAGGTCGGCCAATTTGGCAACGTCTCCCTGAACTCCAGAAACGTTGGTGCCGATGTCCTCCACGGCCTCGTCGAGTTGCTTCTGTCGGCGGCCCGTAATGAAAACATAGGCACCCTCTTTGACAAAAAGTTTTGCCGCAGCCAACCCAATTCCTTCTGTCCCGCCGGTGACGACGGCGGTCTTGCCTTCGAGCTTTTTAGGCATTGTTTTTTCCTGCTCTTGCCGAGTTCTAACGAACTTTCCGGGCTCTGACACATTTGTACTAATGGGCGTCGAGCCACTTCCGAATATTCGAGACGGTATCCTCGTAGAACGTCTTGTAAAGACCGTGCGATACGTAGCCGATATGCGGCGTTGCCAGCACGTTGTCGAGCGTCCGGAAAGGGTGATCCGGAGGCAGCGGCTCAATGTCGAATACGTCGATTGCCGCGCCGGCGATTCGCTTGTTCTTTAACACGCTGATCAAAGCTTGCTCTTCGACGATCGGCCCGCGCGACGCATTGATCAACCGGGCCGTCGGCTTCATTCTCTCCAGCTCTGCGGCCCCTACCAGGCTGCGCGTACGGCTGCTCAACACCAAATGGATCGTCAGAATGTCGGCCCGCTCGAACAGCTGGTCCTTGGAAACCAGGATTGCGCCCGCGGCTTTGGCGGCCTCAGGCGTCATGTTCTGGCTCCAGGCAATTAAATTCATTCCAAAAGCGCTCCCAATCCGCGCGATCTGCGATCCAATCCGCCCAAGTCCCAGAACGCCCAGGATCTTTCCACGGAGATCCGTGCCCACTGTTTGCTGCCACCCGCCGGATCGGACGGAGTTGCTCTCCGTGACGATATGTCGGGCTGAGGCCAAGATCAGCGCCCAGGTAAATTCGATCGTCGGGTCCGACCTATACCCCGTGTGAACCACCGCGATCCCACGATCGCCCGCGGCGGCGAGGTCGATCGACGCGTTTCCAGATCCCGTCGAGGCAATGAGCTTGAGATTGGGAAGGCGGCCAATGACGTTGCGAGGCAGTGGTGACCGCTCGCGCATAACACAAACGACATCAAAAGGCAGCAACCGCTCAATCAAGGCGTCCGGATCGGCGAAGTGGTCATGAAATACGGCGATGTCCGCTCGATCGCGGAGCACCGACCAATCGGCGCTCTCGAACGCAACATCTTGGTAATCGTCCAGAACAGCGATCTTGTACTTCTTCATTGGTGTCCGTCCTGCTGGTGATTGATGCGGCCCATCGCATTCCGCTACGAGGGCTCGGTCAAGCAAATCGCCAGTCTGTCTCTCAACGCTTAACATTGGCTTTCGCGCCCCGGTCAAGTGCCAAATGGAAGTCGGCGGATGGGAATCGTTCCTTCATGGCGTCAATCAGGCTGTCGGGATCTTTGGCTTTTTTGAGTTCTTCTTCAAAAACTAATAAATAGTTTTCCGTAAAATCAACGGCGCTACTCGCGTCAAGGGGAGCTCCAACCTTACTATGTCCAGGGATAACAACCGACGGTTTCAATTCTCTGATTTTATTTATTGAGTTCAACCATTTCCCTCTAGCCTTACTGTCCGTTTCTGCGGTGTAAACGTGCATGTTGTTGAACAAAACGTCGCCGGCAATGAGAATTCTCTGTCCAGGAATCCAAAGCACTGTGTTTTCATCGGTGTCGCCTTGGACGTCTTTGAGGAGCTCTATTTTTGAGTTCTCAAATTCAATAAAGTTGCCGTCGACTTTTTCGATAGCAACGACCTGAGAGGTTGCACCTGAGCCCAAGATCTTTTTCCATTTGTCTACTTTCTCTTGATAGACCTTGTTGATTCGGTCCGTTACCGCAGAATTCGCGATAATCCTCACTCCCGGGTATGCCTCCTTAAAGACCTCCAGACCAAGAAAGTGATCGGCGTGCTCATGGGTAACGTAGATGATAGACAGCGGCTTTTTGGTTTCTCTGATTTCCTGTAATACTTTTTCAGCACTGGTTTTTGTTAACTGCGCGTCGACCAACATCACTTCGCGGGTGCCCTCGATAATCACGGAGTTAGCCCAAAACTGATCGTCGGGAGAGGTGAACACCCTGATTGAAAAACCCTGCTGACTAGCCGCAAATGCAGATGGCCACGAAATTAGAAATATGAGCCCAATCACCCCTGAACCAACAGCAAGACGCTCCATAGATTTTCCTCTCTTGATCCATACGGGCAGTTACTTCGCAGCCAAATTCGGCGGCAAAGCAATTGCCAATGGCCGGGTCCAGCAATTCCGATGGTCCCAACTTGACCCGTCGGCATGCCCCGCAGCATTACTACTTTTGCGGTGAATTCGCGTTCTCGTCCCATCGATCGGTAAATACCACCGGCACCCAGCTATACCCACTCCCGTCCTTGCGCAAGCGACCCAGGGCAGGAAACAATGACGTATGCGGCGCCGCGATCAAAACATCCTCGCTCGCGAGCTTAGACAGCAATTGATTCCGCGTCGCCGCAGCCGCAGCCTGGTCGATGTCGAAAATCGCGGTGACCTCGGGATGCCGCAGTTGGATTCGCTGTGCATGGATGACGTCGCCCCAAAACAGAATTTTTTGTCCCTTTGACGAAAATTCATAGCCGGTATGTCCCGGGGTGTGACCAGGCAGCGGGACGAGTTGCATGCCGTCGACGATTGTCTCGGAGCCACTGAAGGTGTGCCATTTACCGGCCTTGATGTACGGCGCTGCGATGGCTTGCGCACTCTGGAAGAACGGTTGCGCATCCTTCGGCGCCTTAGCAGCGATTTCCGGCGACAACCAAAAGCCGCTTTCGGCCTTCGCGACGTAAACATCGGCATTGGGAAAGACGCGCTTTGCGTCCTGCGTCGTGAGGCCGCCGACGTGATCGGAATGGAGGTGCGTGACCAAAACGATATCGACTTCTTCCGGCGTGTAGCCTGCGCTGCGGAGGCTGCCCACCAACCGCCCGAGTGCTGCCCCACCCCACCAGGAGCCGGCGCCCGCATCCACGAGGATTAGCTGCTTGCCCGTGTTGACTAGGAAGCCCATATCAACGACATCCAACATGTGCGGATCTTCCTGCAGTGCCTTGACAACACCATCCATCGTCGCCTTCGTTCCGTTCAGCCAGTGCGGATCGAATACGCCGGTGCCATCGTATAGGGCCGCCACTTCGAGGTCCCCGACTTTCAGTCGGTAGAAGCCCGGCACCTGATCACGATGCTGGTGTGGGGCAGCCAGAGCTGCGTTCGGAACGGCGACAAGGCCGGCCAGCGCTGCGAGGAGAACGGCGGCGAAGCGCGTCAAATTTCTCTTGAACGCGTTCCTTGTCGTCTGCGCGGAGAGTTCCACTGCTTTGTCTATGCTTTTCATCGGTATGTATCCCTCTTCTGAGTTTGAATTCGGCTCTGATGTTGCATTTGGGCTCTTGCAAGTGGATCAGTCGAGCGACCCGCCTTCTTCCAGTCTGGTTGCATGATGCAACCACTGATAGGATGCCTGAATCTGGTATAATGGTGCAACCAGAGTTTCTGGCGATTAACTACGAGGAGCCATGCGACACAAGTCCTTCAAAGCCAACCTGTGCCCCGTGGCACGCTCGCTCGATACGATCGGCGAATGGTGGTCTCTGCTTATCGTTCGTGATGCCCTCGGTGGCATACGGCGCTTCTCCGATTTTCAGAAGAGCTTGGGATTGGCAAAGAACGTCCTGAGCACGCGCCTCAAGAAGTTGGTTGCGTGCGGAATCATGGAACAGGTGCCGGCTTCGGACGGCAGTGCCTACCGGGAATATGCCCTAACCCAAAAAGGCCGGGAGTTGTTCCCGGTCATCGTTGCTTTGCGCCAGTGGGGTGAAAGTCATCTCTTCTCCCGCGGCGAGAAACGTCTTCAGGTTCTGGACAAACGCACCGGAAAACCCTTTCGGGTGCAAGTACACAACGCGAAAGGGGAAATCCTTACGGCAAACGATCTGGAACTGGTTACTGTCAAAAATTGAGCGCATGTTTACGGCGGCACGAGAGGCGGTTGCATGTTTCTCACGGTCTCCTCGCGATTGTTTTGCCGGCATCGGAATCAGCGCTGAATGCAATATCAGAAATGTCGATGGCGACTAGAACCGGATTCAGAATTTTCTGTTTACTGCCGTCAGGTGCGTAGACTCTCCGTTTGGTTGGCATCATGATTCCTCACCCGTGCTCGTCCATTCTTAGCGGCAATGCTTTCCTCAGTGCCCGTTTCGCGTGAAACAGCCGCCCCTTCGCCGCTGTCACTGAGACGCCCAATATCCTGGCTGTTTCTTTCATGGAGAGCTCTCGCAACTGTTGAATCTCAACAACCTGTCGAATGGTCTGTCGTAAGTCGCAGATCGCCTCCCTAAGAAGTCTTTCCTTCTCGCGCTGGGCGCACACCTTCTCCGGATTCGGGGAAGGGTCCGGTACCTCCCACCCGAGTCCCTTTGCGTCCGACTCGCCGAAGCCTATGGATGTTTCTCGCGAACTACGTTTTTTGCGAAGGGTCATAAGCGCTGAATTGATGGCGATGCGCGTCAGCCATGTGGAGAAGCTGGACCTGCCGTCAAAATTCTTAATGTGAGTGAATGCGCTCAAAAAGGCATCTTGGAGGGCATCCTCTGCGTCTTCATGATTTCTGGTGATGCGGTGCGCATTCCGGATAAGCCTTCGCGCGTAAGGTTGGCACAGCGTGGCGAAGGCTTCCGCTTGCCCCTGCTTTGCTGCTGCTACCAAGGCGTCTTCGCACATTGTCGACTCCCCCGGATTACAT
>Ga0307479_10006784_pt1 | contig 10531 bp, 8 predicted proteins | sample atmos_gasesECM4C_FD_203743 | JGI IMG/M metagenome (GOLD analysis project Ga0307479, IMG submission 203743) | Hardwood forest soil microbial communities from Morgan-Monroe State Forest, Indiana, United States - atmos_gasesECM4C_515 | ecosystem: Environmental > Terrestrial > Soil > Temperate...
CCGTTGCTATCACCCCAAATGGACTAGCGACTATTGCTCCCGGCGCACACCATATTCGCGCGTCCTATAACGGGGATTCTAGTTTCCTGCCAAGCGATTCGCAGCCGGTCACCTTCACGATCACGAAGGCGCAGACCCTGACGACGCTGCAAGCCAGCAGCGCGACCGCAACCGCAGGAGCCAGCCTCACGCTGCTGGCAACGGTCAGCACCAGCAGCTTCGGCAATCCGCCAACTGGAAAGATCGCGTTCTTCGCAGGATCGAACCTCCTTGCGCCGCCAGTCGCAGTTACCGGCAGCGTCGACCCAACCACAGGCACTGCCGTAGCGACAGCCACGCTGGCGACGACGCGCTTGCCCGTTGGCCAAGACAACGTAACCGCAGAATACATCGGCGACCACAACTATGTCGAAAGTCTGTCGGCGCCAGTTGTGATCACCGTAACAAAATAGTGGGGAACCAGGACCAAATGTTGGTCCTCAGGCCCCGGGCAGTCTAGGAGCTTGTCCCACAAAACTAAGAATCGTTCTTGTTTTCGTGACAAGTCCCGTCAGGGACGAAAGAACTTAGCCCACCACGTAGGCGGTGGGTATGTGTAAGGGCAGACGGCTAAGCCCCGAAGGGGTGGCAGAGGGCGAATCAAATGTGCCGCCCCTTCGGGGCTGTCAATAATGGGACCGCGTGTCCCACCGTTTCCACGGTTGGCTAAGTTGTGACGTCCCTCTGGGACTTCGAGCAAAATAAGAGCAGGACGCCTCCCGTTGACATCGATCGAAATTTCCTGCGGGACAAACCGCTAGCTCGCATTTCTCACGCTCACCCCAGGGAGTAGGCTCTGGAAAGGCAGCTCTCTGCACAGAATTGAGACGCAGCGCGAGCGCGGGCCTAGTAGCACAGACTTCAGCCCGCCTGCCGGACGGGTGGGTCTGTGAGGTTTTCTCCGGCATACGTGCAAACCAAAACCACACAGGCTGAAGCCTGTGCTACTCAATTGCTACCGAGCCAGTGTGGCTCGGTAAAATTCCGACTTTCATTCGCGGAGGGCGAATGTAAAGAGGCTGTTCCCAGAAGCGATAGTTACGTATTGCTTGCCGTCGACCAGATAGGTCATGGGGCCGGCGATGATTTCCCCTCCGAGGTTTTGCTTCCACAGCAGCGCGCCCGTGCGGGCATCGAGAGACTGGAAATAGCCCTCACGGCCGCCTACGAAGAGCAAGTCGGAGGCTGTGGTCAGAATTCCACTGGCGTTTACATCGTGCATTTCGAATTTCCACGCTGCCTTGCCGGTCTCGGGGTTAAGGGCGACGACGGCGCCACTGGCGAGGGCCTCAGTGTAGGTATTGACGGGCCCTTGGCGTTGGCCCGTGGGATTGTCGGCGCCGGGAATGGGACTGGTGTTGGCGCCGCCGGTGTAGCGCTGGCCTTCCTTATAGTCGGCATTCACTCCAGAAAAAATCGTCGAGTAGTTTTCCCAAGTAGAGACATAGAAAAGTCCCGTGCGCGGGCTGTAGGAAGGAGAATACCAATTCGTTCCGCCTTGAATGCCAGGAAAAGTTGGAGCGCCGGGAGGTTGCGGCGTGAGAATGGGCCTGCCGTTGGCGTCAAGACCGCTTGCCCAGTTGACTTTGACAAATGGGTGGCCGGCGAGAAATTTGCCGGTCGTTCGGTCCAATACGTAGAAGAAGCCATTACGATTGCCCCAGAGCATCAATTTGCGCGGACTGCCGTTCCAATTCGCATTTGCCAAGACAGGAATTTGCACCGAGTCATAGTCGTACGGGTCGCCCGGCGTGAATTGGAAATACCACTTGAGTTTGCCGGTGTCTGGATCGAGGGCCACGGCCGAATCTGAGAATAGGTTATCGCCAGGCCTCTGTTCCGGGTTCCAGTCCGGACCTGGATTTCCGGTGCCCCAGTAGGTCAGGTTGAGATCGGGGTCGTAAGAACCGGTGACCCAGACGGCGGCGCTACCATGCTCCCAATCGCCACCGCGCCAACTTTCGTGGCCGGGCTCGCCTGGCTTGGGGATCGTATCAAAGCGCCAAGCCTCCTTCCCGGTCCCAGCTTCAAAGGCGGCGATGAAGCCGCGAACCCCAAATTCACCTCCGGCGACGCCGACAATCACTTTGTCCTTGACCACGAGCGGCGCCATTGTCGCGGCATACCCGGCGGACGCCTCCGCCAGCTTAACGTTCCAGCGCGCATGGCCATTCTTGGCGTCAATGGAGACCAAGTGCGCGTCAACAGTGGACATGAAGAGCGAGTCGCCAAGAATCGCGACGCCGCGATTCACAATCCCGCAGCATGGCCGGGCAGCGGGGGAAGGAGCGTAGTGGTAGACCCAAAAGGCGCGCCCCGTTTTGGTGTCAAGCGCCACGACGTCGTTGGGCGACTGAGTGAGATACATGATGCCGTCCACGACCAGCGGCGTGGTTTCAAATTTCTGCAGCGATTGCGCCTGGAAGACCCACTTAAGCTCGAGATTTTTAACGTTCGCGGCGTTGATTTGTTGGAGGGCGCTGTAACGCTGGCTGGCATAGCTCCCTGAATAGGTCAGCCAGTTTTGTGGCTCGTCACTTGCGTGCAGCAGCCGCTCGGAGGTGACTTGGGCGTGGAGCGAACCTGGAATCAGCGAAAGCAGAAATAGCAGGAAGGACGCGCGTCGCCCGAGATTCATTTCACACCTCGCAAGGAAAGAAGGTAAGCCTCAAGGTCAGCCAATTCCTGGGAGCTAAATTTATCTTTATAGGACGGCATGGGAGTGGACTTCAGGACGGTATATTCGCGCAGGTCGGCTTTCGTAAGGGAGACCAGGTGCTCTTGCTCGTCGATGAGTTGAACCGTATAGGTATCTTCGTTGAGGCGACGCCCATTGATGACTTTACCGTCGCGCGTTACCGCGCGCACCGGACGAATGGCCGGTAGCATCGAACCAGCTGGATCGACGAGTGTCCGGTGGATCAGCTCGGCTGTCCGGAGAGCGCCGATGTCGCCTAGGTCGGGAGCGACGCGGGGGCCTTTGCCATTTACGGCATGGCAGCTCGCGCAGTTGCCCGCGCCCTCGAACAGGGCTCGGCCGCGAGCTGGATCACCGACCATCTGTCCACTGGCCTTGAAACTACTCATGTTGCGAAGATAAGAGACGATGCCGGTAAGTTCCGAGGCGCCGAAAGTGAAAGGCTGCATGGCTGTGCCTGGGACGCCGTTCGTGATGGTAAGCCGCAGGTCATTGTCAGAGATAACGCGTTTAAATTGTCCGGCGCGAAAATTGACTCCGGGAATCACGTCGCCGTTCTCACCGTGACACGAGGTGCACTGGGAAGCGAAAATCTGCGCGCCGTACTGAATGTCGGACTGGAAATATTGCGGGGCGCGATCCTGCCCCTGAGCGTATGGGGCTGACCCGCAAACTGCCAATACGGCGCAAATAACTGCGAATTGATGTAACACGCATAGAAATGTCCACCGAAGCCTCACGGAACGCCCTCCACGTAAGCCTGAGTCCTCAGCTAGCTGGAATCAGTTTGAATTCCTTGGCGACGAATATACACCTGCGAGGTTCTGCTTGGAAAGCGTATAACTATATTTCGAGACTTTTGCCGCCCGGTTTTTTATGGCGCGTCTTGACTAACGAGGGTCGGTCGAGGCCGGAGGACGACGTAGTGCGCGATGGCATAGCCGAGAGCTGCGCCCGCGAAAACATCGGAAGGAAAGTGGGACTGCAGAGAAACACGCGAGAATCCAACCAGGCCTGCGAGACCATAAGCCAGCCAGACATGCCAGCGAGGATTTGGATACCGATTGGCGAAGACCGTTGCGATGGAGAACGCGGCAATTGTGTGGCCGGAAGGAAAGCTCCCGACGCCTCCCAAGTAGCTCCCGTGCGTCTCCTTGAACCAGCTTTGGGCAAGATCCCCATTTGGGGGAATTGAGGCAGGGCGGAAGCGGCGATCGAGGTCCTTCATCACTGTCGTGAGGATTTCCGAGTCCAGCACGGCCTCGCCCGCAAGCAGCACCGTGTGCTGCGCGTAGGAGTCCTTTCGCATCAGACCGATGGCGTAAAAGGCCGCTGGAAAAACCTCCATTCCGAGCGAGGTGTTGGAGCCGCTGAAAACTTTATTGAATCCGCTGAATGATTGAGTCTTGCGGACGTAATTCATATTGCGCTCATCGAGCGCTACAAGCCCGGCGGTGATGCCGGCCACGGCGAGAGTTGGAGCAAGATGATGTCCGTGGGCCACGGAGACAGGGAAGAGCCAGATCTGCTTCTGATCCCGAACCATGTTCGGTACGAGGCGCCGCCAGGAAATTGTTCTTTCCGGGGACGGATTCATGATTGGTGCGTACAGCGGCGGGTCAGGCGCCGGTATGGGCAGCGGTGATTCAATTCCCGGTGCGCTAAGGGGACTCGATACAAGGGCCTCCTGCGCGGCGCTTCGCTGCGTCAAACTCAGAGCCGTAAATAAAAAGAAGAAAACATTCCCAAACCTCATTGGCCTTGGCATACACAAATGTTAACAATGATTTTCTGTCTAGGATTTCGACTTGGCGGCGTGGTACACCAAGATACACGGGGAATAATCAATTGGCTACATCAGCCAAAAACTCTGCCCCCAGTAGTTAGGATGTCGTGGCCCTGGCATTTCGGATTGTGATGCCAAACCTCCACCGTTGGGACTGCGAAATGAGCTTCTGGGAAAAATGGCTGAATCGCCCTCAAAACCTCTGGCTGCGCAGGGCGCTCTTCCAGGTCCACCTGTGGACTGGAGTCGGCGTGGGCCTCTACGTTCTCTTGATGAGTGTGTCGGGCACTGTGCTCGTTTACCGCCGGGGGCTTGCCAGGACGTTCTCGCGCGAGCAGCACATTGCCGCAGGGCCCGGCGCGCGGATGACCGTTGAGGAATTGAAGCAGGCCGCGAAGCGCGCCTATCCCGAATATGACGCGGTTCGGATCTATGAAGGGAAAAAACCGGACCAGCCTGCCGAGATCTTGTTGGCGCATGGCGAAAATAAATTGCAACGGCTATTCAATCCATATACCGGCGCCGACCTTGGCGACCCTCTAAGACCCGGATTTCGTTTTGTCCTGTGGCTCGCGGACCTTCATGACAATCTGCTGTACGATCGAACCGGGCGCAAGTGGAATGCCATCGGCTCGGTGCTTACCATGTTGCTCTGTTTTACCGGTGCGATTATTTGGTGGCCGGGAATCAAGTATTGGCGCGGTAGCCTGGCCGTTCGATGGAAATTGAACCGTAAGGGGCTTAACTGGGCGCTGCACAGCGCGCTGGGATTTTGGTCCATTGCCTTCATTTTCATGTGGGGAATCAGCGGACTCTACCTTTCGATGCCGGAATCGTTCAACAAAGTCGTCGATTTCCTTGAACCCGTCCGTGAGGGGAGCAAAGTGAGTCGCTTCGGGGACCAGGTTTTGTTCTGGCTGGCACGATTGCATTTTGGCAGGTTCGCCGGCGTGCCGGTCGAGATCATTTGGACTGTTTTTGGACTCGCGCCTGCGGCGCTGTTCGTTACCGGGACGCTCATGTGGTGGAACCGAGTTCTTAGACCATGGATGCGGGGGCGAATCCCTGTGCCGTCGCAAATTAGGGATGTGGAAACGCAGCGCACGGACAGTTCAATTCAGGTCTAGAATTCTCTCTTCTCTGTGACCTCTGTGCGCTGTGTGTTGAATTCCGGAAAAGATTTCAACACAGAGGGCACAGAGAGCACAGAGGGGAGAAGAGCCGCCAAGAGGCGGCGGGGTTTGCACGGGTCACCCTTCGACTCCGCTCAGGGCAAGCCAGTCACGAGTCACCAGTCACATCTTTCTTTGTGCCAGTTGCACGAGCGATTCGGAAGAGGGCGGCGGCGCGGCGACCGGCTTCAGCGTTTGCGGGCCGCGCCAGTTATCCACGACGGCGATCTGCTGGACGCAGGAGACCGTGCATCGCGGCGCGCAGTGTTTCTTCGTAAGATATTCGCGGCGGCGGTCTTCGGCCGTGTATTTTTCAAGTGGGATGCCTGGATATCCGCGCTGCTGCGAGCACCAGTGAACCAATCCGTCCTCACAGATGTAGAGATAGCGCGAGCCGGAGCGGCATCGCCATTCGTTGGGTTTTCCTCTGGCGATGTTGTGCTGAAAACCATTGAGGCGTGAGAACGACCGCTTGCCCATGCCCATGATTTCCTCGAAGATTTCGGTCTCGCGCGTCCCCAGCGGCTTCAATTGCCCCTGTCCGTCGTGCAGGATGCCCACGGTGCTGGTGAAGCCCAGCTCCTTCGCGCGGCGCGCCACCGCCAGCGCGTCCTCCGGATTTTTCACGCCGCTGCCCAGCACGGAATTGATGTTCACCTGGAACACGGCGTGCTCGGCCAGCAGCTTCAATTTTTGATCGAGGACCTTGAGGCTCTTCTTGGAGACTTCGTCGGGCATGGCGTTGTCGATGCTGATTTGCAGGTATTCGAGCCCGGCGCGGTTGAGCCGCTCGATGCGCTTGGCTGTCAGCAGGTAGCCGTTCGTGATGATGCCCGTGAGGATTCCCTGGCCGCGCATACGCGCGATGATCTGGTCGAGCTCGGGATGCAGCAGCGGCTCGCCGCCGCTGATCGTCATGACCGCTGTGCCCATCTCCGCCAGACGATCGATGCGCCGATACATTTCGGCAAGGTCGACTGGCTTTGAGAAATCATCGAACTCGTTGCAATACGTGCAGGCCAGATTGCATCGCCGAATCGGAATGATATGCACCAGCAGAGGATGCCGCGTTGAGAGCAGCCCTTTTACAACGCCGTACAATTCGCGCACACGCGTGTTTACAAATCGCAATCGCCGCCGCGTTCGCGTGCTGAGTGGCATCGCTAAACTATACAGGGATTTGGCGAAGTTTTGAACTTGCATGGAGGCTCGGCAATCACCAATTCCCGATACGTACATCATTCCGATGGTGACGTGACAAGTGGCCTTATTATAATGAGAAGTTATCCTCGTCGCGAACGTGGAGCTACCGAGCATCGGGTACAACGTACGGCGGTTTAGGGAACCCCTAAACGAGATTCACCCGTGCTTATGTAGAGCCTTTGGCGAGGCGATGAAAAGACAATGCATGAATTCACGATTCAGCACAGGAGTGGAAATGAAGACGCGGTTAACTGAGGCCTTCGGAATTCAATACCCAATCTTGTGTGCGCCAATGGCGATGGTCGCTGGCGGCCGTTTGGCGGCAGCTGTGACGCGAGCTGGTGGACTCGGAATCGTCGGTGGTGGCTATGCTGGAACTTTGGGTGGAGAACCGGATCTTGGGAAGGAGCTGGAACATGTCCGGGGGAGCAATTTTGGCGTGGGGTTCATTACTTGGGCGCTGGCGCGCGTGCCTGCTGTGCTGGATGAGGCGCTGACTCACTCCCCCTCATGCGTTTTCTTTTCCTTTGGCGACGCCGGACCGTTTGCTGAACGGGTTCACCGCAGCACCGCCAAGCTGATCTGCCAAGTGCAATCACTGCGGCATGTCGATCAAGCGCTTGAGGCCGGCGCCACTGCGATTGTCGCCCAAGGAGCCGAGGCTGGAGGTCATGGTGCGAAGCGTGCAACGCTGTCATTAGTGCCGGAAGTGGCGGACTATTTGGCCAAACGCTCCCCACAAACACTGCTACTCGCTGCCGGCGGAATAGGGGACGGGCGCGGCCTGGCTGCGGCATTAATGCTGGGAGCTGATGGCGTCGTTGTCGGCACTCGATTCTGGGCATCGGCAGAGGCGCTCACGCCGTCAGCCGTGACGGATCGGGGGACCCGTGCAACCGGTGACGACACGGTACGAACCAAGGCGGTCGACGCATTGCGCGGCGTTCCATGGCCCGATGAGTTTTCGTTCCGAGTTCTGAAGAATAAGCTCACCGATGAGTGGGCAGACCGCGAGGCGGAAGCGGCTGCTGCGTTCGGCAGTCTCGCTGCCGCCTACACAGAGGCAAGGTCGCGTGAAGATCTGGATATCGTTGTGAGCGGCGCCGGCGAATGTGTTGGACTCATACACGACCGCCCTAGTGCGGAGAGCATCGTCGAAGCCATGGTGACGCAGGCACGGTCATTGCTTGAACGTGGGGCGACCCTGGATTTCAGGACGCGCATGGTTAGCCCTGATTCGCGACCGATTGGCAGAGGTGCCAGCGGTGGTGAACACAAACCTTAAACCTAACATCTCCCACATCGCTATGAATAGATAGCCATGCGGTTTAGACCTGCTGCGACATGCAAAAGGCGATTCCGATTACCGGCACGATTTAGTTTTTCTTCTGCCCGGAATCGAGTGGTTCCACCTTGAGGATGGCGGCACCGTGGTTGCTGGCTATCCAGAACGTCGGGGGCGTTGTGGAGCTGTCCACGAACGCTCTTCGGATCGTGGTTTTGGACGGGAGCAAATATTCGATGATCTGGCCGGTGGCCGGATCGAGGCGCATGATGTGATCGCTGGAGATTCCTGACGACCACACCTCGCCGTTTTTTGCAGGCGCGACGTCATAGGGGGCGTCCCAGGGAGACGGCGCAGCCCACTCCTGAAATTGCTCGGTTCGAGGATCAAACATTCCGATCTTGTTGCCGCGGAATTCGCCGAACCACAGGCGATCCTGCGAATCGACTCTGCCTCTTCGCGGACGCGAATTGGGCGTGGGCGTGGACCACATTTTGATCTTTCCCGTTTTCGCGTCGATCATTCCAACGCTTTGCTTGCCGAAATCCATGAATAACGCGTTGTTGTGCGAGTCCGACACCACGCCGTAGACGGTGTGTCCCTGGGCAGGATTGCCGACCGAAGCAGCCCTGAGTTCCGGGTAGGGATCGAAGGTCTCAATTTTTCCAGTTGCTGTGTCCAGTCGATCCACCATATAGATGCCCGCGTCCTGAATCCACACCTTGCCGTCCACATCGTCGTGGTCGGGCATCACCATGGCGAATTGGGTGGCATCGTTATCGAGGTCTTTCGGCAGACTCCAGGTGCTGAATTTCTCCGTCGTGGGGTTAAATCTTGCAATCCCTCCTTGCAGCATCATCCCCAGCCAAATGTCACCGGCTTTGTCCGCATCAATTTCGAGCAGGCCGACCGGGAAGCCAGGTTTGAGTATAGGCACCTGATACTCGTTGACTTGAGCGGTCTTGGGGTCCAGCTTTCCGATGACCGACTTTCCAAAATCGGTGTACCAGACCATCCCTTTGGCGTCCACAATGGCGTCATGCGGCATCGTTTCCTTGCGTGGCAGGTCGTATTGGGTGACGATCACTTGCGTCGCTTTGCCTGACGGACGTGGGAGCGTCTTCAGCTCGTAGGACCACGTATCACCGGAACTTAGATTGATCGTGCTCATCCACTCTGCCTGTTTGCGCAAGCGTTCCGCGTTTCCAAAAGACTCGTTCACCTTGATTCGTTTCTGTGGGTGCGTCGGGTCGCTCTCGGGAGAGTAGCTGGCCATCCGCTCGAACAAGGGCAGCCATTCGTCAACGTCATGGGTGGATTTTACGATACGCTCGATGGTGTGGCAGGTCATGCAATTCAAGAGGAAACTCTTTTGCTCCTCGGTGCCGGGCATGCTGATAAGCCATTCCGCGTTCGTGAGTTGCGAGCTGAGGTCTTTGGCCTTGTGAAGCTTGAGGTCCGCTGTGGCCGTTTTTTCTGGGGTTACTTGCACAGGACCGAGGTCATCCAGATCGTATCCTTCCGCGCGCATCTTCAGGGTGTATGTGCCTGGCTCCATGCGCTCCCGCGGAAATTTGTAGCGGCCTTCCCGATCGGTGACCACAGACACTGTGATCGTGGAGCCAGCTCTCTTGGCGCTGACCACCACGCCCTCCATCGGGCCTTCTTCCTGGGAGCTGACTTGTCCTGTGAGTCCAATCGAGGTAGGCGCTTGTCCGCGAAGCAAATTCAATTCAGGGTAAATCAACGCTACACCCAGGCCAGCGATCAGAATAAGCAGAAAACCTCGAGTTCGCATCAGCGTCTCCCTATCGTATGAATGCGTGAAGAGCAGTCTCAACAAAACCTTACGACCCAGGTCCGTTGGTGTCAAGCTTGCGCACGGGTCTTGTACATAAAATTCGTAGTTCCCGCCGCTGGGGATAGCCACCGAAGTGCGGGTTGGATGCGCCTTGCGGTTATGCTAACGTCTTTTGCTTATGCCACATCGCATTGGGGTATTGCTTTCGGGGCGCGGATCGAATTTCGTGGCGCTGGCCGATGGCATTGCGGCGGGGCGCATTCCCGGCGCGGAAATCGTCCTGGTGATCAGCAACCGCGAAGAGGCGCCGGGGCTCGCGCATGCCGCGGCGCGAAGGATTCCTTTCCAGGTGATACCGTCGAAGGGCTTGCAACGCGAAGCCTACGATAAACTCGTTGTGGCTGAATTGAAGCGGGCGGGCGTCGAATTGGTGTGCCTCGCGGGCTTCATGCGCCTGCTGTCGCCCTACTTTGTCGCATCTTTTCCGCAGCGCATTCTGAATATTCACCCTTCGCTCCTGCCATCATTCCCGGGTCTTGAAGCGCAG
>Ga0307479_10006785_pt1 | contig 10530 bp, 7 predicted proteins | sample atmos_gasesECM4C_FD_203743 | JGI IMG/M metagenome (GOLD analysis project Ga0307479, IMG submission 203743) | Hardwood forest soil microbial communities from Morgan-Monroe State Forest, Indiana, United States - atmos_gasesECM4C_515 | ecosystem: Environmental > Terrestrial > Soil > Temperate...
GTTGGCATCCTTGCTGGTGGCCTGCCTGGCTGCTCGAGGTAACCGATTGCTCGATTCCTCCAGGCTGGATCTGCAATGCCTTTCACGGTCAGCCGGCGATGGTTCTCGGCCCGGAGTTCATCGCCAGGGACCAGCAATCGTATTCGCGCATGGTCGAGTTAGACGCGGAACAGGTAGAACTCTTCTGGAGTTCTTTGGATGCTACCACTCGCCTTCTAGCTGGTAAGGCGCTGCGGAGATCTTGTGGCCAGGAGTGCGTCGACTGGGCAGTCTCCATGCTGAAGCAGGGGTTCGATGGGCGCTATCTGGTCATGCTCGCCGGGCTGACGCCGCCTCTCAATCCTTTCGAGCTGGCCGACCTTCGGGACCGAGCCTTGAAGGAGCTGGGAATCTCCGATACACCTGCAGGCTGAGTCACGGCGCGGTCGGGGACCTTCTATTCGTCCGCCCGGTGTACGGCGAGGAGCTCTCGGACACGCCGCGCTTCCCCCGTGGCGCGGCCGGCCTGATAGGTGGAGGGGATGACCTGAGTCACCTCGAGGAGACCCTTGAGCAGATCGACGAAGGGCTGCACGAAGATCTGGGTGTGATCTGCGATGACGGACGTCGGTACCGGCATGATCCAATAAGGAGTGCCCCGGTTGTTCGTGTCGAGGCGCCTGCTGAGCTCGAACCGGGACTCGTCCGATTGGTAGCAGAGAGTGTTCGGGTGGAGGCACGGGTCGGCATAGCAGGGCCGGATGCCGCCGGCGGCCGGCGTGCCGCTGCCGGCCGGCGCCTGGCCGGGAGGACGCCGGTGGTCGAGCTGGTGGCTGAACAACTGGTCGACGTGGCCCTCCGTATGTGTGTAGTAGTACCGCTGGCCGCGCTTGGCATTGTCCGCGGGAGCGTCGTCGGGACCCCGGCCGTCGTACGTGCGGTAGCGTCCGAGCGAGTAGCCCAGCGTGGTGCCGACCGGAAACCAGAAGCCGGTGGCGCTGTCGCCTGCGGAGGTAACGGAGACGATGAGCGGCCGCCACGTCGGCGAGCCGTCGCAAGCGTAACGCCGATCCACGGGCTCTTTCGCTTGCGTTTTCCAATACTGCAGCGAGCTGAGCAGGCTGCGGGCATAGAGCGCCGGCGAGGCGGGGTTGACCAGCACGATGAGATCGGCGGGGAAGTCGAGGCGGTCGATGTAGAAGGAGCCGTCGGGGGCGGGATGGGAGAAGACGGCGTGGGTGGCGAGGCTGACGAAGGTCTGGGAGAGCGCCCGCTCGACGATCAACCCGCCGAAGGAGTGGCCCACCAGGATGCTGCTCGAGCGCGGATTGGAGCGCGCCGTGCCGAGGATGGCAAGCAGCGCCTCGGTCGTGCCGGGCGACGCGGCGACCCGTTGCGCCGCCGTGTAGCGGCTGTAGAAGGAGAACTCGTTGACCGGCGGCAGCGGATGAATGGATTCGCCGCGCCAGGCGACGTAGATGCCGACGACCGGGCGGAGGGTTTCTCCGGGCGCGGCTCTCAGCTCCTGTTGCTTGATCTCCCGCAGGATCGCGATGAATTTGTGGAGGTTGCCGTTCTCGTCGTCCTCGTTGTTGTGCGAGGCATTGTTCTTCCAGCCGTGCACGAAAGTCACCACGATCGCGCCAGGGCCCTCACGGCCGCCCTGCCGCTGACCGATCTTGCCGAGCGCGGAGGCGAGCTGGTGGCGGCTCCAGAACTCGCCATGATCGTCCAGCTCGATGATCGAGACGTCCACCCCCAGCTCCGGCTCGCGGTGATAGCCCGACAACCGCCGGTACGCCATATGCGAGGTGCAACCAGAGAGCACCAGCACGAGGAGCCCCGTGCGCAGCCAGCGGCTGCGGATCGAGCGCCGACGAGCCTGCACGCCGGTCGTGATGTCACCCGGAAACGATGGAGGCATGGCCGTTCACTCCCCGGGGCAGGGGACCTCGACCATGCGATAGACCGAGTCCCCGTTCTCGTCGGTGACCAGACGGTACTCGTAGCAAGGTCCGGCTGCCGCGGCGGCGAAGTGAACGCTGACGGGCTGGCTCACCTCGTGACTGGCGAGAACCTGGTGGATGTCGTCCAGGATGCGCTTCACCTTCGCCTTCGGGAGCTTCCTGGGCGCTGCGGCGGGCGCCGTCTTGGTGGGTGCCGCCGCCCCCGGTCTGCGGGTGGACGCGGAGCGGCCGGCCGCCGCCGGTGTGGCGGCCCGGGGGGCCTTTCCGGCCGGTCCGCGCGCCTTGGGAGGACTCTTGGTGTCGGCGCTTCCCGCCGCCGCTCCCTTCTTGCCCCCTTGCCCCGTGCCTGCCATGATGGATCCTCCTCGTCGCCTTCATATCTCGGCAGCCGCGGCCCGGCGAGAGCCAGCTGCGGAGCCTGCGGCGTCCCCGAGGCGATATTCCTTACGACCGTGCGCGGCAATTATCATCAAGATGAGTGCGGCAATCAACATACTTATTTCCATAAGCTGATTTGACGTCTCGCGGCCCCCTCGACCCCGCGGCGGGCGTCCAGTCGATCTTCACATCCTGGACGCGACCCATGGCATCGGCGGTCACCGTGGCATCGTGAGCAGTCGTGCAATTTGCGCGTTTATTTCGAAGAGGAGCGCACGGTGCTCTTGTCGAGCTGCTGGCGAAATGCGCCCCACCTGCGAAAGGATGCGCAAGCCCCGGGCGGTCGGGGACGCCGACCCCAGCCGGCAGGGAGGGCTGCCAGCCGCTTCCGGAGTGCCGGCGCCGCGCAGTTCGGCCGAGTGCATCGGCTGCAAGAAGCAGCTGATCCAGGGCAGGTCCGACTACAAGCTCGTGAGCACTAGCTACATTGAGCGGGCAGAACCTGACCGTCCGCATGAGCATGTGGCGCTTCACCCGCCTGACCAACGCCGCCCAGGCGGCCGGCGTCGCGTCCCGCCGGTGGCTGGTCGAGGACATGGTTCGGCTCCTATAGTGCAGGCCGAGAATCCAAAATCTTGAAACTGACCCACTACCCCGCCCGCCTCGTCCCGCGGGCCCGTCCCGCGGGTGTGATAGCCTTACGGGTCTTTCCGTGCGGGAAGGCTGGCGGGGAATCCATGGAGAGCTGGTGATGACTCAACGTCTGACTCGCAAGGACATCAAGCGCGACGAGTTCGCGTCGGCGGTGGGGCGCGGCGTCGACTACGCGGAGAGCCATTCGCGGGAGCTCTTGACCACCATCGGGTGCGTGCTGCTGGCGGTGCTGCTCGGCATCCTGGCGTACTTCTACGCCAACCACCGCTCGGAGCTCGCCAATCAGGCGCTGGCGGCGGCGGTGAAGGCGGCCACGGCGCCCATCGACCCCACCGGCGCCAAGCCCGCCGACCCCACGGCGCCGAGCTTCGCCACCGAGGCGGCGCGCCAGGCGCGCGCCCGGCGGCTGCTCGACGGGGTGCGCTCGGACTATCGCTGGACCGATGCCGCGGACGTGGCCTCGCTCTACCTGGCGGAGATCGACGCCTCGACGGGCAAGCTGGCGGCGGCCCGGCAGCGCTGGACCGACTTCGTCAAGAAGCACGGCGACCACGTGCTGGCCGCCCAGGCGCGCATCGACCTGCTCGAGCTCGACCGCAGCCAGGGCAAGGGACAGCAGGTGGCTCAGCAACTGCGCCAGATGCTCGACCAGTCGGACGCGCCGCTACCCCAGGACGTGATCCTCTACCAGCTGGCGATCACCTTGGAGCAACTCAATCGCGATCAGGAAGCGACCCAGACCTACCAGCGCCTGGTCGACGAGTTCCCGCAGTCCCCCTATCGCCAGACCGCCCAGCAGAAGCTCGCCGCCCTGGCGCCGTCGCGGGCCCCCGCCGGCGGCCCCGGCGGCCAGCTGGCCGGCCTCGGCGGCTTCCCGCCGTCCTGATCAGAACGACCGCTTGCCGAAGTTGGCGGCCAGGATGGCGAGGTCCAGGCCGTCGACGATGCCGTCGCCGTTGAGGTCGCAGTAGAGCTGGAAGTTGGTGTCGTAGCGGTGCGCCCCGAAGCAGGGGGCGAAGAGCGCCAGGTCCTGGGCGTCCACCACGCCGTCCTGGTTGATGTCGCCGGGCAGGAAGAAGGTGCCCACCACCGAGAATCTCGACACCGTGCCCGAGAAGACGTTGGGCGGCTGAGCCAGGTCCTGGGTCTGCAGGCCGATCGACACCACGCCGGCGAGCGGCGCCGGCGGCTGGTAGCGGAACGCGAGCTTCCTCGCGTCGCCCGACGGAGTGGTCGCGGCCGGCTGGCCGTTGATCAGCAGCTGCGTGTTGGCGACGTCGATGCCGGCGCCGAGATCGTACAGGTCGAGCTGGATCTGGGTGTTGGCCGGGACGTTCTGCCGCCCGGCGTACGGGCTGACCATGCCGATGACCGGCGGCACCTTGTCGACGCCGGTGAGCACGGCGGCGAAGGTCTGGGCGAGCAGGTCGTAGCCGGCGCCGTTGGGGTGCAGCTTGTCGCTGCCGCCCGCGTAGTCCTGGGTGAAGGCGTCGGGAGTCAGGTAGAAGAACACCTCGAACGGGTCCACCAGCTGGCGGCCGCTCTGCCAGGCAAGGGCGCGGACGGCGCCGGCCAGCGTGCTCGTGACCAGGTTGGTGGCGTCGGTCTCGGCGCTCGGCAGCCGGGGGATGACGGTGGCGTGGACCGCCTTGATGCCCAGCGCCTCCGCCCGTTTGGCCATGGCGTCGAGGTTCTGCACGATGGTGTCGACCGAGACCTTGGCGCTGACGTCGTTGGTCCCTTCCATCAGCAGCAACGCGGTGTCCCCCTGGTGCAGCACGCTGCCGATACGGCTCAAGCCCTCGGCGGTGGTCTCGCCGAAGAAGCCGTCGTTGGCCACGGTCACCGCGGTGCCGGTGCTCGCCGAGAGCAGGTTCTGCAGGCGTCCCGGATAGCCGATGCCGCTGGGATCGCCGTAGCCGGAGGTGATGCTGTCGCCGAAGGCCCGGTAGACCTGGGGCGCGGCGGCGGCCGCCGGGGACCGCCGGCGGCGCTCGGCCGCCGCGGCCGCGGCGGGCGCCGGCGGCCGCCAGGGCGTCCAGGCGGCGGTCCGCGCGGCGCCGGCGGACGGCCAGCTGAAGGTCAGGTCGCCGCCGCCGGTCCCGGCGCGCGGGCCGCCGCCGTCGAGGAGGAGCGGGCGGGCCAGCGCGCCGCCGTGCGCGGCCGCCGGCGGGTCCACTGCTTCGGCGAGCCGCCGCGGGCGGCCCGCGGCGTCCAGCTCGAGCGCCGCCCAGCCGCGCGGCCATGCCCGGCGATAGAGGAGGCGGAGGCGCCGGCCGCCGGCCGCGGGCTCGAAGCTGGGGTACAGCGCGCCGCCCGCGGCCACCACCTCGGGCGCGCTCCATACGCCGTCCTCGAAACGGGCCACCAGCAGGCGGTAGCCGTCGCCCGCGAGCTGGCTCCAGGCGATGAGGGCGCCGCGTCCGGCGGCGACCAGGGCCGGGGTGATGTCGGGCACCAGGTTGTCGGTCAGGCGCTGGGGGGGCGTCCAGGTCCCGTCCCTGCCGACGCTCCAGACGATCTCGTCGTCGTTGCCGTCGAAGGCGCTCCAGGCGAGCAGCCAGGAGCCGCCGGTGAGGCGGGTGGCGGCGAGCGCCACCTGGCTTCCCTGGCCGGGCGCCGAGATCGTCACCGGCGCGGACCAGCCGCCGCCGTTCCAGGCGGCATAGCGGACGCCGAGCGCGCGCGCGTCGTCGCCCTCCAGCCAGACCATCCCCGTCAGCCGGCCGTGGTCGACCAGCGGCAGCGGCTCGGCCCTCAGGGCGCCAGTGCCGCCCCCGGGCGGCTCCATCTCGGCGGCGCGGGCCGGTGCGGTCTCCGCCGCCAGCGCGGCCAGCGCCGCCAGCGCCGCCGCGGCGGCGAGCGCCGCCGCGCGCCTGAGCGCCGGCCGGCGGCCGTCGCCGCTCCGGGGTCGGGTGAAGCTCCGCCAGGGTGTCGACATAGACCGCGGAATGCTAAGGCCAGGAGAAAGCGGGAGTCAAACGCCGCCGCTGCGGGGTAGTGGCACTAATACTCCACAACCGGCAGCGGGGAGCGACGCGACGCCGGGACGACGGTGCGGCGGGGCCCCGGCCGGGCCCCGCCGCCGCTCGTTCTGCAACCGCGCGGGCTCCCCCGCGCGCCAGGGCGCGCGAGGTGCCAGCGTCGGCCTACGGGTGTGGAGAGACCGCCTGCGTCAGCCGCTCCAGCTGCAGCCGCAGGGCGGCGATCTCCGCCTGCTGCCGGCCCAGGCCGTCGAGCCTCTGCTGCTGCGCCGCGATCTCGTCCTGCTGCCGCGCCAGCTGTCCGGCCTGGCTGTCGAGCCGTGCCGCCTGCTCCGCCGTCGCCGCCTGGTGCTCCTGCACCTGCTCGAGCAGCATCGCGGCGACGTTTACGCCGTCGCCGTGGACCGGCTGGTCACGGAAGGCGACCGGCCGCAGCCGCATCAGGTCGTCGCTGGCGTTGGCCATGTCGAGCACGTCCTGCTTGAAGTGCAGCGACGAGAGGACCTGGGTCGGGGTGAAGTGGTTGGGGGCGCACGCGCTGTCGAGCTGGATGGCGTCGATGCCGATGCCGAAGTGGCCGTTCGAGGCCAGTGTGTACACCACCCAGGCCTGGGCGGCCGCCGGATCGAAGGGCGGGTTGGAGCCCGCGCAGGCCACCGTCGTGTTCAGGTTGAGCCAGAGCCAGCCGAAGTTGAACGGCGTCGGCAAGGCGCTGCCGCCCACCTGCGTCCGCTGCGTCTCGGCCGGGAACGGGATCAGGCCGATGTTCGGCGGCTGCGGCGAAAACGGCGTGGTGGTCGGCGTCACCACGTGCTCCTGCTCGTCGAAGATGGAGATGCCCTCCTCGCCGAGCGGGTACCAGCACGGCCGCACGCCGAGGGTCGCCGGGCAGGTGAACGGACCCTGGTTGACCTTCGAGTCGCGCCACACCAGCAGCGAGGTGCCGGCGCTGAACGGGCCGCCGTTCAGATAGCGGGCGGCGAAGGTGGTGGCCAGCGGCTCGCGGTGGTCGATGGCCGTCCACGAGTCGTAGCGGCCGTAGAAGGTGTAGCGGCCGAGGGTCGTGGTCGCCGGGTTGGTCAGGCTGGCCTCGACGTGCACCAGGTCGCTGCCCTCGGCGAAGTTCTGCGCCGCGTTGACGATGAACCAGTCGCCCCAGAGGACGTTCTGGAAGGTGATGGTGTTGGAGATGTAGCCGGGGTCGCCCACGAACTGCAGCGAGCAGCTGTTCACCGTGTCCATGGTGACGTAACCGCGGGCGATGTTGTCGCCGAGGTTCTGGCCGGCGCAGAGCCCGTTCAAGACGGATGAGGGCTGACCGGTCAGCGACGCCTGCAGGTGGGCGATGAAGAACGAGGGCAGCGCCGGCGGCGGCAGGATGCCGGTGCAGCTCGCGAAGTTGATGTCCTGCGACAGCGGCCCCTTGGGGCTGATCTTGTCGCCCCCGTCCTGGCCCGCGGAGGCGGTCTGCGGCAGGTTGCCATTGACGATGATGTCGCGCAGGTTGACCGACTGCACGTCATAGCCCGTCAGGTAGATGTTGAAGTCGAAGACCGGCACCGAGAGGTCCGACCAGATGACCACGTGCACCAGGATGGCGGTGGCCGAGGCGTTGTTGACCGAGAACAGCGTGGTCAAGCCGTTCGGGTTGTTGAGGTCCACCTCGAAGTACGGCAGCAGCAGCGTCGCCGCCGGCACCGCGTCGATGGTGCAGATCACCGCCATCGCGGGCGCCGCCAGCAGCAGCGATCCCGCCAGGACCAGACCGAGCGCTACGCGAGCCATAGACGTTTCCCTCCCTCAGGTAGGTTTGGTTTGTACAAAAACTCTCCAACTATCGGCGCGAAGCCTGACGTAAAGATCTCGTAAAGATCCCGTAAAGATACGGCAACCCGAGGCCAGTCGGCAAGGGGTAGACGCCATAGGTAGGCCCGGCGGTTACACCGGAGGTCCCTTCCCGAGGAACCGGGGGTGGGGAGGGGGCGTCGGGGACGACGGCGCGGAGGGGGGCGTCCGAGGCGGTGCGCTATCATCGCGGCGCGATGCGGGCCGCCATCCTCGCCGTCGGCTCGGAGCTGCTGGGGACCGAGCGCCTCGACACCAACTCCCTGCTCCTGGCCGGCGCGCTGCTGCGCCATGGCGTCGAGCTGCGCCGCAAGTCGGTCGTCGGCGACGTCGAGGAGGAGATCGCCGCGGAGCTCCGCGGCATGCTGCAGCGCCTCGACCTGGTGCTGGTGACGGGGGGGCTCGGGCCGACCGCCGACGACGTGACGCGCGAGGCAGTGGCGGCGGCCCTGGGGCGCGCCCTGGCGACCGATCCCGAGGTGCTCGCCGGCATCGAGCGGCGCTTCCAGAAGCTCGGCTGGAAGATGCCCGCGGTGAACCGCCGCCAGGCGGCGGTGATCGCCGGCGCGGAGGTGCTCGCCAATCCCCGCGGCAGCGCTCCGGGGATGCGCCTCGCGGCCGGCACCGCGACCATCTTCCTCTTCCCGGGAGTGCCCGGCGAGCTGGCCGGCATGATCGACGACCACCTCGAGCCGTGGCTCGCGGCGCGCTCCCAGGGCATCAGCCGCGAGACGGCCGTGCTCAAGGTCGCCGGCCTGCCCGAGTCGATGGTCGAGGAGCGCATCGCGCCCGCCTACGAGGAGTTCGGCCGCGAGTCGATCACCATCCTGGCGCGGCCGGCGGACGTGCGGCTGCTGGCGACGGCGGCGGGACCGCCCGCGGCGCGGCGGGCGCGCCTGCAGGCGATGACCGAGCGGCTGGCGGCGCTGGTCGGCGACGCGGTCTACGCGCGGCGCGAGGAGGACACCCTCGAGAGCGTGGTCGGCGACCTGCTGCGGGCGGCCGGCGCCACCCTCGCCGTGGCCGAATCGTGCACCGGCGGCCTGCTGGGAGAGCGCCTGACGCGGGTGCCGGGCAGCAGCGGCTACTTCGTGGGCGGCGCCATCACCTACGACGACCGCCTGAAAACCGCGCTGCTGGGCGTGCCGGCGGCCCTGCTCGCGGCGCACGGCGCGGTCTCCGAGGAGGTGGCGCGCGCCATGGCCGCGGGCGTGCGCGCCAGGCTCGGCAGCGACTACGGGGCCGCCGTCACCGGCATCGCCGGGCCGGGCGGCGGCAGCGACGCCAAGCCCGTCGGCACGGTGCACCTGGCGGTCGCCGGCCCGGCCGCGGCGCCGGGCCAGCCGGAGATCGATCACCGCCGGGTGCGCCTGCCGGGGGACCGCGAGCGCATCCGCTGGCAGGCGAGCCAGCTCGCGCTCGACATGCTGCGCCGGCGCCTGCTCGCCGCCCGCGCAGGCGTGGGTGCGAGTGCCGCCGCCGGCACGGGTGCCGGCCCCGGCGCCCGGCCATGAGGCTGTTCGTCGCGCTCGAGGTCCCCGAGCCGGCGCGGCGCGAGGTGCGGCGGCGCATCGCGGGGCTGCGCGAGCGCCTGCCGCGGGCGCGCTGGGTGAATCCTGACGTGCTCCACTTGACTCTGCTCTTCCTCGGCGAGGTCGCCCCCGACCAGGTGCCGGCGCTCGCCGCCGACCTGCGCCGGGCGTTCGCCCCCTACCCGGCGCTGCCGCTGCGGCTGGCCGGCGGCGGCACCTTCCCCGCCGGGCGGCCGGCGCGCGTCGCCTGGATCGGCGTGGCGGCGCCCCCCGAGCTCGCCCCCCTCCAGGCGGCGGTGACGCGGGCGGCGCGCCAGACGATCGCGCTGCCGGCGCACGACGAGCGTCCGTTCCTCCCCCACGTCACCCTGGCGCGCTGCCCCTCGCCCTGGCCGCGCGGCGCGGCGGAGAAGTTCGCCGCCGCCTTCCCCGCTGAGATCGGGGCGCCGTTCCTCGCCACCCAAGGCGTGCTGGTCGAGAGCCGCCTGTCGCCGCAAGGCCCCCGCTACCGCGACCTGGCGGAGCTGCCGCTGGCCGCGGCGGCGCCCGGCGACGAGGTCGCCCAGGCTGCCCCGCCAGCCGCGGATACGCCCGGTGCCGCCGGAGGCTCGGGATGACCGGGTGGGCCGGCACGCCGGCGGTCGTTGCGGTCGTTGCGGGCGTTGCGGTCGTCGCCGGCGCCTACCTGCTGGGCTCGATCCCGTGGAGCTACCTGATCGTCAAGCTCGCCAAGGGGCGCGACGTGCGCACCGTCGGCAGCGGCAACGCCGGCGCCACCAACGTCATGCGCGCCGCCGGCAAGGCGGCCGGCGCCGCCGCGCTGCTGCTCGACTGCGGCAAGGGCGTCACCGCGGTGGTGGCCGCCCGCGCCTGGGAAGGGTCTCCGGCGGTGGTGGGGGCGGCGGCGGCGGCGGTGGTCTTGGGCCACATCTACCCGGTCTTCCTCGGTTTCCGCGGCGGCAAGGGAGTGGCCACGGCCGCCGGGGCGCTGGGCGCCCTCGCGCCCGGGGTGCTGGCGGCCGACATCGCGCTGTTCCTCCTGGTAGTCGCCTGGAAGCGCTACATCTCGCTGGGATCGGTCACCGCCGCCGCCGGCTTCCCGCTCCTCCTCGCGGCCGGCCAGCGGCTCGGCTGGGTACGGGCGCCCGGCGTCGCCGCGACCCTCGCCGCCTCCTGCTGCATCGGCGCGCT
>Ga0307479_10006786_pt1 | contig 10530 bp, 8 predicted proteins | sample atmos_gasesECM4C_FD_203743 | JGI IMG/M metagenome (GOLD analysis project Ga0307479, IMG submission 203743) | Hardwood forest soil microbial communities from Morgan-Monroe State Forest, Indiana, United States - atmos_gasesECM4C_515 | ecosystem: Environmental > Terrestrial > Soil > Temperate...
TCAGTGAGCGTGACGAGAAACGGCTCGAATACCTTGTGGGGTCCGCGCTGGGCCGCGAGCAGGTGATAGGTGTGGCCGCGCTTGGTGCCCCGGCGCACCACCTCCAGGCCGTGGCCGTGGGGTACATGTTGCGCGCCGCCGTCGGTTTCGCCCACTTCTTGCAGGAGTAACGCGGGGCGGACCCCGAGAGCCCGCGAGAGCGCAACGATCGTTTCCAGGCTGGGGCTGACTTGTCCGGTCTCCAGACGACTCAACATCCCGGGGCTGATCCGGGCCTCCTGGGCGACATTGGCGAGCGTGAGGCCGAGCTCTTCGCGGATCCGGCGGGCGACTCGTCCGATGCTCGCGGCAAAGTCATAAGTCGGGGCGGGTTCGCTGGGCGGATTGGGCGCGGCTGGCGGTTTGCGGCGGGCACTGCTGCGGGCACGGTTCGGCACTGGCTTCGTCTCCTTCGCACTCGGTCGCGCAGTTTACGCGGCGGAGCCGCCGGGAGGAAAATTCTCCTGACGCAATCTTCTTGCGTGGCAGTAAAACAAGTGGTCCAATACGGCAGCAGCTCGCGTCCAACCCATCGCCGATGCCCGCACGCCTCCTCAAATTCGCACTTTCGCGCCGGCATCCCGAGCCGCGGATGTTTGCGCGCCACGAGCGTCTGAAGTCCAGCTACGACGTCGTGATCATAGGAGGTGGCGGTCACGGACTTGCGGCCGCCTACTATCTCGCCCGCGACCATGGGATCCGCGACGTGGCGATCCTGGAAAAGAGCTACCTCGGCAGCGGAAATACGGGCCGCAACACGACGATCATCCGCTCCAACTACCTGACTCCGGAAGGGGTGCAGTTCTACGACGAGAGTGTGCGGCTGTGGCAGGATCTCTCCCAGGATTTCGACCTCAATCTGTTCTACTCCACCCGCGGCCACTTCACGCTCGCTCACACGGACGCGGCGATGCGCACCATGCGCTGGCGCGCCGAGGTCAACAAACACTACGGAATCGCGAGCGAAGCCGTCGACAGCCAGGCGGTGCGCGAGGCGATCCCGATGATGGATATTACGTGCGGCGGTCACGCGCCTGTCCTCGGGGCGCTCTATCACGCACCCGGAGCAATCGCCCGGCATGACGCCGTGGCTTGGGGGTATGGACGCGGCGCGGATCGGCGGGGCGCGGAAATTCATCAGAACACCGAAGTCGTTGCCATCGAGCTCGAGGATCGAGGTTCCGGTCCGTGTGTGGCGGCCGTCATCACCAACCGGGGGCGGATCGTCACGCGCAAGGTGTTATGTGCGGTTGCCGGGCACACACCACGGCTGCTGGCCATGGTGGGGCTGCGCTCGCCAATCTACATTCACCCGTTACAGGCAATGGTGTCGGAGCCGATCAAACCATGGCTCGATCCCATTGTCGTCTCTGCGTCGTTGCACGTGTACGTCAGCCAAAGTGCGCGTGGCGAGTTGGTCATGGGTGCGTCACTGGACCCGTACGAGCTGCATTCGGCGCGCTCGACCCTCGATTTCACGGAAACGCTCGCCGCCCACATGCTGGAGCTGTTTCCGTTTCTGTCCGACGTCAAGGTCAACCGGCAATGGGCCGGCATGGCCGACATGACTCCCGACTTTGCACCCATCATGGGCCTGACGCCCGTGGCCGGGTTCTATGTCGATTCCGGCTGGGGCACGTGGGGCTTCAAGGCGACCCCCGTATGCGGCAAGACGATGAGCCACACCGTTGCCAAAGATGAGGCGCATCCACTCATCCGGGGATTTTCATTCGATCGGTTCGCGCGCTACGCCCTGACGGGCGAAAAGGGCGCCGCCTCGGTGGGACACTGAGGGGCGGGCTCAAGGACATGAAGCTCATGAAGTGTCCCATCAATGGCCCGCGGGCGATCAGCGAGTTCGCGTACGGGGGCGAAGTGCGATCCATGCCCGATCCGCAGCAAGCCGGCGATGCCAGTTGGGCCGACTACGTTTTCAATCGCAACTCCCTGCCCGCGGTGAAGTCTGAGTGGTGGTGTCACACGCCCAGCGGTGTTTGGTTCATCGCGGAGCGGGATACTGCGACCGATACGATCAGACGGACATCGCTCTATTCAGCCTGGCTCAGCCGAGGGGAGGCGGAGTCTTGAGCCGCCTGCCACACGTGAAGGGAGAGCGCATCGACCGCGGCACCCCGGTTGAGTTCAAATTCGAAGGCAGGCGCGTGCAGGGTTACCGCGGCGATACCGTGAGCTCCGCTTTGGTGGCCAGTGGTGCACGGACTCTGGGACGATCCTTCAAATACCACCGGCCGCGGGGCTTGCTGAGCGCTGCGGGTCACGACGTCAACGCGATGATGCAGGTGCGGCGGGACGGTGGAAGCATCCCCAACGTCCGCGCCGACGTCGTAGAGGTCGAGGCGAACTGGGATATCAACGCTGTCAACACTCGCGGCGGCCTCGCTCGCGATCGGCTCTCCATTTTCAACCGGCTGTCGCCGTTCCTGCCCGTAGGGTTCTACTACAAAGCGTTTCACAGCAAGCGGTGGTTTCCTCGCTGGGAGCGGATGTTCCGCACCCTCACCGGTCTGGGTGAAGTGGATCTGAGTGCCGCGCGCCGCAGCACGCCGAAGCGCTATGACTTTTGCGACGTCCTCGTTATCGGTGCAGGCCCTTCCGGGCTGGCGGCGGCGTTGGCAGCGGCCGAGCCGGGTGCCTCGGTTCTCCTCGTCGATGAGAATCCAACGGCAGGGGGCAGCGGTCTGTACGCGCGAGGCGGTGCTACGCAATTGGCCGAGCAGACCGAGGCCCTGATCGCGGCCGTTCTCGCCAATTCCCGAATCCGGCTATTCACCAACACTTACGCCGCGGGCTACTATGCCGATCATTGGGTTGCCCTCGTAGCCCCCGAATGCCTGCTGAAAGTCCGGGCGCGAAGCGTCATTGTCGCGCAGGGCGCTTATGAGCAGCCGGCAGTGTTTCGCGGTAACGACTTGCCCGGTGTCATGCTTGCGAGTGCCGCGCAACGGATGCTATACCACTATGCGGTCGCCACCGCGCAGCGCGTAGCCGTCCTAACCTCTAACGCCGAAGGGTATGCGGCCGCATTGGATGCCCTTGCCCACGGGGTAGACTTGGCTGCGGTACTCGATTTGCGTAGGGAGACGGGGGTTGACTCGACCGCCCTGGCACTGGAGTTGGTCAGCAAGGGCGTGCCGATTCATTACGGCGTCAAGCCAATCGAGGCGGTCGCGGGCACGGGCGGGGATGTAGCCACCCTGGTGTTTGAATCTACTGCCGGGGTAGCACTCGGACAGCACACACTGAGTCTGGACGGCGTTTGGATGAGCGTTGGATTCGCCCCTGCCAATGCGCTGCTGCACCAGGCAAGCGCGCAGATGACTTACGAACGATCCACTGAACAATTCGTGCCGCAGACGTTGCCACCCGGCATTTATGCGTGTGGCAAGGTCAATGGCGTCTATTCATTCGCAGAGCGCCTGGCAGACGGCCGCAACGCTGGAGCCTGTGCGGCCGGGCAGATCGGCTTCGGCGTTGAGGTGGCCCGCCGGACCCCGGTCCGTCCCCGCGAGTGCCCGACGCATCCGTATCCTGTTTTCCCTCACCCTCGCGGCAAGGAATTCGTCGACTTCGACGAAGATCTGCAGGTGCGGGATCTGCAGAACGCCTGCCAGGAAGGCTTCGACAGCAGCGAGCTGCTCAAGCGCTTCTCGACCGTCGGCATGGGACCGAGCCAGGGCAAGCATTCCAACATGAATGCGCTGCGGATCCTTGCGAAAGTGCGCGGGGAGCCGATCGAGCGGCTGGGCCCGACCACGGCCCGGCCGATGTTTCATCCGGTACCCCTGTCACATCTTGCCGGCCGCGGATTCACACCCGAGCGGCGTACCCCGTTGGATTCGCACCACGAGGCGCTTGGGGCCGTGTGGATGCCCGCGGGCAACTGGCGGCGGCCCGAGTACTATGCGATTGCGGGTAAGTCGCGTGAGTCCGCGATCGCAGACGAGGTCCGCGCGGTGCGTACCCGAGTTGGAATGATCGACGTCGGAACCCTCGGGAAAATCGAGGTCCACGGTCCACACGCCGCGCAATTTCTGGAGCGCCTCTACACAGCGCGGTTCGCCAACCTCAAGGTCGGGATGACGCGCTATGGACTGATGCTCGACGAAGCGGGCATAGTCATCGATGACGGTGTGATCGGCAGGCTCGGCGAGCAGGCGTTCTACTTTACGACGACCACGGGGAATTCGGCCACGTTGTTCCGTGAATTCGGACGATTGGCGACGTGGTGGGATCTGCCTGTGGGGCTGGTGAACCTGACTGGACACTACGCCGCCTTCAATCTTGCAGGGCCCGCCTCGCGGGCTGTCCTGCGCGAGCACACGGAGCTCGATCTCGCCGACCAGGCTTTTCCGTATCTGGGCATTCGCGAGGCGCACGTAGCGGGCGCGCCATGCAGGATCATGCGCGTGGGTTTCGTCGGCGAGCTCGGGTACGAGATTCACGTTCCATTCCAACATGCTGCCGGAGTCTGGCGCGCGTTTCTCACCGGCGGCTCCCGGTTTCAGATCCAGCCCTTCGGTGTCGAGGCGCAGCGCATGCTCAGACTCGAAAAGGGTCACATTATTATTGGCCAGGACACGGATGGCATCACCAACGCCCTGGAAATCGGGATGCCTTGGGCGATCAAGATGGACAAACCCTTCTTCATCGGCCAGCGCAGCCTCCGGATTCTCGAGAAGCAGCCGCGACGCCAGGTGCTCGTGGGCTTCACCTTGCCATCGTCCGGGCCGCTGCGGGAGGGGGCGCCCGTTGAAGGGCAGCGCCGTCCCAAAGAGTGTCACCTCGTTCTGGACGGTGGGCAGATCGCCGGCCGGGTGACGAGCGTGGGATGGTCGCCGACGCTGAGCTGCTGTATCGGCCTGGGACTCGTGGCTCCTCAAGTCGCCCAGCGCAAGCACCTGCGCATCCGTATCGATCGAGGTGAGGAAATCGACGTGGAAGTGGTGCAGCCGCCGTTCTATGACCCGAACGGTGAGCGCCAGCGAGTGGAGGGCCTGTTGTGAGGCTCTCGCCGCTCGAGCCCTGGTTCCGCGGGTTTCCGCTCCCATCACCGGATGACGGCGCCGTCTTGAGATTCGAGGACCTCTCGTTGCGTTCGAGATTCGGCTGCAAGGGTCCAGGTGCGCAAGCCTGGCTCGCTGCCGCCGGCTATAGCGTGCCGGCAGAGCCTAACAGCGCAGCGATCGATGCAGACGGCGTACTGGTTGCCCGGCTCGCGACAGCGGAGTTTCTCATCGAGGCGGCAGACGGGGGCGCCGACCGGGTCGAATCAACACTGCGGCGGTTGACGCCTCCAGCGTGTCCGTACGATGTATACCCCGTAGCACGTCAGGATCTCGTGATTGGGATTGAAGGCCCGGCCATCAATGCACTGTTGCGGCAGACCTGCAGTGTTGATTTCGCGCCGCTGCTCGAGCGGTGCGGCCGCTATGCAGGTCCGATCATCCTCACTTCGATGATCGGTGTGAGTGTCGTTGCATTCGTGCGGCGTGCGGCGGAAGGCCCCGTTTTAACGCTGTGGGCCGACCCAAGCTTTGCCCATTATTTCTGGACGACCCTGCTCGAGGTGAGTAGCGATCTGCCGCGGGCCCCCCCCAATTCATCAAAACTTCGCAAAACCCTGGAGTAACACGTGACACCGGATCAGGCCAGAAGCTTCTTCGCGGAGCACGGTACACGCTACGTGCTTGCGCAGTTCGTCGACATCCACGGTGCTGCCAAGGCGAAAGCAGTGCCGGTTGAGCACTATGAGATGGTGATCGGGGAGGGTGCCGGGTTTGCGGGATTCGCTGTCTGGGGTCTCGGGATGGGACCGCACGGACCTGACTTCATGGGAGTGGGCGATCCTTCCACGATCAGCGACGTTCCGTGGATGCCTGGGTTTGCGCGGATCGCATGCGATGGACACGTCCATGGCAAGCCTTATCCGTACTGCTCGCGCGTCGCCCTGAAGAACCAGCTACAGCGATTCACAGACCGTGGCTACACGCTGTACACGGGAATCGAGCCCGAATTCATGCTCCTCAAGCGCAACGCGCAGGGGAAAGTGGAGCCCTACGATGCAACCGACGGCTCCGACAAGCCGTGCTATGACTACAAGGGTCTGGCGCGGGTCAGCCCCATCCTCGACGATCTCTCGCGGCATCTGCGGGCGGTCGGGGTCGATGTCTATCAGATCGATCATGAAGACGCGAATGGCCAGTTCGAGATCAACTTCACGTACGCAGACGCTCTGAAGTCGGCCGACAACATGATCCTGTTCAAGATGGCGGCGAGCGAGATCGCACGCTCCCACGGCGCCATCGCCACCTTCATGCCCAAGCCGTTCTCCAACCGGACTGGAACCGGCGCGCATTTCCACCTCTCGATCGGGACCGCGAGCGCGAAGAACGCGTTCTACGACAAGAGCGACACGCGCGGGCTCGGGTTGAGCCAGATGGGCTACTGGTTCCTCGGAGGACTGCTGCATCACGCCCGTGCGCTGGCGGCTGTTTGCGCGCCGAGCGTGAATTCGTACAAGCGCCTGGTAGTGGGCCGCTCGTTGTCAGGGGCGACATGGGCTCCTGCTTACATTGCTTACGGTGACAACAATCGTACCGCCTGCGTTCGTATTCCATTCGGTCGTATCGAGCTGCGGTTGCCGGACGGCGCGGCCAATCCCTACCTGGCAACTGCGGCCCTGGCCGCGGCGGGGCTCGATGGTATCGATCGGCGCCTGGATCCGGGCGAGCCGCTCAACATCAACCTGTACGAGCTGACACCGGATGAAATCCGCGAGCGGGGAATCGGATTGCTGCCCCAATCGCTGTCGGAGGCGGCCGACGCACTGGCGGCAGACGAAGTCGTTCGCAACGGAATCGGTGCGAAGCTGGCGGAGGAATTCATACGCTTGAAGCGCATGGAGTGGATCGAGTACTCCCGTCACGTGGGCGAGTGGGAGACCGAGCGGTACCTGGAGATGTTCTAAATATGTGCGGAATCGTTGGTTTGCTGCTGAAGGACGCCTCGTTACGGCCTCGGCTGGGAGAATTCATGGTGCCGATGCTGATCGGCATGACGGAGCGCGGGCCCGACTCCTCGGGCATGGCGGTCTTCACGGAGCCGGTAGCGCCGCAGAGCCGCAAGCTCAGCTTGTACTGTGGGCAATCCGGGTTCGATTGGCGGCAAGTACAAGAGGCGCTGTTCGGGCTCCTCGGCAGCGCGGAGTTTGAAGTCAGTGAGAATCACTGCATCGCCACGGTCGCGGTCGATCCGGCCAGGGTGCGCGAGTGGCTGGCAAAGGAATATCCCGCCGTCCGCGTGCTCAGCGTTGGACGCAGCATCGACCTCTACAAGGATGTCGGGTTACCGTCCGAGGTCGCTGATCGCTATGGTTTCAGCCGGTTCAGTGGGACCCATCTCGTCGGGCACACTCGCATGGCCACCGAGTCCGCGGTCACTCTCGAAAATGCACATCCTTACACCGCGGGCGAGGACTGGTGCCTGGTGCACAACGGTTCGCTCGCGAATCCGGGAAGCCTGCGGCGCAAGCTGGAAAAGCTGGGCGAACGCTTCGAGAGCGATTGTGACACGGAAGCCGCATGCCGCTATCTGCACTGGCGCCTGACGAGTGGCGACAGTCTGGAAGTTGCGCTTGAGCACGCCTTCCGTGACTTCGACGGGTTCTTCACTTTCCTCATGGGCACCCGCGACAAACTGGCGCTGGTGCGCGATCCGTTTGCCTGTAAGCCGGCGATCGTCGCGGAGACGGACGAGTACGTTGCCATTGCCTCGGAGTTCCGCTCGCTCGCCGCACTGCCCGGAATCAAACATGCCGCCGTGTTCGAGCCGAAGCCCGCGGAGGTGTACGCATGGTCAGTGCAATGAGGGAAACGGTCGGCCGGGTGGCCTTCGATCTCAGGCGCAACAGCGTGCGCGAGCTCAACCAGTTCCTGCACGGCGACTTGCGCGAAGTGCGTGAAGTCGTCGTGGAGAATCCTGACGGCGCACACAGTCTCGCTGTCGGTCTCAATGCTCCGGTTCATGTCGAGATCTGCGGACACGCCGGTTATTACGCCGCAGGCATGAACAAGGAAGCGACAGTGCAGGTGCGCGGCAATGCGGGCCCGGGCGTCGCCGAGAACATGATGTCCGGACATGTCGAGGTGAGCGGCTTCGCGAGCGGCGGGGCGGGCGCGTCGGCTCACGGCGGACTGCTGGTCATCCGCGCAGATGCGGGGCTGCGTTGCGGTATCTCGCTCAAGGGCGCGGATATCGTCGTGGGCGGAGACGTAGGCAGTTTCTCGGCATTCATGGCGCAGGCGGGCCGCATGGTGATCTGTGGCGATGCCGGTGATGGCCTCGGCGATTCGCTGTACGAGGCGGTGATCTACGTGCGTGGCAAGATCCGCTCGCTCGGCGCCGATGCACGTATCGAGCCTATGAAGGATCAGGATCACGAGGCGGTCCGCGAGCTCCTGGCGGCTGCCGGAATCGCTCATCCGTCTGATGAGTTCAAACGTGTTGCTTCCGCGCGAGCGCTGTATCACTGGAATGCCGATGCCAACCAGACTTACTGATGAGCCGTCCGCGAATCTCCAGCTCGAAGAGAGCGCGAGTTTCGACCGTAACATCATTCACTACATTCAGCGTGCGGCCGCGACAGGCCTATACGAGATTCGCGGTATGGGCGCCAAGCGCCGTGTGCCGCACTTCGACGATCTCGTGTTCCTCGGGGCGTCGTTGTCGCGCTATCCCCTCGAAGGATATCGGGAGAAGTGCTCGTCGGAGACCGTGCTCGGCACGCGCTTCGCGAAGCGGCCAGTCCGGCTTGCGATTCCGATCACGATCGCGGGAATGAGTTTCGGTGCGCTGTCTGCGAACGTGAAGGAAGCTCTCGGGCGCGCGGCCACCGAGATGGGCACATCAACCACGACCGGCGACGGTGGGATGACCGCCGAGGAGCGCAGCTCTTCGAAGACGCTCGTGTATCAGTGTCTCCCGTCGAGATACGGGTTCAATCCGGACGACCTCCGCAAGGCCGACGCGATCGAAGTTGTCATCGGACAGGGCGCGAAGCCGGGCGGTGGCGGCATGTTGCTCGGTCAGAAAGTGAGCCCGCGGGTTGCCGCCATGCGTACTTTGCCGGAAGGTGTTGATCAGCGCTCGGCATCCCGCCATCCCGATTGGACGGGACCCGACGATCTGGCCATCAAGATCAAGGAGCTTCGCGAGATCACCGACTGGCAGACACCGATATACGTGAAGGTGGGCGCGACCCGGGTATTTCACGATGTGAAGCTCGCAGTCCATGCCGGTGCCGATGTCGTTGTTGTTGACGGTATGCAAGGCGGAACTGCGGCTACGCAGTGGGCCTTTATCGAGCATGTGGGCATCCCGAGTCTTGCGGCCGTTCGACAGGCTGTCGACGCGCTCGAGGATCTGAACAAAAAGGAAGAAGTACAGCTCATCGTGTCGGGAGGCATTCGCACCGGCCCGGACGTGGCGAAAGCTCTCGCCCTCGGCGCGGATGCCGTATCGATTGGACAAGGTGTGCTGGTCGCCCTGGGGTGTAATTCGGGCAGCTACGTCCACGAAGGACGCCATGTCTCCGCCGTCGCGGACTATGAAAAACTCGGCACGGCCCCGGGATCCTGCCATCACTGCCAGACCGGAAAGTGTCCCGTCGGGGTGACGACACAGGATCCGGTGCTGGAACAGCGCCTGGAGCCCGCCGTAGGCGCCCGGCGAGTGCGCAACTACCTCTCGACACTCAATATGGAGCTGACGATGATTGCCCGGGCCTGCGGCAAACAGGACGTGCACCATCTCGAGCGCGAGGACGTGGTGGCCCTGACGATCGAGGCGGCGGCGATAGCCGGTGTGCCGCTGGCCGGCACAGCCTGGATCCCGGGCCGCGACTGAGCCGTTCGAATGGACGTGATAGTCTCCTCAACGCTACCTTGCCGGCAAAAACCACGCTTTTTGCCGGCCGCCGAAAGGAATGATTTGCTCAATTCTGCTGAAAGCGCCGCAGGCGACTTTCAGCCAATCAACTAAGGAGCGAACATGGCGCGCGATCCCAAACACGACATTCTGTTTCAGCCGATCAAGATCGGGCCCAAGGTGCTGCGCAATCGGTTCTACCAGGTGCCGCACTGTATCGGCGCAGGCTCTGACCGGCCGGGCTTCCAGGCGGCGCACCGCTCGCTGAAGGCGGAGGGCGGCTGGGCAGGCATCAACACCGAATACTGCTCCATACACCCGGAATCCGACGACACGCACCGCCTCTCCGCGCGCATCTGGGATGCAGGCGATGTACGCAACCTGCGGGCCATGACGGACCATATCCACAACTACGGGGCGCTGGCGGGCGTCGAGCTATGGTACGGGGCGTCACATGCTCCCAACATGGAGTCACGAGCGACGCCGCGTGGTCCGAGTCAGTATGCTTCCGAGTTCGAAACGCTAACGTACTGCAAGGAGATGGAC
>Ga0307479_10006788_pt1 | contig 10528 bp, 7 predicted proteins | sample atmos_gasesECM4C_FD_203743 | JGI IMG/M metagenome (GOLD analysis project Ga0307479, IMG submission 203743) | Hardwood forest soil microbial communities from Morgan-Monroe State Forest, Indiana, United States - atmos_gasesECM4C_515 | ecosystem: Environmental > Terrestrial > Soil > Temperate...
CAGGGTTGCCGCTGTTTGAACCTGCGTTAGCGTTCGCTTTACGTTTCGTCCAATGACACTGAAGTCACATTTGATGCTGCTTTCCGCCGCGCTGCTCATCTGCGCGAGCAGCTCGTTTGCTGAGGGCGAGTTTCAACAGGCCAAGGATGGCAAAACTTTAATTTGGAATGGCACCCCGAAGCCGGGCGAGACTGTGACCTGGGGCGGCGATCGGGACAAGGAAAATTACGCAACCGGATTCGGAGCGCTGACCTGGTACACGGCCAACGGGACAGTTTACGGCCTTTATTATGGGAACATGGTCCACGGAAAACTCGAAGGACCGGTAAACGTGCATATTAACGGACGAACCGCGCACGCTTACTTTGTCGATGGCGGACGCGTGACCGGCTGGGGGCGCGGCCGGGCGCCGTCCAAGATGGAGATACCGGAAGAAGCCATCATTGAAGAACGCAAGGCCCAAGCCGAAAAAATAGCAGCCGCGGCGAAAAAGGCCGCGGAGGCTGAGAAAAAACAGAAGGCTGAGACGGAAAAAGTCCGCTCGCTTGAACCCGTCGCGACCAAGCCAGAAACAAAGCCAGAAAAGCCAGCGATCAGTTCTTCTGAGAAGCCGGATTCGGAAATCCCACCCGCAGTAGTGGAGAAACAGAGCAAAGCACCGACAACTGCCAGCCCGGCCCGGGTGTTTGATGAACCAACGCCAATTCCCCTTAGATCGGACATCGCCAGCCAGAAACCAGAACCGACTCAATTCCCGACCGCCGAACCATCCGCAACTGCGTCCGCCGTAAGCGAACCTCCACGTAAGGAAATCGCGACGGAACCAAAGCCCGAGGTCGCAGATCGAACACCGGAGATAACCGGCGAATCGCCGCCCACCTTGACGAAGAAAGAATCTCCCGCTGACGTTTCGTTAAATTCGCTGGTCGGTCCGCCCTCTTCTTTGCGCACGACGAGTGAAACGTCACCGCCGAAAATGGAAACCGAAACATCGACATCGACAATTAATGCGCCGCTCACGGAAACGGACGCGATCGATCTGGCCGACACCGAAGCGCGAATCCAGGGTTATCATCTCGAAGATTATCAGCGTCCGAAAGTTGATCACTCCGCGGTGAAAGGGAAGTGGTCGCTTTTTTATGGTTCGAAGGAAGCGAGCGCGGGCGAAAGCGACGGCCCGTTTACGGTCACGGTCGAAGACAAAACGAGAAAAATAGAAATCCGGAAGTAAAAAATTTAGTGGTGCCGGTATTCGAGCCGCTTTAAATTGGGAACTCGGCGTTAATGGCGTGCGCAACCGAGCGTTCGACAATGAGTCCGCCAAACGAAAGATGAGTGCAACCGGCAAGTTGGCCGGCGCAAATGCAAACCGCGATGATTCGTAAGGGGGACACGAACGATGTCGATGTAGCAATTTGAAACGGGGAGGACAAGTTGAATCCGCCACGGCCTTCTCCTGCCCCAGCGCCTTAGCGCCTTCGGCTTTTTATTAGCAGGGCGGACTTTCCTATTGTGAACGGCTAACTGAATGAATTACAATCGGCGCCCTTGTGAACGCGCCCCGTCTTGTCTGTTTAACTCTCTTACTGACATTGCTTTTTGCGAGCGGCGCCTACGCCGGCGGCACCTATCAACGCACTGAGAACCGTAAGAAAACGCTGGTTTGGAACAATGATCCCCAACCCGGAGACGCTGCGACCTGGTCGGGCGATCGCGACGCGGACGGGTACGCGACAGGACCCGGCACACTCCAGTGGTCCCGGGTTGAGCGAGGTTTCATGACGGGTTCGAACATCGCAGGCCGAAAGCGAATCCCGATCAGCAGCTATTCGGGGACGATGGTGCATGGAAAATTCGACGGCGGCGTCACGACCGTTGATCACGGAAAGACGTATCACGCGACGTATTCCGACGGTCAGAAAAACGGGCGCTGGATTGCGGGGCCCTTAATTTCGAAAGCAGATCGCGGCGAGACCGCAGCTCCGGCGGAAAAGTCGGAGCCCAGCGAGACTGCAACATCGACAGAAGTTGTGGGCGAGGTCCGCCGCGCGGAAAAAGTTTCCCAAGAAAAAACGCAATCGCGAGTTGCGAAAGAGTCAACATCAGATGTTCCAGCGGAAGGTCCCGCCGAAGAAAAACCAGAAGTCGCCAGCCAGAAGTCAGAAATCAGTAAACCAGCGGCGATCGAACCAAAGAAACTCGAGACAAAGCAGAAAGTGCCTCAACCGCTGATCGCGCAAGCTTCGAGCGAAGAGTCCGATCAATCGTCAACGCCGCGAGCGCCTGCCACTAAAAAAGCCGCACTTCAGCCGGGTGCCGTCCGCGCGATTGAGCGGCCGACGCACACCGTTAGCAAAAAATCGGAATCTGAGCCGACCATGCGGGCGGGGCGCGCGAACCCTGAGAACACCGACCAGCCGCCGAAGATCGCAAAACCCGCGCCATCTCAACCACCTAAAGCGGACTTGCCGCCAAGCGAAGATATTCCAGCCGAGGGCCCGTTCGCCACGAACGAAGAGAACGTCAAACGGCCCGAGCCGGCCAAACCTTCGACACCGAACGCGCAACCTGGTGCGAAAGAATCGCCAGTGGATAATTCCATCCGAACCCTGACCGGACCGCCGGCATCCCTTCACATCAACCCGCCTCCGCCGGAAACAAATCCGCCGACGCAAATCTCTACGCCTCCAATGCCGGCCGCTTCGTCACCAGCATCACAGGGTCCGAAGTTAACTGCAGTGAACGCGATGGACATTGCCGACATTGAAGCGCGGACCAAAGGTTATGATTTGGGCGAATATCAATTGCCGAAAGCGGAATACAACGCAGCTAGCGACACCTGGTCGGTCGCGTACATCGCGCGCGACGGTGAAAAAGAACCGAAAAAACTCAACGTCGCGATCCAAGACAAGACCGGAAAAGCAGAAGTCAAAAAATAGCGGTCAGAGAACAAAAAGTCACGGATCAGACTTCGCGGCCCGCAAAACTTCGGCGTGGCAAGCAAGAATCGGGTGGGACGCTTATCGCCACGATGTAAACTGATTCGATGACTCAATCGAAGGAACGCGATTACGTTCTCGGCACTCACGATGAAGAACTCCAGCGATTGGGAGTCCAGCATCGCGCCTGGCGCCCGGTAGTTTTGGATTGCTGGGAAAAGGCTGGCATTACCCTTGGCCACCGCGTGCTCGATGTCGGGGCAGGTCCCGGCTATGCCACGGTCGACCTTGCCGAAATCGTTGGCCAAAGCGGGCGAGTCGTCGCGGTCGAGCGGTCGAATAATTTTGTCAACGCAATCAAGAATGCCGCCCGCGCGCATTCGCTTTCAAATGTCGATGTTTACGAGCTCGACTTGATGAACGAAGATCTGCCCGCCGGCCCTTTCGATTTCACCTGGTGCCGATGGGTGCTTTGTTTCGTTTCCAATCCAGATTTGTTGGTCAAGAAACTCGCGGCAGTGATCCGCCAAGGCGGTCGCGCGATTTTTCACGAGTACGGTCATTACACGACGTGGCGTTTTTTCCCGCGGCGCGCGAGCCTGGAAGAATTTAGAAACCACGTCATCGCGACCTGGCGCGAAGCCGGAGGCGAGCCGGACACCGGACTGCAATTGCCATCGTGGTTGAAGAAAAGCGGATTCGCAGTGCACTCGGTTGTGCCGCGCATCTTTTGTCTTCAGCCGGACGATTACATGTGGCAATGGCCATCCGCCTTCATTCAAGTCCATCTCTTGCGATTGCAAGAGCTCGGTCGAATCGACGCGGCGTTTGCCGACCGAGTGCGCGCCGACCTTGCGGCAGCCGAGAAAGAAGAATCTTCGTTTATGCTCACGCCGCTCGTGCTTGAGATCGTAGCGGAAAAAGTGTAGCCAGAACTCCGAAGCCGGACTGATACCACATGAAAGACCTGACCGAAGGATCAGTTACCAAACATTTGCTCCACATGTCCGCTTTCATGGCCGTGAGCATGGTGGTGCAAACGCTTTATTTACTGGCCGATCTTTTTTGGGTGGGACATCTCGGCAAGGAAGCGATCGCGGCCGTCGGCGTGGCCGGAAATCTGACCATGATCGTGTTGGCATTGACCCAAATGCTCGGGGTCGGAACAACGGCGCTGATCTCGCAAGCCGCGGGCCGCAAAGACCAGACGCACGCGGAGCTGGTGTTCAACCAATCATGCATGATGTCGATCTTGATCGCGCTCGCACTCGGCTTTGTCGGATTTTTGTCGATGAACGCTTATGCGAATTCGCTGAGCGCGGATACGACGACCGCGGCTTTGGCCAGAAGTTATTTGCTCTGGTTTCTGCCCGCGATGTTACTCCAGTTCCCGCTCGTTTCGATGAGCTCCGCGTTGCGCGCGACCGGCATTGTTCAGGCGCCGGTGATTTTCCAAGTAATCAGCGTCGTTTTGAATATGGTGCTCGCCCCATTCTTGATTTTCGGGATCGGACCCTGGCCGAAGCTGGGCGTAACTGGCGCGGCACTCGCGACTTTCATTTCCATTCTCGTCGCTGATCTGCTCGTCGTCTGGTACTTCGAGAAAAAATATCGCTACCTGCGTTTCCGATTTCCACTCTTCAAGCCGCAAATAAAAATCTGGAGCGCGATGCTGCGCATCGGCGTGCCCGCGGGCGCAGAGTTCGTCCTCCTCTTTTTCTATATCTTGATCGTCTATTTCATCATTCGAAATTTCGGGCCGGCGGCGCAGGCGGGATTCGGCGTCGGCGCGCGGGTGATGCAGGCGCTCTTCCTGCCGGTAGTCGCGCTCAGTTTCGCAGTCTCGCCAGTGGTCGGACAAAACTTTGGAGGTCGACAGGCGGACCGGGTCCGGCATTCAATCAAATCCGGCCTTCTGCTTGCGGCTGGCGTCATGCTCGTCCTCGCCGTCTTCACCGAGATCTTCCCCCGAACGATGATCCGCTTTTTTTCCAAAGACGCCGCCGTGATTCAATTTGGCAGTGATTATCTGCGCATCGTCGCGTTCAATTTCGTCGCGGCCGGAATTGTCTTTACCAGCTCGAGCATGTTTCAGGGACTCGGTAATACCGTGCCACCATTACTAAGCTCCGCGTCGCGTTTGGTTCTATTCGCACTGCCGGCGCTGCTGTTGTCACAGAAACCGGGATTCGACATTAAAATCGTTTGGTATCTGTCGGTCGGGTCGCAACTTCTTCAGGCGGGTATCAATTTACTGTTGTTACGTCGGGAATTGCAGAGAAAACTTCGGTTCGAAGATGGCACAGACTTCATTCCGGCGAGCGCGACCGCATCGTAAAATGATCCGCGCGACGCTTTGTTTTGGCTTGTTAGCGGCGTTTTCGTTTTTGAGCGCGATCGCTGAAGCAGCAATCCTCGAAGGACACCAAGTTCAGGGCGGCGGCACGCTCGATTTTCAATTTCCACTCAACAACTATTTTCAGACATACGCGGCTCAAGGCGGAAATCCGAAACCGACGACCGGCCGCGCCTTGCTCTTTTTCCCCTCGGGCTTCGATCCCGCCCGGTCATTCCCGATTTTAATTATCACTTCCACGACTGACTTCGGTTGCACGAGTATCAAGGACGCGCCGTGGTATCGGGACGCGGCAATGAAAGAAGGCTGGGTCGTGCTTGCAACCGACGCGACCATTTCACCGCGCGCTGATTCGCTGCCATGGCGATTGTCGATCCTCACTGCCGCATTGCAGATGATTCGCAGCGACTGGCCGCAATCGGCGCAATGGCCGGTAGCGTTCGCGGGGTTCTCCGGCGGCGCCAAACGGAGCGGAATTCTTGCCGCGATGCTGGCAGGCAACCGCGGATTCAAGATCTGCGGAATGTTCCTGGCGGGGATTAACTCCGACCGCGTGACGGCCGCCTACAAGGATTACCAGCCCCCCGCGACCTTTCTAAACGTGCCGATCTGGATCAGCAGCGGGACGGCCGATCAGATTGCTCAACCCGGCGCACAGGAGGCAGTCTATTATTCACTCAAGCGGACAGGGTTTCAGTACGTGCGGCTCGAGAAATTCTTTGGCAGTCACGCTCTCAAGAGCGGTGAGATTCAACGCGCGCTCCATTGGTTCCGGGAGGTCGGAAAATTCTAGGCCGCCTTCGGTTGAATTCCGTCCTTGCATTCGGCTGGTTGCTAACCAGCTTTTTGGCCTCCGTTCTCAAAACTGCTCTTATGCGCTCTCGAACCTTTCTTTTTGTCTCGATCTTCTCGTTGTTGTCGATCTTATCGATGCCGGCCCAGTCACTGCCGAACACGACGCGGCTTCTGCGTTTTCCAACCACGAACGACCGTGAAATTGTTTTTTGCTACGCGGGCGAGCTTTACACCGTCGGCAAAGATGGCGGAACCGCGCGACGTTTAACCACCGGACCCGGATACACTTCCTTCCCGCGCTTTTCGCCCGACGGGAAACAAGTCGCGTTCACGTCAGAATACGATGGAAACCGCGAAGTTTACGTAATGCCGGCCGAGGGCGGCACGCCAAAACGTCTTACCATCTCGGCCACGCTCGGTCGGGATGACGTTTCGGATCGCATGGGCCCGAACAACATCGTAATGGCATGGGAGAACACGAAACCGCTGGTCGTATTTCGTTCGCGCATGAAATCGTTCAACGATTTCATCGGTTCCCTCTTCACCGTCGGCCTCGATGCCGAACTGCCGCAGCAAGTGCCGGTGCCGCGCGGTGGATTCACTTCTTTTTCGCCGGACGATTCGAAGATGGCGTTCAACCGCGTCTTCCGTGAGTTCCGGACTTGGAAACATTATCGCGGCGGGATGGCCGACGATATTTGGATATACGATTTCAAAACCGGCGCGACTGAAAACCTGACCAACAATCCGGCGCAGGACATCTGTCCGATGTGGGGACCGGACAATAAAATCTATTTCACTTCCGACCGCGACGGCCGGATGAATATGTTCGTTGTCGATCTTGCGACGAAGGAAACGAAACAGCTGACCAGCTTCAAAGACTTCGACATCAAATTTCCCTCGATTGGAAAGGAATCGATCGTTTTCGAACAAGCCGGCTACATTTGGCGATACGATTTGAAGAGTGGGCAGGCCACGCCGCTGCCAATCGAGATCAAAGAAGATTTCGCGATTGGCCGCTCCGCGCTGGTTGACGCCGCGAAACACATTGAGTCGGTGAATCTGGCGCCCGACGGCGAACGATCGATCGTTGTTGCACGCGGCGATCTTTTCTCGGTTCCGGCAAAAAATGGAACGCCGCGCAACCTGACCAAAACGTCAAGCGCGCACGAACGCGACGCCGTTTGGTCGCCGGACGGAAAATGGATCGCCTATAACTCAGACGTGACCGGCGAGAACGAATTGTATGTGCGCTCGCAAGATGGCAAAGGCGATCCGGCGCAAGTGACGAGCGGCGCGGACACTTATTATTACAAAGCCGTTTGGTCGCCCGACAGCAAGAAGTTGGCCTGGAGCGATCGTCTGCAACGGCTGCGATATGTCGACGTTGCCACCAAGACCATAACGCAAGTCGATCAGGACAAATATGGCGAGATCGGCGTTTTCAACTGGTCACCGGACAGTCAATGGATCACCTGGGACCGGCCGGAAGAAAACGGATTGCCGCGGGTCTATCTCTATTCGCTGGCGAGCAAACAGCAGACGGCAGTGACTGACAATTGGTACGGCTCGGGCGAAGCGGTCTTTAGCGACGATGGAAAATATTTGCTGCTCAGTTCGGCCCGCGATTTCAAGCCGAGCTTTGGCGAGGAGGAATTTGCGAATGTTTATCGCGACATGCAGCGCGTTTATCTCGTGACGCTAGCCAAGGAAACAGAAAATCCACTCGGGCCAAAGAGTGACGAAGTCGGCAAGGCGGAACAAAAACGCGAGAAAGAGAAAGCCAAGGAAGCGGAAGATAAAAAGCCGGACGAAAAGGCGGACGCCGAGAAGAAACCGGAAGTCGCGAAGCCGAAGAAGCCGGTAGTAGTTAAAGTCGACACCGACGGAATTCAGAATCGGATCGTCGGTCTCGAGATCTCACCCGGAAATTATCGCGACATCCGGATGATTGAGGACCGGATTTTTTATCTGCGCCGCACATCGGGCGATGACGTCGGTTCCGATGAAGAAGATGACAGCGGCGGGCCGGACCGAAAATCGCACCTCTGTTCCTACAATGTAGAAGACCGCAAGGAAACAATCCTCGGTGACGTCAACGCTTACCAGATCACGTTCGATGGAAAGAAGATGCTGGTGAAGATCAAAAAGGATTACGCCATTATCGACCTGCCAAAAGACAAGATCGAGACCAAGGACCACGAGTTCAAGATCGAGGGCCTCGACATGCAGCTCGATCGCCACGCCGAATGGAAACAGATCTATTTCGAGTGTTGGCGGCAAATGCGCGACTTTTTCTTCGCGCCGACGATGAACGGCGTCGATTGGAAAGCGATGCGCGACAAGTACGCCGCGCTCGTCCCGTTCGTGAACCATCGAAACGATCTCACCTATTTGCTGGGCGAATTGATCGCGGAGTTAAACAGCGGCCATGCGTATGTCTCAGGCGGCGAGCGACCCGACACTCCGCGGATCAAGCTCGGCTTGCTCGGCGCCGAATTGTCCCGCGACCCAGGCAGCCGCGCCTATCGGATCGATCACATTTTGCCGGGCGAGAATTGGGATAAACAAACCCGCTCACCACTCACAGCCATCGGCGTTAATGTGAAACCGGGCGACTACATTCTGGCGATCAACGGGACGCCGGTCTCCGCGCTGTCCAATCTTTATGAGACTTTGATCGGAACGGCGAACAAACAAGTGATCCTGCGAGTGAATTCGAAGCCCTCGGATGCCGGTGCACGAGACGTCACGGTGGTGCCCACCGATAACGAAGCCCCGCTCTATTATTTAGATTGGGTGCAAAAGAACATCGACTATGTCGCCAAGAAAACGAACGGCGAGGTCGGTTATTTGCACATTCCGGACATGGGTCAACCCGGCTTGAACGAGTTCACCAAGCTTTACTTCCCGCAGATTCGCAAACGAGGGCTGATTGTCGATGTTCGCGGAAACGGCGGCGGCTTCGTTTCCCCGCTGGTGATCGAGCGACTGCGTCGCGCTTTCGAAATGATCGGCATTGCCCGCAACGGGATGCCGCAACCTGACCCGGCCGACGCGTTTATGGGACCGATGGTCACTTTGATGAACGAATTCTCCGCGTCCGATGGCGACATCTTTCCGTTCCGCTTCAAAGCGCTCAGCCTCGGCAAGCTGATTGGGAAACGCTCATGGGGCGGAGTGGTCGGTATTCGCAATTCACTTCCGCTGGTCGACGGCGGCCAGTTCTTTAAACCGGAATTCGCGATTTATTCCAAGGATGGGAAGGAATGGGTCATCGAAGGCCACGGCGTCGATCCTGACATCGTGGTGGACAATGATCCGGGAAAGGAATTCAAAGGCGAAGATCAGCAGCTCGACCGCGCGCTCCAGGAGATCCAGGCAGAAATCAAGACCAAGGGCTATCAGCTCCCATCGCCGCCGCCGTATCCGAACCGAAATCCGTCCAAACCTGGCGCGTAGATTGTCATCCTGAACGAAGTGAAGGATCTCTCATTAGTGATTGATCACGCAAAGTAATCTGTGTGATCCGCGCTTCGATTGGGAGATCCTTCGCCTGCGCTCGGGATGACAGGCAATGTTCATTTGAACTTGCATCGGCGATGTAGCGCGCCGATGCTGGGTTCATGCTGACTGAGCGACAGAGAAAAGTTCTCGATTTTATCCAGCGCGAGCAGCGCGACCGCGGACTGACTCCGAGCACGCGCGAGATCCAAAGCCATTTTCGTTTCGCCAGTCAAACTTCGGTGATGCAATACCTCGCCGCCCTTGAGCGAAAAGGATTTCTGCAGCGCCACGCCGGCAAAGCCCGCGCGTTGATCACGCCGGTGCAAAAAGTACGGATTCACGACGTGCCGATTTACGGCGAAATTCCAGCCGGCATGTCGGCATTGACTGAGCAAGACATCGAAGGACATGTCTCGCTCGATACGCGTTCGGCCAACGTTTCCAAAAATCATGGTACGTTCGCGCTGCGAGTTCGGGGCGATTCAATGATTGGTGCGCACATTTTGGATGGTGACATCGTGATTCTCGAACAAAGCAAAGAAGTCCATAACGGCGACATCGTGGCCGCGTTGATCGACGGTGAAACAACGTTGAAACGATATGTGGTCGATCATGGCCGACCTTATTTGAAAGCTGAAAACTCCCGCTATCCGAATCTCATCCCGGCGCGCGAATTAAAAATTCAGGGCGTGATGGTCTCGCTGGTGCGCAAGCACGAGCGCCGGAAGAAATAGTAGTTCGGCGATTCTTCCTCTACCTCTTCCGCTTAATCTTCTTCTTCGTTGTTGTTGAAGATTCTAAAACGTTCACTTGAACATATCTAAACCTATGCCATGATTTGACCATGGCAGCGGGGAAGGTTCTCGATCTTAGGAAATTGCTGGCCGAGCGCTTCCCCCACCCGTTTTCTCCAGGCTTGGCCGTTTTACGG
>Ga0307479_10006789_pt1 | contig 10528 bp, 10 predicted proteins | sample atmos_gasesECM4C_FD_203743 | JGI IMG/M metagenome (GOLD analysis project Ga0307479, IMG submission 203743) | Hardwood forest soil microbial communities from Morgan-Monroe State Forest, Indiana, United States - atmos_gasesECM4C_515 | ecosystem: Environmental > Terrestrial > Soil > Temperate...
ATGTATGTCGCCAACGTCGCCGAGCACGGCTTTACCGGCAACGCGATGCTGGCCGTGGTCGAAGCGGTGGCGAAACGCGAAGGCGCGCCCGTCGTCGCGATATCGGCTGCGCTCGAATCGGAAATCGCGGACCTCGAGCCCGGCGACAAGCAGGCATTCCTGGCTGACATGGGGCTCACCGAGGCGGGCCTGGACCGGGTGATCCATGCCGGCTACAGGCTGCTCGGGCTCGAGACATTTTTCACCGCGGGTCCCAAGGAGGTGCGCGCCTGGACGCTGCAGCACGGAAGCAGCGCGCCTCAGGCGGCGGGCGTGATCCATACCGACTTCGAAAGGGGCTTCATTCGCGTGGAAGTGATCACGTTCGCGGACTACATCGACTGCGGGGGCGAGCAGGGGGCGAAAGAAGCCGGTAAGATGCGGCTCGAAGGCCGCGAATACGTCGTCAGGGACGGCGACGTCATGCACTTTCGCTTCAATGTCTAGGGTTGCCGCGATGTTTGGCTCATCGGAGTGCAAGAGCGGTTTCGTGACCATGCGTCCGCTCTACACTGTCGGCATCGCAGCGCTGGTCGCTGTGCTCTTCGCGATCGCGTGCACCTCGGCGCGGCCGAAGATCGATCCGCCTGCGGTCACGCTGGAGAGCGTGCGGATCCTCGGTATCGCCGACGCCAAGGCGAACATCTCGCTCACCCTGCGGGTCGCCAACCCCAACAATTTTGATCTCGCCGTCGATGCAGTCGATTTCGAGGTGACGCTCGACGGCCGAACGGCCACCAGCGCGCGCAGCGTCCGCATCGAACCGCTGCCGGCGGGCGGCGAGTCCAAGGTCGAGCTCGCCGGTCGTGTCGACGTCACGGCCGTGGCGGGCGCGCTGATGACGCTGGGATCGCAGTTGCCGGTGGAATATGTCCTGAAGGGCAGCGCGACGATGCGCGACGGCACCACGCTGCCGTTCTCGCGCAAAGGCGAGATACCCGTCGCGCGGTTCGGGGGCGCGCTCGGCGCGCGTCCGTGATGCCCCGGCGGCTGCGCTTCACCAAGATGCAGGGCATTGGCAACGATTTCGTCGTCCTCGATGGCGTGCGCGAGAAGATCGAGCTGCGGCCGTCCGAAATCCGCCGGCTTGCCGATCGCCGTTTCGGAGTCGGTTGCGACCAGATCCTGCTCGTTGAGAAACCGACGCGACCCGACGTCGACTTCCGCTACCGAATCTTCAACGCCGACGGCGGAGAGGTCGAGCAATGCGGCAACGGCGCGCGTTGCTTCGTCCACTTCGTCCGCGCGCAAGGGCTGACTGACAAGCGTGCCCTCCGCGTGGAAACCGAGAGTGGCGTGATCGAACCCGTGCTGACGGCCGACGGCGAGGTCAAGGTGGACATGGGGCCGCCGATCTTTAGCGCGGTCGATATCCCGTTTGTCGGGGGCACCGGGGCAGTCGTCGAGCCGCTGGAAGTCGATGGCACGACGGTCATGATTTCGGCGTTGTCGCTCGGCAACCCGCATGCGGTCCAGGTCGTCGTCGATGTCGCAACGGCTCCCGTAGCGACGCAGGGTCCCCGCATCGAGTCGCATCCGCGCTTTCCACGCCGGGTCAACGCCGGCTACATGCAGGTCGTCGATCGCGCTAACATTCGCTTGCGGGTGTGGGAGCGTGGCGCAGGCGAAACGCTCTCCTGCGGTACGGGCGCGTGCGCGGCCGTCGTGGCAGGCATCCGGCGCGGCGTGCTCGACTCGCCGGCGCGCGTGATGATGCGCGGCGGGGCGCTGACGATCGCATGGGCGGGCGATGCCGCGCCGGTGCTGATGACCGGAGCGGCGGAGAAGGTGTTCGAGGGCGAGTGGAATATCCCGGAGCAATGATGACCATGGACAGGGAAGGAGCGATGGAAGCGAGCGAGGTCGCCGACTATCTGAAGGAGAACCCGGGCTTCTTCGAGCAATACGCCGATCTGCTCGCGGAGATATTCGTGCCGCATCCGCACGGAGGTCGCGCGATACCCATCGCCGAGCGGCAGATCGTCACGCTGCGCGAAAAGAACGCGCAGCTCGAGACCAAGCTCCAGGAGCTTATCCAGTTCGGCACCGAGAATGACGCGATCAGTGAGAAGCTGCACCGCTCGACGCTCGCACTGTTCGCCGCCGCCGATCTGGAGACAACGCTCGGCGTGCTCTACCACAGCCTGCGCGACGATTTTCGCGTGCCGCAGGTTGCGTTGCGCCTCTGGGGCAAGGTGCCGGAGCGGTCATACCTGCCGGAGCTGGCGGCGACGAGCCAGGAGCTGCGCGAGTACGCCGCGGCGCTCGGCGAGCCGTATTGCGGGACGCAGGCGCCGTTCGAATCGCGCGAATGGTTCGACGCGCACTCATCGCTGAAGTCGTTCGCGTTCTTGCCGCTGCGGACGCATCACACCTTCGGCCTGCTCGGCCTGGGAAGCGAGACCCCAGGACGCTTCTACGCCGGCATGGGCACGATCTACCTCACGCGATTGGCCGAGCTCGCCAGCATGGCGACCGCCCGGTTCCTCCCGCAGTCCTGAACGAGATGAGCGCCGTGCGCGACGGGGCCGCAACAACGTCCTCGGGTGCGGACGGCGTGCTGCTCGACGCATTCGCGCAGTACCTTGCGACGCAACCAGCGCGTACACGCGAGGCTTATCTACGCGATATCGCTGCGCTCAAGGCGCTCGCCGGCGCCGCTGCGCTCGTTTCGCTCTCGCCGGCAACGCTGCGGAGATTCCTCGGCGTTTTGCACGCGCGCGGATTGTCGGGGAGGAGTCTGGCGCGCATGCTTTCGGGCTGGCGCGCCTTCTACCGCTTTGTGCTCGACCGCGACTCCTCGCTTAAGGAAGACCCTTGCGCGGGCCTGCGCGCGCCGAAGTCGGCGCGGCGTCTGCCCGCGGCGCTTTCGCCCGACGAAGCGGTGCGGCTGGTCGCGATCGAGGGCAACCACCCTCTCGCGGTGCGCGATCGCGCACTGTTCGAGCTCGCGTATTCCTCGGGGTTACGCCTGTCGGAGCTGTCGGGACTCGACGTCGCCGCGGTGGATCTGGCGACCGGCGAGGTCCGCGTCTGGGGCAAAGGCGCCAAGGAGCGCATCGTTCCCGTCGGCGGGCCTGCGCGTGACGCGATCCGTGCATGGCTGGCGGTGCGCGCCGGGCTCCCGGCCGGCGCAACCGAGGCGATGTTCGTGTCTCGGTCGGGTCGCCGCATCGCTCCGCGCGCGATCGAGCGCCGGCTCGCCGTCTGGGCGGTAAAACGCGGCCTCCCGCGACACGTGCACCCGCACATGCTCCGCCACTCGTTCGCCTCGCACCTACTGCAGTCGTCCGGCGATTTGCGCGCCGTTCAGGAGATGCTCGGTCATGCGAGCATTGCGAGCACGCAGGTTTACACACACCTCGACTTCCAGCATCTGGCCAAGGTCTACGACCAGACGCACCCTCGCGCGCGAAAAAAAAGCTGAGCGCGCGCGCTCCACGACTGGTTCCAATCGCTTCGCCTCTGGGATTGTAGCGGATCGACACCACCGAGACTCAGCGAAAAAAACGGGGCGCATGATGCGCCCCGAGAGCCACTGAGGAGAATCGCAATCGAACGAAAGCCTGCTGACCTACTCCACCCGTTCGCCGTGGAGACTCACATCCAGACCTTCGCGCTCCTCTTCTTCCGAGACGCGCAGGCCGATGACCATGTCGATCACCTTGAGGATGATGAAGCTGCCGACGCCGCTGACCACCAGCGTCGTCGCTACAGCGGCATACTGGACCCAGATGACCGCCTCGGTGCCGCTGATTTCCTTGACGTTCAAATATCCGGTGAGGATCGCGCCGACGATCCCACCGACGCAGTGCACGCCAAACGCGTCGAGCGAATCGTCGTAGCCGAACGCCTTCTTGACTGACGTCGCCGCAAAAAAGCACGCGACGCCCGCGGCGATACCGATCACGAAGGCTCCGGTGACGCCGACGAAGCCCGATGCCGGCGTGATCGCGACCAGGCCGGCGACGGCGCCCGACGCGATCCCCAGCACCGAAGGCTTGCCCTTGACGATCCACTCGGTGAACATCCACGACAGCGCCGCGACCGCGGTGGCGAGTTGCGTGACGACCATCGCCATGCCGGCACGGCCGTCGGCCGCTGTTGCCGAGCCGGCGTTGAAGCCGAACCAGCCCACCCATAGCAGCGATGCGCCGATGAGCGTCAGCGTCAGGTTGTGCGGCGCCATAGCTTCCTTGCCGTAGCCGATCCGCTTGCCGAGAACCAGCGCGCACACCAGGCCTGCGATACCGGCGTTGATGTGTACGACGGTGCCGCCGGCGAAGTCGAGCACGCCCTGGGTAGCCCAGAGACCGCTTGTCGACTCCCACATCATGTGCGCGATCGGCGAGTAGATGAAGATCGACCACAAGCCCATGAACCAGAGCATCGCGGAGAATTTCATCCGGTCGGCAAACGCACCGGCGATCAGCGCGGGCGTGATGATGGCAAACGTCATCTGGAACGCCATGTACACCGACTCGGGAATCGTCGTGGCGAGATGGCTGACCGTGATCTTCCCGGCTTCCTTCTGAAACAGCATTCCGTTCAGGAACAGCCGGTCCAGACTCCCGAAGACCGAATTGCCGGGAATGAACGCGAGGCTGTAGCCGGCGATAACCCAGAGCACGGTCACGAGGCAGGTGATCGCGAAGCTCTGCATCAGCGTGGCGAGCACGTTTTTCTTGCGCACCATGCCGCCGTAGAACAGCGCGAGACCAGGGACCGTCATCATCAGCACGAGCGCCATCGAGGTGAGCATCCACGCCGTGTCGCCGGAATTGATCTTATCGACACCGATGAGTTCGGGTTTAGTCGGTGCGGGCGGCGTAGCAGCGGGCGCTGCGGCCGCTTCCGCCTTCGGTGCTTCGCCGGCTTTGGCGTCCGGCGCCGTTGCCGCAGGTGCGGCAGCTTTCTGATCCGCAGCCTTGTCCTGTGCCTGGACGCTGCCGAATACGCTGACGACGCCGATCAGGGCGATCAACGCGAGCATTCGCTTCATGGCGTTCCCCTTAGAGTGCTTCCGCGCCGGTCTCGCCGGTGCGGATGCGCACGACCTGTTCGAGGTCGAAAACGAAGATCTTGCCGTCGCCGATCTTGCCGGTATTGGCGGCTTTCTCGACGGCCTCGATGACGCGGTCGAGCAGGTCGTTCTTGATCGCCGCCTCGATCTTGACCTTGGGCAGAAAATCGACGACGTACTCGGCGCCTCGATACAGCTCGGTGTGCCCCTTCTGCCGACCGAAGCCCTTGACCTCGGTCACGGTGATCCCCTGTACGCCGATCGCCGACAGGGCCTCGCGGACCTCGTCGAGCTTGAACGGCTTGATGATCGCAGTTACCAGTTTCATGCTGACTCCTTATCTATGGGGTGCGCCCACTTAAAACTTGTACAAGACCTCGACTCCGACGGAATGCTGGTTACTTGTCGGCGTGACAGCGTCGGATTTGAGAAAGGCAGATTGGTCGGATCTGTCGACGCGCACTTCGCCGCGAATTTCCCACTCCTTGGCCGGCAGATACGCGAGCGTCAAGGTCGCCTCCTTCCATTTCTGAACGACACCGGTACGATAGCCATCCTTATCGTCGAAATATTCACCGCGGAATGAAAGTCGCCACTGGTCATTGAATTGATAATTGACATAGCCGGCGATGCCTTGCCATTTGGCTTTGCCCCCGCCTGCGGCGCCCTGCTCCTGATCGCCGTAGTCGTAGTTGAGGATGAACGTGAGCTGATCGGTTGCGTTAAATGTTCCGATGATGTCGAACAGGTTGCGCCTTCCCTTTGAGTCGCTCTTGGGATAGTTCGTTACACGCTCTTTACCGCCGTAGTAGGAGGCCGCGAACGATACGGTTTTGGTCGGTGCGAACGTTCCGCCAAGCTCTACCGTAGCTTCATTACTCGGGCTTTCGAGGGCATCCCATCCTTCGTTGACGCCGCCGAGCACCGTCAGTGCGTCGTTGACCTTGTATGTCGCGCGCACCCCGGTGTGGGTAAATGGAATCGCGTAGCCGAACAGAATCGATCGCGAGTAATTGGTATCGCCATCGCTCTTGATGACTTCTGCCCCGGCATTGGTCACGTACTTGCCGGCGATGATCGATAACGGGCCCGTGGCGTAATAGGCATAGAACTGCGTCGGGTCGACATAATGATGCGCACCGTTGGCGGGGCCCTTGCTCTTGCTTATCGTTCCGTACGCGGCGATCGCGTCGGCATCCTTGCCGATGGTGACGTCCACCAGGCCACCCCAACCTTCGTCAGGCAACTTGGCGAACTGGAGATCGAGGGCGTGGAAATACGCACTGTCGTGCTTGTAATCGAACACGCGGTCGTTCGCACCGCTGACGAACTTGCCCGAGCCGGAAAGGTATGAATAGCCGACGTCGAAATGCCCGGTCAGATCGAAACCCCAGATGGAGAAAATCGGCGGTGGCGGAGGAGGTGCTGCAGGCTCGGCGGGTTTTGTGTCCGCCGCTGGCGGCGTCGTGGTCTGCGCCTGTGCACTCGCCATGACAATGCTGGCGGCGACGAGAGCAGGAAGAAGACAGTTTTTGATCGACACGGCGGGTTCCCCTGTTTGAACGACTGGACGAGACTTGCGTCAGCGCTGTCAGCACAACCCATGCCACGTTGAAATATGTCTATAAATCAGTATGTTATTAGTTACTAGCAGCCGACAACACGCATTGGACTCAACGGCTTGCACCGAGATGGCGCGAAGATTCCGGGTTAATGCACCGGATTAGCGCTCCGGGTTTCGCAGTGCAGCATTAGGTCTTTTGGCCTACAAACCCCGGATCTACGCTTGCTAGACTCGCAGGCGATGAGCCGAACGCGCGATTAACCGGACGAAGGAAAGACCATGTTGAACACGGCAATGCTCGACGATTGGGCGCGGAGGATTGGCCAGGCGATCGAGTCGTCCCCTGCGAAGGACATCGAGAAGAACGTCAAGGCATTGCTGCAAAGCGGCCTGCAACGTCTCGAGCTGGTGACGCGCGAGGAATTTGAGATCCAGGCGCAGGTCCTGCTGCGCACCCGCGAGAAGCTCGAGGCATTGGAGGCGCGCGTGGCCGAGCTCGAAGTACGCGCCGGGCGCCGCGCGCCTTAGCGAATAGCGCCCGTCGCGGCGTGTTCGTCGGGCGCGAAATGCAGGTTGGCCGTGTCCCTCGCCGTCCTGCACAGCCGCGCGCTTTCAGGTTTCGACGCGCCCCCGGTCACGGTTGAGGTTCACCTCGCCGGCGGACTGCCCGCTTTCAATCTCGTCGGCCTGCCCGACACCGAAGTCAGGGAAAGCCGCGACCGGGTGCGCGCGGCGCTGCAGAACGCCCAGTTCGAATTCCCGACCCGAAAGATCACCGTCAATCTCGCGCCGGCCGACCTGCCGAAGGAGTCGGGCCGCTTCGATTTGCCGATCGCGCTCGGCATCCTGGCGGCAACCGGACAACTGCCCGCGGCGCCTTTGACTGCGTACGAATTCGCCGGCGAGCTCGCGCTGACCGGCGATCTGCGGCCGATTCGCGGCGCGCTGGCAATGACGCTCAAGGCGCATCGTGACGGACGGGCGTTCGTGCTGCCCGAAGAGAGCGCGGCGGAGGCGGCACTGGTGAAGGACGCGGTCGTGCACCCGGCGAAAAGCCTGCTCGCCGTTTGCGCTCACTTGACCGGCCGCGAGACGCTGCCTCGCATGCATTCACCTCGATCCGCCGCGGTCGAAACCGCAGCGCCCGACCTCGCAGACGTTCGGGGCCAAGCCGGCGCAAGGCGCGCGCTCGAAGTCGCTGCGGCGGGCAGCCACAGCATGCTGATGCTCGGCCCGCCGGGAACGGGGAAGTCGATGCTCGCTCAGCGACTTCCCGGCTTGCTTCCGCCGATGTCCGAGGACGAGGCGCTGGAGTCCGCGGCGATCCAATCGCTCACCGGGCGCTTCCGCCTCGAGGATTGGGGCCGGCGACCGTTGCGCGCACCACATCACACTGCGTCGGCGGTGGCGCTGGTCGGCGGCGGCAGCGATCCGCGTCCAGGCGAGATCTCGCTCGCGCATCACGGCGTTCTGTTCCTGGACGAGCTTCCCGAGTGGGGACGCCGAGTTCTCGAGGTGTTGCGCGAGCCGCTCGAATCGGGCCGCATCCACATCTCGCGCGCGGCGCGGCAGGCGAGCTTTCCGGCGCGCTTTCAGTTCGTCGCCGCGATGAATCCCTGTCCTTGCGGTTATCTGGGTCACCCGAGCGGGAAGTGTCGCTGCACGCCCGATCAGATCGCGCGCTACCGCGGACGCATTTCCGGGCCACTGCTCGACCGCATCGACCTGCAGATCGAGGTGCCGTCCTTGCCCGCGGGCGCGCTTCCGGCAAGGCCGGGGCAAGGCAGCGAGTCGAGCGCAGCAGTCCGCGTACGCGTCGTCGCCGCCGCAGCACTGCAGCGTGCGCGGCAGGGCAAGCCCAACGCGCAATTGCTTCCGCAGGAAATTGAGCGCGTCTGCCGTCCCGATACGGCCGGCGAAGCGCTGCTCAAGAACGCGTTTGCCCGCCTGTCGCTGTCGGCGCGCGCCTATCACCGCATCCTCAAGGTCGCGCGAACGATCGCCGATCTCGCGGCAGCCGAGACATTGGCCGCGAGCCACGTCGCCGAGGCGATCGGCTATCGCCGGCTCGACCGGACCGGATGTTGAGCGCGTTCGGCGTCGCGCGCCCCTATTTCGCCTTTGCTTTGGCGGCGCGTTCTGCCTTGACGCTACGAAAGACCGGGCCCCATATCGGATGTCCGGCCTCCGCGGGCTCGAGGTCCAATCTGGGATCGGCGTCCAGTGCCTTGTGGAAATTGTCGCGACACGCCTTCTCCCGTCCCGACACGCAGGTGATGAAGGCGAGGTACTTGTAGGCCCTGGCCTGGTCGCGCTTTACATCCAGCCCGGCGTCGAGTGCAGCCTGCAACTGCCTCGCGGCTGTCTTGTACTCACCCTCCTCGTAGCTCTTGATGCCCCTTTCGAGCTCTTGCTCGCTCTTGCTTGGCGTCACGACTCTGGGCGGCTGGGCCGCCTCCTTCGCCGGTTCGGGCTCCCCTTTGCTCTTCGATGCGGTGACGCCTTTGGGCGGCTCAGTCGGGGGGCTTACGACGGGGGCGGAACAGCCCGCGCATATCAGTGCAAACAGCAAGGCGAGTTTCCTCGACCGGCTAAAGCAGCACATCGACGCTGTGGTCATTGAAATTTGTGCTTGATCTTCAGAAAGCCATCGGCTTCGAGGTCCACGGTTTCGCCGTACGGCTGAAACGTTGTATTCCGAATCTCAATGACATGTTTACCCGGCGCGAGTTTGAGTTCAGCCAGCGGCGGCGAGATGCCCTTCCTCTTGCCATCGACATAGACTTCACCCCAGGGCGTCACCGCCAAAGCCAGGCGGGCCACCGGCTTGGCGACAGCCGGGATCTGTTTCGCAACCGGGGGCGCGCCCGGCTCTACGGCAGCCACGCGCTCAACCTCAGGTTGCGGGTTAGGAACCTCCGGAGAGACCGGATTGACGCTCGTCACCAGGTCGGCGGGGGGGCTGCCCACGGGTTTCTCCACAGCCTGTCCCCGGTGCAATAAGCGCTTCGCCAGGAAGGCCCCGCCTGCAATCGCGAGCAACGCTGCCAACACGCCGACGATGACCAGGTTCCGCCGTTGCCGAAAGGCCGCGTCCGCTGTGGCAGTCGCAGCCGGTCGGGATGAAGCACCCTCCGGTGTCGTGTCCGCGGCCGCCAGGTCGAGCGACGCAGCGGTCTCGCCCTTGCGCCGGCGTATCGCGCGCCGCTCCAGGGTCCGGGGTTCATGCGGCGCCACGCTCGGTGGCTGCAGATCACTGAAGTTCCGCACGTCCGAGGCCATCGCCTGCGCGCTTGAGTAGCGATCATCCGGATGCTTTGCCATGGCCTTGGCGACGATGTAATCGAACGCCGGCGCGATGCTCTTGTTGCGGCTGCTGGGGGCGGCGGGCATTTCGTTGATAACCTGGTAGAGCACGGCGTTGAGATTGCCGCCGAAGAACGGAGGGAAGCCGGTCAGCATTTCGTAGAGCACCGCGCCCAGCGAAAAAATGTCGGCGCGTCCGTCCACCTGGCCGCCGACCACCTGCTCAGGCGACATGTATTTCGGTGAGCCGAAGACGGTACCCGCCAGCGTGCGCGATCCGGTGGGCAAAAGCGCGATCCCGAAATCGGTGATTTTGACCAGCCCGCTGTCCAGGACCATGATGTTGGGTGGTTTGATGTCGCGGTGCACAATGCCGTTCTCGTGCGCGAAAGCGAGCCCATCGGCAACCTGTCCGACGATGTCGACAATCTTTTCCGGGGGAAGAACGACGCCCGAATCGAGGATTTCGCGCAAGGATCGGCCTTGCAGGAATTCCATTGCGATGTAGGCGACAGCGTCGCTTTTGCCTACGTCGTGGATCGTGACGATATTGGAGTGATTGAGGCGGCCGGCGGATTTGGCTTCCCGATAGAAGC
>Ga0307479_10006791_pt1 | contig 10527 bp, 2 predicted proteins | sample atmos_gasesECM4C_FD_203743 | JGI IMG/M metagenome (GOLD analysis project Ga0307479, IMG submission 203743) | Hardwood forest soil microbial communities from Morgan-Monroe State Forest, Indiana, United States - atmos_gasesECM4C_515 | ecosystem: Environmental > Terrestrial > Soil > Temperate...
CTCTCCCAGCGCGGCGGCCAGCCGCTCCCCCAGCGCAGCCCGGACGCCCTGCCCCAGCGCAGCCCGGACGGCCTGCCCCAGCGCGGACCCGAGGCCCTGCCCCAGCGCGGGGTCGAGCCGCTGCCGCAGCGCGGCGGCGAACTTCCCCAGCGCGGCGGCGAGCTTTCCCAGCGCGGCGGCGAGCTCCCTCAGCGCGGCGGCAGCGCCACGCTGCCCCGGCGCACCGGCCGGACCCGGCCCGCCGGGCGGCACCGCAGCCCGCACCGGCTCAGCGTGGCCTCCGACGCCCCGGCCCTGGTCATCGCCGTACCGGGGGCGGCCTCCGACGAGGCCATCCGGATCGCCGAGGAGGTCGCGTCCACCGCCGAGACCTCGTGTCCCGGCATCGAGATCCGGCTGGGCTTCCTGAACGGCGACCAGCACCTGCTGGCCGGCAACCTGGTCTTTGACAACGAGCCGGACCCGGAGCACCCGCTGGACGGCGTGCTGGTGCCGCTGCTGGCCGGCCCGCACCCGCTGTCCGACGCCGCCCTGGCCCAGGCCGCCGACGGGGCCTCCGGCCAGGTCATGCTCGGGGCTCACCTGGGTCCGCACCCGCTGATCGCCGAGGCGCTGCACGCCCGGCTGGCCGAGGCCGGGCTGTCACGGGCCGGCCGCAGCCGCGGGCTGTCCATCGCCAGCTCGACCTACGGCGTGCTGGTGCTGGCCGACCGCGGCGAGGAGGCGGTGCAGACGGCCGGGGTGGCCGCGGTGCTGCTGGCCTCCCGGCTGGCCATGCCGGCCGCGCCCGCGTCCATCGACGACCCGGCCGGCATCGACGCCGCGCTGGCCCGGCTCCGCGAGGCGGGTGCCCAGCATCCGGTCATCGCGCCGTGCGTGATCGGGCCGGAGACGCCGGTGGCCGACCTGGAGGCGGTCAGCGCCGCGATCGGCGCCCCGTACGCACCGCCGCTCGGCTCGCACCCGGCGGTCGGTCAGCTCGTGGCCATCCGTTACGGTGCCGCCCTGACCCGGCTGAGCCGGGTCGGCTAGCCGGCCCGTCCGGCACCCGCGGTCGCCGCCCCGGCCGCCCGCATGGTCTCGCGCAGCCGCGCGGCCTCGGGGGCGCCGATCTCGGCGTAGCTGCGCAGCGCCCGTTCCCTGGCCCGGGCGGCATCGGTCGGCTGGCCGGACTGGCTGAGGGCCAGGCCGAGGACGTCCAGCGCGCGGGCCTCGCCGATGGTGTGACCGATTCGGGCCGCGATGGCGGCCGCGGTGCGGGCCTTGAAGGCCGCGGCTTCGGCCTGGCCGCGGGCCAGCAGCACCCGCGCCCCGGCGATCAGCGCCCGCGACTCGAGCAGGGGAAAGCCGCCCGCCCTGGCCAGCTCGACGGCCTGGGCGGCGCTGCCGGCCGCGGCCTCGGCGCGGCCCAGCCCGAGCAGGGCATCGGCCAGCCCGGTCCGGGCCGTGGCCTCGGGAAACCGGCCGATGCCGGCGGCCAGCGCCACCGCCTGCCGGTACAGGGCCAGGGACTCGTGCCACTGCCCGCGCAGCGCGCCGCAGGCGCCCAGCCCGTTCAGCGAGTCGGCCTCGACGGTCCGGTCACCGGTCCGCCGGGCCACCGCCAGGGCGGCGGTCGCCTCGTCGCGGGCCTTGTCCAGCCAGCCGATGTCGCAGTACAAGGCGGCCAGCGTGTTCCTGGTGTGCGCCTCCCCGACCTCATCGCCGGCTTCCGCGTGCAGCGGCAGCGCCCGCAGCAGCAGGTCCTCGGCCGGTCCCCAGCGGCCCAGCTCGTGATAGGCCATGGCCAGGTTGTCCATGGTCCGGGCCATCCGGACCGCGGACCCGGACTCGGTGTGCATGGCCAGCGCCCGCTCCTGGTACTCGGCGGCCCGCTCCAGCTGGCCCAGCTCCAGGTAGGCGATGCCCAGGTTGCTGAGGTTGCCAGCCACGCTGCCCGGCCGCCGGGCCAGGGCCAGTGACTCGGAGTAGGTGTCCACGGCGGCGGTCAGCTGACCCTGCTCGCGGTACAGCATGCCCAGGTTGCCCAGCACCGCGGCCCTGGCGTCGGGCCAGCCGGCCCGCTCGGCCAGGTCGGCGGCCTCGGTGTAGGAGAGCCGGGCGGCCTCGTAGCGGCCCTGGCTGAACTGGGCGTCGGCCAGTGACCACAGCGCGCTGGCCTGGGCGTGCTCGTGCCCGGCCGCGCGGGCCGCGGACAGGCCGGCCTCGGCCACGACGGTCCAGTCCCCGGCGTGCCGCCGCAGCCAGAAGTAGCCGCGCAGGGCGTGGGCCAGCCGCCAGGCCACCGGGTCGGCGCCCGCGCCGGCCACCCGCGCGGCGGCGACCAGGTTGCCCCGCTCGGTGTCGAGCCAGGCCAGCGCCTGGTCCGGGCCGGCGAACTGGACCCGGCCGGCGAACGGCCCGCCGGAGCCGGGGAACGGGAGCAGCGTCGGGCTGATCACGGCGCAGGCCGTCTCGGTGACGGCCAGGTAATAGCGCAGCAGGCGGCCCCGCGCCGCCGCCACCTCGCCGGCGCCGTCCCGGCCGCGGCCGAGCTCGTCGGCGTAGGAGCGGAGCAGGTCGTGCATGGCGAACCGGCCCGGCTGCGGCTGCGCGACCAGGCTGGCGGTCTCCAGCCGGGCCAGGTCGTCGGCCACCTCGGGCTCGGCCCGCTCGGCCAGCGCGGCCGCGGCCGGGACGGTCAGGTCGTCCCCCGGCAGCACGCCGAACAGCCGGAACACCCGCCGGGCGGCCGGGTCGAGGCGCGCGTAGGACACCGAGAACGCGGCCCGGACCCCCTCCTGCTCGTCCCCGGACACCTCCAGCACCTGCAGCTGCGCGCCGGCCCGCATCTGGGCGACCTGCTCACTGATGCGGCTGGCGGGCCGGTCGGCCAGCTTGGCCGCCGCGATCCGCAGCGCCAGCGGCAGGTGCGCGCACGCGCCGGCCAGGTCAGCGGCCGCGGCCGGCTCGGCGCTCATCCTGGCCGGGCCGAGCAGCCGGGTCAGCAGGGCGTGCGACTCGCCGGCCCGCAGCACATCCAGCGGCAGCCGGGCGATGCCATGGGTGGCGGCCAGGCCGGTGAGCCGGTCACGGCTGGTGATGATGACCACCGAGCCGGCGCCGCCCGGCAGCAGCCAGCGGACCTGCTGCGAGCTGGCCGCGTTGTCCAGCACGATCACCAGCCGGCGGCCATCGGCCAGCGACCGGTACCGGCTGGAGGCCTCCTCCGGCTCGGCGGGCACCTCCTCCGGGGCCAGGCCGAGCCCGCGCAGCAACTGGCCCAGCGCCTCGGCCGGGCGGACCGGCGCGGCCGGCGAGCTGCCGCGCAGGTTCAGGTAAAGCTGCCCGTCGGCCTGCCGGCTGGCGATGTGCCTGGCCCAGCGCACGGCCAGGGCGGTCTTGCCCACCCCGGCCGAGCCGGTGATGGCGATGACCAGCCCGTCCCGCCCGGTCCCCGCGCTCAGCGGGCCGGGCCCGGCCAGCTCGTCCAGCCGGGCCAGCTCGGCCCGGCGGCCGGTGAAGTCGGGGATGCCGGCCGGCAGCTGCATCGGCCGCACCCGGGCCGGCCGGCGCTGGGCCGGCCGCGCGGCGGCCAGCGCGGTCAGCACCCCGCCAGTGCCCAGCGCGTCGTCGCAGCGGCGGGCCAGGTCCACCGTGGGCGGCTTGCTGCCGCTCTCGACCTTGCACAGGTAGGCCTTGCTGTAGTGCACCGCACGGGCCAGGGCCGCCTGCGAGGTGCCCTGCCGCAGCCGCAGCCGGCGCAGCTCGGCCCCGAACCTGGCCGGACCCGCTGCCCCCGTCTCCATCCAGCCCCTCCCGTTGACCTGGGCGTTGACCATTCACTAGTCAACACAAACCGTCTCGACGCCCCCCGGCGCCAGACCTGATGCTGGCTACCGCGACCACAGGACGCGGAAGGGATCAGCGACATGTCCGGTAAACCGCCGGCGACGGCCCGGAAAGGCGACGGTCGCCATTCTGCTGCCATTCTGGCCGTCTTTCCCGGTAAAGGCCACCGTCACCGGGCGGCTGGCGTCGCGGTGGCCGCGGTCGTCGCGGCCCTGCTGGCCGCCCTGGTCACCTGGCTGGCGGTCCCGTCGCGGACCCTGCCGCCGGGCGCCGGCCGGGTCCGCCAGTACGTCGACGTGCGGGCCTGCCTGCTGACCGGCGCTGACGGCGTGGCCCGCGGCTCGGCCTCGCTGGCCTGGGCCAGCATGCGGTCCGCCTCGGCCCGCTCCCGCGCCATGGTGTCCTACCTGCCGGCCGCCGGGCCGGCCGCGGATCCCGACCTGGCCAGCCTGGCCCAGCGGCAGTGCCGCGTGATCATCACCGTGGGCCGGCCGCAGGCCGCCGCCGTGGCCGCGGAAGCGGCCCGGTTCGGCCAGATCCAGTTCGTGGTCATCGCCGGCCACGCCGCCGGGCGCAATGTGACCCAGGTCCAGCCCGCCTCCGCCACCGCCATTAGCTCGGCCATTAGCCAGGCCATCGGCACCGTCGTGAGCAACGGCCCGGCCGCCTGAGCATCCGGCCTCGGACAAATTTGTTAACAAGAATGAAGCGAGCTCTCGTGATGATGACCGGTCGCAGTAATCACCGCCGCCGCAGGCCGGCCCGCGGGCTGGGCCGCCGGATCCGGCTGGCCGCCGTGGTCGTGACCGTGCTGGCTACGTCCCTGCTGATGGCCGTGCCGCCGGCGGTGGCCGCGAGCACCAAGCCCGCGACCATCTCCTGGTCGGGGGTGTGGGACTGGCTGACGCACCGCACGCCGCACCTGAGCCTGCCGGCCCAGCAGTCGGGCACGGCGCGCGGGCGCGCGCATCACGTGCCCGCGGCGGCCACCGTGCCGCCCGGCGCGGCGGCGCGGTCGGCGGGCCGGCGGCCGGGCCGGGGAGCGGGCCAGCTGCCGCCGTTCCGGCGGCACGCCCCGGCGGTGCGCCGCACGGTGACCGGGCCGGCCGTCGGCACCGGCGCGCACAGCTTCAGCCCGGTCACCAGCAAGCCGGTGATGGCCAGGGCCACGGTCAACTCGACCCTGTACCGGAACGCCGACGGCAGCTACACGCGCATTGTCTCCACCGCCCCGGTCAACTTCCGGGCCGGCGACGGTTCGTGGCTGCCGATCAGGACGACGCTGACCCGGCAGCCGGGCGGCCGGCTGGCCGAGCAGGCCAACGCGATGAGCGTCAGCCTGGCCGGGTCGGCGGCCAGCCCGCTGACCGCACGCGGCGCGGGGCTGGTGTCGGTCGGATTCGGGGCGGCGGGCTCGGTGGCCTACGCGCTGCAGGGGGCGGCGGCCGTGCCCGCGGTGGTGACGGGCTCCACGGCCACCTACCACGGCGTCCTGCCGGACACCGACCTGCGGATGTCGGCCGTGGCCAGCGGGCTGCAGGAGACCCTGGTGCTGCACTCGCGCGGCGCGCCGTCTTCGTGGCTGTTCCCGCTGCGGCTGAACGGGCTGACGCCCCGGCTCAGCCACGGCTCGGTCCAGCTCATCAACGGCGCGGGGCAGGTGCAGGCGGTCATCCCGGCCGCGCACATGCAGGACTCACGGGTCAGCCGGCGGTCTGGCCTGCCGGCCCGGTCCGCGGCGGTCAGCTATCAGCTGACCACGTCGGGCGGGCGGCCCGCGCTGCGGATGGACAGCCCGGCCCGGGTCTACCCGGTCGTGGTCGACCCGAGCTTCACCGCCTCGGGCACCACCTACGTGGACTCGGAGTACCCGAACGAGAACTACTCGGCCTGGGACGACCTGGAGGTCGGCACCTGGGACAACGGGACCGAGATCGGCAACTCGCTGCTGGCCTTCTCGGGCCTGGGCAGCTCCCTGGCCGGCCAGCATGTCTCGGCCGCGTCGCTGCACTTGTTTGACTACTGGGCCTCGACCTGCACGGCCGAGCCGTTCTCGGTGTCGCCGGTGACCCAGTCCTGGTCGCCGAACAGCAGCATGTCCTACCCGGGCCCGTCGCACGGCTCGGCCATCGGGAGCGCGACCATCACCCCGGCCAGCGCCGCCTGCACCACGAACACCAGCGGCAACACCACGGTCGGCAGCTGGATGACGGTGAACCTGTCCACCGGGACGTTCAACTCGTGGACCACCGGCGGCGCCGACGACGGCCTGATGGTCACCGCCGCGACCACCGGCGACCTGTCCTGGAAGCGGTTTGACTCCGACAACACCTCCAACCCGCCCTACCTGGCCCTGACCTACACCGCCGACCAGCCGCCGCAGGTCAACTCCCAGTACCCGCCGGACAACTACGGCTCGCCCACGCTGACCCCGGACCTGGTGGCCATGGGCAGCGACCCGGACAACTGGCCGGACCCGCTCAAGTACGACTTCACGGTCTACTCGACGTCCGGCTCGACCATCGCCACCTCAGGCAACATCCCGGCCGACAACTGGGTGGTGCCGGCCGGCAAGCTGTCCTGGGGCCAGACCTACTACTGGTCGGTGCAGGACTACGACGGGTTCGACTACTCCAGCGCGGTCAGCGCGCACTACTTCACGACCCAGGTGCCCCAGCCGCTGATCACCTCCACGCTGGCCCAGAACACCGGCGGCCATGGCTTTGACCCCAGCGTCGGCAACTACACCTCGACGGCCACCGACGCCAGCGTGCAGACGGCCGGGCCGTCGCTGTCGGTGGTGCGCGACTACAACAGCCTGGACCCGCGCACCTCGGGCGCGTTCGGCGCGGGCTGGTCGAGCCTGTACGACATGACCGCGACCGCGGTCGACGACGCCAGCGGCAGCCTGACCAGCGTGGTCATCACCTACCCCGACGGCTCCCAGATCGGGTTCGGCAACAACGGCAGTGCCGCAAACGGCATCGGCCCCTTCAGCCCGCCGCTGGGCCGCTACGCCACGCTGACCGCGCTGTCCGGCGGCGGCTACACGCTGACCGACAAGAACGACACTACCTACACCTTCGGACAGTCGGCCGGCACCGGCGTCTTCGACCTCTCCTCGATCTCCGACTACCAGGGCAACAAGGAGACCTTCAGCTACTCCGGCGGCGAGCTGCAGACCGCGACCTCGCAGGTGTCGGGGCGCTCGCTGCACTTCAGCTGGGGCACGCCCAGCGGCGCTCAGTACCCGCACGTGACCTCGGTGTCCACCGACCCGGCCACACCAGGCTCGTCGTCGACCGCGCTGACCTGGAACTACGGCTACACCGGCGACTCGCTCACCTCGGTCTGCCCGCCCGCCTCGCCGTCGGCCTGCACCACGTACGCCTACACCACCGGCTCGCACTTCCCGACCGCCGCGCTGGACGCCGGGCCGGCCGCCTACTGGCGGCTGGACGAGGCCTCGGGCGCCGCCGCGACCGACTCGGTGGCGGTAAACGAGGGCGTGGACAACGGCACCTACGCCAGCGTGACGCTGGGCCAGCCGGGCGCGCTGCCCGGCTCGGGGGCCACCTCGGCGTCGTTCAACGGCTCGTCCTCGTACCTGCAGCTGCCCTCCAGCATCACCAGCAACGCCAGCTTCCTGGACGGCAGCTACGTCACGCTGGGCCTGTGGTTCAAGACCACTAGCGACAACGGGGTGCTGTTCAGCACCCAGGCCGACCCGGTCTCGGCCGGGTCCACGCCGGGCAACTACACGCCCAGCCTGTACGTGGGGTCCGACGGGAAGCTGCAGGCCGAGTTCTGGGGCGGCAGCACGACGATCTCGTCGGCCGCTTCGGTGGCCGACGGCAACTGGCATTACGCCGTGCTGACCGCGGCCGGCAGCACCCAGTGGCTGTATCTGGACGGGTCGCTGGTCGGCAGCACCACCGGCACGGTCGGGCTGACCGGCCAGCCCAACGTCTACGTGGGGGCCGGGTTCCTGGGCGGCAACTGGCCCGACGAGGCCAATGAGCACAAGAGCGGTAACACCGGCTACGCGACGTACTTCAACGGCCAGATCTCCGATGTGGCGGCCTACGGCCACTACCTGACCGCCCCGGCCATCCAGCGGCTGTATGCCGCCGGGCACGCCCCGGCCGGCCTGCTCAGCAAGATCACCACCCCGGACGGCAACACCGCGGCCCAGATCGGCTACAACACGGTGACCGACCGGGTGACCACGGTCACCGACGCCAGCGGCGGCACGTGGACCGTGGGCACGCCGTCGGTGGCGGGCAGCTCGCAGGTCTACCGGTCGGCGGTGCTCGGCGCGGACCCGGCCGGCTACTGGCGGCTGGGCGACACCGGCACCGCCACCCAGGCCGCCGACGAGGTCAACGGCGGGGCCGGCACCTACAGCAACGCGACGCTGGGCGGGGCCGGGCCGTTCTCCGACGAGCCCGCGGCCGCCTTCAACGGCACCAGTTCCTACCTCGAGCTGCCGTCGGCCGACAGCCCCGGCACCGGCCCGGCGTCCATCGGCCTGTGGTTCAAGGTGCCCAGGGGCAGCACCAGCGGCGGGGTGCTCTACGACTACGAGACCAACCCGCTCAACTACCCCGGCATGCCCGCCGGCCAGTGGGACCCCGCGCTGTACGTCGGCACGGACGGCAAGCTGCACGGCGAGATCTGGAATGGTGGGACCTCGACGATCACGTCCAGCTCGGCCGTCAACGACGGCAACTGGCACTACGCGGTGCTGGCCGCCTCGTCCAGCGGGCAGTCGCTGTACCTCGACGGCGCGCTGGCCGGGACCTCGTCCACCGCGCTGGCCCCGTCGTCGGGGGCCGTGGTCTACATCGGCGCCGGCGAGTCATCCGGGAGCTGGCCCAGCCACCCGGCCAACACGCTGGGCTACTTCAGCGGCTCCATCGGGGAGGTGGCGTTCTACCGGTCTCAGCTCAGCCCGGCGCAGGTGCTGAGCCAGTGGCTGGCGGCCAAGTCCTCTTCCGGGCTGGCACCGACCGAGACCGTGCACGTCACCGACCCCGGCGGCGGCACCGTGACCTACGCCTACGACCCCGGGCAGGGCAACCGCCTGGTGGCCCAGACCGACGCGCTGGGCCACCGGACCAGCTACGGCTACGACACCTCGGGCTTCCTGTACACCACCACCGACCCCGACGGCGACGTCATCACCTCCGGCCACGACGTGCGCGGCAACCTGGTCTCGCAGACCACGTGCCAGGACCAGGCGGCCAGCGACTGCTCGACCGAGTACTACACCTATTACCCGAACGACACCTCGACGACGCTGACCCCCGACCCGCGCAACGACCTCGTCCTGACCCTGCGCGACGCCCGGTCTGCCAGCGCCACCGACAACCGGTACCTGACCACCTACGCCTACGACGCGGGCGGCAACCAGGTCTCGGCCATCACGCCGGCGGTGCCCGGCTTCCCGGCCGGCCGGGCCACCACGATGACCTACACCACGTCATCGACCCCGGCGGCGGGCGGCGGGACCACCCCGGCCGGGCTGCTGGCCACCGAGACCACGCCCGGCGGCGCCGCCGAGACCATCAGCTACTACCCGGACGGCGATCCGGCGCAGGTCACCGACCCGGCGGGCGAGGTCACCAAGTACGCCTACGACGCGCTGGGCCGGGTGCTGACCAAGACGGTGGTCTCCAGCAGCTACCCGAACGGGCTGACCACCAGCTACACCTACGACGGCCAGAACCGGGTGCTGACCGAGACCGACCCGCCGGTCACCGACCACGTCACCGGGGCCGTGCACACCCCGCAGACGACCAACGCCTACGACGCGGACGGCAACCTGACCTCGGTCACCGTGGCCGACCTGACCGGCGGCGACGCGTCCCGCACGACGACCTACACCTACAACTCGCACGACCGGATGGCGTCCCGCACCGACCCGGACGGCAACACCACCACGTTCGCCTATGACGGCTTCGGCAACCAGGTGTCGCAGACCGATCCGGCCGGGAACACCACCGACTACGCCTACGACGCCGACGGGCACCTGCTCACGGTGACCCTGGCCGGCTACACCGGCGACCCGGCCAGCCCGTCGGCCCCGGCGAACCTGGTCGAGCAGTCCCGCGCCTACGACCCGGACGGCCGGCTGGCCTCGATCACCGACTCCATGGGCCGGGTGACCTCCTACACCTATACCGACAACGGCCTGGTGGCCACGGTCACCCGCAGCAACCCGGCCACCGGCCAGTCCTACACGGTGCAGTCCGACACCTACGACGCGGCCAGCAACCTGATCAAGCAGGTCAGCAACAACGGCACCACCACGACCAGCTACGCGGTGGACGCCGCCGACCGCCGGGACTCGGCCACCGTGGACCCGGCGGGGCTGGACCGGACCACCAGCTACGCCTACAGTCCCGACGACTTCGTGCTGAACACCACGGTCAGATCCCCGGCCGGGGTGGCCTCGTCCACCGACGCCAGCTACGACCCGCTGGGCCGGATGACCTCACGGACGGTGCACGACGACACGGCCGGGCACCCGGCCGGGTGGTGGCCGCTGACCGACGGCTCGGCCGCGACGGCCAGCTACTCCCCCGCGGTCGCCCAGGACATGTCGGGGTCCGGTAACACCGCCACCCTGTCCCCCTCCGGCGTGACCTGGGCCGCCGGCGCGGCCTCGTTCAACGGCAGCACCGGCCTCAT
>Ga0307479_10006793_pt1 | contig 10524 bp, 8 predicted proteins | sample atmos_gasesECM4C_FD_203743 | JGI IMG/M metagenome (GOLD analysis project Ga0307479, IMG submission 203743) | Hardwood forest soil microbial communities from Morgan-Monroe State Forest, Indiana, United States - atmos_gasesECM4C_515 | ecosystem: Environmental > Terrestrial > Soil > Temperate...
TCACCAGCGGCTTATGACTAAACGCGAATCTAAGGCTAAAAAGGAACCATTTTCGGGGATTCCGCGGAAATTCCATGCAGGCATCGGGTAAATACTACTAAAATCAAACTTTCGTCTCAGGGGTCGCTCTGCACGGGGATGACTTTCGTCCCCTCTCCCGTAAACTGGAAGTGCAGAAGCCAATCGCTCAAAACGTTCCGGCCCTCCACTTTCGGCGGCTCGAACCTCCACTGCTGCGCCGCTTCCAGTGCCAGATGCGCAAAGTACTTGCTCGGTCCAGGTGAATCGAGTTCCGCTTCCGTAACGTTCCCCGCGGAATCCACACCGATCCTCACTCCCACGCGCACCGTACCGCGAATGGTGTCTCTCGCGCTTCGTGGCACGTCTGGCACAACTTGTTGTGCCACTTGACCGGGGGTCAAGCCTGGCCTCGATGCCTTGCCGCGCGCCGCAGATGAGGCCTCCGCGTCCCTTTCAATAGGCCGCGAATTCGCCGCACGCGCGCTCTCGGCGCCTCCGCTTTGCTCGCTTACCTGCGCAATTGCTGAAGTCGCCCGCGTCGTCGCCGCGCCACTGGACCCCTGCGCCGTCGAATCTGTTTGCGAACGAACGGCGCCATCTCGGAAGAGCCGCGGGCCCACAAAAATCCCGACGATCACGACGACAATTGCCACCGCTATATACGCGCCTGCATTCGACCTGCGTTGGTAAGGGAAGTCCCGCGGCCCCGCAATCGCTTTCTGCCGTGGGACGGACTGAGGCCTAGCTACGGCTCTAGGCGGAACTGCCCTGGATGGAACCGCCCTGGACGGAACTGGAGACTCCCGCATATCCGCCTTCATAACTCCAGTTGTGCTGGCCGGTTTCGGAAAATCCAGGCGCTCTGCAATTTCCGCCAGGCCCCAACGGCTGCCTGGGTCTCGTTGAAGGCAATGACGCGCAACATCGCCAAATGGCGCTGGCACGTCCGTCACTACGGGCTCTCCGCTTGCGTCCTGGGCGGGCAGCCGCTGCGTGAGCGCCATCACCAGCAGCATTCCCAATGACCAAACATCGCTGGCGGACGAATTTTCGCCTCGCGCAACTTCCGGCGCGTCGTACTCGCTAGGTTTTCCCACCGGCCCGCGTCGCGCACCAATCCGCGAAATTCCGTCGCTCGAAAGCTTCAATTGATCGCCGGTGGCCAAAATGTTCGCGGGCCTCAAATGGCCATGTACGAAGCCCTTGCTGTGCAGGTACGCGAGCGCATCCAGAGTGGGCCCCAGCATGTCCCGAACTTCCGCAGCCGCAAGCGGCCGCTTCGGCAGAAACTGCGAAAGATTTTCGTCCGCGTACTCCATGACCACAAAGAGCAGTTCCGCATCATCGACCGTGGTGCGGCCTGCCTGGAAAATCTGCAGAAGATGAGGATGGGATAACTCGCGCGCAGACTGCAGTAGCGAAAGTTCGGCCTCCACCGTCGCCGCATCCCACCTGCTAGTGGGAATTAGCTTGAGGGCGGCTTTCAGCGATTCAGGCCCATACTGCGTCACGAAGACGCCTGCGTCTTCGGAGCCGCCCAGGTAGTCTCCGAGACGAAACTCCTTGTTAATAACTCGGCCTTCCAACTCCTTCCAGGCCTGTGGCATGGCGGTTTTCCTCTTCTCTCTGGCCGGGGTTGCGTTATTCTACCTGACCGCCCGTTTCTCGCCACCATCGATAAATTCCCCTTGTCGCATCTGACATATCCCGCCCTCCAATCCCTCACATTTTTAGCCCAGCGCGGGCCTCGCAAGCTGCACTTTGGCGCCAAGGTTGTAGCCCAGGGCGCTCCGACGTTGTTTGTCGGAGGCCCTGGGGGTTTTCTGTGTCGCGCACCGGAAAAAGTTGTCATTCCGAGGGCTGCCCTTGCCCGAGGCATCTGCTTTTGCCTTTGCGGGTGCCCCACCGTTCGTTTTTAAGGGTGGGTCCTGTGGCCGCATCGCGGAATTCGCCTTGTCGGCGCAGCTTCTTGCGCTTGAGCCCAGGTTGTAGCCCGGGGCGCTCCGACGTTGTTTGTCGGAGGCCCTGGGGGTTTTCCTTCCGCTCGGCTCGTCAACGGCTTTAGCCTGAATCCCCTGTAGCTCAGGTCAGTCCGCCGGCTTGCCCTGAGCAGGGTTTGCGAAGCGTGTTTCCCGGCGGATGACCTGAGGCTCTTGCGTTCTTTATTTTCGTCAGGCCCGGTGAGCTAGCGCGATCTCGCCTTCACCTCCTCGTCCGCATCGGGAATCTGCCGATCTACCGGAGCCTTGGGCTTCATGCCGCCCCTCTCGACTTTAATGCCAACTAACTGGAAGTGGTATACTCCCGCACACTGAAAGCTGTTCCCCGGCCAATAGCTCGATTCGAGAGGTGTCAGATGAAAACGAAGCTGGCGCTTTCGCTCGCTCTGTTTGGTTGCTTTTTGGCTACTGGCAGTGTGCTCTGGGCACATCACGGAGGGTCCGAGTACGACACCAAGAATCTCAAAACTCTCAAAGGTACCGTTACCGAATATTATTGGGCCAATCCCCATTGCCAGATTTTCCTCGACGTCAAGGACGACTCCGGCAAGACCGTGAATTGGGGCATCGAAACCCTGGCTCCCGCAGTCCTGAAGCGAGCCGGCTGGAATCCTCAGCTCCTGAAACCAGGCGAAGTCGTCACCGTCACCATCGCGCCCAGCAAAAAGGGGACGCCCATCGGCATGATCCGCAAACTCCTGCTCCCCGACGGCAAAGAATTGACGGGTGGCGAACTTGGCGAACGCCCGCCGCAATAAGAATAAAGTTGGCGAGCTGCTTGCAAAATTAGCCAGGATGGAATTGAACATGCCCAATGATTCCGCTCACCGCTGTCAAAACCGAGTGCGCAGCCACTCTGGCGTCCTGAAGCACGCCACAACATCTCTGAGCGTCCTTATGGCATTGCTGGCGTTCTCCGCTTTAACTCTCGCTCAATCGAGCCCCTCTGCCTCCGCAGCGAATGCATCAAAGACAAAGTCCGCCAATGCTCAAACTGGGAAGTTCGACCCCCGCGATTTCTCCGGCGTCTGGAATCCCGCTCCCTACATGCAGCCGAAAGGCGAAGTAAATCCGCTGGACCTCGGCGGCAACCCCAATCCCCTTCCCCCGTTCACGCCCGCAGGTCGAGCGGCCTATGAAGGCAACAAGAAATTCGTCGCCGCGGGGGACGTCACCAGTTGCGATCCCTACGGCGTGGCGCGGAATTTCTTCACCCCGCGCCCCTTCGAAGTCATCAACGCCAAGGATCGCGTCCTGCAACACTTCGAGTATTACAGCGATTGGCGCGAAATCTGGACCGATGGCCGGACCTATCCCGACGATCTCGAGCCTGACTACATGGGCTATTCGCTCGGCAAATGGGAAGGCGACACGTTTGTGGTCGAGTCCAAGGATTACAACGGCAAACAGTTTCTCACCTGGCAGGGCTTCCCCATCGGCACGGGACTGCACCAGACCGAGCGTTGGCAGCGCGTCGACCGCAATACGTTGAAGATTCTTTTCACGTTCGACGACCCCCAAAATTATGCCAAACCCTGGTCGATTACTTATTTCTGGAAGCTCAAGGATTATCAACTGGACGCGCACCCCTGCACCATCTCCCAACTCAAAGAGTGGGATCAGCGCATGGGCCACGTCGACGGCCTTCCCGGCCTCGACTACGGCAGGCCCAATGACAAACCAACGGTAATAAATAAGTAAGCGTGCCTCGCCCAATTCGGCTGACTCGTTGGGATCAAGATGGTGTCATCTAGAGCGCGACTCGACCCAATTGGGCTGCACTCTGCGTCTTGGCACGGCATCGATCGAAAACCAAGTTGTCGTTCAGAGGAATCTCCTTTTCTTTGAAGCCAGCCCAGCTATATAGTCCCCCCACGTTCAGGACCACGGAGGAAACCATGCGCAAAAGACAAACGATCGACCGCCGTTCCTTCATTTCTTACAGCACGCTTGTGGCTACCGGCCTTCTGTTCGATCAACGATGGCTTCGCGCCGCCGCCGTCGCCCCGAGCCCGGTTGTCCCCACGACATCGGGCAAGATTCGCGGCGCGACCGCTAACAAGGTTCACAGCTTCAAAGGGATTCCTTACGGCGCATCAACCGACGGCGCCCGCCGCTTTCTTCCGGCGGTTCCTCCAGAGCCCTGGACCTCCGTCCGTGACGTACTCGATTTCGGCCATCGCTGCCCACAGGCTCCTTCGACGCTGATCCCCGAAGTCGCCGCCACCGACCGCCACGAACCCGCCGGCGAAGACTGCCTCGTCCTGAACGTCTGGACCACGGGGCTCAGCGACGGCGCCAAGCGCCCCGTCATGGTTTGGCTGCACGGCGGCGCTTACAGTAATGCCTCCGGAAGCCAGATCGGGTTCGACGGCACGAATCTCGCGCGCAAGCACGATGTGGTCGTGGTCACGCTCAACCATCGCCTCAACGTGTTCGGCTTCACTTATCTCGCCGAACTCGGCGGCGAGAAATACGCCGACTCCGGCAACGTCGGAATGCGCGACATCATCCTCGCGCTGCAATGGGTCCGCGACAATATCGCCTCCTTCGGCGGCGATCCCGGCAACGTAACCATCTTCGGCCAATCCGGCGGAGGCGGAAAAGTCGGCACGCTGCTCGCCATGCCCGCGGCCAAAGGCTTATTTCATCGCGCCATCGCCGAAAGTGGCGCCGGACTTTCCGGCGTTCCCCGCGACGAGGCCACAAAATCCGCGGAGCTTTTTCTCGCCAAGCTCAACCTCAAACCCTCCGACGTCGATCAATTGCAAAAGCTTCCCACCGAGCAGTTGGTTAACGCCTTTATTGCTTCGCGCAATTCCCTGCGCCTCGAACCCGTCGTGGATGGCCGCTCTCTGCCCGCCAGGCCTTACACTTCCGGTCCTCAGCTTTCGGCCAAAGTTCCTTTGCTGACCGGTTCCGTCGAGACCGAAGTCACTTTCTTCCCCAATCAGCAGCTCGATCCCATCGACGATTCCGACTTGCATGCGCGCGTCAAGCAGATCATTCACGCCTCCGATGCCGACGCGGACTCGCTGATCGGCGTCTATCGCAAAGTGCGCCCCGGCGTCAGCAACATCGATCTGTATCTCATCATGGCTTCCGAAAATTTTCAGTCCGAGACCACGGCCCAGGCGGAATCCAAGGCCGATGCGCATCAGGCGCCCGTCTACATGTATTGCTTCAACTGGAGATCGCCCGTTCGCGATGGCAAACTGAAGGCCTTCCACACCGTGGAGATTCCCTTCGTCTTCGATAACGTGGAGTTAACTCCGTCGATGGTTGGCACCGGGCCCGAGCTGCAGCCAATGGCAGACAAAATCAGCGGTGCCTGGGTGGCCTTTGCGCGGACCGGCAACCCAAATCACAAAGGCATTCCGAATTGGCCCGCGTTCAACACTTCCCAACGCGCCACCATGATCCTCAACACGGAATGTAAAGTGGTGAACGATCCCTACGGCGAGGAGCGCCGCGCCCTGGCTTCCTTCCACCCAAAAACCTGACCGAGCGCCCGAAACCACGAAATTGTCATTGGACCGACGTGGACGGATTTGGACGTCGGGTGCCGCACCCTTTTACCCTGCTTGCCCTGAGTCTCGAAGGGAGCCTCGAAGTGCTTGCACTGAGGCTTGCGAAGGGTCGTTTCTAAGGGTGCGGTTTTTTCATGGAAACGTACGCATCGAACGCTAACTTGCATTTCATTCGCGGGCGAACTGTAGCGAGAGCGCAGCTAGCAACGTTGGGGCCCCGCAGTCGCTATGCTCCTCGTGATGACGCCAGCGGCGCGATACGTCTTTTCCGAACAGAATCTCGGTGCGCCAGCCTCGCAGGACAGGGGTTTGTCCCCTGCTCGTTAGGGTTTTTCGTTAGGTGGATTCGACCCTTGGAAGTATGGAGAATGATCCCTTCGTTCACGTGTTTCTTTTCCAGTGTGACAATTGTGGGGCTCCGGTTGCGACGGCGAGCGCGAGCGGGCGAGAAACCTCGAGCAGATGGATGCGCGATCTTTTTCGCTAGCGTGTAACCGTTGCGGGTGGTCAGGGAGGTCCATAGGAACGGCGGCCAGGCAACGCTGGGTCGATTTTTGGGAGTCGGAGTCAGAGGATGTTAGCGCGGGCTCAGATGTTCTACGCCACGACCAATCGCCGGGTACTGGAAAAGCTGTATAGCTGCTGACCATTATTTGCAGTAGCCTCAGGTCGTCCCCCGATTCAGAAGTGTCCGCCAGAATACTAATCGTTGACGATCACAAGATCGTCCGGTCAGGGCTACGCCGACTTGTCGAGCGGCAGTCCGGTTGGGAAGTGTGCGGCGAAGCGGTGAACGGGAAAGAGGCGATTGAAAAAGCCCTCGCGCTGAATCCCGACCTCGTGCTTATGGACATCAGTATGCCGGTGATGAGCGGCATCGAGGCCACCCGGCAGATACGCCGACTCGCTCCCGTGACCAAAATCGTGATTGTGTCGCTGCACGATGACGAGAGCATCACCGCAGAGGCGAAGAGCACCGGTGCGGACGCTTACGTCGTCAAGCCTTGCCCTTCGGAGATTTTGCTAAAGACGATAGCGGCCGTCCTGGGGGAAGGCCAACGGCCTGCCTGCGGCCCCCGCCTTACACGCCGCGCGGCCGGCAATCCTTCGGATTAAGCAAGATGAACCCACCCTTCAGAAAGGGTGGGGGCACCCGAAAAACCTCAATTTGCGCCGGGGGAAAAAGTTCCCGGGACGTGTATGGAGAACAGCACAATGACGCCGTGGATGGGATTGAACTGATGCGGCGTGTTTTCGGGCACGAGAACCCAATCGCCTTTGGCGATTTCGCGCGGCGTCCCGCCTTGGATCGCGGAGCCACCGAGGTTGGTGGCATCGGTTCGCTTCTCATCGACGAGCTTGCCACCAGTGACCAGAGTGGCTGAACCATCGATCACGTAGAAAAGCTCGGCTTCCTTTTCATGGACGGCGGCGTTTCCGACGGAGGCGCGATATTCCATGTGGCCGTTGTAACCGCCGAGCTCGAGCATAGGTTGCGCGACGGTGGGCTGGTTGGGCTTGCGTTCGCTTTTGGATTTGTCGGTGAGTTTGGCGACGTCTGCCGCCGACGTGAAGAGCATGGTCGCCTTATCGGATTGCGGCGCCGCTTGCGGGGTGGGCTTGGGCGCAGGCTGCTTCGCCAGGGCGACGGCGGCCGCGAGAGTGACAGCAAGACCGATGATTGTTGTGCGCATAACGCCTCCAAGTTAGTTCGTGGGTTGCTTGCGCATCGTACGCTTCTCGCGACGCGGAGACAACGGATTTGGGAGAGCTACCGGAGCCAGGGGTTAAAGCCCTGTGAGGCGCAAGTCGTGTTGTCGCGGCGGTGGATTCGCTGCGCTCACCATGTGGGTCGCGGCTTTTTCAAAGCGAGAAAGGCCTCAGGTCTCCCGCCGAGGCACCCGAAAAGGCAACTGCAGATCCCTCGCCTGCACCCCAACGAGCGCAACACCGGCGCCTCGTTGGGGACCCCGCATTCGCTGCGCTCCTCGTGATGAGAGCGCTGCCTTCTGCAGCAGAAGCCCAAAAAAAACCGGGGCCGCAACGAAAAGACGTTGCGGCGCCCGGAGTTACTGGGTATACGCAATCGGTGAGGCGTAACGAATTACTGGCCGCCCTCCTTGAAGCTGAGGCCGGGAAGGACCGGCGTTCCCTCGATCCTGACGGCATCAAGCGCGGCCGGATTAAGGCCGAGGAGCTGCAGGATGGTGGGGGCTACCTGATCGGTTTCCACGAAGCTGGTGTCGGTCCGGGTCTTGATGCCAGGATTCGATACCAGCAGCATCACGTTGGTATCGTCATGGGCGAAACCGCCGTGCTCGGATTGCTTCTTGAGGCTCCCCGTGTAGACCACGCCGACGTTCGGTATGACGATAATGTCCGGCGAGCGTGGGTCGCCGCCTGGGCGGAGGAAGCAACATGGACCCGGATCCTCAGGCAAACCGGGAGCGTTAAACATCGTTGTGAGTGATGCACCGTAAAAGATTTGCCCGAGTCCGATCGCGCTTGCGTCGGATCCAGACGTAACCCCGGCGGTTTCGAGGGCGTTCACGGCATTAACTGTGTCGGCCGAATTCTTCAGCCAAATCTGGGAGATGTCGTCCTCGGCCAACCCAAGCCCGTTATTTGAAAGCCCGTAGACTGCTGGGAGAAAGCCTCCAATGACTACAGAGGGTGGCGTGCCGTTTGCTCCGGAGTGTCCGGGAATGGGGAAGAAGCGGTTGGTGTCGATCGGCGACTGGCCGTGCTTGGCCGTGATGATGATCGCAGTTGAATCGAGAAGACCTTGCGTCTGGAGCGCGCTGACCATCTGCCCGATGGTCGCATCCACGAATTCGATCTCACCCAACATACTTGGTGTGGGATCGCCCGCGGCGTCGGTGTAACCTCCCTTGACTCCGCCCGTGATCAGCTTCTGTCCAACGCTAACGGCCTGGTAATTCATACCAAGAATCGCTGGCACAGGAGCACTGCTCGTGCCGAGGTGGTTCTTGCCTTTGATCTCGTTGACGATGGCATTCACCTTCAACTGGTCATAGCATTTAATCGAGTCGAAGTGGGTCGTCCAGTCGTCGCCGGCAGCGTGGGCAATCGCAGAGCAATCCACGCCGGTGACCGTTTTGAAGTTCGGAATCGGAACGATGTCGGAGTTCACTTCGGGCGCGTAGTAATCGTCCACGTTGCTCGGGCTGGCTGTGCCGGTCGGTCCGGAAACGACGGCATAGACGGGGTGCTTGTCGGACCAGGCCGTGTAGCCGCGCGCGGCGTGGATCACGCCGTAGATGGTGTTCGTACGAACGAAGTTCCACGGATAAACCGGGCTGCAGTTATTGTAGGGATCGCGCGGCAGCTTCATGGGATCGATGGAGAGTACTCCGCCGTCAAACATGGCGTAAGGTCCCGCGCCATTGACCTGGTGCTGGTTGAACTCAACGCCTTCCTCATATTCGGTCTGGGTTCCATTTGGCATGCCGACTTTACAACCTGCCGGGGCCGGGCCGGAGCCCGGGAGGCCGTTGCCGGTGTCAATCGTTGGCGGAGCAAGGACGCGGTCATAGGCGACGTCATAGAACGCGCCTACCGTCCTCGGCGTACCGCCAGTCACCAGCGCCATGAGCCCTGGGAAAGAATCAGATGGCCTGGAAGTAGTCGTTCGTGTGTAGGTTACGCCGGTCTTGCCGAGAGCGGCGAGATGCGGACAAGTGTTGGACGCGGTGCAATTTTCATAGTCAACAGCGTGCATGCCGTCGATGCTGATCAACAGTACGTGGCGAATGCCATTGCGATCGTTGAGATGTTCCTGCGCAAATACTACGGGGACAAAAGCCAGCGCCACCAACAGCGCGCTAGCAAAAGCGATTGCAGTTTTCCTACTTGTCATTTACAAATCCTCCTCATGGGGACACCTCTCCTCTGGTTAGCTGTGAGCCGTTTCCCTGCTTGCCGCGCGAAAGCACACGGGGACGGCGTGTTCGCGGACGGGGAACTATAAATAACGGCTGGTTGTTGCAATTCTGTAAAGCGACTGTGAATTCTCGGCGGCGCGCCGGTGGATTTTGAAAGACCGAGTCAGCTCAAAATCACTTTGACAACCGGCTAAAGCTGAGGAGAGGTCCCTCGCTCGCGATCAATTTCTTTAAGCGCGAAAAGCAAAGAGAGATCCCTCGCTCCGGTTCGTCGCTCGGGATGAGCATCTCGGGCGGATGACCACTTGTGTAATAGGGGAGGCGTCTGGAATAATCGCAACATGATCGTAGGCGAGCGCATTCGTGCTCTGCGCGAACAGAAAAAGTTAACCAGAGGCGACCTCCAGGAACGCACGGGGCTGCAGCGCACCTACATCTGGCGCGTGGAGAATGGATACACCGTGCCAGCGATCGAGACGCTGGAGAAATTTGCGCGCGGGCTCGAAGTTCCCATCTACAAATTCTTCTACGAAGGAAACCGGCGGCCGCCGCTCGCGCCCGTGAATGAAAGCGGGAATCTCTGGGGCGCGCAAGGAGAGTCCAAGAAAATGCTGCGGACCTTCCGGCGCTACCTGGGCCAGATCGACGAGGCGGAGCGGTCGCTGCTGCTGTACGTGGCGGAAGAGATGGCGCGGCGGGCGGACGAGGCCAAGAAAAAGTAAAAGGCCCAGGCCGTGCCTCTGGAGAATGGCGCGGAACTCCTCTTCGAAACTGAATTTCCGATGATGCTTTTCCTGATTCTTGATGTATGGAATCAACGAATCCGTACTGGATGAGCTGACGCTGAATGCACCATAGCCCTCCTGCCACGAAAATTCGTTGCCAGCTTCTGTCATCCATTTCGACGAATTCGCTTTCAGCAAAAGAACAGATGGGCTTAGGATTTGCGCACCGTGTGAGGACCGGATGGGATAGACATATCGCAATACGATGTGTCGGAAAAGATAGCTGGAAACCGCAATTAGGGCACGGATGCGTTGACCCTGCATAATGCGTGTGCTACGGTGA
>Ga0307479_10006794_pt1 | contig 10523 bp, 9 predicted proteins | sample atmos_gasesECM4C_FD_203743 | JGI IMG/M metagenome (GOLD analysis project Ga0307479, IMG submission 203743) | Hardwood forest soil microbial communities from Morgan-Monroe State Forest, Indiana, United States - atmos_gasesECM4C_515 | ecosystem: Environmental > Terrestrial > Soil > Temperate...
ACGTGCAGGTTGCCTACCGGCTGCCAGGAGAAGCGGGCAAGTGGAAGCCGTATTACCGGTTTGAGTGGTCGAACATAAACCCGAGCGACCTATTGTTCAGCGTTGGCACTGCGTTCCAACCCGCGCCGGTGGTGAATGACCTGACGGGCTCGACGGTGGGCGTTCGTTACGATATAACCAGCCTGGCGGCGTTCAAGGCCGAATACCGCCACACGGCTCGCAAAGTAACCGAACCCGTAGTTAACGGTTTCTTCTTGCAGACCTGTTTTACCTTCTGAGGACACGCACATGAGAACAACAGTAAATGTGCGGATGTGCCTGGTGATTGCTTGCCTAGCGGTCTTCTCCCTGATTGCGGTCTGGGCGGCCGGAACGCCAGGAGAGGCGGATGTGGCTATCGTCGTGAACCCGGACAATCCAGTCAACAATTTGACGCTGGCGGAATTGCGGCAGATCTATCTCGGAGAGCGGCAGTATTGGAGGGCCAGTTCTCCCGTCGTTGTGTTGATGCGCTCCCGGGGGTCCAGAGAGCGCGACGTGATCCTTCGAGTTATCTTCCAAATGACAGAGCAACGATATACGCAATACTGGGTGGCCAAGGTGATGCGTGCGGAAGCTTCGGATCCTCCGGCATCCCTGTTTTCCTTTGGGATGGTGGAAGAGGGCGTCAGAGGGAATCCAGGAGCGATCGGCTACGTCAACATGAATGACGTGAAGCCCGGGGTCAAGGTTGTTCGCATAGGCGGGCTACTTCCGGGCGAGCCTGGCTACCCGCTGCGCTGAGCGGAAGCGTCATATAAGTCGCCCGGCTTAGGATTCGAGAGCACCGCCGGCGGAGCCTTCGGGCAGCTCGATCTGGTATTTCGTGCGGGCCTTTTCGCGGTGCTGCTCGAGAGCTAGCTCGATCAATTTATCGATCAGATCGCGGAAAGGGATGCCGCTCGCCTCCCAAAGTTTTGGATACATGCTGATGGAAGTGAAGCCGGGGATGGTGTTTGCTTCGTTAAGATAAATTTTCCCGCCTGCTTTTTCGAGGAAGAAATCCACGCGGGCCATGCCGCTCAATTCCAGCGCGCGAAACGCATCCACGGCGAGCTTTTGGAATTTTTCCACTTGCGCCGGCTTCAGCTTTGCCGGAATCAGAAGCTGCGTGCCCTCTTCCAGATATTTTGCGGCGTAATCATAGAATTCACGGTGGGGGACGATTTCGCCGGGGACCGAAGCCTTCGGATCGCTGTTGCCGAGCACGGAAACTTCAATCTCGCGCGCAACCATGGCGCGCTCCACCAGAATTTTCTGCGCGAATTCCGCCGCGAGATTCAGGGCGGGCGCGAGCTCCTCGCGCGAATGCACTTTGGTCATTCCGACGGAGGAGCCGAGCGTCGCAGGTTTCACGAATACAGGATATTGGAATTTATTCTCGATGGTTTGCTCAACGCCGGCCGGATTTTGCTCCCACTGTGTTCGAGGAACCGCGACCCACGGCACAACGGGAATTTTGGCAGCCTGCAGCAGGCGCTTGGCGACGTCTTTGTCCATGGCGATGGCGGAGCCCAGAACGCCTGCGCCGACAAACGGCAAGCCGGCCAGATCCAGCAAGCCCTGGATCGTGCCGTCTTCGCCAAACGTTCCGTGCATGACGGGGAAAACAACGTCCAGGCGCGTTCCTCCGCCGCTGCGATCGAGCGGCACTAACGCTGCATCCGTTGGATCGGCGGTCATCATCACGCGCTGACCGCCACGGAGAACCTCCGGCAACATTTTCTGCGCGCCCGCGCCGATCAGCCAGTGTCCTTCTTTCGTGATGCCGATGGGAACGGCTTCGTATTTGTCGGGGTCCAGGCCGCGAATGACCGACGCTGCCGATGCGAGGGAGACTTCATGCTCGCCGGAGCGGCCGCCGAAGAGCACGCCGACGCGCAATCGCTTTTTCTCTGAGGTCACGCGAGCATCTTTTCAGAAAAAGCCTCAGGTCTAAAGACCTGAGCTACAGGCTGTTTCCAGGGCGAAAAGGGGGCGGAGGCTATAAGCTGTCTCATAAATGGTTCGGCACGCACTGCCTCAGGGGCTAAAGCCCTTGATTCTTGCCCGTTTTTTCGGCTCGGCTCCCGACCGGGTCGGGACAGGTTCCGCCGTGCCCGACGCGCAACATTCGCAGGGTGAGTTCCAGACGATTAGAGGATTTTTTGGCCGAGGCCGGAGAGGACCAGTTCGACGCCGAGGAGGGCAGTGCGATTGTGCTCGTCGAGAATGGGATTGATCTCGACGACTTCGAGAGAAACCATGGCTTCGGTGTCGGCGATCATTTCCATAGCGAGATGCGCTTCGCGGTAGGTGACGCCGCCGCGGACGGGAGTGCCCACGCCGGGGGCGTCCGAGGGATCGACAAAGTCCATGTCCAGGCTGACGGCGATTCCCGCGGTATCGTCCATCGCATATTTCAGCGCGTCGCTCATGACTTCGCGCATGCCGCGCTCGTCGATGTCGCGCATGGTGAAGACGTGGACGCCCGATTTCTTAACGATTTTGCGTTCCTGCGCATCGAGGTCACGGGCGCCGACAATGACGATGTTGCCTGGTTCGGCCTTTGGCTTGAAGCCAAGAAGGTCGACGAGCTCGGGAGCGCCGTAGCCCATGATGGCTGCGAGGGGCATGCCGTGCACGTTTCCCGAGGGCGATGATTCGGGCGTGTTCATGTCGCCGTGGGCATCGAGCCAGAGGTAGCCGATTTGTTTTTTCTCCTTGCGGAAATGGTTGGCGACACCGGCGGCTGCGCCGGCGGCGATGGAGTGGTCACCGCCGAGAACGAGCGGGAGAAAACCTTCACTTAATGCCTTTTCCGCAGCAGCGGCGACATCGCTGCAGGTCTCGGCAATTTCCTGTAAGTATTTGGCGCGCTTTTCACCAATGGGCATTTCTTCCGGCTGCTTGACGGAGAGATTGCCGATGTCTTCGACCTGAAGGCCGAGTTTTTTGATACTAGTTTGGAGACCTGCGCCGCGAAGGGCGGAGGGGCCCATGTCCACGCCGCGGCGGCTCTGGCCGAGGTCCATAGGAACGCCGATGATGCGAACTTTTTGCGCCATTTTCTGTCTTCCCAAGCCGGATGCTAAGGGTATACCCGGTAAATCATGCGCGGGAAGGGAATCACCTCGCGGATGTGTTCCGTTCCGCAAATCCAGGCTACCGTGCGTTCAAGACCCAAACCAAAACCCGAGTGAGGCACGCTCCCGTAACGCCGCAAGTCCAGATACCACTGAAAGGCCTCTTCAGGCAGGTTGTGTTCGCGCAGCCGCTTGACCAACAAATCGTAATCGTGAATGCGCTGGCTGCCGCCGATAATTTCTCCATAGCCTTCCGGCGCGATCATGTCGAACGCCAGAGCGAGATCGGGACGCTGGGCGTCCGGCTGCATGTAGAACGCCTTGATCGCGGCCGGATAACGGTGGATCAGCACCGGGCGGTCGAACGCGTTCGAAATCAGGGTCTCTTCGTCGCCGCCGATGTCGTCGCCGAACTTGGCGGGGTTGCCATGCTTCTGCAGGATGCCGATTGCTTCTTCGTAGGTGATGCGGGGAAACGGCGGTTTCACGTTTTCCAATTTTTTCGTGTCGCGTTTAAGCGTTTCGAGTTCGCGCGATTTGTTTTTCAGCACGGACTGCACGATCGCGCTGACGAGCCCTTCACCGAGATCCATGACCTCGTCCAATTCAACATAGGCGGCTTCCGGCTCGAGCATCCAGAATTCGGTGAGGTGGCGGCGAGTTTTGGACTTTTCCGCGCGAAAGGTCGGCCCGAAAGTGTAGACCTTGCCGAGCGCCATGGCGGTCGCTTCGATGTAAAGCTGTCCGCTTTGCGTCAAGTAGGCTTTCTGGTCGTCGAAGTAATTCACTTCGAAAAGCGTGGAAGTTCCTTCGCAAGCCGCGGGCGTAAATATCGGCGCGTCGGTGAGGGTGTAACCCTGGCTGTCCATGAATTCCCGGGCGGCGCGAATCGCTTCGGCGCGGACGCGGAGGATGGAAGCCTGGCGCGGAGTGCGCATCCACAGGTGGCGATGATCGAGAAGGAAATCCACGCCGTGCTCTTTGAGCTGAATCGGGAATGGCGTGCTCTCGGGGACTTTTTGAACGATCTGGACTTTCGTTACGCCGATTTCGTAGCCGCCGGGGGCGCGTGGTTCGTTGCGGATTTTTCCGGTGACGATGACGCTGGATTCCTGCGTTAATCCTTTCAAGGCTTCGAATGCTTCCGGATTTTCCTTGAGCGCGACAACGCCCTGGATGATTCCTGTTCCGTCGCGGAAAATGGGGAAGAGCAGTTTGCCGGACTCGCGCAGGTTATAGAGCCACCCCTTCAGGGTGACTTCCTGCCCGTCGTACTTTCCCGCGTGTTCGATTGTGACTACGGTCATCCCTTTTTTCCCGGAGGCTGCCAGCGCCTAATTCCATTCCTTGTCAAAGCGATCCATGGCCTTGCGAGCCGCGGCGAGTTGATCCGAGGTGCTGGGCGCGTCCGGCCCGGTTTTTTCTTTCAATTCCAGAATCAAAGGGAGATTCGGATGGGGCGCCGCCTTCAGAATTTTCACGGCGGCGTTCCAGTCAATGGTTCCGTCGAACGGCGGCAGATGCTCGTCTTTCTCGCCGTGGTTGTCGTGCAGGTGCACGGCGGCCACCAGATCGCGCAGCGGCTCGAAGCTCTTCGCAATGCGTTCTTCTGCCTGGCCATCGGCGAGATACGCATGACCGATGTCAAAGTTGAAGCGCAGGCCCGTGAGGCGCGTTTCGTCGACGAAGGCGCGCAAATACGCGGGGTCGCCCATTTCGCTGTTGGTGTTTTCTACTGCGATGGTCACGCCGGCATGATGCGCGTGCAAAATCAAATGCTCGAGGGAACTGAAAGCCGCGTCGCGCTTTCGCGGGTCGGCCGTTTCGCGCGTGCCGCCCATGTGCAAAACCATCCGCTGATAGGGCAATTCCTCCGCCACGTCAATGGCGCGCTTCAGCTCGTCCATGGCCTCGATGCGCCGGACGCGCTCAATTTCGCAGATGGAGAGCGGCGTCCCGCCTTCGCGGGTGGGGCTCAGGTCGCGGCTATTGGGAGCATGCAAGGAAGCGAGGAAAAGCCCATGATTCTCGAGAGCGGCGGCCATGGCGCCAATTTCTTGTTTCGATGTGTAATCGAAATGGCCCCGCGAGCAGAAAATTTCGACGGCCTGGAAACCTGCTTCGGCGATCTGGCCGAGGAGTTCCGGCGTCAGCTTTCGTGAAACAAACAAGTAAGTGGAAAGATGTCTCAGCATGGGCCCATCACTCGCGACTGCCATAAAGACGGCCTATCCAAGCTGTGATTCTGGACATCACGGCAAACAAAAGACACTAAGTGATTTACCGCGAAGCGTCAAGGCGAGGCGCTCTGGCCTGGCATGAGCGCGGAACGTAAAATTGCCGACGGCTCGAGAGCGAATAGACTCGCATTACCCTCTTTTGTGGTTTAATCGGCGCTCGGTTCTTGCGTGCAGGAGGACAGTCTAAAGCCATGAACCAGCAGCGATTGAGTCGTTTCTGTTGCTTGATACTGATCGTGTCCTGCACCGCCTCCGTACAGGCACAGAGCGGGCCGCCTGCGGATCTCGACAGCTATGTGGCGCGAGCGATGAAAACATTTGATGTGCCGGGGCTGTCCGTGGCGATCGTGAAGGACGGGAAAGTCGTGGTCGCGAAAGGCTACGGGGTGCGGAAGATGGGAGAAGTGGCGGCGGTTGATGAAAGCACACTTTTCGGGATTGGCTCGAACACCAAGGCGTTTACGACGGCCGCTTTAGCGACGCTTGTCGACGAGGGCAAGATATCCTGGGACGACCCGGTGTATGAGCGGCTCCGCGGGTTCCAGATGTACGACCCCTACGTCTCGCACGAGATGACCATCCGCGACTTGCTGACGCATCGGAGCGGGATGGGGTTGGGAGAAGGCGACCTGCTGTTCTGGCCGCATACGACCTACACGCGCGAGGAGATCATTTACCGGTTGCGCTTCATGAAGCCTGCTTCGAGCTTCCGCAGCCACTACGCGTACGACAACCTCCTGTACATCGCCGCCGGCCAGATCATCCCCGCCGTTACGGGAAAATCCTGGGAAGACTACGTCCGCGAACGCATTTTGCTTCCCCTCGGAATGAACACAACAAATCTAAGCAACGCCGCCTTCAAACCCGGCGACAATTACGCCTGGCCGCACTCCAGACTCGACGGCAAACTCCAAGCCATCGACTTCATCAATCTCGACAACGCAGGCCCCGCCGGCTCGATCAATTCTTCGGCAGCGGAAATGGCCAAATGGGTCACCCTGCAACTCAATCGCGGCAAGTTTCCCAACAGCGATGCGCGCCTCTTTAGCGAGCGGCAATCCCGAGAAATGTGGTCGGCGCAGACCATTCTTCCTGTCGGGGATAGACCTGGTCCGCTCGCCGCGTTAAGCAGCAAATTTGCAGATTACGGCCTCGGATGGGGATTGCGCGATTATCACGGACGCAAATTGGTCGGCCACACCGGCGGCGTCGCGGGTTTTGTGTCGCGCGTGATGCTCGTGCCGGAGGAAAATCTCGGCGTCGTGATTCTCACCAACGCGGAGGAGGACGGCGCGTTTGATGCGATTCTTTTCCATTTACTGGATTCCTACTTCGGTGTTCCGTCCACGGATTGGATAGCAGCTTTCAAGGCCGCAACGGATGAGCGAGAGAAAGTAGCCACTCAGGTCATGATCGACCAAAGCAATGCTCGCATTGCGGTTGCCAAACCGTCCTTGCCATTGAATGAGTACGCCGGAGTCTACAACGACGCTTGGTATGGCCCCGCGACCATCCGGCTCGAGAACGCCGGGCTCGTGTTCACTCTCGACCACACGCCAAAAGCGGTTGCGGATCTTCAAATCTGGCAATACGACACGTTCAAGGCTCACTGGCGCGACCGTACGATCGAAGACGCCTTCGTCACCTTCGCGCTGAACCCGGTTGGCCGCGTCGATCACTTCACGATGATTGCGGTCTCACCGCTCGCGGACTTCAGCTTCGATTATCAAGACTTGTACTTCAAGCCGATAAAGACAGAAGAGACGCGTAAGAAGTAGAGCGGGGTGAAAAAAACCAGGCTCCTCTGATTCGCTATCCTTCGCTGAGGAATTCAACGGTGGGCGGCGCGGGGAGCAACCCGGCCTTCGTGCCGCGCGTAATGAGTTCCTTTACTGCGCGCTTGCCCTGTTCGCCGTAGCTCAGCGTCCATTTATTCACGTACATGCCGACGAATTTGTCCGCTAGCTCGGTTTCCATGTCGCGCGCAAATTGCATGGCGTAGTTCAGGGCCTCCTCGCGGTGTTCTAGGCCGTATTGAACGCTCTCGCGGATGGTTTTCGCGATCTGCCGCCCCACTGCCGGTCCGAGGGCGCGCCGCACGGCATTGCCTCCCAACGGGAGCGGCAGGCCGGTCTGCTCCTGCCACCAAAGCCCCAGGTCTAGGACGCGATGCAGGCCCAGTTGGGGAAAGAGCAGCTGGCCTTCGTGAATCAAGAGCCCGGCCTCTACTAGGCCCTTTTGTACGGCGTCCAGGATCTTGTCGAAGGGCATGACCACGGCTTCGAACTTCGTCTCGAAGAGTTTCAGCGTTAAGTAGGCGGTCGTTTTCAATCCTGGGACGCCGATGCGCTTGCCAGCCAACTCTTCTTTTTTCAACGACTTCGAGGCGACTACGATCGGTCCGTAGCCTTCGCCGAAGCTTGCGCCGCAATCGAGCAGGATGTACTTGTCCCGCAGCCACGGGTAGGCGCCAAAACTCACTGCCGTAACGTCATAGGCTTCCGATAGTGCCGCGTCATTCAGGGCCTGGATGTCCGAAAGTACGTGGGTGAATTTGTAGCCCGGCGTAGAGAGCTTGTGGGTCGCCAGGGCGTAGAACATAAAGGCGTCGTCGGAATCCGGCGAGTGGGCCAGCTTGATCTCCACGGGTTCCTTGGCTGTTTTCGACGATGCGGTTCTGCCTGCCATGGGCTGAAAAGTCCTTGTTGCCCTGGCCTGGGGCTTCCCGAAGAAACTCCCGCGCGGGGTTTCTAGTGGGAAGCGAGAAGTAGAAAACTTGCGCTGCGCTGGGGCCGCGTGGCGCTGGGCCGGGCTGTTGGCAAGCAAAGCGTAGCACATCCCCGGCTGCGCGACAAACCCTGGCTGTCCGCCCTTACAGCGCCGAAACCATGCGGGCGATGGCGTCGTCGAAGGTGGATTTCCCGTCGAGATATGGCTGCCAGAACGTTGTCAAAAGCCTCAGATAAGCGTCCCACCCGCGCGTATAGAGGCCTTCACGCACAGCGTAAGGCGTGTATCCCGCGCTTCGCGCGCCGCCCTCCGCCCCTGCGCCAGGCGATATCATGACCGGCCGGATCACTTCGCCGGTGGTGTAAAAAATCAGCGCGTGCCACAGGTCGCGCGGGATGGGCTTATCGCGCTGCCGGCACTCGCGTGCAATGGCCGCCTGCACCGGCTCCGCTATTCCGTGCGAGGCTTCGTGAAAGAGAACTTCCAGGGCAGCGCTTCCCTGGTTGCGAGGATCGGTGCTGGATATCGTGACGCGCAGCGGATCCAGCGTTGTGTAAGCGCCGGCCAAATTCGCGTACGAGGAAACATCCACGCGAATTTTCTCGGCCGGCCATTTCGTTTGATAAATCTCCGCCAACCGCTCGGCGAGCTCCAATCCCCTCGACCGCACCAGGGGCGCCACTCCCGCGATCCATTTGCGATTTGCGCGGTCGTGTTCCGTCCACCAGTAAGTCCGGTAGACCGGCGCGGCCGAATCCAGGACCTGAGTTATTTTCGCCGGCAGGCCCGCGTCACAAGTTTTTTTCTGAACGCCGGAGAGCTCGTCGCAATCTTGAAAATCTTCGAGCTGGTTTTTCAGCAGAATCAACTCCGTGCTGAAGAGCAGGTCTTTGTTGGCGAAATTCGCCGCGTAATATGCCACCGCCGCGTCCCATATCCGCTGTTCCGCATCGCTCAGCTGCGATGACGGTGCTGCGTTTGGGCGACCACTTTGTTTTTCGCGCTGCTGCCTCGCTTGCTGGTAAAGCGTGTGGTGGAGGTTTATCCAGAAGCCGCTGTGGAGTTCGAAGACAGGAAGTGGCCCGTAGGTAGAGTCGGTTTGAGGACAAGCGGCCGAATCCCGGGGCACGAACATCGCCACAGTCAGCAAGAGAGCAAGTCGAGCAGGAGCGTAGCGCATAGCGAATCGCACGATGGTATCGCCAATGCTCTCCACGCACAAATATACGGTATATGGCGGGCTGAGCTGTATTCGAATCCGAACTTGAGGTTGCGTGTGGAAGCCGCGCTACGGAACTCGCGGATCCATTTCGTTGCCCACGGCACCCTGCCGGTCTGCTCCATGGAGTCCGCCGCCCGAGTCGCGGAAAAACGATCGCAGCCCCGTCCGCCCATAGTTGAGCGGAGTCGCCGCCAGTTCATATTTTGCCTGCGCGCCCGAGGAACTTGCGCCGACAATTACGTAACGAAACGCGTAGCCGCTTTTCATTCCCGTTCCGAGGTCGGAGTCCACGAACCCCGCTGCTTGTGCATTGGCGGCGCCGTGCAGAGGCGGGCCTAGATTGGCCAGCGACTCCGGCAGGCGAGTGTAGGTTCTGCGGTAGGCTTCCACCGCGTCGGCGATTTTCTTCAAGGCTTCGATAGCGCTGCGCTCGTTGGGCGCAATTTCCGCCCGGTCCCATTCTATTTCGAGGGAAGGGAGGTCCAGCAGCAACAGGCCCAGCGAGAGGAGTTTCCATTCTCCATTTTCGCGCACGAGTCCCATGGTGACGCGGTGCACGTCTGTCCCGGTGGTGTCGGCGGCGTCGCGCAGCTCCATCGGCACGAACGCCAAGTTTTCGCGCAACTCGGCGCCGCCGATTTGCATTTCCGCCGCGCCCGCGGGTGTTTCGCATCGCACGGTTGGGCGGCCCGAGGCATTGGTCGTCGCGAAGGCTTTGCCCGGCTCGTTCAAGAGCACGAAGCGCTTCATGAGCGCTACGCGCGCTCCGGCCGACAACCTCGCGAACGATTCTTTGTTGCGCACCGTCAAGAAGCGGACAAACTCGTTTTGGTTTTGCGAACACGCGGCCGAAAGCACATCGCGGAGTGCGGCGGTTGGTCCACTCGCGGGACTCAGCGGCGGCGCCGAGTTCCCGGCTACCCGCGAACTCGATTCTTGTGCGGTGACGTGCCACGCGAACAGCCAGGACAGCGCACTCAAGAGAAGGAATCTTGCGAACATTTGTTGCGGGTAATTCGACGGCAAGTTTTTCTCAATCCTTGGCCATTTCCAGAATCGCTGCTAGATTCTGCGTAAAGCTGGAGCGCGGCATCACTTCGTTGCAGCCTGCCTGTTGCGCTTGCGCAGCCAGTTCGCGCTGCACGTGCGACAGAAATCCGACAACGTGCAAGTTCGCATGTGCGGCCCGCAGCCGCTCGATCGCCCGAACGGGCTGGCTGCGCGCGT
>Ga0307479_10006795_pt1 | contig 10523 bp, 8 predicted proteins | sample atmos_gasesECM4C_FD_203743 | JGI IMG/M metagenome (GOLD analysis project Ga0307479, IMG submission 203743) | Hardwood forest soil microbial communities from Morgan-Monroe State Forest, Indiana, United States - atmos_gasesECM4C_515 | ecosystem: Environmental > Terrestrial > Soil > Temperate...
GTGCTGGGCGCAGAAATGCGCGTGGCTGAAACCCGCGCTGTCAATCGTGCTCTCCGAAAGGCCTATGGCATCGGGTTGTGCTCTGTCGAGGAACTCGGCTGGGAACCGAAGGCCTATGGTCCGCCCGATCCGCAGAGAACCTCCTCCGCTACGAATAACAATGGTCGTCAGAATGGAAACCCGCGCCTCCGTGATCGCCTTTGCCTCCTGATCCGCCAGCATCAGCTCGATGCCAATCTTGTCAAAGCTTATGCCGCAGATTCCTGCGGTACTCCTAACCTGCGGGATGCCACTCGCGAGCAGATTGAGGCCTTCATTACGAACCTCGCTGACTGGGCGACGAAAGACCGCCCAGCCCTTCTCTGCAAGCTCAACAGCTATGCCGTACCGCACGAGGTCAGCTCATGACGCGCCACATTCCCGGGCTGCATCGCGAAAGTAGAAATGGCTCGGATGAGCTTGAAGGTGTCTTCCTCGTCCGTGTTGATCGTGCGTTCTATCGTTGGCATCCCACCAGACCTTTTTACCTCCTGCGCCTCGCGGTTCTCGAGCCCAAAGAGCACCGCGGCCATTCCCTGTCTGGCCGGATCTATTGCACACCCAAAGCACTCTGGCGGTTGAGCTGGTTCCTGCGAGATTTTGGCTACAACACCGATTTGCTGGGAAGAGATGAACTCGACGAAAAAGCTCTGCTCGGCTTGCAAGGCATTGTTCGCGTTTCGCACACCGTGATGAACGGTCATTCCTTCCTGAATTTCGACGGATTCGCTCCTGCTGCTGATTGGGAGGAGTTTGCTCCTGCAACGAACCAGGAAGCTGGCCATGACGTATAGCTATACCCAGATCGCTCAGTATTTGCGGTGTCCGAGAAGCTATCGCTATCGGTATCTCGACGGTTGGAGGGAAAAGGATAGCAGGGCAACACTGCTGTTCGGGCGCTGCTTTGAACAGGCTCTCGCGGCTTACTTCCGCAACGAGGACAGCGCCGCGGCGTTATCCAGCGAATGGGCAAAATACCGGGAGATTCAACTTGAGTTCTCTCATGGCGACACTTGGGAACGAATGTTCCGTCAAGGCGTTCAGCTACTCGAGAGGCTGGCACAAGACGATCGCATCGAGATCTGTCGACCAAGCCAGAACTTGCAGGTCAAGCTCATGCGGTCACTTACAAACGGGAACGATTTCGTCGCCTACATCGATGGCATAGGCACTCTTGACGGCAATCGCTGCTTACTCGAATGGAAAACCACGACCTCTCGCTATCCAGAAGAACCGAATGGCCTGCTCGCTCTTGACCTTCAACTCGTCGCTTATTCGTGGGTGAGTGGGATCTCAGAGGTAGCCCTGGTTGCTTTCGTGCGCAAACGCTTTTCTGAGATTCAGTATCTGAAGACCACAATCACAAAACAGCAACGAGAAGAGTTCGGCCGTATGGTCGAAGCGACGGCCAGCCGTATTGAGGCTGGGGACTTCCTGGTGCACAGTGGCATTCGCTTTCCACGGAACGGCTGTATCAGCTGCCCCCATCTGGGACTGTGCCTGGGAAACCAGCCGCTTGTGGAAGCAAAGCTCATTCCCCGTCCTGGAGCGATCGACTTTGATTGGCTTAACGAGCTTGTCGATTAACGGAAGGCCTCTGGTGCCGCCAAAGCTTAATTCCAGACGAGCCGTGCTCGTGCTGTCGAAGATCGATGAGATCCTGGCCTGGGAGAAGAGCTCAGACCACGAGCGAGATACCCAATTCGTGGAACTGGGCAGGTATCTCTGCGAAGTTCGAGCAGGGCAATACTGGAGGCTGGACCGCCTACGGTCGTTTGATGAATACCTGGAGAGGAAGTTCCCGGAGTCGCGGCGCAAGGCTTATTACTTGATGGCCATTCACGAACACCTGCCGCGTATTCCAAAATCCGAGTTGAAATTGATCGGATGGACGAAGGCTAGGGAGCTCGTGAAGGTAGTCCGTACTAACCGGCGGGACTTCGACTGTGCACCCTGGGTGCACAAAGCCATAGAGCTTCCGAGAGAGGAATTCAAACGAGAGGTTGAGAAACATCTCACCGGGCAGGAAACCGAGCCGTGGGAAATGATCTATTTCAAGGTCTATAAGAGCCAATTGCCGGTGATCGAGCAGGCTCTAGAAACGGCAGGACTGATGTTAGGGAATGACAAATCGAGAGGCTACTGCTTGGAGATGATCTGCGCGGACTTTTTGGCGGGAGCCAACCTGGAGAGTGGCGAGTTGGCAACAAGGCAATCGTCGGAAGCCGAGATTAATTCATGAGGCTTGCCAAGCGCCCGAGGCTCCGCCTTGATTTGAAGTCATTTTGCCTCCTGCGCCTCTCAACCCTAAAGCGCGACGGCTGGGGGTGCCAATCGTGCGGCTCAAGCGTAGGATTGGAAGTTCACCACATCACCCCGCGGAGTAAGTTAGGCGATGACGCTCCAGAGAATCTCATCACTCTTTGTTGGAAATGCCACCGGCAGATCCATTCAAAATGACGTGAGCAGCGTTTTCTCTTCCCATGGATCTTAGTCCACACTGAACGTGGCCCCGCCCAGCGGTTATGCTTCATCAACGTTCGTCTCTGATTCATCCTGATCGGGCTTTTGCTCGGGATGAATCTCTGGCAGATTCGCATCGCGCAGCTGGCGATTTATTGTCGGTAGATCGGTTGTCCTGAGTTCCTCCCATTGCTCCATTACCAGCGCGAGGTCGTGCTCGGCTTCCACGGATGATCCGGCTTGGGCCCGAGTGGGTTTTGCGTCGCCGCCATCTAGGCTTTTGTACAGCGCATTGATGTTGCCATTCACGCTGTTGAGAGAAGGCTTCGCTGAGCTGCCGTCTGGCGGATTTTCCGAGCCATCCAAAATCGCCGAAACTCTCTTTTCCAGCTCTTTGATGGAAGCGTTCAGCGCTCCACTGGTTTGTTCCGAGAGCTTCTGCAATTGTTCGTGAACGGAACGCGCTTGCCGAACTGCCATCGAACTGCCTGTCATGTCTGAAGAGAGGCGGGTTTGCAGACGGAACTGTTCTTCGAGATCGGCAGGCGAGGCTTTCACACGCGGATCAATCTTGACTGCGAAGCTCGCCGTGTAGCTGCGGCCGTTCACCGTCAGACGTGCAGTGTATTGTCCCGGTAACGCCAGTGGGCCGAGGGGTGTTCGCGGCGTGTCATGCGGAACAGCGGAAATTGGATATTCGTGCTCGGTGGATTCAGGCGTTTCACAATGCAGATCCCATACCCAGCGATGCATGCCGGCGCTCGCAGGAAGACTGTGTGGCTCGCGAAGCCAATCGAGGGGGATTAGCTGCTTTTTTATTTGCTCGAGAGTGAGCTCTGGCTGGTCTGTGCTCGAATACTGCCGCACAAGCTGGCCTTTGGCATCGAGAATTCCAAGACTTATTGGCCCGGAAGCAGGCCGCGCCAGGAAGTAATCAATGATGGCACCGTCGGGAGGATTGTTACCGGCTGGCTCGTCGGGCGGCAAGGGCGTATCCGTGTTTGTGTCCCGCCGAACGCGGTAGGCGAGTGCCGGTCGGAAAAGATACGCCTCGGATGCCGCTATGACCGGGGTGACCTGTCGAAGGGGGGTGATGTCATCGAGTATCCAGAAAGAGCGCCCGTGAGTTGCAACGATCAGGTCGTCGTTATGAATCCAAAGGTCGCGCATCGACGTGTGCGGCAGGTTAAGCTGCAATGACTGCCAGTGATCCCCATCGTCAAATGAAATCCAAACGCTGTTTTCAGTGCCGGCAAAGAGCAGGCCCCTCCGGACAGGATCCTCGCGCACCGTGTCCACCGGAGCGTTATTCGGCAGACCGGTGGTAATCAACTGCCACGTCCTGCCGCTGTCGTGCGTGCGATAGATATAGGGACGGAGGTCATCGATGCGGAACCGGCTCACGGAAGCATAAGCTGATGCATCATCGAAATGGGACGCAGTCATCTGCGTGACTTTGCTCCATGGGGTCACTGCGTTGGGTGTGATGTTGTCCCACTTCTTCCCGCCATTTCGAGTGACCCAGATCGAACCCTCATCCGTTCCTACCCAAAGCGTGTCTATGCTTTTGAATGAAGGAGCGAGCGCATAAATAGCGCCGCGCTGCTCTTTGGCCTTCGACTCGGTGGCGAGCGTTCCTAGGCTTGCGGGAATGCTCGGATGTTCGCGCGTCAAATCGGGACTGATAATTTGCCAGGACTGTCCGCGATCCACGGTTTTGAAGAGAACGTTTGTCGCGTAGTAGAGAACGTGCGGATCAACCGGCGAGAATAAAATAGGTTCGGTACGATCGGTGCGGTACTTGTGATCGCGCACTGGAATCGGCGTGACGTTCTGAACCTGCCCTGTTGCCCAATGAAATCTAGATATCTCATTTCTGCCAGCACCGTAAACCACGTCAGGATCGAACGGGTCTGGCGCTATATAGCCGTATTCGATCGCGCCAACCGGATGCCAGTCCCGGAAGGTAATTTCTCCATCGTTTCCGCGGCTCGAAATGCACACGGAGCCACTTTCCTGCTGGGCTCCGCAAACGCGGTATGGAAAGGTGTTGATGACGCTGACGTGGTAGAGCTGCGCGGTCGGCTGGTTGTACCAGGAACTCCACGTTTGCCCGCCATTCACGCTTACGATTGCGCCTTGGTCGCTCACGAGTAGAATGATGTTTGGATTGTCTGGGTTGATCCACAAGTTCTGATAGTCGTCTCCGCCGGGCGCCCCACGGATACCGGTCCACGTCTTGCCCCCGTCAGTCGATCGCATGGTAACAATGCTGGCACTGTAGACGACGTCGGCGTTCTTAGGATCCACCTTTGGCACGGGCAGGTCGCCACCACCGATCTTCATCGCCGGACGCGGATCAGTCGTGACCTGATACCAGCTGTCCCCTGCATCATCGGAGCGGTAGACGCCCAGGCCTTTTCCCGAGGCATAGTCCCCGGGCTCAGTTGTGGACAAGGTGGCATAGAGGCGCCGGGGCTGGCTCGCGGCGATCGCTACATTGATTTGCACGAGGTTCTGAGGCAAGCCTTGCTTCAGTTGACGCCAGGTATCGCCACCATCGGTAGACTTGAAAAGCCCGCCTCCGGTTCCGCTATAGCCGTTGTCGTCTTCCCAAGGACCTAGAGTTTCCTGCCACAACGACGCATATAAAGTTTCGGGGTTAGACGGATCGATTTCGATGTCCGAGCCTCCCGTATTCTCGTCTTTGTAGAGTACTTTCTGCCAGCTCTGGCCCCCATCAATCGAGCGGAAGATGCCGCGCTCCGGATTCGGTCCATATGGATGGCCCAGCACCGCGGCGAAAACGATTTGGGGGTTGTGCGGGTTCACGGCGAGTGCCGGAATCTGTTCGCCATCGATGAGTCCAAGGTGCTTCCAAGTTTTGGCCGCATCATCGGAGCGATAGATGCCATCGCCCACGGAGAGGTCGGGCCGATGCAGTCCTTCGCCACTGGAGACGTAGATGATGTTTGGATCCGATGGTGCTACGGCGATCGCGCCGATGGATTGCGTAAGCTCCGCATCAAATACGGGCATCCAACTACGGCCATAATCATCCGATTTCCAAACACCGCCATCGACCTGCCCGATATAAAACAGATTCGGCTGCTTCGCCACGCCGCATGCCGCCCGTGTGCGGCCTCCGCGGAATGGACCGATCATCCGCCATCGCAGTTCCTGATACGTGCTTTCGCCATATTGCTGCGCGACACTGGTGGTGACGACCGACGTGCAAGCGATGCAGGCGAGCACAAACAGCCGATAACGGTGAAGTTGAACCACAGGCATATCTCCAGTTCAAACCAAAAAATCAGGATAGCGCAACTCAAGCGCTTGCATGTAAATAACATCCGTTGAAATGCTGCAGGGAGCCAAAGTTATACTGCAATCCGCAACCTGGTATGAAAGATCTTGTCCTTGTGCCGATAAGGTTTGTGCACCAGCGGCGCCGGTGAGTTCTTGGCAGGCAAAACGTACGATGTGGCGGTGATTGGCGCCGGGGTGTTTGGCGCGTGGACCGCGCTGACGCTTCAGCGCCAGGGCCGGAGTGTGATCCTGCTTGATGCGTACGGGCCGGGAAATACGCGAGCGAGCTCGGGAGGCGAGTCGCGTCTGATTCGCATCGGCTACGGGCCCGATGAGCTGCTTACACGTTGGTCGGCGCGTTCGCTCGTGGTGTGGAAGGAATTGTTTCAGCAGCTTGGAAGGCCACTTTTTGCCCCCACCGGCATTTTGTGGATCGTGAATGACGAAGATGCGTACACGCGGGCCTCTCGGGAAACGCTGTCGCGTGCGGGGATAGCGTACGAGTGGCTGCCGCGAGCAGAGTTGGAGAAGCGCTGGCCGCAAATTGATCTCGGGCGTGCGACGTGGGGACTTTACGAAAAGGAAAGCGGAGCATTGCTGGCTCGGCGTGCAGTTGCGGCGGTAGTGGAGGCCGCGGTCGCGCTCGGCGTGGCATATCTTCAGGAAGCGGCGACGGCACCCGCCGGTCTCGGCCGCGTCAGCGAGCTGATTACGCAATCCGGACGCGAAATTAGGGCGGGGCAATTCGTATTTTGTTGCGGGCCGTGGATAGGGCGGCTGTTCCAGAACCTGCTGAGCAGCAGAATTTTTGTGACACGGCAGGAGGTCTTCTTCTTTGGCACGCCAGCCGGCGATGCACGATTTTCGCCGCCGGCCATGCCAGCCTGGCTTTGCCTGGCGGACCAAATGTACGGAATTCCTGACTTGGAATCGCGCGGATTTAAGATTGCTTGCGACCGGCATGGGCCACCGTTCGACCCAGATGACGGCGAACGCCGCACGTCGGAGGAAGGATTGGCGATCGCGCGCGAGTACCTCGCGCGACGGTTTCCGGCACTGGCGCGAGCGCCGCTCGTCGAGGCTCGCGTCTGCCAATACGAGAGCACGTCGAACGGCGATTTCCTGGTGGACCGGCATCCGGATCTCGAGAACGTGTGGCTCGTCGGCGGTGGTTCCGGCCATGGATTCAAACACGGACCTGCCATGGGCGAATATGTAGCGGGAAGGCTGGCTGGCACGGTTGCCGCGGAGCCGCGATTCGCGATGGCGACGAAGGCCACCACCCAGCGGCGTACCATCTATTGAACCCAGGTGTCATCTTCTCAATCCGTGCCTTCCCGCTTTTATGTTCCAAAGCTACTGCAACCGATCGTTACCTTCACCCAACGTCTGGGAGGAGATACCTGGGCAAACGCAGTTCTGGGAAAGCATAAAGGTGAAGTTCTGGGCGATTTGTCGCTACACGGAAACGGGGTTCGAGAAGATCTAAGGACCGGCAACGGGCAATTGCATCACTTCCGCGAACGGGACTTCTGGACCGGAATAGCTTCCGGTTTGTCCGTGACTCGACCAGAATCCCGACTTACCTATCTCTCCGTGTATCGACCTTTATCTCCCTCGCCCCCAAGCGCCACGCTTAAGTGGCTACTGCTAAGTCCGGGTCACCTTAAGTAGCGCCCGCAAACCTCGCTCGAAGCGATCTTTGTTGGCGTCGATGCGACCGCCGCCGAACACCTCCGCGAGCCGAGGGAAGGCGCCAGTAGCAAGTTGGGCGGCAGCGAACTCGATGTCGATCGCCGCATCTGTGGCTGCTTCGCGAAGCGCGTGCCCGAAAACAAAGTCGTCGACCATCGCAAGCAGAGTGATCTTCTGTTTCTCCGTCATCGACGTTTCAGCGAGTGCTTCGAGACATTGCTCCATGTGGCGCATCGCATTTAGCCCCGGGGGGGCCGACAACATTGCGGCGAGCGCCCAGGGGTGACGGATGAAGACCGAGTGGGTTCGCTTGGCAATCTCCATCATGGCGCGCCGCCAACCTTTCGGAAGCGACGGTAGGATGGCTTCGCTCATGAGCGCGTCGTCCATCACTGCGATCAGATCGTCTTTAGTCTTCACGTAGTAATAGAGGCTCATCGTTCCGACTTCGAGCTCTTGCGCCACGCGGCGCATCGAGACCGCCTCGAAGCCCTCTTTGTCGGCGATGGCGAGTGCGACGGTGGCGATCTTCTCACGGGTCAACCGTGATTTTCGTTTTGACATTCGTACACTGTACCATTATAATTATTCGTACGATGTACGAAAGTAAGGTATTGATTGTCGGGGCCGGACCAACCGGGTTGACGCTCGCGCTCGATCTTGCGCGCCGGAGGATCTCGTTTCGTTTGATCGAGGCTGCAACAACACCCTTCGAGGGTTCGCGTGGCAAGGGCATCCAGCCGCGCACACTCGAGATCTTCGATGATCTCGGAGTAATCGACGCGATCCTCGCCGCCGGTGCGGTTTACCCGAAGCTCCGGATCCACCTTGGACCCTTCTCGTTTCGGGCGGGCTCGCTCAGCTCATCCAAGCGGCCCACAGAGAGCGTGCCTTATCCGAACCTTTGGATGGTGCCGCAAGCGCGCACGGAACTGATCCTGCGCGAGCACCTGCGCACGCTCGGCGGCGAGGTCGAATTCGGCAAGGCACTCGCGACGTTCACGCAGAATGGGCACGGAGTTGAGGCCACACTCTCGACCGGTGAAATGGTGCGAGTGGACTTCCTGGTCGGGGCCGACGGTGGCCATAGCACGGTGCGAAAAGCGCTCGGCCTGATCCTCGAAGGCGAGGCGGTCGACGAGAAGCCTATGCTGGTAGCGGATGTCGAGATCGAGGGGCTCGATCGCCGCGACTGGCATATTTGGCCCTTCGCCAAAGGTGGCATGATCGGGCTCTGCCCGTTGCCGAACACGTCGCTGTTCCAATTCACCTCGGAAGCAAAGACCGTGGGAGCTGGCATCGAGGAGTTGGTGCACAAGGTCACCGGCCATCGCGTCGAGCGCGTCGCGTGGAGTTCGATCTACCAGCCGGCCGTACGTATGGTCGATCGCTACTGCGTCGGGCGCGTGTTCTTGGCAGGGGATGCGGCGCATGTGCATCCGCCGGCAGGAGGCCAAGGGCTCAACACCGGTGTGCAGGATGCCTATAACTTGGGCTGGAAGCTTGCACACGTCACCCGCGGCGGACCTGATTCGCTGCTCGATACATATGAAGCTGAACGCCTCCCGATCGCCGCGGCGGTGCTCGGTTTGACCAAACGCCTGCACCAAACGCGTTCGATCAGGCGCGGCGACGCAACGAACCAGCTCGCCTTGCATTACCGAACGAGCTCCCTTTCCTCGGGCATCACGCTCGGAAGTCTGCATCCTGGCGATCGCATGCCTGACGCTCGGCTAGACGATGGCAGCAGGCTCTTCGATCATTTGCGCGGTAGTCACGCGACAGAACTCGTCACAGCCGAGGGGCCTCGGATACTGATTCGTCCGGACGGCTACATTGCGCACATCGGCTCGGCGCACTTCGCCGAGTACGCGGGTGAGCTGACCCGCCATGTCCGTGGCGCAATACCTCAGCTCAGTTTCCGGTAGTGCAATTTCCACACGGTGAAATGCGCCGTATGCAAGCAGCCTGCAAGCAACGATGTACCAAAACGAGCATGCAGTGAAGGTACCCTCTCCGCCTGGAATCCCGTCCACATGGGAGCGTTCCGCCTCGTAGCGACAAGGGTACCTTCGACTCAATCGTCGAGGAAGCGATCCGGTAAAGTCACGGGACGAATTCCAACGTAGGCGTTACGCAGCCTTCCGATTCGAGCCACCAGGCGATACCTGCCGAATTGTCGATTATTACCCGCCAATCCTTTGCAGGCCTTTTTTAAAAGAGCTGTAGGTGGGAGTGCTATTCTTTTTCAGTTGGATTTTTGTTTAAGGAGGAAAGAGCTCTGCACTATGTGCCGGTCACTCACAAGACGTCAATCGTCACTAGGAAGCGCGAGAGTGGGCAGAGATCGGATGGGGTTTTCGGTAGCCACAGCCGTGGACGCGGGGCGCGCGAACGGCGAGCGCGAACCGAACGGACGTTAAGCCAGAAGACTTCCAGGGAGAATCGGCCTTTCCGCCAGTAACCGACCGCAGCGCAGTGTAGCGTCTCCTCCTTCATCCGATTAAGTCGCTGCCGTCAGCGAATTACGTCGAGACGGTAACACCGCGCTGCGGAACTGGCGAACAGATCGCGTTTTTCGCTGCTGCTGGCACCCTTCGCCATCAGCTTGCAGGCATTCCAGAAAACCGGATAACTGTATGAGATTTTGTCGACGGGAAAGTTACTCTCAAACATCGAGCGCGAGGTCCCGAAAGCGTCGATACAAGTCTCGACGTAGGGGCGAAACTTTGCGGCCACCATTTCCGACGATGGTGGTTCGGCCTGCTCGTTGAAGCCGAGGCCAGTGTAGCCCTGACCGAGTCCGCCGAGCTTAACGAAAACGTTTGGCCGCGCAGCGAGCGCCTTGATCGATGCCTGCCAGCGCGAAAACACCTCATCGCGCTTGCCACGATAGGCACCGATTCCCAGGACGCCGCCGACATGGTTGAGGACGATCCTCAAATCGGGGAACGCGCTCGCCAAGTCGGCCACCTCGTGGATCTGGGGATGATAGAGCGATACGTCGTAGGAAAGGC
>Ga0307479_10006797_pt1 | contig 10522 bp, 9 predicted proteins | sample atmos_gasesECM4C_FD_203743 | JGI IMG/M metagenome (GOLD analysis project Ga0307479, IMG submission 203743) | Hardwood forest soil microbial communities from Morgan-Monroe State Forest, Indiana, United States - atmos_gasesECM4C_515 | ecosystem: Environmental > Terrestrial > Soil > Temperate...
TTGCGCGCACGTTCCTGCTCGTGCAGAGCGCGTTCTTCATCGGATTCTTTCTCTTCTTCAGCGTGGCGGGAGGGTCCTCGCGCTACGTCTTTCCCATGACTCTCTGTCTCTATGCGGTGCTGGCGGCGGCATTGGCGGCGCACCCGAAGTGGCTCGCGCGCTGGGCCGTGGTGGCCGCCGTCTGCGTGGTCCTCGCGCTGGCTCTCGATCCATTTCCGCGCAGGGTCCGTCCCGGATATGCCGAGGCAGGCGCCTGGCTCGAGACCAACCTCAAACCCGGCGAAGCGTACGCCGTCGACAGCCGCTCGCAATTCGAGCCGGAATGGTTCCTCCCGGCGTCGAATCAGATGGAGATCGTCTCCAGCACCTGGGCGCAAAAGCCACTGCCGGCGAGTGAGTTGCTGGACTATTTCCATGATCGCGGCGTTCGCTATGCAATCGTGGATACGACGTCTCACAAAGACGGCGCACCGAGATACTTCGTCCTCAACGAAGGCGCGCGCCAGGTCTTCAGCGCGGGGTCTCTGCGGATCCTCGCGATCGAGCCAGCAGCAAGAGCGCCGGAAGCAGCACGAGCGCGGTAGTGATGGTGGTGACTTCGCCGACCATCGCATACCAGCCGAAGCTGCGCAGCGCGCGATTCAATGAATAGAGCAGAGTTCCGTAACCGATGATGGAAGTCCACGAACAGAGCGCCACCGCCGGACCGACTTCGGCCATCGAGCCGATCACGTCTCCGCCGCGCTCGCGCGCCCGCGCCGCGACATTGGCGCCATAATCGACGGCGATACCAAAGGTGATGGGAAACACGATGAAGTTGAAGAAATTGATCTTCAATCCAATGCCCGCCGCCACCCCGCACATCAAGACCACGCCGATGGTCAACGAGCCCACCACCTCCAGGCTGGTGCGCAAGTTGCGGAAGAAGATGAATACCAATATCAGCACACCGGCGAGTGAGAGGAAGGTGGTGCGCGGACCTTCGACTTCGATGTCCTTCAGGAGATCGGCGAAGATGACGTTGTCGCCGGTGGCGTCGTAGGTATCGCCGCCGACTTGCACCGTGCGCACGGCTTTGACGAAGGCCTGCAGGTTCTCGGCGATCTCCAGCTTGGCGTCGGGCCGCGCGGTGACCGCGGCGATGCGGCCCAGCGCGCCGTCGCGCTCGCGAAAGCGATCGAGCAGCGTGGGCGGCGCTTGTGGCGCGGTCACCGGCCGCTGCGTGGCGAGCTGATCGCGCACCTCGCGGAGCCGCTCGCGCTGCTTGGTATCGCTGATTTTCGCCAGCACCGAGTCGGGGAGGTCGTCGACGATTTGCCGGATGACCGCCAGCTTCTCCGCCTGCCTTGCCGGCACCACGCTGGAGATGGTGTCGCAGCCGTCGATCAGCTTGTCGTAGGGCGGCTTCTTCATCCGCTCGCGGATCACGCCGCAGAACTCGTCGGCGGCATCGCGCGAGGGCAAGAGCGCAATCGCTCCCGCGAGCGATTTCCCCAGCGCGTCGTTGGCGCGCTGGTTGTCCGCGGTCAACGTCTGGCGGCCCTTCAATTCATTGGTCAGGTTGTCGAGGTTGCGCTCCATCGCGCCTTGCTTCACCTGGCGGATGAAGGCGGTGCCGGCGCCGACGGCCAGCACCGCGAATACCGCAGCGATCGCCTGCGGGCGCGCAAAGAGCCTGCTCAATAGCGGCCTCAGCCGCTGCCCGGAGGAGTCGGGCGCGACCCTGGGCGCGCCCCGCAGCTTTTCGAATACCGATAGCAAAGCCGGTATCAACGCAAAGGTGAAGATCCAGCAAAGCAACATTCCAATCCCGCCGATGAATCCAAAGTGGCGGAAGCCGCGATTGGCCGCGATGATCAACACGCCGAAAGAGACGCTGGTGGCGGCCGAGGCGAGCAGGGTGGCGCGCGCGGTGGTGACCGCGCCGTCGACGCAGGAGCTGGAAAGCGGCTCGCCGCGCGCCCGCAATTGCCGCACGCGCGCGAGATAGATCAAGCCATAATTGATTCCATTGCCGACGACGATCGCGCCGAGGAAAGCGGTCTGGGTATTGAGATATCCAATCACCACCCAGGTCAGCCCGAACGTCACCGCCACCGCCACGATGATGGCGATTCCCAGCGAGACGGTGGAGCGCAGATCGCGGAAGAAGGCCAGGATCGACGCCAGCACCAGCACCACCACCATCACCGCCGTGCCGGCCACGTCGTTGATGATGGCTTCGTACTCGGCGATGAAGAGCGGGAAGGTGCCGCCCCAGCCGATGCGCAAGCGGTCGCGGGCGAGCTCGGCCCGGTGCTGGTCGGCGATGGCGTAGAGCTTCTGCATCAGCGCCTTCGAATCGCTTACGCCGAGCGAGGTGCCCGCCGGCCGCAGCACCACCGTCAGCGAGCTGTGGTCGGGGTGCACCAGAAAGCCGTCGATGTAGCGGGCGAACCGCTCGCGCACCAGCTCGCGCGGCAGCTTCTGCGCGGGGTCCATCCAGGCCGGCGTCTGCGCCGGCGCCTCCGAGTCAGAGTCGTCGAGGTCGACCGCCAGCGGGTTGGCGGCAATCTTGCGTTTGCGAATCTCCGCGCGCAGCGTGTCGCGCGCCTTGGTCAGCTCCTCGAGGCTGACGAAGAGCGGCCAGCGCTCCTCGTACCAGGCTTCCACCGGCCGGATGTTGCTCTCCACCGATCGGATCACCGAAGGCCCCAGCGCCTGGAATTCGCCGGCCAGCTTCGTCGCCAGCGTCTCGGCGTCGCGCAGGCCGGCCGGACCCTGCAGCGACTCGACCACCACCAGCACCGTGCCGTCGCCGCCCACGCGGCGGATCAGCTCCTTGACCTCGCGCACCGAGGGCAGGTCCTCGGGCAACAGCTCCTGGAAGCTGGAGCGGATCTCGAGGTGCGAGGCCGCCCAGACAGAGACGGCGGCCACCACCAGCGCGGCGAGCAGGAAGAGGCCGGGGCGCGCGACCGACGCCTCGGTGACCCGCGCGATGACTCCTCGCCGCGGACTGAGGGGCACATTCACCGCGCTCGTGTATTACGCGGCGCGGTCGCTGGCAACACCGGCCGCGGCGGGGGCCGGGCCCGGCGGCGCGGCGCGGAAGTCGCGCTCGTAGATGCGCATCATCGCCAGGAAGAAGGCGACGATGAGCGGACCTAAAAGTATACCGAGTAGCCCGAACATCGCCAGGCCGCCGAGCAGCGAAAGGAAGATGAGCCCGGTGTGCATCCGCACCTGGCCGCGCATCAAGAGCGGCTTGCCCACCTGCTCGGCGCCCACCACCACCACCAGGCAGAAGAGCGCGAGGAGCACCGCCGAGGCGTGGTGCGCGCCGAGCCAGAGTGAGACCACCGCCGGCAGCCACACCAGGCTGGTCCCTACGCCGGGAACGAAGGAGACCATGGCGGTGAGCAGGCCGAAGAATCCCGCGTGCGGAATGCCGGCCACCCAGTAGCCCACACCGGCGGCCAGGCCCTGGAAGGTGGCGGTGAGGATGATGCCGGTGACCGTGGCGCGCGCGACCTTGCGCAGCTCCGCGGTCAGCTCCTCGGTCTGTCGCGCGCTCAAGGGCGAGACGCGCCACGCCCACGAGACCATCGACGCGCCGTCGAGCAAGAGGAAATACAGGGCGATGAGCATGATCGCCGTCGAGAGCACGGCGCGGGTTCCGGAGGCCACGATCTCCGGCATGGCCGATTGGACGATCTCCACAACCTTCGACACCGCCTCGTAGACCTGCTCGCGGTTGACGTGGAGGAGCGTGAGCACGCGGTCGAGCGCCTCGGGCAGCGGCGCCTCGCGCAGCTGCTGCACGGAGTTGACGCCCAGCGTGCCGCGCAGGTACTGCAGGCCGACCTCGGCCTCCCGGGTGACGAAGGCCACCAGGCTGGCGAACGGCGCGACGATGAGCACCAGCACGCCCAGCGTCACCAGCGCGCTGGCGATGGTGCGGCGACCGCGGATGGCGATGGTGAGGCGCTCCAGCGGATCGTGCAGCACCGCTGCCAGCACCACCGCCAGGAAGAGTGGCGTCCGGAACGGCCAGGCCACGTAGAGCAGGAGCGCCGTCGCGATCAAGAGGAGCACGACGAAAGGTCGCGAGGGCCGGTCCACGGCCGCATTCTACCAGCGGTCCGCCTGCGGGCGCAGCGTCTGATAATGAAGATTACGTCAACTCAGAACCGGTAGCCGGCGCCCATCGAGACCACCGAGGAGTTGGTGGTCTGGGCCACGCCGGTGCTGTCGGGTTCGCCCACGTCCTTCTGTCCGGTCAAGGAAGCCCACACCTTGAAGTGCTTGGTGATCTTGTATTGCAGCTTGAGCCCCAGGGCCGTCGTGCTCTGGCCGGTGCCCGCCGCGTACTCGCCGGCCTGCAGCCACAACTTCACCGAGAAGTCGCCGAACTTCTGTGCCGCGTCGGCCCGCACGTCCCATTGCACCGGCGCGATGGCCACGCCGTTGCCGCCCGCCTCGCTGCTGCGCCCGGGAAAGATGGCGGTGAAGTAACCGACGGTGGCGGGATCCTCGTCGTAGACGTAGTAGTCGCCGGAGAGCGTGAAGTCGGTGTCGCGCCAGGCGGTGGCGGTGGCCGAGAGCGAGAGGCGTTCGAAGTCCAGCGGCGCATCCTGCTCGCCGAGCACGTTGAGCAGCGCGTGCGGACATTTCTTGGGCGAGACCCGGCAGAAGTCGCGAATCTGCAGGGGGCTGGCCAGCGCGCCGCCGGGGCCGCGCAGCTCGGCGATCTTCTGCAGCGTATCCAGGTGCGTGAAGGTGAAGTCGGCGTCGAACGCCCATTCCAGATCGGAATCGCCCGCGGTGTCGTAGCTGACGTTCGCCGCGCCGGCCAGCTCCGAGGCCTGCGAGCGCAAGAGCGCGTTGTCCACCTGGCAGCCCGGATCGGGATTGGGAAAGGTGCACGCCCGCACCGGCCTGGTGGAGGTGAACTCGGTCAAGAGTACCTGCGTGCCTGCGTACTGCGTGCTCTGCGGCGAGAAGTCGAAGCTGGCGCCGACGGTCCAGTTGTCGCTGGGCTCGAAGTCCGCGCCCAGCGAGAAGAGCGAGACCAGGTTGCCGGTGGTCCCGAACTCTCCCTTGGCGGCGGCTGGCGTCTGGCCTTGCGCGGTCACCGTGGCGCTGGCGTTCACCGACCACTGGTCGCTGAGGTCGACCGCGGCGCGCAGCGAGTCGCTCACGTTGCCGGACTGCGGGGTCTGGGGTCCGGCCGCCGTGTTGTAGACGCTCAGCTCGTCGGAGACGCTGCTGGCGCGCGCCGCCGCGGCCCAGAGACCCAGCGCGAGGAAAAGGCGAAACCGCATTCGTGCGACCTCCCGGAAACGCTTTCTACACGACCCGCCGCGGGCGCGCGCGGTAACAGCCTTTTCGCGTGACTCCCGTCACTCCCACTCGATGGTCGCGGGCGGCTTGCTGCTCACGTCGAGGACTACGCGGTTGATGCCGCGCACTTCGTTGGTGATGCGGCTCGAGATGCGCGCCAGCAGATCATACGGCAGCCTCGCCCAGTCGGCGGTCATGCCGTCGAGGCTTTCGACCGCGCGCAGGACGCAGGCCGACTCGTAGGTGCGCTCGTCGCCCATCACTCCCACGGACTTGACCGGCAAGAGCACCGCGAACGCCTGCCAGAGTTGGTCCTTCACCGGGCTGTTGGCGATCTCTTCCTGCACGATGGCGTCGGCCTTGCGGATGATCTCCAGGCGCTCTTCGGTGACCTCGCCCAGCACGCGGATGGCGAGGCCCGGTCCGGGAAACGGCTGCCGGGCGACGATGGCCTCGGGCAGGCCCAGCTCGCGGCCCAGCGCCCGCACCTCGTCCTTGAAGAGCTCGCGCAGCGGCTCGACCAGCTGCATCTTCATTCTTTCCGGCAGCCCGCCGACGTTGTGGTGGCTCTTGATCACCGCGCTCGGCCCCTTGAACGACACGCTCTCGATCACGTCGGGATAGAGCGTGCCCTGAGCGAGGAAGCGCGCCTCGCCGTGCTCGCGCGCGTCTTTGGAAACTTCGCTCTCGAACACGGAGATGAATTCCCGGCCGATGATCTTCCGCTTCTGTTCGGGGTCCACGACCTTCGCCAGCGCCTGGAGAAATCTTTTTCGCGCGTCGACGGTGCGCAGCGGGAGATGGAAGCGATCCTTGAAGGTGTGCTCGACCTGCTCGCGCTCGCCTTCGCGCAGCAGGCCGTTGTCGACGAAGATGCACTGCAGCTTCTCGCCGATGGCCTTGTGCAACAGGAGCGCGACCACCGCGCTGTCCACGCCGCCGCTCAGCGCGCAGATGACGCGCTCCTTGCCGACTTGCTCGCGGATGCGCCCGGTCGCCTCCTCGGCGAACGCCCCCATGCGGAAGCCGAAGGAGACGCCGCACTCCTCGAGGAAGGCCTGGTACAGCTCGCGGCCGCGCGGAGTGTGGGCGACTTCGGGGTGGAACTGGATGCCGTACAGCTTCTTCGCCGGGTCGGCGACGGCGCAATAAGGAGAATTCGCCGTGCGGGCGATGGTGCGGAAGCCTCGCGGCGGCGCGGCGACCTTGTCGCCGTGGGACATCCACACGTCGAGGTGCTCGCCGGGGCTCAGGTCGCGGAAGGGGCCGACGGCCTCGGTGACCTCGAGGCGCGCCGGGCCGTACTCGCGGTGCGCGGTGCGATCGATGGCGCCGCCCAGGAGCTTGGCCATGAGCTGCAGGCCGTAGCAGACGCCCAGCACCGGTACTTTGAGCTCAAACAATTCTTGCGGGACCAGCGGCGCGCCCGGCTGCTCCACGCTGCTGGGGCTGCCGGAGAGGATGATGCCGCGCGCGCCGAAGGCCTTGATCTGCTCCAGCGACATCGTGCAGGGATGGATCTCGCAGTAGACGTGCAGCTCGCGGACCCGCCGCGCGATCAGCTGCGTGTACTGCGACCCGAAGTCGAGGATGAGGATCTTCTCGGCGTGCAGGTCGGCCATGGGGCGGCGCAGTGTAGTGGATCAGGGTACGACGCGCACGCCTTCGTCGTAGAGGGCGCCGCCCCCGCCCAGGTCGGTGGCGCGGGCTTGCGAGAGCAGATTTGCGCAGCGGCCGTCGCGGAAGTGGCCGCCCTTGGCGAGCAGCGCCACGTCGCGGCGCTGCTTGGGGTCGTGGTGGACCTGCACTTCGAGTGAGCCGATGGCGGATTCGAGGCGCGCCCGGCCGCCGTCGGGGATGCCGTTCGCGGCCTCCGGGTGCAGCGTGACGACGGCAGGGCCGGAAGGCATCTTCGACCACTGCGAGCTCTGCGCCTTGTCGGTGGAGAGCGCCATCAGGTGGAGCGGAAACTCCGGCGAGAGCTGCGCGCGCGGCGCTGCCGAAGTGAGCAGGTTCACCCTGCCCGTTTCCGTCGCGAACTTGCGGTCGGCAAAGAGCACCTTGGGGGAGAGCGGGCTGCGCTGCGGACCCTTCGCGTCGAGTTGCTCGACGGTGAATCCGGCGTCGCGGCGCAACAGGCGCTGCTTCCACTCGCGCGCCGTGCCGTCGAGCACGCCGGAAAGACCCACGCGCGGCGCCAGGCGCTGCAGGATCTGCAAGTCGGAGAGTACGCCGGGCGGCGGTTCCACCACCGGCCGCGACGAGCCGACCCAGTGATTGCCGTATGCGGCCAACAGATCGTCGTCTTCGAGCAGCGTGGGGCACGGCAGGGCCAGCGTCGCGGCGCGGGCGCTGTCGGTCATCCAGGAATCGACCACGCAGACGAATTCGCGCGAGCGCAGCGCGCGGTCCACCGTGGCCGACTCGGGCAGCATGGCCACCGGATTGCCGGCGGTGATCCAGATCGCGCGCACCGGCGGCTTTTCCGCGGCCAACACCTGCGGCCCGAAGAGCGGCTCCAGGATCGTGCGCGGCGGATTGCGCTTGAGCAACGACATGTCCCAGGTCTTGCGCCGCCAGAAACAATAAGAGACGCCGCCGCCCGGAACGCCGAGATTTCCCGAAATCGCGCTCAGCGCGTCGATGGCGCGCACGGTGGCGCCGCCGTTCACGCGGCGGCCCATTCCCCAGCCGACCAGGATCGCGCACGGCCCTTCGTGCAGCCGCAGCGCGATGTCCTCGGCGGCCGAGGGCGCGACGTCCGCTTCTTCGCACCACGCGGCGACGGTCCGCGAGAATGCCAGCGCGCGGAGCTCCGGAAGGTTGTCGCAATACGACGGCGCCGCCGGATCGGTCCAGCCGCGCTCGAACAAGACCCGCGCCGCCGCCATGGCCAGCGCAACGTCGCCGCCCGGGCGCGGCTGCAGGAAGGCGTCGCAGAGATTGGCCGTCTTGTGCCAGACCGGGTCGATGAGCAGCTTGCGCGCGCGCGACTCCTTCAACACCGGTACGGTGTGCGGCGAAGAGACGACCACGTTCTTGCCCCACACGATGATGGAGCGCGAGTTGAGCAGGTCGAAGAGGTCGTGCGAGTCCTCTTCGCCGAAGTCGAGCTTCTGCGCGGCGTCACCGGCGCCGGAGCAGATGTCGCCGCTCTTCACCGTCACAGGTCCCAGCTTTTCGAAGAAGTAGTCGCTCAAGAGCTTGAGCGCCCCCAGCGAGCCGCCGCTGCGGTAGTGGAAGATGGCCGCCGGCCCCGACTCGCTGCGGATGCGGAGCAGCTCCGCGGCCGCGAAGTCGAGCGCCTCGTCCCAGGAGACCGGCTTGCCGCGCAACAGCGGCGCGGTCAGGCGCTCGGGCGAGTACTGCAGCGGCAGGAAGTTGTTGGTGCGCCAGCAGAGGAAGCCCTGCGTGACCGGGTGCTCAGGGTCACCGCCCAGCCGCACCACGCGGCCGTCCTCGACGTGCGCGACGATGGCGCAGGCGTCGGGGCAGTCGCGGTTGCAGACGGTCTTCCGGACCTCACGCATGGGCGCCGCATTCTACGATGCCTAATCTATGAGGGGGGTGCGAGCATGCGGCTGGCGGACAGGCAGGCGACCGAGGGGACGTTCGCTCCCGGCCCGCGCGAGGAGCGGCCCAGGCCGGTGGCCGTGCGCCGGCCGCTCGCGGCGCGGCTGGCGATCCTGCACGGCACGTTTCTCATCGCCTGCGGGGCTTTCAGGCTGCGCAGAGCGGTGGGCGCCGGCGCTGCGCTCGCCAACGTTGGCGCGGCGCTGTTCTACGCCGGCGCGCGAGGCGACGCGAGGCGGCCGCTGCGCCTGCTGGCCGCCACCACGGCCCTCACCAACGCGGCGCTCGACTTCGCCGAGGCGCAACCCATGACCGCGCTCGCGCAGCTCGGCTTCGCGGCGGCCTGGATCGGCGCGGAGATCCGTCAGATCCTCCGCTCCCGCCGCCGCCCGGAAGCCGCCTTCGCCTAGTTGCACGGTTCGTACGTACCGGATACTATATCCGTACGTACGGAGGCCGGCGATGCGCAAGAAGCTGACGCGGACGGGAAATAGCCTCGCCCTGGTGCTCGACAAGGAACTGCTCGAGCAACTCCACATCGACGCCTCCACTTCACTCGAGCTCTCCACCGACGGACGTGTCCTGATCGTCTCTCCTGTCCGCGATCGCAAGCGCGAGGCGAAGCTGCGCAAGGTGATGGACCGCGCGCATGCCGTGTACGGCGGCGTGTTTCGCAAGCTTGCGGAATGAGCGATCCCGTTTTTCTGGAGCTCGACGAGGTCCTGGCGCTGCACGCCGATCAGATCGACAAGTACGGCGGCGGCCTCGGCGTGCGCGACATGCGGTTGTTGCAGTCCGCGCTGGCCATGCCGGGAGCGTCTTTCGGCGGCCAGTTCCTGCATCCGACCATTCACGAAATGGCAGCGGCCTATCTCTTTCATCTCGTCCAGAACCATCCATTCATCGATGGCAACAAGCGCATCGGTCTCGCGGCCTGCATCGGCTTTCTCGGGCTCAACGATCTCTGGATCGAAGCCGGCACGGAGGAGTTGACGAACCTCGTCCTCGACGTGGCGCGGGGAAAGCTCGGAAAACCGGAGATTGCCGTATTCCTGCGCGCGAGGACCAAACGCCTCACTTAGGCAGCAGCTCGCGGGCGATGCGGCACTGCGGCGCGGTCGGGCAGCGCACCACCACCGGCAGCCCGTCTTTCAAGGCGAACAGCTCGCTACACCCGCTCACCTTCGACGGCCGCATGCCGTAGTCGATTCCGCCTTTTAGCCATTCCAGTGGCGACACGTGTCCGTCGCAGTCGAGATCACGCCACTCCGAGGGAATCGGGTTCTGGGCCGCCAAGTAGGCATACCCCAAGCCACTGAGCAAGAAGATGGCGACCGGGAACGCGAGAATGGCCAGAGCGAGCCGCAAACTTAGCTTTCGGCCCGGTAATTGGGCGCTTCCTGCGTGACCTGCACGTCGTGCACGTGGCTCTCGCGCAGGCCGGCGTGGGTGATGCGCACGAACTTCGCGCGCGTGCGCAGCTCCTCGATGCTGCGGCAGCCGGTGTAGCCCATTCCGCTGCGCAGTCCGCCGACCAGCTGGAAGACGTTCATGGCCAGCGGCCCCTTGTAGGGGACGCGGCCTTCGATGCCCTCGGGGACAAGCTTCAAGTCCTCGGCCTCGT
>Ga0307479_10006798_pt1 | contig 10522 bp, 4 predicted proteins | sample atmos_gasesECM4C_FD_203743 | JGI IMG/M metagenome (GOLD analysis project Ga0307479, IMG submission 203743) | Hardwood forest soil microbial communities from Morgan-Monroe State Forest, Indiana, United States - atmos_gasesECM4C_515 | ecosystem: Environmental > Terrestrial > Soil > Temperate...
CGTGCTACTCCCGACCGGAGTGTTCGCAGCCGTCGTCACAGTCAATGTAGAACTCGAGCCAGCAACCGGCGAAGCTGGATTAAACAACGCTGCCGCTCCTGCTGGCAAACCGTTCGCGGTTAGGTTCACCGGTCCACTGAATCCGTTGACAGCCCCGACATTCACAGTATATCTCGCGCTGGCGCCTGGCGTCGTGGAAGCACTGGTGGGTACTGCTGACAATGTGAAGTCTGGAGGCGCAACGACGTTCAGGGTCACCGCAGTAGTACTGGTCTGTGAAGGTGAGCCGCCAGTGCCAGTAATTGTCAACATCTGGCTACCTATTGGAGTACTCGTTGTTGTGGTGACGGTTAAAGTTGAATTAGACCCCGGTCTGATCGAAGCCGGGTTGAACGACGCCGTCGCTTCTGCTGGTAGACCGCTCGCAGTCAAGTCCACGGATCCACTAAATCCATTCAAGCCTGTCAGCGTCACGTTGTACGTCGCGCTGCCGCCTGGCGTCACTGAACCATTGGCCGGTGTCGCTGACAATGTAAACTGCGATGAATTCCGGAGCCTGAGAATGTAGGCCGGAATGTTCCAGTCGTTGACCAGAACAAAGACATCCAGTGCGGGAAAGTATTGGAAACGCCCGAACGTCCCGTTGCTCGTGTTGGGGTTTCCATCATTCACATGGGCCGAATTCGGCGGCCCGCTGGGAAAAGTCTGCTTCTGACACGTAAGGCGCCGGTTGGCGGGATCGGGGGTCATAATGTAGACGCTGTTACCCTGATTCGGCCAGCCAACGAAATCGTTGGCCACGCTATCGAAAGTGATGCCGGGATTTGCGGAATTGATGGGATTCACACCGCCGCTGAGGAACTCTGAGCAGACGGGATCAGCGAACGTCGCCGCCGTCCAGTTCTGCTGCGTGGTTGAACTGGGATTGCTTATATCGGCGACGAAGACGCCCCTGCCTGGTCCACAACTGGCCGCTGAGCACCCACCCACCATGACAAACAATTTCCGACTGGGATCAATCGCACCACTTAGATAGATGTCAGTAACAAACCCTTGCGCCGGAGTAATGCGCGTATAGGTATTGGTCTGATAGTTGTAGGTAAATATCGCTGTGTTGTCGTTGACAAAAACCAGGCCGCTATTGGGATCGTAAGCGGCAATGTTCCCGTAAGAGGCTTGTCCGAAGTTCCCGGGCTTAGGACCAGTCAATGTAGGGTCCTCGTGGACCCAGGAACTGGAATTAGAAATGTTGTTCAGCGAAATGGTCCAAGTATTGTTGCTTCCGTGTCCCAACATGCAAGCGAGCGCACCATTAAGGATGATCATGCGATTCGCACTGGAAATGAAGGCCATTCCTTGATAGCTTTCGCGGCTGTTAGGAGCGAAGTCGGGGCTCCCGGGAGGAATACCGTCGATGCAATTCTGAGAGTTGGAGAAATTAGTGGGAACCGTCGGATCCTTGAGCCGTGTCAGCGTTATGGGGTTGGCCAGAAGATTGAGCGAATAAATTTCATTTCCGTAATAGTTGTCGTGGCCTCCACCCCAAATGATAAGACGATTGGCAGTCGTATCGGCGATGGCTCCACTCCAGGGGCGGATGACGCCCGAGCAAAATCGGGTGAATAGGTAAGGATCTCCACCGAAGTTATTCGGGGGACAGGCCCCACTTGCTTGTAGTGATGTTGCAGCCGGAAGTGCCGACCAGCCGAGCGCCGCTGGCAGTTGCGCCCTTAGCGGCAGAGCGAAAAAAGAAACCATCACGATAGCGAAAAAAGCTAGACAACTTCCTTTAGGGGAGAAGTGAAAGCTCGCCGTTTCATGAGACCGATCAGACATTCCCATTAGATTGCAACTCCGTCCTGCACCAATACCGTTTGCAGAGGATGGATGCACAACTCTACTCCTGAATGTGATTTATGCCGTACTCTGAACACCCCGGTGAGAATTGGGGAAACCAGAGCGCAATCTGGCTAAGGCCAGGGACTGCCTTAGGTGCAGACCACTTATACCAAGAGCGCAAACAGAGAGCAACTCTATTATGGGTACAAAATAGGACAGAAAGATGGGACTATTGGACTAAGAGTCCTACAACTATCGAATTGGGACCAAGACGGCGAGTCGCGACGGTTTGGAAGGAAGGCGAGCCAGCGCTTTCCTGACTGGGGTCTCTCAGACCGCGACACATCCAACGAGAGACGGTCCTCTCCGACGGTTCTAACCCAAGTATTGAGAGCTCACAGTGAGTTTGCGGCGCACCCCATGCCGATTTCTTATTCATTATTCGAAGGACCAATTTGCGAACTTCTTTAGAGATTCCCTTGCTTCTGATAACGCGACAAGCTCTGGAAATATCTCGCCACAGCAGCGCAAATCCGGATCGGTGCCACTGCACCACGGTTTCCGGGCTGACTACGATAAGCCCTTATTCCCCGCCGACTTGTGAATAAGTACCCATGAACTCTTATTAAAAACTGCTAGCCGAGGTCTCAGGTACTTGCGCTTGAGCACGGTGAGCTGTTGGTGGAGAATTGGGTTTTCGATCGACAAGCTCCGACGAGCACGAACACAACGAAGAATGAAGGGTAGAAAGAGTCCAATTGCTGCAGCATATATGGTGCTGTCGGAAGCTGGCCGTGGATGACAACAGCTCATGCTTTGATTTCAACGGAGAACTGAATTTTGGCGAACCACAGTTCCAAAGCCTCACTAAACTTACGCTTTCCACGCCCCATCTTTGCTTCGTCGCAGAATCGCTGGCTCTCTGATTCGCGGCTGTTCCTAAAAAACATAATCTGCTACCATTCGACTATCTTTATCCTCCGGAGCATCGACCCATCATTAGCGTAATGGGGTTGAAGAACATTCAAGTCATAGGACTTTTTCTCGCCACGTCGACGGTTTTGAGCGCCTGCGGCGGCAGCCCCTCATCCGGCAACTCTGGCGCCGCACTGGTTTCCATAAGCGTTGCTCCATCCGCCCTCTCTCTCCCCAAAGGTTCCAAACAACCATTTACCGCCACCGGGCATTTCAATGACGGTAGCGCGAGAGATCTGACGGCCTCTGCCGTTTGGATGTCGACGAAACCCGCCGTTGCGACAATTTCTGCGGCTGGCTTGCTCAAGGCCGTGGCGCCCGGCACTACAAGCATCAACGCCGTATCCGACAACATAACAGGCTCAGGAACACTCACAGTGAGCGCGGCAGCCCTGGACTCTCTTGCGGTGACTCCCGCCAATCCGTCGATTGCCAAGGGGCAGTCGCAGCAGTTCACTGCCACAGGCACACTCAGTGACGGAAGCACGCAGAACATGACGAATTCTGCGACCTGGACATCCGTGAGCACCGCCGTGGCGACGATCAATGCAGTGGGTCTAGCGACAAGCATTAGCCAGGGCAGCACCACGATTCAAGCAGCATTGGGAACCGTGAAGTCTTCAGCGACTCTGACGGTCGGCCCTCCGGTTCTTGCTTCGATTGCCGTCACTCCTGCGAACCCGTCAATCCTGCCCGCAGCCACGAAACAGCTCACAGCAACGGGGAGCTTCAGCGATGAGAGCATTCAGGATCTTACGAGCACTGCGGCATGGGCGTCGTCAAATCCCAGCGTCGCGACGGTGAGCTCGAGCGGCCTCGTTACCGGCGTAAACTTCGGAAGCGCAACGATCTCCGCAACATCCGGCACGATCGCCGGCCAGACCGCTGTTTCCATTAGCAGTCTGCCCCCTGGACTCGGCTGGAACGCTTTGCCGGACGTTACGTCACTCGCCGGGAGTGGGGCGTGCCCCGCGAACCAATTCAACGGTGATCCATACAATTTCGCTTCGAATTGCATGAATATAATCCGCGCTTGGAGTGGAGCAGTAGCAGACACCAATGCGAACCGTCTTTTGATCTGGGGCGGAGGACACAATAATTATTATGGGAACGAGATCTACGCGCTGAACCTGACGGCGAATCCGATTACGCTGACGCGTGTGAAAGATCCGACGACTCCGACCAATTTCACCAACAGTGGGACTTGCATCGACGGAATCCCGCCGGGCAGCCCGGACTTTGCTCCGAATTCGCGCGAAAGCTATGCAGGGATGGCGTTTCTGTTGAATCTGAATCGCATGTACATCACGGGTGGAGCGTTGGCCTGCCTGCAGGGGCATGGAAGCGGAAGTACGTGGACGATCGCGCTCGGGAGCCTTTCGAATGCGACGCTGTGGCAACATGAGGACCCGTCGATCACGGGCCCGACTCCAGGAAGCATCGGGGGCTCCTACGGTAACATCGCGGATTACGATCCGAATTCGGGCCTTCTTTTCCTGAACGATACCGCGGCAGTGTATACGTACAACTATCAAACGAACACGTACTCTCAGATCACTTCACCGCAAGGCTTCGTCACGAGCATCTATCTAAGTGGGGCAATCGATCCACTGCGGAAGCTATTCGTGATGGTGGGCGGGTGCGGAGCCGGAAGTTGTGCGCCTGGAGATGGCGTGTTCGTGGCGGATATCAGCGATCCAACTACGACGACGCAGCAAAACTGGACGGCGGCGACGATGGCGGATCCGGTGTGCGCGGAGTTTTTAGCAGGAGGCGTGAACCCGATCAATTCGGCGAACCCGGGGATTGCGTACGACAGTGTGGCCCATAGCTTTGTGGGCTGGCCAAACCAGGGCAACAGCATCTACATCATGACGCCGGACACGGTGAATAAGCGGCTGACTTGCCAGAAACTGACGCTTACGAATGGCCCACCGAATTCAGCCCATGTGAATGATGGAAACCCGAACACGAGCAACGGAACGTTCGGGCGCTTTCGATATTTCCCTGCCCTCGATGTCTTCGTTGTCGTGAATGATTGGAACATTCCGCCCTATATCCTTCGTCTGCGGTAAACCTACGAATACCCGTCAATTACCAACGATCACGGATGATACCGCAAGAGCAATCAGTGCTCTAAGCGGCCGCGCAGGCGTCAAGTTCATTGCTCCGCAGTTTGGAGGGCAACTTCTGTGGGTCTATTCAGGAAGTGGCCTAAATCCGTTCATTACGTCGGAGCACAGTGCTCTTCCGGCGGCTGGGTAGCACTGGTACGTACTCAATGGGTGCAGCAGCGGAGCACCCACTGTTATGGAGCTTCTTGCGCCTTCATCGGCGATCAACGCTTCATCCATCGTTTCCAGCTACAGTACAACCGCGCGCAACAACATCTTCAAGTTCCTCATTGACGAGGTCAATGCTATTGATTAGAAGGAAATCATTCCCAAGAGCTGGCCCGCTCCATTCGGCAACTCACTTACCGGCGCTTCAACGTCCAGCAATCATTCGATGGATCATTGCAAAGTGCAAACACGTCCAGATTCGGAAAGTAACTGAATTTCTTAAAGGTTCCTGCTGCCGCGCTGCCCGCAGGAATAGCCGTATTCTGCGGATAATCCACACCTTGCGCTGAACCGTGAATTTCCGGCGTGCAAGTCCACGTAGCAGGGTCGAGCAAGTACAAGGCGTTTCCGCCGTTAAGATACACAATTACGCGATTGGAGATTGGGTCCCACGCGACGCCCGGATACTGCGTACCTTGGCCACCTGGACCGCCACTCCCTTTGCCGCCATTTAACGCAGAACATCCTGTTGTCGCGGGAATGTGCTGGGAATTGGGCGTTCCAGAAGCGGTGTCGTAATACAAGACTGGATTGGCCTCGGGACCAATTTCGATGAGATAGCGGTGCAGCGGGTCAAAAACGCCGGTGTAGTAGTAATCTTGCGGGGCACTTCCTCGGTCCGTGAGCGTCTTCTTCGAGGGATCATAGCTGAACAGTTTGCTCTGGTTCGTGACCCAGACCAGACCGGTTGACGAATCATACCCGGTCGTGATCCCCACGCTGCTCGGAAATGAGGTCGCAATCTTTGCCCAACTCGGATCGCAATTTGGGGCGCATGTAGAGTTGACGGAGTTAGCCGCTAAGTGCCAAATATCTTGGCCGGAATACCCGTTGGGCCACAACGCTCCGCCAATCTGTATCACAATGTCGAGCGTTGGGATATATGCGGCTCCGTCATACAAATGCCGCGCGTTTGGCGTACTTCCGCTTGGAAAACAGCCTAGGGGCAGAATGCAAGGAAGCAAGGTTTCATTTGTCCCTATCGCGCCAACAGGCAGCGGAGGTGCTGGCGGGTCAAGCCGAATGAGCCCCGGGCATGTTGCGGTAATGGCGCAATTTAGCTGTAGCGAATAGATTTCGTTTCCTGCATAGTCCGCGTGTCCGCCACCCCAGAGCAGCAAACGATTTCTCGTTGTGTCGGCGATCGCGCTGCTCGGGTCTTCGAGGACGTTCACGCAATTAGTCGTAAAATTATAAGGGTAGTTATTGAAGCCATTAGGCGGACAGGGAGAAGCATTCTCAGAGCCGCCTTTCAGCATTGTCCCGCTCAGCTTTGTCCATCCCTTGCCTATCGTCGCTGAGCTGTTGCTCACCGTCACAGCCTCGTCCGCAGTGGCTGAATTCCCCGCCGTGTCGCTGGCCTTTGCAGAAAGAGTGTGCCTACCGTCTGGTACTTTTGTTGAGTCCCATGAGGTTAAATAAGGAGCTGAAGTTACTTCGGATCCGAATGCGACCCCATCCAATAGGAACTGAACTCCCGTAACGCCATGTTGAGCCGATGCTGAGGCGGTTACTGCGACGGCTCCTGCTATCACCGCGTCCGAGAGCGGCGAACTCATTGACACCGCAACTAAGGGAGAATTCGCATTGCTCACGGTCACCGACACCGTCGCGCTGGTTGTATTGTATCCGGCAGTATCCAACGCGACGGCCGTCAGATTGTGCTTCCCATTCGTCACCGTCGAAGTATTCCACGACTGCGAATAAGGAGCCGCCGTCACCGCAGCACCGATGTTCGATCCATCGAATTGGAACTGCACGTTGCTGATGACCGCGCTATCCGAAGCTGTCGCGCTCACCATGACTGTCCCTGAAATCGTCACCCCAGAACTGGGCGAGGTAATCGACACGCTCAGCGTGCCCGGCGGCCGGCTCTTCGAGCTTGTGTAGCCCGCGCAACCACAAATCGCCAGACACGAGAGCGCGACGAATGGCCATGCGCGTTGGAGAATTTTCCGTGAGACTTTCTCTCTCAACCTGTATGAATTCATCATTAGAATCCCTGGCTTTCCTTTTTTTGACATTCAGGCGGAGAGGACGCCCGGGCGAATTTTCTTTCCCACTGCCCAAACTACAGCACCGAAACTTGAATAGAAACTGATCAATGGGTCAGTTTCCGTTCAGCGAGCGAAAACTGGCCTTAGGTCATCGCGCGCAAACGTGTCTCCTTTCTTGCTGTCCCTAGGTACCGGTGGCGCTTTGGCCTACCTTGGCGTGATGTCCCACTTCGGGCTATTGTTTGAGAAGTCGCTGATGCAACCCATCGTGCCTCGAATTTTGTTGTAGGCGGTTGCTCCGCTGTATCCGCCCTGAGAACTCGTCATACCGTAAAAGTACGACATGGCCGCGGCGTCTTCGCCCGTGTACCACTCGTCTGTGGTTTGTGCACCGCAAGCAGGCCATCCGGTTGGCTGAGTCGCGTAGAATTTCTGGGCCTCGGCCCAGGTGGTAATCTCATTGCCGCTCTGGTCAAGCGTAGGGTAAACATAGAGTGAGAGATGGTAGATGTTAGAGGCCGGATTCATCGCTTCGTTGATGAAATGGTTAGCAATGTAACCGAGCATCCCGCAAGAGCCGGGACAATACCCCATGTCGTTGATCCAGCCGATGATCGTCGCGGAGTAGGCCGTCTGGAAGTTGGAATTGCCGTCCTCAGGAGAGTTCGTGAATTGCGGAGTCGGACACGGCGCCGTCGTATTGCCAAGACAAAGAGGAAAGTTCGAAGCATATCCGTTTGTTCCGGTAGAAGGACCATGGGTCCATGCCCCGAGAGGAGTGCCAGCGGCCAAAAGGTTGTTGATGCGAACAGTATTCCCGTAAGTCCACGCCGTTGAGTAGTTACCGGGGATGTCGTTCGGGATGTTGTGAACGCCTTCCCACACACCCAGGTTCGCACGCAGCTTGTCTTCAAAATATGCCTTCTCTGGTGACCCGTCCACGGCGATGAATGCCCCAATAGCATTCTCCCGTGCCATCCAGTCCGTTCCGCGCTCCTGGTCGATGTACCAATAGCCAGCGGAACCCATACGCAGACTCTGATTCCCGGTATTCTGCGTGCACGCGCGCGCGCCAGGGTCGGCGGCGACAGCGTAGGCTGATTGCATCAGTTGCTCTTCGTAGTAAGCGTATTGCCCGGTTGTTAGATAGCTCGCATAAGCGAGATTCGGCCAGTGCGAGGTATCAAGGTTGTTAGTGCCCCATACTCCTGTGTCCTGCCCTGAGCCGCCGAAGTTTACCCAATCGGCTGCAAAGTTCGTGTTGCAGCCCCGCGACGTTGTGTCCATCAGGCTGATTTGAGTGCGTGCATTAATGGAGATGACTCGGCCAAGCGTTGCTATCGTCCCGCCGTGATCGAAGAATCCTCCGTGCCCTGCGCTTGCGTCGGCTTCACGGTAGAAATAAGGAAGCGCATTACCGAGGTCCGCACTGTTGGTCATCACGTTGTACATGCGGGGGTCTTGGCTAATCAGATAGATGATGTCCCAGGTAGTTAGAGGGCCGTGGTACTCACCCGATCCAGTGGCATTCATGCCTCCTTGGTTAGGCCCAGGGTAGAAGGCGATGCCGTTAGCGTTCCCGGTGAGTGTTTGGTTGGTGCCCGCGAAGCCGTTAACTTCGGCTTTGACCTTGGAATCGGCGATTGTGAGAGTCGGGTCCCAATGGGGCGTAAACTTTGTTTCCGCCAGATACGGCCAATTGTTGTTCACAGCGAGAATTGGCGGTTGGTTCGTGACCCAGAAAGCCTTATGCCAGCGAGTGCGGGTGGTCTGCGTGATACTGCCGCTCGTATATTCAATAAGCGGACTGGTATTCCCGCCAGTTAACGTCACGCTGTAAGTCTGATTGCGAGCTGAATTTGCGGGATTTGTAGAGGCCCAAGCGTCTTCCAAGGTATAGCCCAATTGAACGGAGTTTCCTTGCGGATAGAACCATGCCTCAAATAAGGGATGCAACGGGTTCCCGGCAGCGCCGTCAGTGTTCACGTCAAAATTTTTGCCAGTTCGGTCTTCCAATATGGCTGCTGTGACGATGGGGCCCTTGAGCCAATAAGTACAGATGAACTGGCCACCATCAGGATCGTTGCCAGGATCACTACACGAAGAAGCAGCATTCAGAATCGCTCGCGCGCTGATGTTATGACTGGCTGTACCTGAAATTTGAATCTGACCGTCGAAGTTGTACCCCGTGGAGAGCATGTCCGATTTTGCTAGGAAGCCTGTGTTGTTGCCCGAGACTTGATTCGAGAAGGAAACGGTGACTGATCCATTGGCGGGGAGCGAGGGGATGATGAAACTCACGACGGCAAATTTGAGCGAACCATCTGGCCATCTGTTTTTCGCGTCGCATTGGGTCAATAGTTTTGTGCCATTGATGGAGGCTTGCGCAAAGTTCGCGATTTCGCCTTGAACGAAAGGTCTTCCAATCGAGATGGATCGGTTTGTCTGGGTGGCACCCGAGCCGTCCAAAATTGTTATGTTATCTCCCGCTGGCGGCGGAGGTGGCACTGCTGGCGGCACGCTAGATTGAGAGACAGTGACCTCGACGTTGCTTGAAGTCGCAGTATTGCCTCCTGTGTTCACTGCTTGAGCTGATAGTGTGTGCGATCCGTTGCTCGTCTGGGCCGTGTTCCATGAAACCGAATAAGGGGAAGTGGTGACTTTGGATCCCAGACTTGCGCCATCCAGAAGGAACTGGACTGATGCGATACCAGCACTATCTGTCGCCGAAGCCGTTATTGTGACCACGCCTCCCACGGCCGCCCCGTTTGAGGGCGACGTGATAGAAACAGAAGGATTTGACCCATTTCCAGAAGGATTAGGACTCTTGGAATTGGTGGCGCCCGCGCAACCAAGACCAAACAATGTCAAACCTAGAACCCAAGCCAACAATACGGTCCTTAGGGGTCCCATTTGGAAACCCTTCCTGCCAGTAACGGAATCTCTCATGATGCTCCTCAGGTATTTCCCCCAAGCGCGTGCGCGAAATCATGGGGGAAGTACGAGCGGGACACTTCTCCCTTGCACCAATCTAGGTGAATTGGGGCGGACCTTGTAACTGTCCTGGGGGCTAAGAGAAGGTCAGGTGTGAGGAGCAGGGACGGAAACTGCCCTCAAGGACACAACGAAAAAACTCAGGTTAATGAGCGTGCGGAGAAAAAAGTTGATGGGTAGGCATCTTTCAGCGCGGATTGAAATCATGAAATGCCAGCTTGCCGTCTTGCCTCCAGTCGCCCACCAGAGGCTGCCTGGGCCGTTATCCGCACCCGTCGTGGGGGTTTCCTTCTCTTGAACAGGGTTACAGAAACCACCCCGGCTCTAGCGCTCTGTCCCTTCCTCCTCAACCGGGTTAGCTTGCACAGCCGCGCT
>Ga0307479_10006800_pt1 | contig 10521 bp, 11 predicted proteins | sample atmos_gasesECM4C_FD_203743 | JGI IMG/M metagenome (GOLD analysis project Ga0307479, IMG submission 203743) | Hardwood forest soil microbial communities from Morgan-Monroe State Forest, Indiana, United States - atmos_gasesECM4C_515 | ecosystem: Environmental > Terrestrial > Soil > Temperate...
AGATATATTCGTCCTTAAGTTTTTTGGCCTCATCTTCGGCGCTGTCAAGGAAGCGGTTCAGGCGAGCGGTGACGTAAATCTGGTCGGGCGGTCCTGACGGTCCGGAAACTTTGGGCAGCCGGTCCAATTCCTGCTCCAGGGAGGTCCTGATGGCTTTGACGTCAACACCGGCGCGTGTGAGGATGGAGGCGGCTAGTCCGCCCTCCTGCTCCAACAGACTGAGAAGAAGATGCTCGACATCAAGCTGCTGGTGACCGTAACGTCCGGCTTTACTCTGGGCGGCGCGGATCGACTCCTGCAGCTTTTCGGTAAAACGATTGACGTCCATACACCAATTATCGGGTAGGCTGCAGGTATCGAGATGAGAGAATCAGCCCCGTCTATTTCTTCGTAAAGATACTTTTGGAAATCATTCCGTGTACGCCTTTAGTCCCGTCGACCAGTTGTGTGATCTCGAAATCCACTGCCACGCTGGCCAGCATGTAGGCCTCTTCCCGGGTTAATTTCTTCTCATTTACCAGGAAATCGAGGGTCTCGTGCACGGCGATCTTGGTTGCCTCTGTCAGGTCCGGATCAAGGCCTATCGTGATCCAGTGCGTGGGTGTCTCGGCCCGCGGCCATTTAAGATGCAGATCCTTCCGTAGAATGAACTGAAACACACCGGTCAGCGAGGTCTCCATCGCGGTAATGTCCACCTCGCCGTTTCCCATGCCGGCGTGGCCATCGCCGACTTCGAACAACGCGCCGCGAGCGTGCACCGGAATGAAGAGTGTCGTTCCCGCCACCAGTTCTTTGTTATCCAGATTGCCGGCATGAATACCGGGCGGAGCGCTGTCGATCTTGCCGGCATCGTCCGGCGGAGCCACTCCCATGCTTCCGAAGAACGGCTTGAGCGGAAGCTCGATGCCTGCCGCAAAAGTACCCACCCGGCGCTTGCGGTCCAGCGGAATGATCTTCATCCTGGTTCCTTCGAACTCATCAGGCAGGAAGCCCGCGCCTCTACGGAAGGCGTTATACGCGAACGGAACGTCCATGCGGATTTCACGAATCCGCACTTCGAGCACGTCGCCCGGCTCGGAACCCTCGACCGCCACGGGTCCCGTCAGCAGATGACCGCCGGGACCGCGCTGATTCTGAGGGATCTCCGCATAGACGGCGCGCAGAGCAGGCGGAATCTGGTCCGGCGGTACGCCTGCCTGTTCCAGGCGCTCCGGATTGCCGGAGACCGTTTGGATTTCGACAATGTCTCCGGATCGAACGGTCAGGACCGGCTTGGCAGCTGACCAGTAGTAGCCCCAGGCGATAGTTTGCGGCGTGACTTTCAAGGTGTGTTCAGCGCCCGGCAGCGTGCCGGTACTCAGGGCGAACAAGGCGATGAGAAGAACGGCGCGGGAGCGGGAATGTGTCATGAGCTATTGTCCCACTGCGCCCACGGCAGCCTTCGCTGTACCTACGCCTGCTGCGGAAGCGTCTTTGCGGCTGGTTTCGTAGCCTGCAGCCAGTCCTCGAAGCGCGTCTTGCTGAGTCGCGCGTTATCGTTAGGGACCAGCGTCCTCTCGCTCACTGCGATCCCGTAATAGCGCGCGTGCGGGTCGGAGACTACCTCGCGTGGATCCTTGCGCGCGGCCAGGTCCCGCCGGATGAGTTCGTCCAGGCGGAACTGTTGGGGGCCCCCGATTTCAACCGTGCCATTCACGGGTGAACTCATTGCGATTCCGCCTAGCGCACTGGCGACATCATCGGCCGCCATAGGCTGGATGAGTGCCGGAGGCAGGCGCACCTTGTTGCCCTCCGTGGACAAATCGGCGATCTTCTCTACGAATTCAAAGAACTGCGTCGCGCGGACGATTGAGTACGGGATTGCCGAGGCTTTGATCAGGTTCTCCTGAGCATATTTTGCGCGGAAGAAGCCGCTTTCCAGCAGACGGTCCGTTCCTACAACTGACAACGCAACGTGATGTCCCACGCCCGCGGCCACTTCGTACTTAAGGAGGTTACGGGTTGATGTCTCGAAGAACTTCAGCACTGCCGCATCCTCCCATGAAGGGGAGTTCGTTACATCCACGGCCGCGGAGGCGCCCTTCAGCGCATCCGCGAGTCCCTCGCCGGTGAGGGAGTTAACTCCGGAAGCGGGTGATGCGGCTACTACTTCCTGCTTTTGCTCCCGTAGCTTTTTGACAAGCTTCGATCCAATGAGTCCAGTACCGCCAATTACTACGATTTTCATGGTGGTCCTTTCGTGTCTAATCGTCGTGGCAATTCTAAATTGCCGGCTATTCGCGCCTAATTCGAACCGATAGAAGGGAAATATGTGCAAGATCCTTCATCGGCAGCGGAGTTGCGGGAGGGGAGCTTTGGAAAACCTCTGTCATTACCGGTTCGCCTCGGTCCAAAGATCCAGTCCAATTATCGGCTTCCGCCTTCACCAGGCACAAGGGGGCGCATTCTCCGGGAGGTCTCGGAAAGTACCGCGGCCAGCGTGGCTAAGGCCGATTTGGGGCCGTGCGGTCGAGAGCCACACCGGTGGCCTGATCGTTAACCAGCTTCCATTCGCGGCCGCGTTTCTGCCAGACGTCCGTCACGCGAGTCGCCAGGATGTATGATTCTCGCGTTTTCTCGTCTATGCCCTTGTCTAACACGAGGGCTGTGTAGACTGCCGCATTCTCCAGAGGACGCACCTCCCGGTCACTGGATTGCGAGGTGGCTTGCTCTTCTCCACTGACCTGGGCCAACACATCGCGTTTGGTGATGATCCCCCCGCCCACCGTGATGCCCTGGTAGTCGTCGGCGATCAGTGCCTCCACTGTGGCGACGCGATGATGCGATTCGGCTTCATCAAGGAGTTCCTCTAATCGGAGAATTGTGGCGGTGATGGTTTGCGGCGTTTCGAAAGACTCCGGTTTGATGCGTTTATCGGTTCGGGAGGCCTGCAGGCACAGCGCCGCAGCCATCAACCCGGCGACTTGAACGAGGACAAAAGCCGGTCGGAACATGACGTTCAGTTTAGCCCAGCCAAAGCACGACGGTGAGCAGCGCTAGCTCGACGGCACGGCGACAAACAGGGTTTGCCCCATGCGACTGATGAGCAACACCGGTGGGCGATTTCCGGAAGCGCCGATGGCGCGCTGCATGTCGTCCGGCGTCCGCACTTTCTGATGGTTGACTTCCAGGATGACATCGCCTGCCTCGAGACCGGCCATGGCGGCCTGTCCCCCCGGATCCACTGACTCAACCACGACTCCCTGCGTCCCCGCCGGCAGCCCGAACTGAGCCGCCGTTTGCGGGTTGATCGGTGCTAACGCAATACCCAGCTTGACTCCCCCATGTCCGCCTGCCTGATCTTGCCCGTTGGGCCCGGCAGCCTCCGAAGTCAGTTCTCCCACTTTCGCCCGAATATCCTGTTGCATGCCGTTTCGCACGATGGTTAAAGTGACTTCCGTTCCCGGCGCTGTGCCCGCGATCTGGTTGCGCAGATTGTTCGGGTCGTTCACATCTTTTCCATTCAGTTTCACGATCACATCGCCCGGTTTCAGCCCGGCTTTGTCGCCGGGCCCGCCCGAACTGACACCGTTCACCAGAACACCCTTCATGTCTTTCAGACCAAGACCGGAGGCCAATTCGCTTGTCAGGGACTGAATGCCAATACCCAACATTCCCCGCTGCACTTTCCCCTTGCCGATCAACTGGCTCATTACGGTGCGGGCCATGTTGGATGGAATCGCAAAACCAATGCCCATGCTGCCTCCCGTAGACGAAACGATCTGCGAGTTGATGCCGATGAGTTCAGCGCGGGTGTTGACTAAAGCGCCTCCGGAGTTGCCTCTATTGATGGGCGCATCGGTCTGCAGGAAATCTTCAAAGCTGCCGCTGCTCAATCCCGTCGCACGCTGTTTGGCGCTGATGATCCCCGAAGTTACGGTTTCTCCGACACCCAGCGGATTACCCACGGCCAGGCAGACGTCACCCACACGGACCGCATCGGAATCACCGAGTTCCAGCACTGGCAGTCCATCCGCACTGATTTTGAGCACAGCCAGGTCGCTAGGTTTGTCCGAACCGAGGAGCCTTGCCGAGTACGTCCGGCGATTCGCCAGATCCACCTTGATATCTTCCGCCCCATCGATCACGTGCTCGTTGGTAAGAATGTGCCCATCCGGCTGGACAATGACTCCTGATCCGAGCGCCTGTTCCACTGTCGAATTGCCGCGGCTTTGAGGCGGTCCACCAAAGAGCTGCCGGAAGAAGGGATCGTCGAAGAATGGGAACTGCTGCGGTGCGCGCACGCGCCGCGACGATCGAATGGTTACGACGGCCGGGGCCACCTGATCGACCACGTCCGCGTAAGAGAGCAGAGGACCCTTAATCGTGGTGTTTCCGCTCGGCAACTCTCTGGACGCGGACCCCGTGCTGCTCCGCCGCGGAGTAGACGATTGGCAAGCCCCCAACAGGAGGCAGGCTGCCATTAGAGCACAACTTTGCTTCATGCCGCGTGTGATGCAAATGGAAGACCGTTGGATCGAAATGTTGCGGCCCGCACGGTCGAAACGTACAAGCCAGGACGGAGTCGTCCCTCGCAGGATGGCAGGCGAAACCGCCTGCCCCGCACGCGAGCAGAGCCGCAACCCAAAAAGCCGGCCTTCGGCCGGTGGGCCGGATAAAATCCGGTCCGCAGGCTCACAGCTTGCCCACAAAAACCGTCGCAAAATGCGGGTTTAGCCCGCCGGCGTGGGCGTGGAGGAACGCTTAGGATCGAGGTGGCACAATATACAAGCAGAGTGCGGGCTCTCCATCGATGTGGCTATCGCATAGATCTGGCCCGCCGCAGCCCAGGAAGTTACAGTGGCGCCTCTAAAAGACGTTCGTTGTATCAAGGGATGTTTGGGCCCGCCAGATCCGCCGCGAGCCACCAGGAGTTCCCCCTTTTCACCACCAATGCGATATGAAACACATACCATGCACGGTGAGTTCCGGAGCAAAGTGACACCAATCAGATGAACGGAATGCGCGCTCGCCAGCGGGATGTCGAGCCCCGTATGAGCTTCAATCCAAGCGCGAATCTCTACCGGGTCGCTGGAGCGGAAGTCGAGTGCCTCGGACCCGCTGGCGAGTTCCCGAAATGCCGCTTTGGCAAGAGACGATGTGGAATCTGATTGAACGTTGAAGTAGCATAGCGCGGTTGTGGCGGCGACCGCCGCCGCTGCCGGCCACAATAGCCATCGCGGCTTCCGCGCCTTCGCGCGGGGCGCGGTCTGAACCCTCGCCCATAAGTAGCTGGGGGCAACCATTGGCTTGAGATGCCGCGACAACTCCACCTCAATTCTGTCGATCACCAGAGCCTCCCTCTTCCTTTGCCAGGCGTGCAAGCCGCCGTTCGAGAATCGAATGCGCGCGGTTCAGGCGCGATGCGACAGTGCCCTTCGAGCATCCCAGCGCTTCCGCGATTTCTTCGTACGACAGGCCCTCCGTATAGCGCAGCACGATCACAATCCTTTGTTCCGAGGGCAACCCGGCCACCGCCGAGCGAACCTGCTCGCTCAATTCCTGCTGCAGTAACTTGTGCAAAGCGCTTTCACCACTGAAACGCAGCTCCTCCAGGAACTGACCCACAAATGGGAGGAGCCGCCGCCGGCGCCGCTTGTGATCCAGGCAACTGTTTACCACGAGCCGGTAGAGCCACGATTCCAAGCGGGCGTGGCCGCGAAAATCCCGAATGGACGAAAAGAGCTTGAGAAAGGTGTCCTGGGCAATGTCCATTGCGCAGGATTCATCGTTGGTATAGCGCAACGCAATGGAATAGACTTTATCCTTGTACAGTTCAAAGAGCGCGCGAAAGGCTTCGCGTTCTCCGCGCTGACACGATTCGACAAGTTCGCGTTCGGCACCGTCCAGCACCATACTCGATCCGCTGTTCTTCTAAGGACGCAGGAACTGCCAAATTCTTCCGTGTTTCGCCGGATCTTATTGAGGATAGCCGTTTGTTAGCAGTGGCCGTTCCCTAACGGTCGCGGCTCGAAACACCCTCGATTGTACGCATTAGCACCGATGCGGAGCCTCGGGTTTTTCAACACGATCCTTGGAACTGACTGTCCCGAAAGGGTCAGAATCGATTGGAATCAGAAGCTTCAGGACCAAAGTAGTAGAACCAGGGTAAGGGTCCTCGGGTAGTTGTCAAGCCGGCCCTTTGAGCGGCATCATGGAACACGCTAACCCCTATGGATCTGATCGAAACCATCGAAGGTTTGCGCCGCGAGAAGCAGTGGGTCGAGAGAGTGATCGCGTCTTTGGAAGCACTCCAAGCCCGGACGCCCGGGGCAGCCGTTGCGGTAACAAGCCGCCGTGGCAGGAAATCTATGACACCGGAAGAGCGCCGGGAAGTCTCAGCAAGAATGAAGAGATATTGGGCGAAACGGCTGGCCAGCCGTGGAGCGGCCGGCGGTTGATTCTCTCTTGAACGTGCCGGTGTTGTAGTTGGAGAAGAAGGAAGAGCCGGTAGACATTGCCGTCGCCTCTGGCGCGGAGGCCGCTCCGCCACTCTTGCCCCTCATTGTTAGCGAAACTGACTAGCCCGCGGTTGGGGCCTGATCGGCGAAGGCCAGCTTGATGGCGAAGTCGCGGACGTCCTCGGGCCAACCCGCAATGAGTTCGCCGAAGCGGCGGCGGTCGTATGCGAAGAGCGCGCGAGCTGCTTCCTCGAATCCCGGAAAATTGCCCGCGATCGCGGACATGAAACGATAGGCCGACTCCTGCGCGGCGCGGACGCGATCCCGGTCGCCGCTGGTGCGGCGCGCCTGTTCCACCAGTTTTCTTATGGCGACGGAGGCGCCGCCGGGCTGGGAATTCAGCCAATCCCAGTGGCGGGGTAGGAGCGTGACCTCTCTGGCGACAACTCCCAACCGGGGCCGGCCTCGCCCGCGCGGTTCGGGTGATGCGTCTTCGGAGTACCTCACAGAAATCTCGTCTGGGGTTCCACGAGTATCAAGATCGATCTGACGGCCGGTAGCGTCATCGAAAACGAGATAAGCGCCTTGGGGGAGATCCCTAAGATAAACAGCAACTTGAGGGAGGGTGCCGATGGCGATCTTGCGAACTCCCTGGAAAGCCGTGCAGGTCATGAAACTAATATACCCGGATATAAATACTGCTGTCAATATTATCCGGATAAAAAGCCGCAGGCGAATCGGAGGGCTGCGAAGTTCCGGAGGGTGGCCGAATGCGGAGCCGTTGGGTGGCCGGATTCAGGCGGAGACCGGGCCGTGGTATGGTTTTTGGTATGGCAACCACCGTCAAAGTTACCATTACGCTTCGGGACGAACAGCTTGAAGAGGTCCGCGCCCTGGTAGCGGCCGGACAGGCTAGCAGCGTTTCTGCCTTCGTGCAACATGCCGTTGAAATGGCTCTTCACGACGTCGCGGGGTGGCGCGAGATGCTGGAAGAGGCGCTACAGAAAACCGGTGGCCCGCTAACCAAGAAGGAACGCGCGTGGGCCGACGATCTTCTCCCTCCCAAGCGCGACAAGAGAAGCGCCAAAAAGCGCAAGGCTGCATGAGCGGAATTACGCTCGACGCAGGCGGGCTGATTGCGCTCGACCGGGGCAATCGGCAGGTGGTGGCTGTGATCGCACGCGCGACAGAGCGGGGCATGCGGATTTCGATCCCCGCGACGGCGCTGGCTCAAGCCATTCGCAACCCGGCCAGGCAAGCGCGGCTTTCGCGTTTGATTCGACAGGCAGGCACGGACCTTCTTGCGCTTGACGGTCCGGATGCCACGGCGGTGGGACTTTTGCTGGCACGAACCGGGACAGCGGACGTCGTGGATGCCCACGTCGTCATTTGCGCGCAACGGGCGCGGCAGACCGTGGTCACCAGCGACGCCGACGATATCAGGCGAATCGCTCCAAGCCTGCGGTTGCTGGTGGTTTGAAGGCGCCTCCAACCGGACTTCCTGCCGGCGTCGGCTGCGATCCTGGGTACCGGAACGAAGCTGTTTCGGCGCAAGGCACGTCCCCGCTCATGGTCTGATTGAGTCTTCCTCGGCCGCGGGCCATCGGATGGGTGCGCCGCGGGAGACGCAGGGACAGACGAATCCGTTCCAAGCCGCGGTTTTGCGCCCTGTGCATGGATCTATCTGTCGCTCCGTCATGATTGACAGCCAAGCCGGGTCCATGTAGGATCGGACCTTCCGGGTAACCCACTATGAAAAATTCGCGTTTGGTGAGACATGGGCGGTGGACCGGCACTGCTGTGTGCCTGCTGGCTGCGACGGCCGGGCTGGGGCAGCAGAAAGTCCCGTTTCAGAACGGGATTCCGGTCGCACCGCTGGGGCTTGCGGGCCACCGGTTGCCGGATAAGCCGATGGAGTACGACACGGCCGAGGGGCAACGGATCCGTGTGGTGGCGGTTACCAGGGCGCTGGAGTATCCGTGGAGCCTCGTGTTTCTTCCGGATGGCACAATGCTGGTGACCGAGCGCGCGGGGCGCCTGCGCATCATCCGCAATAGCGTACTGGAACCGAAACCGGCCGCGGGCGGGCCGGCGGCATACTGTGCGGGCGAGTCCGGTTTGCCGGGCGCGGTGCACGGGTACATGGACATCGCGCTCGATCCGCGGTTCGGCGAGAACCACTTCGTATACCTGACGTATACGAAGCCGGTGGATGAGAAGCGCCGGGTGGTGGCGCTGGCGCGAGGCCGTTGGGATGGGGATGCACTTACGCAAGTGAAGGATATTTTTGCGTTAGACCAAGCTGGGACGTCGCGCGTCGCCTTCGGGCGCGACGGAATGCTTTACATGACGACGACTGGCAACAACCCGCAAGATCCCAACAGCCTGGGAGGCAAGGTGCTGCGGCTGCGCGCCGACGGCAGCGTGCCGAGCGACAATCCGTTCGTGGGACAAGCCGGGCACAGGCCGGAAGTCTATACGCTGGGGCACCGCAACGCGCTGGGCCTGGCCATGAATCCGGGAACTGGCGAGATGTGGCAGAACGAGAATGGGCCGAACGGCGGCGATGAGATCAATATTCTGCGCCCCAGCCGCAACTATGGCTGGCCAGTAGTGAGCTATGGGCGCACGTACCCGGGCCCGTGGCAATCGCCGCCTCCGGGACACGCGAATTTCGAGCCGCCGGTGGTGTACTGGGTGCCATCGATCGCCGTCTCGGGCATGGCGTTTTACACGGGCGAGCGGTTCCCCAAGTGGAAGGGGGATGTTTTTGTCGGATCGCTGCGCACCGGCGAGATTCCGGGGACGGGACACCTGGAGCGCATCCTGTTTAACGAGAAAATGGAGGAGTTGCGGCGGGAATCGCTGCTCACCGACCTACGGCAGCGGATTCGCGACGTGCGGCAAGGTCCCGACGGCCTGCTGTATCTTTTGACCGACGAGAAAGAGGGAGCGCTGCTGCGGATCGAGCCGATACAATAGCGGTATGGCTCTCAGCCGCCGGGGTTTCGTTGGCGGGCTGGCCGCCGCGGCGGCGGTTCAACCCAAGGCAGGCGCCGCGCCGCGCGCACACACGGGGCCGCAGCTTTGCCTGGATTCACGGCTGCTGCCCGAGGTGGATTATTCCCAGTTGGGCACCTTTCTCAACGGCTTCGGATTTGACGGCTGCGATCTTTCCGTAGAGCCTGGGGGAACGGTCCTGCCCGAACAGAGCCCGGTGGACCTGGTGCGAGCCATAGAAGTGATCAGCGGTGAGGGGTTCGAAGTTCCGGTAGTTACGACTTCGTTTTTCAACATTCTCGAGCCGTGGGCGCGAAATGTACTGGGGCTTTCCGGCCGGTCGGGCGTGACCTATTTCCGGACAGGTTATTCCCGTTTTCCCGAGCGCCTGGCGGCGCGCCGCAACGAAATCGCCGGGCTGATGAGCTACGGACGAGCCGTGGAGATCGGTATGGCAGTGCCTTATCCCGCGGGAGAAGCCCTGATTCGCGACCTGAATCCGGAGTGGATCGGCTACGATTTTGACACGACGCAAGGAAGCGTGGAAGCAGTTCTCCCGCGTTTACGGACTGTGCGATTGCGTGACGCGCGAAACGACGGGAACCGCGTCGTCGCCTGTCCGCTGGGCGAAGGCGTGGTGGACTGGGCGGCGCTTTTCGGGGCACTGGCTCATGCGCGGTTTTCCGGCCCACTCACGGTGACCCTGACGTATCAGGCGGCGGATCGGCTGGAAGCGCTAAAACGCGACACGGCGTTCGCACGGCAGCAACTCAACGCGGCTTATCAGAAGGAACTGGAGACGAACTCCAAGCGCACAGAGCTTCACTGAGCGGTATCGGCCTGGTGAAGTTCGTCCCACATCTTGTGATATAAATCCCGTACCTTTGGATCAACTTCGTACTCTCGCGGTAAGTCGTTAGCTTGGATCAGCTCCACAACATCGGAGTAATCGCGGCTCCGGGCAATGCCTCGTCCAATATAGGTAGAGAGCTTGGACGAGATCAGTTTTTCCAACGTGAGCAACTGCGGTTCCTCGGACGCATAAGTTGGCATCGGAAGCGGCAGCGGTCCCGGGTCTACT
>Ga0307479_10006801_pt1 | contig 10520 bp, 10 predicted proteins | sample atmos_gasesECM4C_FD_203743 | JGI IMG/M metagenome (GOLD analysis project Ga0307479, IMG submission 203743) | Hardwood forest soil microbial communities from Morgan-Monroe State Forest, Indiana, United States - atmos_gasesECM4C_515 | ecosystem: Environmental > Terrestrial > Soil > Temperate...
CTTGCTCTGCTCGGCGGGACGCTGGTGTTCCTCGCCCTCGCGCTGCTGTTCGGGGTGCTCGGCGCGCGCACCCTGCGTAGCCAGCCACCGATTCTGGAGGGCTCACTTCAGCAACTGCGCGAGGATGAGCGCCGCGGCGGGGGCGGCTCGTGACGCGCATGGCGGACCTGCAGGAGCGGCGGCGCGCACTGTTGGCGCGCTGCGCGCAGCAGCGGGTGGAATTCAGGGAGCGACTGGCGGCGCTGCGTCCGCAGCCGCCGCAAGCCGCGGGCCTCGCTGGCGCCGCGGGCCAGTACGCGGCGCGCCACCCACTCGCCTGGATCGCGGTGCTGGGCGCTGTCCTGCTGATGAGGCGAACGCGCGAAGTGCTGTCGCTGCTGGTGTTCATGCGTTCGGCGGTGGGGTTAGTCACGCGTGCCGTGCAGCTGCTGCGTCTCATCGGGCACGCGCGCGCGTCGCGGCCGGGCGGCGCCGAGCCCTCATCGAGCGCCGGAGGCGGCGTCCAGCCCTGAGCGAGCGCGCGGGGGCGGCGCCCGCTTCAGTGGCTCGGCTGCGATACGCTCGCCGCGGGAGGGGCGGAGGCCGGCGCTTCGGGGTCGGCTGCCAGACCGACCAGCGTCGGAATGCCGCTGGCGGCCGCGAGCGTGGCACGCGCCAGATCCCAGTGAATGGCCGCTGTGTTGCTGCCGAGCGCCTGATCCAGCTTCTGCGATAACAGCTGCACGTCCGGCTCGATACTCTGGCCTTCGGCGTCCACCGGCGGATGCGCCTCGAGCAGCAGCTGACCCTCGACCCAGGCGACCTTCACCGGCTCATCGACCAGTCGCACCGGGGTGCCGACCGGCACCAGCGCAAACAGCGCCGCGACGTCTTCCGGATACATGCGAATGCACCCGTGCGTGACCGCCATGCCCACCGCGGTTGGGTTGTTGGTGCCATGAAGCATGTACTCGCCGTTGCCCGCGGCGAGGCGCAGGGCGAAATCACCGAGTGGATTGTCGGGTCCGGAGGGCACCACCTTCGGCAGCGGATCCCCATTCGCGGCGTGCTCCTTGCGGATCGACTCCGGCGGATACCAGGCCGGGTGTCTGATCTTGGCGATGACGTGCGTCTCGCCCAGCGGCGTGCGCCAGTCCATCTTGCCGATGCTCACCGGGTAGGTGATGACGACCGGCTGCTCGCCCTTGCGGGGCTTTGGGTAGTAGTACAGCCGGTGCTCGGGCAGGTTCACGACCAGGCCCGCGCGCGGACCGGCCGGCAGGATGCGCCGTCCGGGCAGCACCAGCCTGGTGCCCGCCCCCGGCAACCACACATCGACACCGGGGTTGGCGCGGATGATTTCGTAATAGCCGAGACTGTAGCGGTGCGCGATATCGGGCAGCGTGTCCTCGTACACCGTCTGCATGCTCTCGTCGCTCCCCACCACCGAGGAACCGTCCGCGGGCAGAGGGTAGACACTGGCCCAGCCGGGCCCCGCCAGGCCAAGCCCTGCGAGCGCGCACAGGGCCAGCGCCGATTTCCACGCCTGCTTCATGTTATTTCTGCAAAGAATCTGTAACACATTGATTAGAATATCACTCTGCTTATGCGGCAGCGGCCATCGTGGGTTTTGCGCCGCCGCCTATTGTAGAGGATTCCTTTACCATCGCGCGCGGTGAGCCGCGCAGAAAAACTCCCGCGCGCGTTTTTCGCGCGCAGCACGCTGGCCATCGCCCGCGAGCTCATCGGCATGCACCTGGTGCACGACGATGGCAGTGCCGTGCGCTCGGGGCGCATCGTCGAGACCGAGGCATATCTGGGGCCGCGCGATCTCGCGGCGCACTCCTCCCGCGGCCGCACCGCGCGCACTGAAGTCATGTACGGGCCGCCGGGGCACGCGTATGTGTATTTCATTTACGGCTTCTGGAATTGTCTGAACGTGGTCACCGGCGCTCCCGGTGTGCCGCACGCGGTGCTGCTGCGCGCGCTCGAGCCGCTCGCGGGCGTCACCGAGCGCACCTGCGGTCCCGGGCTCCTGTGTCGCGCACTGCACATCGATCGGCATCTGAACGGCGTCGATCTCGCCGGCGAGGTATTGTGGCTGCAACGCGGGCCGGCTCGCGCGCCGCGGGTGCGCATCGCGCGCAGTCCTCGCATCGGGGTCGACTACGCCGGTGAATGGGCGCGGCGGCCGTGGCGATTCTTTGAGCGCGCTTCGGCGTATGTTTCCACCGCCCCGGCGCGCCGGCGGCCCAAGGCATCTGCCGCGGCGGCCGTCGCCGGTAAATAATGTACCCTCGCACCACCGCGCTGAAATCGCCGGCGCTCTGTGCCTAAACTACGCGCCTGCCTGCGCACCTGAACGAAAGGATACCGAATGCCGATCCGCAACTGCGTCCTCCTGGCACTGTGTGTCCTTGCGAGCGCCGCGACGGGGATGTCAGCAGCGGTGCACGCGCAGGGCGTGGAAGGCACCGACTACCGCAAGCTCGAGCCGCCGCAGCCGACCACGACCCCGGGGAAGATCGAGGTCATCGAGTTCTTCTCCTACATGTGCCCGCACTGCAAGGAGTTCTACCCCCTGGTCAGCACCTGGGAGGCGCAGCTACCCAAGAACGTGGTGTTGCGGCGCGTGCCGGTCGGCTTCAACCGCCCGCCGTGGGTCAACCTGGCGCGCGCTTACTACGCGCTGCAGGTGAGCGGCGATCTGGACAAGCTCGACGGGGCGCTGTTTCGCGCCATCCACGATGAGCACCTGCAGCTCTTCGACGAGCCGAGCCTCGCCGACTGGGTGGGCAGGAACGGCGGCCATACCGAGCAGTTCGCCGCCGCCTATACCTCCTTCGGCGTCAACAACCAGACGGTGCAGGCCGATCAGCTGGCGGACAAGTACCGCATCGAGGCGGTTCCCACCATGGCGGTCAACGGCGAGTACGTGGCGATGGGCAAGAATTTCGCCGAAATTCTCGCCAACACCGACCGACTGATTGCCCAGGTGCAGACCGAAGCGCGCCCCAAGGGCACGCCTAAACACCCCTAGTTCTCAGGGACGTTCGCCGGCTCGCGCGCCAACTCCAACAGCTCGCTCGCCTCGGGCACGCGCTCGCCGCGGGCGAAGTGAATCATCCCTACTGTGCCTGCGTACGGGGCGGTGATGGTGTGCTCCATTTTCATCGCTTCGATCACCATCAGCACCTCCCCGGCGGCGACTTTCTGTCCCACGCTGACCGGCACCGACACCACCACCCCCGGCAGGGGCGTGGTCAGAGTGCCGCCGGCAGCGCTCACCGCGAACTCCTGTGTCCGCGGGTCCTCCCGCTGCAGCTCATACTGCTCGTCCTCAGTCCACAGATACACGCGCGCCGCGTCCAGGTGGTAACGTGCCTGCCGGCGCCGCGCCTCGATGCGTGCCGCGACCACTGCGCCGCTACAGGTAATATCCGCGAGCGGCAGGCGCGCGCCCCCATCGACCGTCACGGCGGCGGGCTTGCCGTGGAGGAACTGCAGCTCCACGGCGTGGGGGTGCCCGCGCCATGAGAAGCTGTAGGCGGCCAGCCCCGGGAGGTTGGGCGTAAAGCCATCGGCGAGGTCCCAGGGGCTTGCCGGCCCGCCGGCACGCGCCCCCGCGCCGCCCGCGTCTCCGTGCAGGGCAAGGGCCGCCAGGATGAGCGCCTCGGGGGCGGCGGTGAGCGGGCCGGCGAACTGCCCCGCACTCTCGTCGAGCAGGGCGACGTTGTGCCGCGCTTCCAGAAAGCGCGCCGAGCGCAGGATGCGTCGCAGCCAGCGCTCGTTGGTGTGCACGCCGGCGCACAGGGTCTGCGTCAGCGCCGCTGCCAGCCGGGCGGCAGCCTGCTCGCGAGTGGGCGCCCAGGCGATGATCTTGCCGAGGAGCGAATCGTAGCGATCCGGAACCGTATCGCCGCTGGCAAAGCCGGCGTCCACGCGCACCGACTGCAGGTGCGGCCATTCGAGCAGCTGCAGCCGTCCGGCGCTCGGCAGAAAGCCGCGCTCCGGATCCTCGGCGCAGACGCGCGCCTCGATCGCGTGCCCGTCAAAGCACACCTCGCCCTGCGACAGCGGCAGGGGCTCACCCGCGGCGACGCGCAACTGCCACTCGACCAGGTCGAGTCCGGTCACCGCCTCCGTGACCGTATGCTCCACCTGCAGGCGCGTGTTCATTTCCATGAAGTAGAACTCGGCGCCGTCGTAGAGGAATTCGACCGTCCCGGCGCTCTGGTAGCCGATCTCGCGCGCCACGATCAGCGCCGCGGCGCGCAGTCGTGCGCGCAGCTCCTCGGGCAGTGCCGGAGCGGGCGCCTCTTCGATGAGCTTCTGATGGCGTCGCTGGATCGAGCAGTCACGCTCGCCCAGGTGCACGAAGTTGCCGTGCCCATCGGCAAACACCTGCACCTCGAGGTGCCGCGGTGCCGGCAGATAGCGCTCGAGCAGCAGTGTGCCGTCCCCGAAGGCGCTCTCGGCGAGACGCCGTGCGGCGGCGAGCGCCGGCGCGAGTTCGCCAAGCGCGCGCACGATCTGCATGCCCTTGCCGCCGCCCCCGGCGGCGGGCTTGACGATGAGCGGCAGCCCGGCGCGCTGCGCCTCGCGCGCGAGGTGCTCCAGGCCCTGCTCGGAGCCGGCGTACCCCGGCAGCACCGGCACGCCGGCCGCGTGCATGCGTGTCTTGGCGAGGATCTTCGAAGCCATGGAGGCGATGGCCGCGGCGGGCGGCCCGACGAAAATGCGCCCCGCATCCACGCACGCCTGGGCAAACTGCGCGTTCTCAGCCAGGAAGCCGTAACCCGGATGGATGGCCTCCGCCCCGCTGGCGCGCGCGGCGTCGATGAGCCGCCCAATGTCGAGGTAGCTGTCGCGCGCCGCGGCGGGGCCGATCCGCACCGCCTCATCCGCTTCGCGCACGTGGCGCGCGCCGGCGTCGGCATCCGAGAACACCCCGATGGTGCGCACCCCCAGGCGGCGCGCGGTGCGGAAGATGCGGCAGGCGATCTCGCCGCGATTGGCGACCAGCAGACTCTTGATCACGGCGCCCTCCGCTCTCGCCTACATCCGGAACACGCCGAAGTGCGTCGGCTCCTGCGGCGCGCTGCGCACCGCCGCGAGCGATAACCCCAGGACGCGCCGCGTCTCGAGCGGATCGATCACGCCATCGTCCCACAGCCGCGCAGACGAATAATAGGGATGTCCCTGGCGCTCGTATTGCTCGCGAATCGGCTGTTTGAACGCCTCCTCGTCTGCCGCCGGCCAGTCCTTGCCCGCGCCACGCAGCTGATCACGCTTGACGGTCGCGAGCACGCTCGCGGCCTGCTCACCGCCCATGACCGAGATGCGCGCGTTGGGCCACTGAAACAGCAGTCGGGGCGAATACGCCCGGCCGCACATGGCGTAGTTGCCCGCGCCATAGCTGCCGCCGATGATCACGGTGAGCTTCGGCACCCCCGCGCAGGCGACCGCCGTCACGAGCTTCGCGCCGTCCTTGGCGATACCGCCCGCTTCGGCGCGCCGCCCGACCATGAAGCCGGTGATGTTCTGCAGGAACAGGAGCGGGATCTGCTCGCGCGCGCACAGCTCGATGAAATGTGTCCCCTTGAGCGCGCTTTCGGAGAACAGCACGCCGTTGTTGGCGAGAATCCCCACCGGATAGCCGCACAGGTGCGCAAACCCGCATACCAGGGTGGTGCCGTAGAGCTGCTTGAACTCATCGAGCTCGGATGCGTCCACCAGGCGTGCGATCACCTCGCGCACGTCGTAGGGCTTGCGCAGATTCGCCGGCAACACCCCGTAGAGCTCCGCCGGATCGTAGCGCGGCTCGGCGGCGGTGCCGGGTGGCGCGGCGGCGGTGGCGCCTTTCAGGCGCGCGATGATGCGCCGCGCAATGGCGAGTGCGTGGGTGTCGTTCTCGGCGTAGTGGTCGCACACGCCCGATTCGCGGCAGTGCACGTCCGCACCCCCGAGGGACTCCGCGTCGATGTCCTCGCCGGTCGCGGCCTTCACCAGCGGCGGACCGCCGAGAAACACCCGTCCCTGGTTGCGCACGATCACGTTCTCATCCGACATCGCCGGCACGTACGCGCCCCCTGCGGTGCACGAGCCGTGCACCACCGAGACCTGCGCGACGCCGAGGGCCGAGAGCGTCGCCTGGTTGTAGAAGATGCGCCCGAAGTTGTCGCGGTCGGGAAACACCTCGTCCTGCGCCGGCAGAAATGCGCCGCCGCTCTCCACCAGGTACACGCACGGCAGGCGGTTGTCGCGCGCGATCTCCTGGGCGCGCAGGTGCTTCTTGACGGTGATCGGATAGTAGGTGCCGCCCTTGACGGTGGGGTCGTTGGCGACGATGACGCATTCGCGACCCTGGACCCGGCCGATGCCGGTCACCACTCCCGCGCAGGCGATCTCCCCGCCGTACATGCCGTGCGCGGCGAGCTGCGAGAACTCGAGGAACGCGCTGCCGGTGTCGAGCAGCACGCGGATACGCTCGCGCGCGGTGAGCTTGCCGGCCGCCTTGTGCTTGTCGGTGGCGGCCTGCGAGCCGCCGCGCGCCGCCCGGCCTGCCTCGCGCCGCAGATCCTCGACCAGGGCGCGCAGGGCGCGCTCGTTGTCCTGGAACTCCTGGGAGTGCACATCGACCCGAGTGCAGATGCGGGGCATGGGTACTTGCCACGGTTGCCGGTTTGTCCGACAATCATACGATTCGATCCGAGGAGAAGGCAAGCCCATGAGCACGCTCGACTGCACCGACAGCGACTTCGGCCTGGGTGCCGAGCTCGAGGAGATCCGCCGGCAGGTGCGCCGCTTTGCCACCGAGCGCATCGCCCCGCGGGCCGCCGAGATTGACCGCCGCAACGAATTCCCGCGCGACCTGTGGCCGGCACTCGGCGAGCAGGGGCTGCTGGGCATCACCGTTCCGGAGCGCTTCGGCGGCGCGCAGCTCGGCTATCTCGCGCACGTCATCGTCATGGAGGAGATCTCGCGCGCTTCGGGCGCCGTCGGCCTCTCCTACGGCGCGCATTCCAACCTGTGCGTGAATCAGCTGCGGCTCAATGCCAGCGAGGCGCAGTGCACCCGTTACCTGCCCCGGCTGGTGAGCGGCGAGCACGTCGGGGCGCTCGCGATGTCGGAGCCGGGAGCGGGCTCGGACGTCGTCTCGATGCAGTTGCGGGCCGAGCGGCGCGGCGAGGACTACGTGCTGAACGGCCGCAAGATGTGGATCACCAACGGCCCGGACGCGGATGTGTTCGTGGTGTATGCCAAGACCGACCCCGCCGCCGGAGCGCGCGGTATCAGCGCCTTCATCGTCGAGCGCGGCACTGCCGGTTTCAGCACCGCGCCGAAGCTCGACAAGCTCGGCATGCGCGGCTCGGGCACCTGTGAGCTGCTGTTCGATGACTGCCGCGTGCCGGCGGAGAACCTGCTCGGCCCCGAGAACGACGGCGTGCGCGTGCTGATGAGCGGCCTGGACTACGAGCGCGTGGTGCTCGCCGGCGGCTCGCTCGGGCTCATGGCGGCGGCGCTCGATGTGGTGCTGCCCTACATCCGCGAGCGCCGGCAGTTCGGCCAGCCGATCGGAACCTTCGAGCTGATGCAGGGCAAGGTCGCCGACATGTACGCCTCGCTCAACGCCGCGCGTGCTTATGTCTATGCAGTGGCGCGCGCCTGCGACGCGCGCACCGCACGGCGGCGCGATGCGGCGAGCTGCATCCTGTTCGCGGCCGAGCGCGCCACGCACGCGGCGCTCGAGGCGATCCAGACCCTCGGTGGCAACGGCTATATCAACGACTACGCGGCGGGACGCCTGCTGCGCGATGCCAAGCTCTACGAGATCGGCGCCGGCACCCAGGAGGTCCGCCGCATGTTGATCGGGCGCGAGCTGTTCGAGGCGGCCGCTTGAGCGTCGAGTTCGCCCCGCTGCTCATCGAGCCAGCCTACCGCAAGGTGGCGGCGGCGATCGGGGCGCGGGTCCTGAGCCGCGCCCTGCGCGAAGGCGAGCGCCTGCCCTCCGAGACCGAGCTGGCGCGGCAGTTTGGGGTCAACCGCTCCACGGTGCGTGAAGCGCTGCGTGAGCTCGAGAGCCGCGGCCTGGTGCAGCGCCGCCCGGGCTCCAAGCTCATGTCGGTCAGCCGGCCGCACCACGAGACGGTGGCCGAGGGCGTGAGCCACGCCCTGCTGCTGCACGACGTGACGGTGCGCGATGTGTGGGAGGCGCTCACCATCCTCGAGCCGCCGATCGCGCGGGCCGCGGCGCGCGAGCGCAGCGCGCAGGACCTGGAGTGCATCGTGGCCGCCGCCGCGGCGTTCATCGCCGGCCGCGGCGATACCGAGCAGGCAGTGCAGCGCAGCGCGCAGCTGTTCCGCTGCCTCGGGCAGGCGACTCACAATCCGGTGCTGGGACTGGCGCAGGAGCCGCTGTTGCAGCTGCTCGAGCCCTCGCTGCGCGTCATGATCGACAAGGTGCCGCAGGCGCGCGCACGCATCGCCACGGCTCACCGGCGCCTGCTCGAGGCACTCGAGGCTCGCGACGAGGACGGGGCGCAGGACTGGATGGCACGCCACATCCGTGACTTCAGAAAGGGCTACGAGATTGCCGGCATCGACCTGGGGCTGCGGGTGAGCGCCGGCTGAGGCGCTCTGCGCAGCCCGCCCGGGGGCGGTGCGCGTGACCCACGTCTCCGAATGCCCCCTCGCCGCAGCCGCGGCGCGCGCTGAGCGCGTATGCTTCGCCGCGAGCTCGGCGTCTGCCTACGGAGTGTCATCATGTTGACCGTCCTGGTCCTGCTGTTCCTGATCGTCGCCCTCACGGGCTACCTGATCGGCGTTTACAACGGCCTGGTGCGCGTGCGCGCCGCCGTGAAGCTCGCCTGGTCCAACATCGACGTGCTGCTCGTGCAGCGTCACGATGAGCTGCCGAAGCTGGTCGAAGTCTGCAAGCAATACATGCAGTACGAAGCCAGCACCCTCGAGCGCGTCATGCGCGCCCGCGCCGGGGTCGATGCGGCACGCAGCTCCGGCAGCATGAGCACCCTCGGCAACGCGGAGCGCGAGTTGCGCGGTGGCCTCACCGGACTGTATGCGGTCGCCGAGAAGTATCCGGACCTCAAGGCGAGTGAGCCGTTCCGCCACCTGCAGGAGCGCATCAGCGGCCTCGAGACTGCGCTCGCCGACCGCCGCGAGGTCTACAACGATGCGGTCAACACCAACAACGTGCGCATCGATGCGCTCCCGGACGCGCTGATCGCACGCCTCGGCGACTTCCCTGCGGCGCAGTTGCTGCATTTCCAGGCGGACCAGAAGGCGGACGTCGATCTGAAAGCCGCGTTCTCCAGCTGAACGCCCTGCCCTATCCGCTGATCGCCGCCGCCGCGGCGCTGCTGGCGCTGTTCGCGCTGTTCAGGTTCTTCGTGCGCCTGCGCCGCGACCGGCTGGTGGCCGACACCCCGGCGGCGCGCATCCGCTCCGCCGCGCAGGGATACGTGAAGGTCACCGGACGAGCACTGCCGGCCGGGCCGGCCGCAACGGCCGCCCCGCTCTCGTCGCGGCCGTGCGTGTGGTGGGCCTATGAGATCGCCGAGGAGCAGCGCGATTCCAAGGGCAATGCCCGCTGGCACACGGTCGAGAGCGCCGCGAGCGTGGAGCTGTTCGCCCTGGTCGATGACGACGGCTCGCGCTGCCTCGTCGGGCCGGTGAGCGCCGAGATCACCCCCACGGTGCGCAACGTCTGGTACGGCTCGGAGGCTCGCCCCGCGGGTCCGCCCCCGGATTCGAGCCCGCTGCTGCACTCGGGTGGCTGGCGCTACACCGAGCGCCTGCTCGGAGTCGGGGAGCGGCTGTGTGTCATGGGGGAGCTGCGCTCGCATTCCGAGCTCGGCGACGTCAATGCCGCCGCCGCCAAGCTGCACGAGTGGAAGCAGGATCAGGCGGCACTGCTGGCGCGCTTTGATGTCGACCACGACGGCAAGCTCGACGCGGCCGAATGGGAAGCGGCGCGGCTGGCGGCGGCGCGCGAATCGCAGACCCAGACGCTGCGGTCGGCGATTTCGCGGGAGAGCGTCATTTCCGAGCCTGCCAACGGGGAGCCTTTTCTGATCGCACCGCTGAGCGCCAGCCAGCTGGAGAGGCGCGAGCAGCTGTTTGCGGGCCTGTACTTCCTGCTGGGGCTCGCCGGCGTGATCGTGTGCGCCTGGGCGATCGCTAACGCGTGACCTGCAGGTGCTCGAGCACGCCGCTCGCCTGCTGCTTCAGCATGGCGGCGAACAGCGGCTGCAGCTGACCGAGCTGCGGGTCAGGGATGTCCTTCAGATCAGGGGGCGGCTTGAAGCCCGTCCAGGTCTGGATCTGATCCCCGCCCCACTGGCGCGCGTTGATTGCCGCGCTCGGAGCGGTCACACCGATCAGCAGCAGCTCGCTCAGATTGAGCAGCACCGGCACCTTGTCCGCCGCACCCTCCTCGCCGCGCGCCTCGGTCACGAGGCACCAGCCGCGCAGGTATTCCGGCAACTCCCGCCGCCGCGTGCCGTGCGCCGAGTCGTTGC
>Ga0307479_10006802_pt1 | contig 10519 bp, 7 predicted proteins | sample atmos_gasesECM4C_FD_203743 | JGI IMG/M metagenome (GOLD analysis project Ga0307479, IMG submission 203743) | Hardwood forest soil microbial communities from Morgan-Monroe State Forest, Indiana, United States - atmos_gasesECM4C_515 | ecosystem: Environmental > Terrestrial > Soil > Temperate...
CGGCCAACGAGCCGCTGACCGCGGCGCTGGACGCCGGACTGGGTCCTGGCCGTCGCACCGAGTCGGGCGATTTGTGGAAGCGGCCCGCGCCCGGGGGTGCCACCGCGAAGAAACCCGGCGTGGCACGAATGCTGCGGATTTACCGTGACTACGCGCACGACGGCGACATCAGCTACGGGGAGTGCGGCTCGCGCAACCATCTCGACATCTGGCGAAGGCCCGACCTTGACCACGGCGGACGGGCGCCGGTGCTGCTTCAAGTTCCCGGCGGCGCCTGGATGGTCGGGAACAAACGCGGACAGGCACACCCGTTGATGAGCCATTTGGCCGAGCTGGGCTGGGTGTGCGTGGCGATCAACTACCGGCTCAGCCCACGCTCCACCTGGCCCGACCACATCGTCGACGTCAAGCGCGCGATCGCATGGACAAAGGAGCACATCGCCGAGTACGGCGGTGACCCGGACTGGATCGCGATCACCGGAGGCTCGGCCGGCGGGCATCTGTCTTCTCTTGCCGCGCTGACCCCCAACGATCCGCGGTTCCAGCCGGGCTTCGAGGATGCCGACACCCGGGTGCAGGCGGCCGTCCCGTTCTATGGGGTCTACGACTTCACGCGCGCCGACGATTCGATGCATCCACTGATGGTGCCGATGGTGGCGAAGCACGTGTTCAAGCTGAGCCGGACCGAGGTCGCGGAGCCTTTTCGCACTGCCTCGCCTATCACGCATATCAGTCCGGACGCACCACCGTTTTTCGTACTGCATGGCCGTAACGACTCGCTGATCCCGGTCGAACAAGCCCGCAGCTTCACGGCGCGACTGCGTGAGGTCAGCCGACAGCCCGTCGTCTATGCCGAGTTGCCGTACGCGCAGCACGCTTTCGACATCTTCGGGTCGCTCCGTGCGGCACACGCTGCGGTGGCCGTCGAGCAGTTCCTTGCCGAGACGTACGCGATGCGCCAGGTTTCGGTGTAGCCGGGGGCGAACGATTATCCTTCCGCAATGGCATCGAACGTGCTGGGGAAGATCGCATTCATTACCGGCGGCGCGTCCGGCATAGGCGCCGCGCTGTCCACCAAGCTGGTCGACGAAGGCGCCGAGGTCTGGATCGCCGATCGTCAGATCGGCTCGGCGCAGGAGCTGGCGCAACGCCTCAACAGCGGTGGCGCAAAGGCGCACGCGATCGAGCTCGATGTGCGCAGCTACCCATCGTTCGAAGGCGCCGTTGCCGAGGCGGTGCGGCAATCCGGGCGGATTGACTACCTGTTCAACAATGCCGGCATCGGGGTCGGCGGTGAGATCGACTCATACACGCTCGATGACTGGAACGACGTCTTCGACGTGAACCTGCGCGGCGTCGTACACGGCATCCAAGCGGTCTATCCGATCATGATCCACCAGCACTCCGGCCACATCGTGAACACAGCCTCAATGGCTGGTCTCGTCGCCTCTCCCGGGTCGGCGTCCTACACCGCTGCCAAACACGCCGTCGTCGCGATCTCGAAGGCGCTGCGGCTGGAGGCCGAGCGCCACGGCGTGCAAGTGTCGGTACTGTGTCCAGGCGCGATCCGGACCCCGATCCTCACCGGCGGCAAGTACGGACGGATGACAAAGACCGGCGTCAGCGACGAGCAACTACTCAAATTCTGGGAGCCCTTCCGGCCGATGGCACCCGAAAAGTTCGCCGAGCGCGCCCTTCGTGCCGTGTTCCGGGGAGACGCGATCGTTGTGGTGCCAGCCTGGTGGAAGGCATGGTGGTACCTGGAACGCCTGTCCCCGGCGTTATCGTTGCGGGCTGGAAGGCTCGCGCTCAAGCGCTTACGTGAAATGGCATCCACCACCTCCTAATCGCTGGGTGCCCTATGGTCAGGCGCACTATCTGGACGTGGGTCGACGATGCATCTAGCGGTCAGGTTCTTGAACCCGATGACAAGCTCAGAGGTGCGGTCGTCGGGGCACCAAAACAGGCCGCGATTGAACGGCGGCTGCCGGGGCGAACCGCATGTGCGCGCGAGTCGGCGATGCGAGACTGTGCAGGTGAACGACGGTCGGGTCCGCTACGCTCGCAACGGGACCGTTCGCCTCGCCTACCGGGTGTTCGGCGACGCGGAGAACACGGTGGTGTGGACGCCGGGCGCGGCACGAAACGTCGAGTCGTTCGATGAACCCGCAAGCCCGTTCACGACGTTGGCCAAGCACCTAGCAGGCCGAGCAGGTCGACGGTGATTCATTTCTAAGAAGACGATAAGGTGTTTGGCCGCCAGTGTGGGCGCCCTGGGCTCAGGTCGTGTGGAACCCTCGACGCGAATGGTTGGGGCTTCTGGAATAACAGGATTTGGGTCCCGCTCTAAGCAGTAGACAAAACATCTGATCTGAAAGCAGGCGATGCAGCGGCACGGAGCCGCTGCATCGCCTGCTTATACAACGGACTAAGCGCGCTACGGTCGCTCTAAGACCCGCAGTCCGAGCGAAAAGAGCAGCCGTACATCGGGATCGGCCAGCGAGGTCGACAACAGTTTCTCGATCCGCCGCACCCGGTAACGAACGGTGTTGGGATGTACCTGCAGCCACTGCGCGGCGGCAGCGATGTCGCCGAAGCTGTCCAGGTAGGCCCGCAACGTCTCGGTCAGCACCGGATCCTGCGCGCGCAACTCACGTACCCGCGGATCGACCAGCCGCTCTTCGGTGCCGACCAGCGTGACGATCTCGTCGAGCAGCACGGTGGTGCGCGCCTCGGCCAGGGAAGTCACCTGCCCTAAAAACGGGTGGCGCTCAGCACTGTCGAGCACGCGGTCTACCTCGGCGCGCGCTGCGGCGACACCGGCCAGACCTGCAACCGGTGCGGCGATGGCGGCCCGCAGCTGCACGCCCAGCTCGGTGCGCACTGCGCTGACCGTGCCCCGGACCCACGAAGTGATCGACCGGGTCCGAGCGGCCTGTGGCAGCAGCACATAGATCCGCGACCCGTTGGACGAGACCTGAGCATCACGGCGAAAAGCGCTCGCGCTCAAGGCCAAAACGTCGGCCAGCCGCGCATGCCGGGCCCCGGCGTCCGCGGTGTTCGCGGTGTCCCACCCGATCAGCGCGGCGTCCCGGTCGGGGTCGAGGCCGAGTTCGCGGGCGATGACCGCCGGGTCGACCGGTTCGCCGTCGGCCAGGCCCAGCAGCTGCTGCACCCGCCGCGCGTGCGTGGACGGCCGGGCCGCCAGCCGCGACATGATCGTGGCGGCCAGTACCGCCGCACCCCGCAACATCTCGTCGGCGTCGGCGGCCAGGGGCTGTGAGCCTTGCTGCACCCAGATCGCGCCGGCGAACACCGGTGGTCGCCGTGCACCGGCCGGCGGCTGATGGATCCCGATCGCCAATCGCGGACGCAGACCCAACTCCGGGCGCTCGGCGACGCGCACCACCTCGCCGCCGGCCCGCAACGCATCGAAGATGCCCCACTGGCCGATCCACTCCAGATGCTCCGGGGGCCCGGCGCGGCCCAGGATGGACAGCCGCCGCAGTTCGTCGGCTTCGTCGTTGGAGGCCGAATAGGCGAGCACATGCGACTGCGCGTCTTCGATGCTGACCATGCCGTGGATGCGGTCGCCCAGAGACTGCGCCAGACCGAACAGGTCGGTGCCCGAGTCGAGCTCGGAGCGGTCCCCGTGATGCTCCAACACGTGGTTGACCAACTGGTAGAGCCGCTCCCAGCGGGCCCGCGGCTCCACGGCCACCACCGCCGAACCGGCCGCGACTGCCTTGGCCACCAACGCATTCGACGGCTCCTTGACGAAGATCGCTACCGGCGCCCGCCGTGCCTGCCGGTCGACCCAGCGCAAAGCCTCGTCCTCGGTGACGCCAAGCAGGAAGAAGACATCGGCCGAGCCGGCTGCCGCCGCCAGGCCCAGCCGCACATCATCGGAATCGATCAGCGCCGCCGACCCCACCGGAAGGTCCAGGCCGCGTGGCGCATCCACCAGGCTGACCATGGTCGCATCCAACGCGAGCAGCAGCTGGCCCAGCCCTACACCAGCCACTCGCATATTGTCCGATTCTACTACTGCACCCCAGCGATCTTGTCAGATCAGCCAACCATCTGCGGTGCGGTGGCGAGGATCCTGGGCAGCATGGACGCAATCACCCAGGTACCGTCGCCGGCTAACGAGCCGGTCCACGACTATGCGCCGCAATCCCGCGAACGCGCCCGGCTACGCACCGAACTGGCCGCACTCGCCGATCACCCGATCGACCTTCCCCACGTCATAGACGGTCGGCACCGGATGGGTGACGGTGAGCGGGTCGACGTCGTCCAGCCGCACCGGCACGCCGCAAAGCTGGGCACCCTGACCAACGCCGTGCACGCCGACGCCACAGCGGCTATCGAGGCCGCCGTTGCCGCGAAGAACACATGGGCGGCAATGCCCTTCGACGAACGCGCCGCGATATTTCTGCGGGCCGCCGATCTGCTCGCTGGGCCGTGGCGGGAAAAGATCGCCGCCGCGACGATGCTCGGCCAATCCAAGTCCGCATACCAGGCCGAGATCGACGCGCCCTGCGAGCTGATCGACTTCTGGCGGTTCAACGTCGCGTTCGCCCGTCAGATCCTGGCGCAGCAGCCGATCAGCGGCCCAGGGGAGTGGAACCGGACCGACTACCGTCCGCTGGACGGATTCGTCTACGCGATCACGCCATTCAACTTCACGTCGATCGCGGGCAACCTCCCGACGGCGCCGGCACTGATGGGCAACACAGTCGTGTGGAAGCCGTCGATCACCCAAACCCTGTCGGCCTACCTACTGATGCAACTGCTCGAGGCCGCGGGATTGCCGCCCGGGGTGATAAACATGGTCACCGGTGACGGCTTCGCGGTTTCCGATGTGGCGCTGGCCGAGCCGCGGCTGGCCGGCATCCACTTCACCGGATCGACGGCCACCTTCCAGCACCTTTGGCAGCAGGTGGGCGCCAATATCGGCCGCTACCAGTGCTATCCGCGGCTGGTCGGCGAGACCGGCGGCAAAGACTTCGTGCTGGCCCACGCCTCGGCGCGCCCGGATGTGCTGTGCACGGCCTTGATTCGCGGAGCGTTCGACTACCAGGGCCAGAAATGCTCGGCCGCGTCGCGGGCATTCATCGCGCATTCGGTGTGGCAGCGGATGGGCGACGCCTTCCTGGGTACTGCCGCCGAGCTGCGCTACGGCGACATCACCGACCTGTCCAACTACGGCGGTGCGCTGATCGACCAACGCGCCTTCGTCAAGAACGTCGACGCCATCGAGCGGGCCAAGGGCGCGGCGGGGGTCACCGTCGCGGTCGGGGGCGAATACGACGACACCGTGGGCTATTTCGTGCGCCCGACCGTGCTGCTGTCCGACGACCCGACCGACGAGTCTTTCGCGACCGAGTACTTCGGCCCGCTGCTCTCGGTACATGTCTACCCCGACGAGCAGTACGAGCGGATCCTCGACGTTGTCGACACCGGATCCCGTTACGCGCTGACCGGAGCCGTCATCGCCGATGACCGCCAGGCGGTGCTGACCGCGCAGAACCGGCTGCGGTTCGCCGCCGGCAACCTCTACGTCAACGACAAGCCCACCGGGGCGGTGGTGGGGCGTCAGCCGTTCGGGGGTTCACGGGGATCAGGCACCAACGACAAGGCCGGGTCGGCGCTGAACCTGTTGCGGTGGACGTCGGCGCGCACCATCAAGGAGACGTTCGTCCCGGCGACCGACTACACCTACCCGCACATGGCGGCCGACTGATGGCCGGCTTGTTCGCCAACACCGTGCGCCCCGCGATCCTGGCCGCCGGCCGGTGGGAAGGATTGCGGCGCGCCGCCGAACGGATGCCGGTCACCCGCAAGGTGGTGGGCCGGTTCGTGCCCGGGGAGACGATGGACCGCGTGTTGGACAGCGTTGCCGTGCTTCGGGATTCGGGCCGCTACGTCAGCGTCGACTATCTGGGCGAGGACGTCACCGACTTCGACGACGCCGACGCGGCGGTGCAGGTCTACCTGGATCTGATCGACGAGTTGGGCCGGTTGAGCGCTCCCGCAGGTGACGGCACCCGACCGCTGGAGGTGTCGGTGAAGTTGTCGGCGCTGGGGCAGTCGCTGGACCGCGACGGTGAGAAGATCGCGCGGGAGAACGCCTGGTCGATTTGCGCCGCTGCGCAACGCGCCGGCGTGTGGGTCACGGTAGACGCCGAGAACCACACCACGACCGATTCGACACTGTCGATCGTGCGCGACCTGCGGGCTGATTTCCCTTGGCTGGGACTGGTTTTGCAAGCCTACCTGCGACGGGCGCTGGGCGACTGCGAGGAATTCGCCGCGGCCGGTACGCGAATCCGGTTGTGCAAGGGCGCCTACGACGAACCGGCATCGGTGGCATACCTGGACAGCGCCGCGGTAACCGACTCTTACCTTCGCTGCCTTCGGGTGCTGATGGCAGGATCCGGGTACCCGATGGTCGCCACACACGACCCCGTCATCATCTCCGCTGTGTCGGATATGGCCATTGGATCAGGCCGTGGTACAGGTGATTTCGAATACCAGATGCTATACGGCATCCGCAACGGTGAGCAGCGACGGCTGGCCGACTCCGGCAATCAGGTGCGGGTGTACGTGCCGTTCGGCACCCGGTGGTATGGATACTTCATGCGGCGGCTGGCTGAGCGGCCGGCCAACCTGGCGTTTTTCCTGCGGGCGCTGGCCGAACGCAAACGATAAGGCTTCGTGTCCAGGCTACCCCTGATCGTGTGCACCCTCTCCTGGGTGACATTCGAGCTGCTGCCCACAGCGGGTGCCCAAGCTTTGCCCTCGATGTGTCAGCTACGTTAGCCCGTTATCCCGTTTGGCTTAGCAGCAACCGCGTGTACCGCCGGTGCCTGCGCTGCCCGGCCCCGAGCCTGTGCAGGGATGTCGCCGTTGCCGCCGTTACCGATCAGCAGGGCGTTACCGCCGTTACCTCCCAGCTCGGTCAGGGCAATGCCTCCCGCGTCGGTGTCGCCGATTAGTCCGGCCTGCCGTCCTCCCTGCCGTCGGGTAACCCGCAGGACGGGCAACAAACGCGTAGAGATGCTGCTACTAAACACGTTTGCACTGATCGCGCGCGCAGTGGCCTGGCGACCGGACGATTCGGGGATATCCAGGTCGACTATCCGGCCTTCTACATCGTTCCGGCTTTGTGGATCGAAAACGATATCTTCAAGGCGCACAACAAGTATCTTGCCGAGCACGGTGGCCACCGGGCAAAAACAGACACCAGTACCCGTCACGCGATCCCGGTTAGCCGAATCGAGCAGTGGCACGACCGCTGGGACGCGCTTGAACTGTGGATGCAATGACTCCGTGGTTTCTCCGCGATGAATAGCCGTACGAGGTCGCTGGCAGCGCCCATATTTGTTAGGTGTACACTTAACACTGACCGTTTCGTGTTAGCGGTGATCCGGAGTCGTAAACGCATTACGCAAAAGATTAGCGCGCGATTCGCTCGTCGCCCGTTCCGCAACAATATATGCGGGCCGACCCCTGTAATTCGTAGGACGCTTTCATGGACTATTTCAACCTGTTTTCTCACCCCCAGGAGCCTGAGTTTGTCTCTTCAGGCGATACCGCATCATGGACGGTGGAGCAACCCACTTTCTCAGACGGGCCTGAGGCGAATGGTCACGGTGCCACAACGGCATCACCGTGAACGGCATGAGGGGGCCGCGCCGCTCGGCCCGTCGCGCGCGGATCGCCCTAGCCACCCTCCTGGGCCGCGACATTGATGGGACGTGGTGGCCGCACACAGCTTCGGTGGCAGGTGAACTGCCCGAGCTCGTCGACACTTTGCATAGACCGACGGAACCCCTGTGGCAACAGGGCCTCCGCCTGCCCCATCGCGACCAGGATCCGGGGGGCGTGCTGAACGCGCAGTGGGGCCGACCGGCCGTGGGCGGCGTCTTGGACGGGGCTTTGTGAGACGGCGCATACCCATCAAGCGGCCCGGTGCCAGTCGTCGCCGACCGGGTCGAGATGGTGTCGCGCGAGATGCATGTCGTGCGGCTATTCCTGGACCCCGAGGCCGAGAAGCGTTACTCGGCGATGGGTTCATGGGAGGGTGAAACCATGGGACACTTTGACGACGATTTTGAGACCTTTGCCGAAATGGCCGAAGATCAGGTGGGGTTCGCCCGAAAGATCGTCGCTGCCAACGCCATTGATGCAACTGATGCGGCCAATCTGATGATGGCGCTAGGAATCCATCCCTGTCAGGAGGTCAAGGACGCACCACTGCTGGTTGGGGTGACTCATTATCTGTCGCAGATAACACACAGGCCAACGCCGCCAGGGTCAGCCCGCAAAAAAAGGGGCTTCAAGTGAATGAGTGGTCCACAAGTTAGGGGCCCTGCGACCACCGGTCGAGAACTACCGCCAGCTACCGCTCGTGGGGGTGTGTCGTAAGCACCTCGAATCGGCGTCCGCACGGAGGTATGTACGCGAAGGGCACCAATCAGAATCCGGTGTAAAACTAAATAATTGAATACGCCCCGGTAGACACCGGTGCTTCGGTGTCGACAGCCGGGAACCGCCCGACCGTGGTGCCCTTGCTGTGGCATCGGCCTCCTGTCGTTGGTGGGCCGTCGTGACGGGTCAGTCGATGAGTGCTCCGCGGGTGCCGCTGATGGGTAGGTCAATCGGCGTGATCACGCCTGGCGGAGCGTCACAGACATGAGGAATTGCGTTGACCGCGGCCATGGCCGTCCCGACCATGAGCAGGCTCATCACATCCTGGTCTGCCGAGAGGTCTGAGTTGTGTGGTGGGCCGAATTGGATCACGGCATCCACCCGAGGTTCGCCCTCGATTTCCACTTTGAAGCCCTTGGGATGGGTCCACTGTGGGTCCAGGGCGTCGTCACTCATGGTCCAGCAGATCGCCAGTTCAACGACGACACGTCCATTGCGGTAGCCGCGGTAACTGCGACGTTGCCCGGCCACAGTGCCCTTGGCGAACGTCATCCAACCCAGATCTAGGTCCCGTGTGGCCAGGGCATGTTCGACCAGACCGCGCTTGGACTCCAACTCGATGCCGAGCATGTCGCCGACAAGGTCCAGCGTCTCGAAATATCCAAGGCCGTATCGGGCGGTGGCGGGGTCGAGCTCGATGAGCCGATCCTTGGCCGGCTTGGCGAACCCGAGCACTGTCCAGGCCTCCCGTACCGGGTATTGGGTGCAGTCCAGTGTCTCGATCAGTTTCACGCTGTGCACGCGACGGCATGCGCCGGACAGAAAGCCCGACGCGACGTTGACGAACCCCGGTTCGAAGCCGGTGCCGAGAAACGTCGCGCCACCCGCTATGGCGGCACTCTCGAGCGCGGCCCTCTCCTTTGGATGGTGTGTGCCGGTGAGGAAGTCGCCCGTCGTCACCACGTTGATGCCGTCGCGCAGTATCCGGTCCACCAGTGCGTAGTCGATCAGGCGCGGTGTATAGATCACGCAGTCGGGTGCTGTACCGATCAGCGCGTCGACGTCATCGGTGGCCAGGACTCCTATGGGTGCGATCCCGGCCAGTGCGCCGGCGTCGCGGCCGACCTTATCGGGCGAAAACGCATGTACCCCAACGAGGTCGAATACATCACGGTCAAGCACGGCCCGAAGTGCCCGTTGACCGATGTTGCCCGTCGCCCACTGCACCACGCGATAACGCCCCATGAAATGTTCCTTCCTACTGCCGTCTGGCAAGTTCGAGGCTGATCGGAAGTGAGTCGTAGACGGTCATGTTCGAGGTGATGCTCGGGTGCTGGATCGTCGGTTCACTCAGTCCGATGTCGGCGGTGTTGAGCAGAATTTCATCCAACGCGGCGCGGATCTCGGCTCGCGCGAGCATGGCGCCCAAGCAGTGGTGTGCACCGCCACCGCCGAACGTCACGTGTGGATTGTGTTGGCGCGCAATGTCAAAGTCGAACGGGTTGTCAAAGACGTCTTCGTCACGATTGGCCGAGCGAAGCATCGTGACAACACGGGAGCCCTTCTTGATCGGTGTGTCACCCAACACGACGTCGCGGCGAGCGCCGCGAACCCAGAAGATGATCGGCGTAGACCAGCGCAGTACTTCCTCCACTGCACGCTCACGGACATCGGGATCCCTGCGATACCGGTCGGCTTGTGCGGGGTTGGCGACGAAGGCGAGCATCCCATCGCACAGCGCGTTACGCGTAGTGTCGCTCCCCGCCAGTGCGAGGATGAAGAAGAATATCTCCAGCTCGTTCTCCGGCAACAGGAACCTCTCGCCGGACTCATCGTCGATCTCGGCCGTGCACAAGGTACTCCAGATGTCGTCGACGGGATGCTCCCGCTTCTGTGCGGTCAATTCGCTGGCGTACTGAAACAACTCGAGGAAAGGCCCCAGGGCTTCACCCTCAGGAGTCATGATCCCGACGCCGGACAACTTCAGCACCTGGTCGATGAGACCAAACACGCGTGGCCGATGCTCGTCCGGTATACCCACGATGTCCCCGATAACCGAAATCGGCAGCCCCGCCGCTAGTTC
>Ga0307479_10006804_pt1 | contig 10517 bp, 10 predicted proteins | sample atmos_gasesECM4C_FD_203743 | JGI IMG/M metagenome (GOLD analysis project Ga0307479, IMG submission 203743) | Hardwood forest soil microbial communities from Morgan-Monroe State Forest, Indiana, United States - atmos_gasesECM4C_515 | ecosystem: Environmental > Terrestrial > Soil > Temperate...
CCGAGACCTCGACGAGCTTCGCCTCCTCGAGAAAGGTGCCCTTCACCAGCTCTTGCAGTTCCAGGAGCAAGAGCTCGCGGTGGTCGGAGCCCAGGCCGGGGAGCAAGTCGCTCTTGGTCAGCGCGATCACGCCGGCCTGCACGCCGAGCAGCCGCAGCACGTCGAGGTGCTCGGCGGTTTGCGGCATCGGGCCCTCGTCGGCGGCGACGCAGAGCACCGCGACGTCGATGCCGCCCGCGGCCGCCACCATGGCGCGCAGGAAGCGCTCGTGGCCGGGCACGTCGACCACTCCGGCGGTGCCGATGCCGGGCAGCTCCAGGTGCGCGTAGCCGGCCTCGAGCGTGATGCCGCGCCGTTTTTCCTCGGGCAGGCGGTCGGTGTCGATCCCGGTGAGCGCTTTCACCAGCGCGGTCTTGCCGTGGTCGACGTGGCCGGCGGTGCCGACGACGACACGGAGCGGCGCGCTCATTCCTGCGACCAGGTCACGCCGGGCGCGAGCTTGCCCTGGTCGAGCCGCGGCTCGCCGCGCATCACCGCGACGGGCGACGCGCAGTAGAGCGTGGACCAGAGCGCGGCCGGGCGGTGGTTGCCGCTGCGCTTGAGGCCGCCGAAGGGGAGCCGGCCGCTGGCGCCCACGGTAGGGGCGTTCCAGTTGACCACGCCGCACTCCAAGGCGCGCTGCACGCGGTCGAAGCTCTCGGGGCTGGCGGTGTGCACGCTCGCGGCCAGGCCGTAGTCGGTGGCGTTGGCGATCTCGATCGCCTCTTCCTCGGACGCGGCGGGATAGACGGCGAGGTCGGGGCCGAACAGCTCCTCGCGCTCGTAGGATGCGCCCTTGCGCTGCGCGACGAAGTGCACCGAGGGGCTCACGTAGCAGCCGTCGAGCCCGCGCGGCTTCAGCCGCTGCGCGCGCAGCAGGCACTCCACGTCCGCCGGCATGCCGCGCTCGAACTTCTCCAGCGCGGCCGGCGAGGCGAGCGGCCCCATGAACACGCCGTCGTCGAGCGGATGGCCGATGACGAGCTTGCGAGCCAGCTGCGCGATCCGCTCGGCGAACTTTCGCGCGCGCGGCTCGCCCACCACCACGGTGCGCGAGGCCGCCGTGCAGCGCTGTCCGGCGGAGACGAAGGCGGAGAAGAGCGCGTCGTACACGGCCTTGTCGAAGTCGGCGTCGGCGAGGACCAGCGCGGCGTTCTTTCCGCCCATCTCCAGCGCGAGGAGCTTGGTGCTCCCGAGGTTGGCCTTGGCGATGGCCTGGCCGACGTTCCAGCTGCCGGTGAAGAGCACGCCGTCGGTGCCGCCGTGCGCGGCGAGCGCGGCGCCCGCCGGGGGCCCGCCCTGCACCAGATTGAAGACGCCACGAGGTACGCCGGCCTGCTCGAGGCAGCGCGCGTAGACGGCGGCGGCGTGCGGCGCGATCTCGCTGGGCTTGAACACGACGGCGTTGCCGCAGAGGAGCGCGGGAAGGATGTGCCCGTTGGGCAAGTGCACCGGGAAGTTGAAGGGCCCCAGCACCGCGAGCACGCCCAGCGGCCGGAAGCGGCACTCGGCGCCGGCCTGGCCGCGCGCGGGGAAATCGGCGACCAGCCTGGCGCCTTCGTCGGCGGTGATGGCCGCCTTGGCGCTGCACGCCTGCGCCTCGGTGCGCGATTCCCAGAGCGGCTTGCCGACGTCGAGCGCGATGGCACGGGCCAGGTCCTCCTCGTGATCCTTGAGGACGGCGCCGATGTGCCGCACCAGCTGCGCGCGATCGGCCGCCGGCCGCGTGGCGAATTCCTGCTGCGCGTCGCGCGCCGCCGCCACCGCCGCGTCCACCTGCGACGCCGCCCAGCGGTGCGTGTCGATCACTACCGAGAGATCGGCGGGCGAACGGTTTTCCAGAACGCCATCGGCGCTGCGCGGCTCGCCCCAGTTGCCGGCGATGAAGTCCATCGGAGCGCGGAAAGTATCACGGTAGACTCAAAGGCGTGGACGAGGCGGAGTTCTTTCGCGAGCACGGCTGGGTGGCGATGCGCGAGGTGGTTGCGCCGGAGCGCGCCTTCGAGCTGGCGCGAGAGCTGGATCGCGTCTTTCCCGAGAGCCGGCTGCCCGCAGCGCGGGTGCACGAGCGGGCGGGCGTATCGGCGCTGAGTCCATTGCTCGCGGAACAAGTGCGCGATCCCGTGATCGCGCGCCGGGTGGCAGCGCTGCTCGGTGCGCCGCGCGTGCAGCTTCTTCAAGACACCGCGCTGGTGAAACCTCCGGCAAGCGCGGCGCGCGTCGAGTGGCACCAGGACCACACCTATACCGGCTTCATCGCGGAATGCGTCTCGGTGCGGCTGGCGCTGACCGACTGCACGCTGCTCTCCGGTTGCCTGCGCGTTCTGGACAAGAGCCACCGCGCGGGCTTTCGCGGCGATCTGCGGGCGCTGCGCGCGCTTTCGGTCGGCGACGACTCGCGGCACATGCCCGAGGGCGAGGTGGTCCCCATCGAGCTGCGGCCGGGTGACGCCAGCGTCCACCACTGCCTGACCTTCCATTCCAGCGAGGAGAACCGCAGCGACCGCCCGCGCATGACGCTGATCGCGCGCATGTTCGACGCGCGCCTGCGGCCGCTGCGCGAGAAGCTTCCGCCGGGCCTTGCGCTCTACTTTCCGGTGGACGCCGACGGCCACCTCGCAGGCCCCACCTTCCCGCTTCTCTAGCTTTCACTCGAACGGAATGGTGTGCAGCCGTTCGCCCGGCTCTGCCTCCAGGGCGTCGACCGCTTCCTGCGGCAGCCGCGCCTCGGCGTCGCGAAAGGTGCAGAGCGCGCGCACCGCGCGGAAGCGGTTGCGGCCGTGCGACCGCTCCACCGCCACCAGCCGCTCCTCGATCTCGCCGGGGCTCGCCTCCGCTCCCTCGGGCAGCCGCTCCTCGGAAAGCTTGGCGCGGCGGAAGCGGCGGATGGGCTCGATCAGCTCGGTCGGCGCGGAGAAGTGCGGCCCGCCGTCGAACGGATCGATACGCTCGTCGTAGCGGAAGCCGATCTGGGTGAGCATGTTCCGGGCGCCGACGCTCTCCGGGCCGACCTCGCCGATGGCGTCCTGGATCTTCTGCGAGAAGATGGTGGCGTAGATTTCGCCCGGCGGAAAGAGCTGCTGGATGAACTCCTTGTTCTCGCGGCTGAGCCGGTCCGCATCCTGGTAGGAAAGGCCGGTGAACTTGCGCCCCAGCGCCTCCCAGAGCGGGCTGCGGCCGTCTTCCTCGAGCTTGGGGAGCAGCTCGACCAGGATGCGATCGCGAAAGCGCGGGCGGTGCATGGCCACGTAGAGGAAGCGCACGTAGCTGAGCTGCTTGCCGGGCTTGCCCTGCCCGCGGAACTGCGGATCGACGACCAGGCCGCCGATCTCGGTGGGGCCGTCGAAGTTGTAGCCGATGGAGAGGACGCGGTGGCGCACGTGCTTGTCCACCGAGTGCGAGTAGTGCTCCTTCTCGTAGACGTCGAAGAAGATGTGCGGCGCGTCGCGCGTGCCGTGCTGGGCGATGATCAGCGAGGAGCCGACGGCCTTCTCGCTGCGCAGCTCCTCCATCACGAAGAGGTACTCGCGCTCGAAGGGGTCGCGGATGCGGCCGTCGAAGGAGCGCGCCGATTTCTCCACGATGGAGGCGAGCTCCTTCTCGTCGTTGGGCAGGTTCACGGTGTCCAGCTCGGAGGCGAGCTTCTTCAGCCCGGGCAGGTCGCTTCGCTGGACGTCGCGGATCACGTACACGCGCACAGCTCCATCAAGAGGGACTGGTAGAGATCGCACGCCTTTTCGAGTTGCGCCATCTCGATGCGCTCGTTGGCGGTGTGCGCGTTGCCGGTGGAGCGGCCGGGGCCGATGACGATGGCCTCGCAGCCCGCGCGCGCGAAGACGCCCGCCTCGGTGCTGGTGGGCTTGGCGCGGGGCGCGGGGTCTAGGCCGTGACGCTGCAGCACCGAGCCGGCGGCACGCACCAGCGGCGCGTCGTCGGGCAGCGCCATTCCCGAGGCGTTGCGCAGCGTCGAAAGCTCGAGCGTGATCTCGCCGTGGCCGAGCTGGTCGATCCACGCGCCCGCCGCGCTGGAGAACCGCGCGACCAGCGCGTCGGGATCGTGCTGCGGCAAGAGGCGCGCGTCGAGCTGCACCGACACTTCGCCGCCTCCGCTCTCGAGCACGTTCAGGCCGCCGACCGCGCCGGGGGGATCGAAGCGCGCGTCTTCGCCGGGAGGCAGCGTCTGATGCCACAGTTCGGCGAGCGCGCCGGCGGTGGCGAGCGCGCGCCAGAGGTTCGGCTCGTCGGCGCGCGGCGGAATGAACTTCACCTCGTCGGGCTCAGGCGCGCCCCTCTCACGCGGCGCCGGGACTTCGAGGGCACAGCTCGCCGGCACGACGTTGCTGGAGGTTCCTCCGCGGGCGGCGAGGATGGGCGAACCGGAGCTGCGGGCCCAGGCCAGCGCCTTCTGAATCGCATTGACGCCGAGGTGTGGAGTGGAACTGTGCGCGGCCTTTCCGGCAAAGTATAGCTGCTCTATTCCTGGACCCGCGCTGGACACCGGCCGCGCTTTCGCATCGCGCAGCGTGCAACGGACGACGACGTATCCCTTGTGAGCGGTGATGAGCTGCAGCTCGCTCGGTTCGCCGCACAGCACTTGCGACGGCGCGACTTCGCGAAAGAGATCGCTGCCGGCGAAATGCCGCGCGCCGCGCAGCCCCACCTCCTCGCCGAAAGTTCCGAGCAGCCAGAACGGCCGCGCGCACGTGTGCCCCTGCAGCCGCCGCGCCGCCTCGGCCTTGCAGAGGGCGTCGAGCTTTACGTCGGCGACGCCGAGGCCGTAGAGCACGCCGTCCGATTCTTTGAGCTCAAACGGATCGGAGGACCACCCCGGAGCCGGCGGCACGGTGTCGAGGTGCGTGACCAGCAGCACGCCGCCGGGACCCGAGGCCTCGCCTCCCGGCCCGCCCAGCAGATTGACGTGGATTCCCTCGACCACCTGCCTGCGCACCGGCAAGCCCGCGTGCTCCCAGAGCGGCTGCAGCACCTCGGCCGCCGCCAGCGTTCCGTGGGCCGAGACGGTGTCGGCGGCGATCAGCCGCCGCGCGAGCTGACGAAATCCCGGCGAGAGCCCCATGGGGCGGCTCTTAAGTCACGACTGCGCCGCGCGCGCAACCCTTGCCGCTCCGCCACGGCGTCCGAACCTTCCCTGCAGGAGGGATCCATGGATCCAAAGGCGACTCCGTTTCTCACCGACATCAAGGAATTGCAGCGGCGCGCGCGCGAGCATGTGGAGAAGGGCGCGGTCACGCCCGCCTACCGCGGCGAGGTGACCACCGCCATCCAGCTGCTCAACGAAGCGCTGGCGACCGAGATTGTCTGCACGCTGCGCTACCGCCGGCACCACTACATGGCGGCGGGCATCCACTACCAGGCCATCGCCGACGAGTTCATGGAGCACGCGGTGGAGGAACAGCGGCATGCCGACTTGATCGCGGTGCGCATCCGCCAGCTGGGCGGGGCGCCCGACTTCAATCCGCAGGGCCTGCTCACGCGCAGCCACGCGCAGTATGCCGAGGGCAATTCGCTGGTGGACATGATCAAGGAAGATCTGATCGCCGAGCGCATCGCCATCGAATCGTACATGGAGATGATCCGCTTCTTCGGCGACAACGACCCCACCTCGCGCCGGATGTTGGAAGAGATCCTCGCCAAGGAAGAGGAGCACGCCGACGATTTGTCCACGCTCCTGGACACGCTCGACAAGCGCGAGCCCACTGCGCCGATCTCGACCAAGCATTGATAAGCTGCGCGGGTGCGCGCGGTGGTCCAGCGGGTCAGCGAAGCGAGCGTGAGCGTCGAGGGCCGCGTGACCGGCAGCATCGGCGCGGGGCTGTGCGTTCTGGTCGGCGTGGGCGTCTCCGACTCCGAGGGCGATGCGCGCTGGCTGGCCGGCAAGGTCGTGGACCTGCGCGTCTTCGAGGACGAGCAGGGCAAGATGAACCGCTCGCTCATCGACACCGGCGGCGCGCTTCTGGCGATTTCGCAGTTCACGCTGTATGGCGACGCGCGCAAAGGGACGCGGCCCGGCTTCATCGACGCCGCCCGGCCCGAGGTCGCCCAGCCGCTCTACGAGAAGTTCTGCGCCGCCTGCCGCGAGCGCGGGGTCACCGTGGCCGAGGGAGTGTTCCGCGCCACCATGGAAGTGCGCATCGTCAACCAGGGCCCCGTGACATTGCTGCTCGACTCGAAGAAACTCTTCTGATCGGAGGAGCCGGCTTCGCCGGCGACGGGCGGAGCCCGAAGGGGCGGAGCACAAATGGACGATTGCATCTTCTGCAAAATTGGCGCGGGGAAGATTCCGGCGAAGAAGATCGCCGAGACCGACGAGCTGATCGCTTTTCCCGACATCGACCCGCAGGCGCCGGTGCACGTGCTGATCGTCCCGCGCAAGCACGTCGAGTCGCTGGCCACCCTCGACGATTTCTCGCTGGTGGCGCGCATGCACGAGCTGGCCATCGGCGTGGCCAAAAAGACCGGCATCTACGAATCGGGCTTTCGCACCCTGATCAACACCGGACTCAACGGCGTGCAGACGGTGCTGCACCTGCACTTGCACCTGCTCGGCGGCCGCGTGATGCGCTGGCCGCCCGGCTGACTCCTAGCGCGTCATCACGATGGGGACGTTGACGGTGGTGCCCGACTGGAAGTCGGCGGTGTTGGTCCCCTGGCCGACCAGCACGCCGGTCTTCTGCAACGCGAGGTTGATCTTGACGTGCGGGTGGTCGCCGCCGCCCTCGACCAGCGTGATCGTCTGGTCGAGTCCGCCGGGTTGCAGAGGCAGCGCCTCCGGGCAGCTCGCGCTGGTGGTTACGCACCAGTCCTTGTGCGTGATGGCCAGCGGCCCGTCGTAGACGTCCATGGAGAGCATGTCGGCGTCGGCCGGAATCCGGAACGCGCCGGTGATGGTCACCAGCGCGGCCGCGTCCTGCTGCTTGCAGCCGCCGAGGAGCGCGCACAGAGAAAGCGCCGCGAGAATTTTCATGGCAGGTCCAGCCGGCCCAGCGTGCCGTTCTTCGGTTGCGGCTGCGGCTGCGCGACGACGATGCCCACCACCGCGCCCACCACCAGCACGCCGACCACCGGACCGATGATGCCCCAGCGCTTGTACCAGGGCGTGGGCGGCGGGGGGATCACCGGGTGCGCGGGCCGGCCGCCCTCGTCGAGCGCGGCGATGCCGGCGGCCTCGGGCAGGGTGTCGCTCAAGGTCAGGCGGATGGGATCCTTGGCGGTCCCGTTGGAGTCGAGCACGCTGCCGTCGGGACCCAGCGCCTCGATGTAATAGACCAAGAGGTGTTCGCCGCCGCCCGGCACTCCGCCCACGCCCGGCCGCAGCCAGGCCTCGTAGGTGTCGGCCGCCGCGACGCGGTCCATGGGGATGCTGACGTACTCGGGCTCTTCGTTCTGGTGCTGCGCGGAGTAGTTCAAGGACAGCTGCGGCTCGCCGACGTGCGCGCCGGCCAGCCGCGCCCGGATGCGCAGCGGCCGTCCCGAGCGCGCGGTGACGATGCGGTCGGTGAGCACCAGCGTGCGCGAGCTACGGATTTGCTGGGCGAGCTGCTTGGCGGCGTCGGTGGCGTGCGCCAGGGCGGTTCCCTCGGGATCGACGTGGTACATCCCGACCAGAGCGTCGGCGGCGTCCTGCTTGTGCTCGGGAGTCTCGGGCAGGGCGAGGAGCGCGCTGGCGCGGAGCGCTCCGATCTCGGCCTGCTCGCGCGGCGTGTTGCCGTACATCTGCGAGACGGCCTGCAGGTCGACCAGCGCGTCGGCGTATTTGCCCGCCGCGATCAGGCTGCGCGCGTTGGCCAGGCGGTCGGGCTCGGCCGCCGACTTCGGCGCGGGCGGCTGCGCGGCCGGCTGCGGCGCGGGTTGCGGCGGCTGCGCGGTGGGAGCCTGCGCGAGCAGCAGGGCGAGAAGCAGCGTCATCGGGCCGCCAGCTAGCACAGCCCCCCGCCGAGCGGCAATCGGCGCTCCGGCGGACGCAGCCCATTCCGGTTGACCCTGTGGCGCGTTCAGTCTAGGTAGCGCCTGCCTTGCCACCCGAGATTCCCGAGCCGCTCCTCGATTCCGACGCCGTCAAGGTGGTGCGCCGCCTGCGCCGGGCGGGACACCGCGCGTACCTGGTGGGCGGGTGCGTCCGCGACCTCTTGCTCGGAATCCGCCCCAAGGACTTCGACGTCGCAACCTCCGCGCATCCGAGCCAGGTGAAGGACACGTTCCGCAACAGCCGCCTGATCGGGCGCCGCTTCCGCCTGGCGCACGTCTTCTTTCGCGGAGCGAAGATCATCGAGGTCTCCACCTTCCGCGCCAACCCGCTCGACGAGTTGCAGGACCTCCCGCAGGATCTGCTCATCCGCCACGACAACGTCTTCGGCTCGGAAGAGGAGGACGCGCGCCGGCGCGACTTCACCATCAACGCGCTCTTCTACGACGTGGACGAGGGCAGCGTGGTCGATCACGTCGGCGGAAAGGCGGATCTCGCGGCGCGCCTGGTGCGCACCATCGGCAATCCCGACGTGCGCATGCGCGAGGACCCGGTGCGGATCCTGCGCGCCATCCGCTTCGCGGCCAAGTGCGCCTTCGACGTGGAGGCGGAGACCAGCGCGGCGATGAAGGCGCACGTGCACGAGATTCCCCGCTGCGCGCCGCCGCGCGTGCTGGAAGAAGTGCTCAAGCTGCTTCGCTCGGGCGCGTCGCGTCGCTGCTTCGAGCTGCTCCGACAGGCGGGCGCGCTGAAGATCCTCTTGCCGCCGGTGGCCGCCTATCTCGAGTCGCAGGGGCCGGCGGAGGCGGAGCGGCACTTGCGCGCGCTGGAGGCGCTGGACGCGCACGTGCGCGTGGGCGAAGTGCCCTCAGATGCGGTGCTCCTCGCCACGCTGCTCGCGCCGTTGCCGCGAGAGGGCCCCAAGGCCGCGCGGCAGGCGCCGGCCCAGCCGCAAGAGGACGAGGAGCTCGATCGACAACTGTCCGAGCTGGAAGAGGCGGCCGTTTCCGCCGAGGCCGAGGCCGAGCCCGGGGCCGAAGCGGAAGATCCCGCGCACGCGCCGCTGCCGGAGGGCGCGCTCATCGAGGCGGCCGAGCTGCACGACGAGCGGCTCGGCGGAGTGCCGGCGTTCTCGGTGGGGGGCGACCTGCAGGCCTGGTCGTTGCCGCAGGATGTGGTGGCGCCGGAGATCGTGCTCTCGGAGATGGTGCGCACCGCGCGGCTGCCGCGGCGGATTGCGGAACGGGCGCGGATGATCCTCCTGGCACAGCCCATCCTGGAGGGCACCCGGCGGAGGCGGCGCAGCTCGCCGCAGGCGTTCGCGCGGCAGGTCTACTTTCCCGAGGCGCTGGCGGTGTTCGAGCTGTCGGTGGCGGCGACGGGCGAGGGGCAGGAGCAGCTGGCCAAGTGGCAGCGGATCTTTGGGGAGCAGGAGTTCTCGCAGTTGCAGCGGGAGGAGAAGCCGGGCGCGCACGCCGGGCCGAGGAAGAGAAGGCGGCGGGGAGGGCGGGGGCGCAAGCATCATGCGCCAGCCTAGGTGCTCGGCGCTTTCGCGCCTCGCGGACCCGGACCAGGTCTAGGTATAGGACTGGGTTCGCGCTCCAAGGGGGTCTGGGTTCAGTGTCTTGGTTTAGGGCGGATGAGGCCGGTCAACAACCCGACCAGCCGCGAGGAGAGCTGGTTCGCGTGCTCTGCGATTTCCGTGGGGCACTCTCCTGCGACAGCCGCGATCTCCAACGCCGCCGCAGCTTCGCAAGCCTCACCACGCGCAATTCCGAAAACGCGCGCTTGATCAGCTTTCGTGCTGCGACCTGCCGCCTCTGCGATATTGAGGCAGGCGCTCTTTGCTGCTCGCAGCGCCTGGTCGCGAAGCCGCGGATCGGTAACGTTCGCTTGCACTGCGGCCGCGAGCAATTCGCGGGCAACTTCATACGCAATCAGCCGATGGTGGGGCAATGGCTTGGTCACCGAGGACTGACACTGCAAATCCCGCACCCAATTCCCCCACCCAACTCCCGGACCAATCACCCACTGTAAAACGCGAACCCCATCCTCGACTTAGACCTGGTCCAGGTCCGCGAGGCGCGAATGCGCCGAGCACCGCTGGCCATGCCAAAACGCTACTTCCAGGTCCGCCTGTCCTCAATCCGCCGCGCATTTTCGGGCACTGCCCCGAACCGCACCTCGCCGCGGACCTTGACCGTCTCGCGCAGCGCCTCCGCGATCTGCTTTGCGTCGGCGGTCGCCCCCGGCGCCATCTCGACCATGTACTCGAGATGATCCTGATGCTCCGCCCGCGTGATCACCGCCTGGAACCGCAGCACGCCCGCGAATGCCTTGAGCGCCTTCTCGATCTCCGCGCCGCGGATGAACATGCCCTTCACCTTCACCGCGTCGCCGACCCGGCCGAGGAGCCCGGCCAGCTTGGGAGCAGTACGGCCGCACGCGCACGCAGCAGGCGGGGCGAGCGCGCCGATGTCGCCGGTGGCGAAGCGCA
>Ga0307479_10006805_pt1 | contig 10516 bp, 14 predicted proteins | sample atmos_gasesECM4C_FD_203743 | JGI IMG/M metagenome (GOLD analysis project Ga0307479, IMG submission 203743) | Hardwood forest soil microbial communities from Morgan-Monroe State Forest, Indiana, United States - atmos_gasesECM4C_515 | ecosystem: Environmental > Terrestrial > Soil > Temperate...
AGACAGGAGCTACTTGACGAGTTGGCCCGTGAGCAAGCACGCCTGGCCGAGATTGATCGACAGCGCGAGGCTACCCGTTCCAGGATGGAGTCTCTGCGCGAAGAGCTCGCGGTCTTACCTTCCCTCGCGCCAACCGGATCTGTCTTGCCGGTGGTCCCGAATCAGGAACCTGGCCGCCCAGTCCGGCAAGCGACCTTGGGCGTAGCGGCGCCCATGACCAGGCTCGGAGACGCCCGGGTGCCGACGACGCCCATAGAGAAGGTCCGGCTCTTTCGAGCGCTCTTCAAGGGGCGTGAAGGCATTTTTCCCACGAGATTCGTGAGCAAGAAAACCGGGAAGCCCGGCTATGCCCCCGCCTGTGCGAATAAGTTTGTACGCGGACTCTGTGAGCTCCCGAAGATCAGGTGCGGCGAATGCCCAAATCAGGCGTTCATCCCGTTCGATGATCAGATTGTCATCGATCACCTCCAGGGACGCACGGTGGTTGGCGTTTACCCGTTGCTCGAAGATGAAACCTGCTGGTTCCTCGCCGTCGATTTTGACAAGACCTCGTGGCAGGACGATGTCGACGCCTTTGTCGAGACCAGTCGAGCAATGGAAGTACCGCTGTCCGTGGAGCGTTCTCGCTCCGGCAACGGCGCTCATGCGTGGTTCTTTTTCGTTGCGCCGGTCGCTGCGAGTCTCGCCCGAAAGATGGGCTGCTATCTCCTCACCGAGACGATGTCTCGACGGCATCAACTTAGCATGGGATCGTACGACCGCCTTTTCCCGAATCAAGACACCATGCCTCGCGGCGGGTTCGGCAACCTGATCGCGCTTCCGCTTCAGTACGAGCCACGCCAGTCGGGTAACAGCGTCTTCGTGGATGGACGCTTCCAGGCCTATGCGGACCAGTGGGCCTACCTCGCCTCGGTAACGCGCATGGCTCCTTCCTTCGTGGAAAGCATTGCCAGAGAAGCCACGAGCCGGGGGCTCGTCGTGGGTCTTCGCCTGGCTCAATCTGCGGACGACGAGGAGGTGGCCCCGTGGATTCGCCGACCCTCAGGTCGCCCACGGCATCTACCCGTGGCGGTTCCGTTGCCTCGGGAGGTACATGCCGTCCTCGCGCAACGCCTCTTCGTAGAGAAGGCGGGCCTGCCATCCCCGGTCCTGAATGAGATCAAGAGACTTGCCGCTTTCCAGAATCCTGAGTTCTTTAAGAGGCAAAACATGCGATTGTCAACGGCGATCACACCGCGCGTGATCTGCTGCGCGGAGGAACTCGCCAAGCATGTCGCCTTGCCGCGGGGTTGTCTCCACGACTTTGAAGAACTACTTCGGGAGCAGGACGTGAAACTGGTGGTCGAAGACCAGCGCCACGAAGGTGAGGCCCTTCAGGCAGTATTCAAGGGCGAGTTGACGGCAATCCAGCGAAAGGCTGCGGGAGCGATGCTCCAGCACGATACCGGAGTCTTCAGCGCGCCTCCCGGCATCGGCAAGACCGTCCTCGGAACCTACCTGATTGCCCAACGCGCACGGAGCACGCTGGTCCTCGTACATCGCCGTCCTCTTCTGGATCAATGGGTCGCTCAGCTCTCCATGTTCCTTGGTATCGACGCGAGAGAGGTCGGCCAAATCGGTGGTGGTAGGCGCAAGCCGAACGGGCGTCTCGACGTGGCGACGATCCAGAGCCTGACTCGAGGGGGGCGCGTCGCTGACGTCGTGGGGACCTACGGCCAGGTCATTGTGGACGAATGCCACCACGTGCCGGCCGTCTCCTTCGAGCGCGTATTGTCCGAGGTTAGGAGCCGCTACGTCGTAGGCCTCACCGCCACGCCGTACCGCAGGGATGGACATCATCCGATTCTTCCGATGCAGCTGGGTCCCGTTCGCTTCGCAGTAAACCCGAAAAGCCAGGCTGCGCGCGGACCGTTCGAACACCGCCTCATCCCTCGCGAAACCGCCTTCCGGCTTGACGGTGCTTGCGCGGATGCTGGCATCCAGAGAATCTTCAAGGCGCTTGCCGAGGACGAAACGCGCAACCGCATTATTCTGGACGACGTGATCCATGCGCTGGAGGAGGGTCGTTCCCCGATCCTTCTCACCGAGCGAAGGGATCACCTCGAGTACGTCGCCCGTCAACTGCGCGGGTTCGTTCGTCACCTCGTAATCCTGCGAGGAGGCATGACCGCCAACGAGCGGCGCGCTCTCGGCGTGCAGCTTGCCGGTGTCCCCGAGGGCGAGGAGCGACTTGTGCTCGCAACCGGCCGCTACCTCGGCGAAGGGTTCGACGACGCACGGCTCGACACTCTTTTTCTGGCGATGCCCTTGTCATGGAAGGGCACATTGGTGCAGTACGCCGGCCGGCTTCATCGGCTTCATCCCAAGAAAGTTGAGGTTCGCATTTTCGACTATGTTGATCGTGAGGTGCCGATGCTGGCGCGCATGTTCGAGAAGCGATTGCGGGCATACCGAGCGATCGGATACGGCCGCGGCGAGGCGCCGCTTGGCTACGCAGAGGTGATCGACGAGCCAACGGTCGAGTATGACCAGGAGGCGCTTCGCCACTTCGAGGAGTCAGCGTGAGTGTAAGACCCGGTACAAAGAAGAAGTCCAGGCAGGGCCGGCAGCACAGGGTAACCGCATCCAAGCTCGACAAGCTGATCGAGGAAGCCATCGTTGATTGCTACAACGAGTCCGAGCAGATAGGCGGCATCTACTCGATGCTTGAGGACAACCTCGACCTACCCTTTCAGACCGAGGTCCTCGGCGTGCGCGTTACAGTCGAGCGTATCGACTTGACTGACGAGGACGAGATCGTGGCCATATGCACGCGAGACCGAATTCGACAGGCGATTTCACTTCTTGAGCTGCCGCTTCCGGTTCCACCGCCGCAGGGCGCGGAGTGGATCGAGGCCTTCCGGCGCTGGGCGCGAGGAGGTCGGTGAGCGACCTGCCCAGGTGGCACACTATCCTTCGATCGCCAGGAAGCGCCTGAGCGCTTCCCGGACCAGCAACGACTCCGGCCGGCGCTCCGTTTCCGCCCGCAACCGGAGCGCCTCCGCTTCGGCCGCACTCAACCAGATGGATACCACCGCGCCCACCGGGTCGCGTTTTTGCATCGCTATTGACTCCTGCATAGTTAATGTCCTACCAACTCTGAGTAGGAGGTGGGGACATGCGACCGCAAGGGAGCCCACTGGAGCTGGAACGCCGGCGCCGCGCAATGCAGTTGCTGCGCGAGGGATTGCCTCCTGTGGAGGTCGCCCGGATGGTCGGCGTGGATCGGCGTAGTGTCCGGCGCTGAAAACGCGGCTCACCGAGAGCGGGGGTTGGGCGGGTTGAAAGCGAAGCCGGCACCGGGTCGGCCGACGCGACTCAACGGCGAGGCCAGGGCGAAGCTTGAGGAGGCGCTCCTCGCCGGCGCACGGGCGGCGGGGTTTCCCACCGATCTGTGGACCTGTCCTCGGGCGGCAGTCGCAGCGTCCCTCACGTGACAGGCAGGTGTGATTCGGCTAGAAGGTGGGCCGCTGCCGAAGACGGCGAAGGCCCAGGAGGTGTTCTGACTTGGCGGCCACCCTCCTGATGGCTGAGAACTGCGATCTTCACCGGATAGCAGCGGGTCTGCTCAGCCGCCGACAAGGATAGCCGTAGCGCGGAATCCGGCCCCGCAAGCGGATCACGAAAGGGCCACGCAACCCCAGGGGTGTGTTGCCCTTTTGCCGTCTCATTTTGAGGGCACCCTTGCCGTTGTCGCGGGCCACCGAAAGAGCCCGAACCCTCGGAGACGAGACCTCCCTGAAGCAGCGGCGAGACCTCGGGCTCACCCGCGGCAGGTGGCCGCGGGTCGTTGCCTGAAGCGGCGCCAAGGGCGGCGTTCCGCCGAAGGTGTCAAGTGACGGCATCTGTTACGAGGTTAGCGATCGCAGACTCTTACGACCCTCCTGGGTAGCTGGGCCGAAGGCCCGTCTCGACCCGGTCTGCGGTACACTTCGCCCTTGGGGGAGAGCTGCCACCCACAGCGCCACCCCTGCCAAGGTGAGTCCAGTGAGCCAGATCCTGCTCGATATCCCGGAGGATTCGCTGCTCGCCCTTCGCGTCTCCGCCGCTCAAATGGGCGAAGAGCTGAGGATGGCCGCCGCCGTCAAGCTCTTCGAGCTGGGGCGCCTCTCCGCGGGCGCGGCTGCCGAGCTGGCCGGGGTCCCGAAGCCGCTGTTCCTGGTCCGCCTCGCGGACTATGGTGTTGCTGCTTTCCGCCACTCCGAGGACGACCTGCGGCGGGACTTGGCGAATGCCTGAGGTCATCGCCAACACTTCGCCTCTGCAATACCTCTTTCAGCTCGACCTCCTGCACCTCCTGCCTGACTTTTACGGCGAGGTTTCGGTGCCTGTCGGTGTCGTCCAAGAAGTACGCTCAGGTCTCGCCCGCGGCGTGGCGCTTCCAGATCTCGACAGCCTGCAATGGCTCCACATCTGCGAGCCGCGCAACGCCGCAGTGCTGCCCCTCGCCGTCAGCCTGGGAGCGGGAGAGCGAGAGGTCCTGGCACTCGCTGTCGAGAGCGTGGACCCTCTGGTCATCCTGGACGATGCCCTGGCCCGACGCTTCGCGGTCCGTTTGCGACTTCGTCTGACCGGGACCCTGGGGCTTCTCCTGAAAGCCAAGAAGACCGGACAGATCGAGTCGGTTCGACCCTACCTCGACCGCCTCGAAGATCTCAGATTCAGGCTCGATGGAGCCACACGGCGCGGCGTTCTAACTCTCGCGACCGAGAGTCCCGGATAGGCGTCGCCCCATCTCTCCCCCGGATTCGTGAACACCCATGATATGGAGAGGCAGGGACCGGCATCGATCTCGCGGCGCCCATGTCGCACGCGGACGAGGAGAATGTACTGAGCGACGTTCTTGCTAATAAATGGTTGGCCAGTTACCCTCACTTCCAGTCTGTTCGTTCAGCTGAACCAAGGAGGATTTCTATGGGCCCGGTTGAATCGTTCCTGGCGCTCATTGAGAGGTTGATCAGTTTGACGCAGATTCATGAACAAAATCGACGCGATCTTTTCCGTAACATAGTAGAGCCTCTGTTCGTCGAACTTCAGCCCCTCGTCGACGATTACTTCAAACTATTTGCAGATACCAGGGATATCGCAGAGAAGACCGCTGCTTCAGATATGTTTCATGCCGTAGCAGAAATCAGAAAGAGAAGAGAGGCCATGCTACATCTGAGGCGAAAGACAGTCGTGATGGCCGAGACAGTTGCTGCCGAGGTTAAAGACAAGAAAACCAGTGAATTCGCCAAGCGAGTGGCTGGATTCTTCTTCTGCTCGCAACTCGAAGGGCCTGTTCCAACTTCCGTTGAGCCCCAGAGAAGGGTGCCGAAGTCGGGACCCGCGAGGCTGGTGGAGTTGTTGGATCTTGTTAATCGAGAGCATATTTTTAAAGAAGAAGCTATGAATGAATTGGCCCTGACTCAAAAACAACTGGAGGATTCATGGGTGGCAATCGCTCAATCGTATGCCGTTCTCCGGCTACGGGCGCTTCGACCATGAAAGTGATGGCAGGATGATACCGAGACAACTGTGTTGATGCAGGCATGCCGCCAGTCGTCTTAGATGACCACACCCCCAGGGATTCATGCATAAGTTGTCGTGTCCAAAGCCCTCGGCGGGCGGCCGGCCGCCCGCCCAGGAGAGTCCGGCCCGTAGCGAGGTGGTTCCCCCGCCTCAAGTCCGTAATGGGTGAAGCTCGATGGGCAGATGCATGGCGAAGGACGAGAAATCGGCATCGGTAGAGAAGATAGGCATCCCGTGGCGCTCGGCCACGGCACAGATCAGGAAGTCGGTATTGGATCCCTGGACCCCGCGAGCCCGGCAAACGTTGAAAAACTCGGCGGCTCGCTCATGATCTGGCGTGGTCACCTCGAGATCGGGAAAGGTGCGCAGATGCGCGCGCAGCTTCTCGAACTGCGCCGGGTCGCGAAGGCCCGAGAGGATCTCCTGACGAATCACTCCCAAGATGCGGGCCTGCATCTCCTCGACCAGCCGGACGAGTTCGCGAGCCGCTGGGGAGACGACATCGCGTTGCCGCCGACGCAGGGCCAAAGACCAGACGCTGGTGTCGATCAGGACGCTCAGCGGCGCGTCCTCTGCTTCTTGTAGTCGTAGGCTGGGTCGAAGTCGATCTGGCCGAACAAGTCCAGGATCTCGAGCTGGCGGCGGCGCTCGACATATTCCTTCAGAGCCTCGTTGACCGTCGCGCGCTTCGTCCGGTGCTTGCCGAGCCGAAGCGCCTCTTCGAGCAGCCTGTCATCGATTGCCAGGTTCGTTGGCATGAGCGGCCTCCCGCTACACATTATCATGGCTCAGACTGTGTAGGACCCCTCCACCCTCCACGCTGAACCCAGGGCCAACGGCAGACCTCTTGGGTCGCCCAGGTGCGCTCGAGACGCCGGGGCTCGCTATGACCCGTTGCCGCCACCCGGCGTCCTGGCATCCGGTGCTCGTACCAGACGATCCTGGTGCTCTTGCTGCCGCCCGATGTAGTAGGCAACCAGACGGTGGGGATCGTGGCCGAAGCGCTCGGAGATGCGGTGCCTCACCTCCCGCACGCGGGCGATCTCCTCGTCGCCGTCTTCGAGGATCGGCCGAGGACGACGCTGCGGCTGAACGGGCCCCTGCCGCGGTGGGAGCGCCCGCCTCGGCGCTGGATGTACTCTGCGTGGGCGGCGGTGATCTGGAGAGTGATGCCGTTGCCTGCCATGGCGCGCTCCGGTCGAGGACGTGAGGTGGGCGGCCGGTGCGAGTCTAGAAGGCGCCACCCGGGAGCGTAACAGGGCAGGGTGGAGCGGCGCGAGGCTCGAGGGGTCGGCGGAACGCTCCGGCGAGGGCCGGCGCGTGCGTGGGGGAGCCACCAGGGGGGCCGGCCGGCGCGGCAGTCCCGGGTCCGGAAACCGCCGGGCGGGCGGCGGAGGCGGGAGACGCCTCTCTCGATCCGGGCGGTCAGCCGGCGGCGCGCCGCAAGGAGGGCACGGCAGGGGGCCCGGCGAGCTGGAAGTAGAGTGCGGCCTGCCGCGTCCGCGCCTGGCTGGCCTCGCCGGCGACGGCCTCGACCAGCAGCATCCAGGCCGCGATGCCCTCGGGGGGCAGGTTCCAGCTGCCGAGGGTGCCGCGGAAGGTCTTGAGCAGCCGGAGGGCGTGCCGGGACTTGGGAAACGCGATTGCGTGGAGTTCAAGGCGGTGTTCGTAGGCACGACGCCATCAATCACGGCTACCGCCCACGCAACGACTTCGGACGGCGTGAACCTGACCCTGTCCGCGACGAAGACCACGCAGTTCGGCACGATGTGCTCATCACCGCCGCCATCGGTGACGGTGAGGGAGCGACGAGTGGACCTCACCGATGCACTTGCAAGGCTCCGCGAGACGGTTGAGAAGAAGCTAGAGGGAACGCCGCGCCAGCTGTGGATCATCGACGAGGCAGGACTGCTCAGCAACCGCGACGCCCGGATGCTGCTCTTGCGCGCCGAGGCATCGTGCCCTCGTCACGGCCTACAGTGACGATGGTGGAATCGACGTCATCCTTTACGGCGAAGTCGATAAGCAAATTGGTGTGCAGGTTAAGCGCTTCAGAAACAGCATCAAAATAGATCAAATTAGATCCCTCGCAGGAGCCTTGGTGCTGCACGGATTCACTCGGGGCGTTTTCCTAACTACCTCTAGCTTTCAGGCGGGCGCAGGGCGGACCGTGGCGATGTACAGGAATCGCGGACTCAAGATTTCTCGCTTTGACGCTCGGCGTTTTCTGCGTGCACTTCAAGTAGCACAACGCAAACGGTACAAATCATGGGCTGATTAGGGGGCGCCGTTTCTCATGCCAAAAGATAAGTTGCGTGACCGCTATGGCGATTGCTACGACCGCTTCGACGCTGACAGCAATGGCTACCTCACTGATCCCTATCACGACCGTGTTGGCCCCCCTGACCTGTATGGGTTTGAAGTTCTTTACCGTGCTAGGATGGATGCGCAATATGCTGAAGATGATGCCCTGCTGTCGTAATATAGTGTAGTGTAGTTGGCACAGCGACGGTCCCGACCGCGGTTGGACCAATTCCCAAAGTTCTGCACGGAGTTGCGTTGCTCCTAAGCGGCAATAGGGCACGGTTTCTCTTCGTAAACCAGGAGTCGTTAGCAGACCCGAGTCGTCCTATGCCCATGCCACCGCTCTGACGCCCGGCACCGACCCGGCGGCGCAGTCCAGGCGGGCCGAGACCTGTTGCGCTTTGCTGGAACCCTCGACGCACAATTGCTCGTCGATCGAGAGGTGACGGAGCGCGAGAGCCGCCGGCTGAAAGACCGGCTCGCCAAGGCGCGGCTGCGCCACGTCGCCGCGATCGAAGACGTGGACCTGCGAACGCCGCGAGGTCTGGACCGCTCGTTGTTCCTGGTGCGTAAGCGTTCGGCCAACCGCCCCCCATGACTACGAGGGTGGCGCCGCTCAGCGAGATGGAGAGTCGGCTGCCGTCCAGGCCGCCGGCCCACGATAGGCCGCGGGGCGCGCGTCAATCGATGGCGCGCACCGCGCGGCCGGCCAAGGTCGCCGTGCCGACCACGGCGATCACCGTACCCCTCACGCCCTGGCGGCATCCTGACCACGGGTGTCAGGCCCGCCACCCACCGGCGACCCGGCTAACTCAGCACCGAAGAGGCCGATTGAGCCATCGATGACCCGCACCAACGAGTGCGGCCGGGCCGAGCGCGCCGGTCCTCACCGAGTCGAGCAGCCCCGTACGTGCCGAACGAGGTCCGTTGGTGGCCCCTGGGCGCCACTCAGCCGCTCCTGCGAGCAAGCCGAACACCTCGACCACGTAGGCCACGGCGATGCCACGCCTAGCGTTACGAGTTCTCGCAGACCTGGATTTCGCAGCCCTCAACCTGCGCCGCGATCCAGTCAGCCGCGAGATCTCGTTTGCCTGGGCGCCGCACGTATCCGGGCTCATCGTCGCCTGGTACACCATGCGTATTCCGGTCGAAGTCGGCCAGGGATTCCGACGTGAAGCCGGCCACCCTTCCGGGGTGAAGGCGGCCACCCTTTCCGATGCGAAGGCGGCCACTTGTGGGTGGTCGCCGGAAGGGTGGCCGGCATGGATCGGAAGGGTGGCCGCCTTCCGGTCGGAACGAGCGACGAGTTGGGCTCCGACGCTGTGGCATCCTCGTCCTTCACGACGAAGGGAGGGAGATGCCGGCACGGAGACTCAGCATGAGGAAAATTCAGGAGGTGTTGCGGTTGCTTCTGGTGTGCGGTTTGAGCCAGCGGCAGGCCGGTCGGGTGTGCGGTGTCGCGAGGGCGAGCGTAGCGGACTACCTGGCCCGGGCACAGCGGGCCGGCGTGGTGGAAGCGGGGTGGGAGAGTTGGAGCGGCGAGGAGCTCGAGCGACGGCTCTATCCGGCGGCGCGGCGCCCGACGCGGCGCGAGCGACCGGCGGTGGACTGGGTGCAGGTCCATGAGGAGCTGAAGCTCAAGGACGTGACGCTGAGCCTGGTATGGCAGGAGTACCGGGAGTGGCAGCCAGACGGTTACCAGTACAGCCGTTTCTGCGAGCTGTACGCGGCCTGGCGAGGGAAGCTGGACCTGTGCATGCGCCAGGTGCACCAGCCCGGCGAGAAGCTGTTCGTGGACTACTGCGGCGCCACGGTGCCGGTGGTGGACGCCGGGACCGGGGAGGTGCGTGAGGCGCAGGTCTTCGTGGCGGTGTGGGGCGCGAGCAGCTACACCTTCGCGGAGGCGACGTGGAGCCAGGGACTCGCCGACTGGATCGGCTCGCACGTAAGGGCCTTCGAGTTCGGCGGCGGCCTCACCGAGTTGGTCATCCCGGACAATCTTCGCAGCGGCGTCACCCGAGCCTGCCGGTACGAGCCGGAGCTCAACCCGACCTACCAGGACCTGGCGGTGCACTACGGCGTGGCGGTGATGCCGGCGCGGGTGCGCAAGCCCCGAGACAAGGCCAAGGTCGAGTCGGGCGTGCAGCTGGTGCAGCGATGGATCCTGGCCCGGCTGCGGCACCGGCAGTTTTTCTCGCTCGCCGAGCTCAACGAGGCGATCCGGGAGCTTCTCGGCCCGCTGAACGACCGGCCCTTCCGCAAGCTGCCAGGCTCGCGCCGGTCGCTGTTCGAGCGCCTCGAGCGGCCGGCTCTGCGACCGCTGCCCGGGGAGCGCTTCACTTACGCGGAGTGGATGAAGGCGCTGGTCCACATCGACTACCACGTCGAGGTCGATCACCACTACTACAGCGTGCCCTACCAGCTGGTGAGCCAGCGGCTCGACGTCCGGGTGAGCGCCAAGACCGTGGAATTCTTCGCGAAGGGCAAGCGGGTGGCGAGCCATCTACGGAGCTTTCGTCGAGGAGCGCACACGACGTGTCGGCGGCTGAGCAGACCCGCTGCTATCCGGTGAAGATCGCAGTTTTCAGCCATCGGGGGTGGTGAAGTTCCCTCAGCATCATCCCCGCCGGGGTGGGTGGGCAGGGTGGATCGGCGGGCACCG
>Ga0307479_10006806_pt1 | contig 10516 bp, 7 predicted proteins | sample atmos_gasesECM4C_FD_203743 | JGI IMG/M metagenome (GOLD analysis project Ga0307479, IMG submission 203743) | Hardwood forest soil microbial communities from Morgan-Monroe State Forest, Indiana, United States - atmos_gasesECM4C_515 | ecosystem: Environmental > Terrestrial > Soil > Temperate...
TGCTGCGCCTGGATGTTGAGGGTGCGGAAGCGCGTCAGGAGCTTTTCGTTGCCGAGCTCGATGTTCTGCGCCGCCGTCATCGTCGGCACCAGGCTGGTCTCCTGGTAGACCATGCAGATGCCGGCGGTGAGCGCGTCGCGCGGCTGCTCGAAATCGACCAGCTTGCCGTCGACATAGATGTCGCCGGAGGTCAGCCGGATCGCGCCCGCGATCGCCTTGCAGAGCGTCGACTTGCCGGCGCCGTTTTCGCCGACCAGCGCATGGACCTCGCCTGGAAACAGGTCGAAATCCACGCCCTCGATGGCGTGCACGCCGCCATAGATCTTGCTGCCGCCCACGACCTGCAGCACGGCCTCGCGGCCCTTCGCTGCGGTTTCGCCGATCGTTTCCGGCAGCGAGGCGATCTCGTCCATCTCAAATCTCCGGGCTCAAGAGCAGGCGGCCGGCGCCGCGCGCGGCGATCACTACCCCTCGCGATGTCGCGCAGGCGCCGGTGATGCCGTGGAAGCGGCCGCCAGCGCGGCTATGGATGCTGGCGCTGGCTTCGCCCTCGGCATCGAGACGCACCAGCAGGCCATAGGAGCGCGGCGGTGCCCAGGGTTTCTGGATGCCGAGCGCCTTGACGGCGCCGATCTGCATCGGTTCGAGACAATCGCTGCCGCCGGCATAGGCCGGCGCAATCCAGTAGTCCGGCGGGATGGTCGCGATCATCTCCTGGCGAAAATCGTCTTCCTTGAGGACGAATTCGATCAGATGGGTGCGCCGCGCGAACAGCGCGAGATAGAAGCCGCGCCCGTCGCCGTGGAGGCGCGCGGGATAGCCGGGCAGGTTGCGCAGCACGATTTCCGGTTTTGCCGGCCCGTTGCCTGTTAGCGGCAGGCGGCTGACGCGGTGGGCCCAGCTCTCGCTGAACCAGAGCTGGCCGGTATCGGGCGCAACTGCGAGCCCGTAGGGATAATGCAGGTCGGAGAGCAGCGTGGTTGCGGAATTAAGCGCCGCATCGCACGCGATCAGCCGGCCATCATGGCGCTTTTCCATCAGGTCATGCCGCCACGCGTCAGGCGGCCTTGCCGTGCTTCCTTCCACCGCGAAGATACGGCCGTCCGGCACTGCGGCGACCGATAGAAGTCCGGCGAGCGCGCGGCCGTCGACGGTCTCAAGCCAGCGCGGCTGAGGTTTTGCGGGATCGATCGCGGCAAGCCCGCGCCCGGCGACGCAGACCAGGAGGCGTCCGTCCGGATGCAGCGCAAGACCGCCGGCATCATCATCGAATTCGGTGACCTGCTCGCGCGTCGCAAAGCCGGTGCCCGACAGTTTCAGGACGCGCCTGCCTGCGGACACGAACAGCGAACCGTCGTAGCCGGCAACGACGTCGTCGAGGCCGGGCAGGGGATCGCCGATCGGCGTGCAGCCATCGAGACGATCGTTGGGGCTGAGCGCGCCGTCCAGCGGGGGAATCGCGTTCTGCTCGCTATCGCGATCGATGACGTTGCGGATGTCCCGCATCAGATGGTCGAACATTCCCACGGTCGTCTACCCGCTTATTTTGCTTTTCGCGCCCCAATAGGCGTCATACCCGGTCCAGCTCTCGTCGACGGAATCGAGCTTGATCCGCCCGATGCGGTTGTTCTCAAGACCCCCGAGATAGAGATAGCCCTTGTGCTCGCGCATCGAGGTCAGCGTGGAATGCGAAATGCCGGTGGGGTCCCACCAGGATTCCAGCGCCTCGCCCTGCTCGTTGAACTTGAGCACGCAGCCATGATTGAGCGCCGGCGCCAGCCACTCGTCGGTCGGCACCTGCTTGACCATGCGCAACCGGAAGCCGGGTTTTCGCGCGGCGAGGTCAAACGTCGGCGTGCGGATGCCGACCAGCGCCAGCCAATAATTGCCGTCGGAGGCGCGGTTGATGTTGTCGGGGTTGCCCGGCAGCTCATCGATCAGGACCTCTGTCTGGCCCTGCCTCTCGCCCGCGAGCCAATGGCGGAAGATCTTGCACAGGGAGGTAGAGGCGATCAGGAGCGACTTGCCGTCGTGCGAGACGCAGACGCCGTTCGGGAAATAGAAGTGATTGATGATCGTGCGCGTGGTCCTGGTCGCCGGATCGTAGCAGACCATGCGGCCGTTCGGACGGGCCTCGAGGATGTCGAGGGTATTGGTCGTCATCTCGTAGCGCGTGGTGCAGTCGGAAAAATAGATCTTGCCGTCGGGCGCGATATCGAGATCGTCGGCCATGCGCAGGCGGGAATCGTCGTTGAGCTTGTACCAGGTGCGGTTGGTCTCGTCGGTGACCTTGAACACCTCGCCGTCCGGCTTGACGCCATAGACGCCCATCCCGGCGACCGCGACGATCAGGTTTTCGTCCCGGTCGAACTGCATGCCGAGCGGCCGCCCGCCGATATGGGCAAAAACCTCGCGCCTCTCGAAGTCTTGCCCTGAGAAACGGATGATGTTGCCGTCGCGGGTCGAGCCGTAGACGCGGTCGTGGCGATCGAGGATGACGTCCTCCGGGCCCTCGACCTGATCGAGGCCGATCGCTTGTGAATTGATCAGGCGGTCATTCTGCGCATAGGGCGAAGCGGAGCCGGGCTGCACGGAAGGCGCAGGCGAGAACGCGACGAACGCCGGATTGACGTAGATCTTCTGGATCGCCTTGCCGCGGTTCTTCGACCATTTGACGTCGATGCCGACGGCTAGCAGCAGAATGATGCCGATCACGGCGGAGGTGACGTAGCCGGGGATTCCCATCCGCACCAGGCCGTTGATCAAGAGGAAGATGATCAAGGCGCCGATCATGGCGCGCCACACCGTACCCTTGCCGCCGGCGAGCGATACGCCGCCGAGCACCACGGCGGTCAGCGCCTGGAATTCCCAGCCCACCCCGGTGGTCGAATCCGTGCTCGACTGCCGCGCGGCGTAGAAGATGCCGCTCGCCGCGCACAGCGTGCCCGACAGAACATAGGTGAAGAACAGGATCAGCCGGACGCGGATGCCGGCGTGCCGCGCCGCCTTGCGGCTGGCACCGATCGCGGTGAGATGCCAGCCATAGCGCGAGCGTGACAGGAAGATGTGGCAGATCAGGAGCACGACGAACAAAGTTGCGGCGTTGATCGGAATGCCCAACACGCTGCCGACGCCGAGGAAGTCCCAGGCATCGCTGTCGACCGAGTTGGTGGCGAACACCTGGGCGTAACGGGTGTTGAGGAGATTGACCGAGGCGCGCAGGATGATCAGCGTCACCAGCGTGGTCAGGAACGGCCGCGTCTTCAGGAAGCCGATCAAAAACCCGTTGATGCTGCCGAGCGCGGCGCCGACGCCGAGCGTCGCGCCAATCACGAGGCCGACCGGGAGCTCGAGCACGAACAGGAAATAGAGCGCCGAGAAATTGCAGAACGCGAAGATCGCGCCCACGCTCAAGTCGATGCCGCCGCTGATCAGGCAGAATCCCATCGCCAGCGCCACGAAGCCGAACTCCGCAAACAGGCGCAGCAGCGACAGCGTATTTTGCATCGTCGCATAGTCGGGAATGGTCAGTGCGAAATAGAGCCACAGCCCGATCATCACGGTGAACGGGATGACCGGCTCGAACCACTGCTTCAGCAACAATTCCGACAACAGCAGGCGCGGCGAGAAGCGCCTGACGGAAGCGGAAATCGAATCCATCGCCATCGACATCGCGAAACCTTCGAGAACGCTTGTTTGAGCATGATCTCCGCGCAAACGCGTTCCGCGTTTGTCGCGAGGGAAAACCGGTACCCAGTTTTCCGGATCGTGCCTTAGTCTTACCGTGTCACTAAACCCTCATGGTGAGGAGGCGCCCTTGCGCCGTCTCGAACCATGAGGCCCCGCTGGTGGCCTCGTCCTTCGAGACGCTTGCTCACGCAAGCTCCTCAGGACGAGGGGAAAGAGCGGCTTATAATAGACGAAAGTTGCCGGCCCGCCGGGTCGCGGGCCGGGGCTCCATGTCGCGCCGCTACTTCTTCGGCAGCGCGAAGCAGTTGGCGCCGTTGGCGTTGGCTTTGTCGAGCCAGACCGGGCGGGTGTAATATTCGAGATGTTTGGTGCCGGGCTTGTCGCCGGATTCGAGCAGCGTTTCCGCGGCGAACATCAGGTCGTGGCCCTGCTCGGTCGCCTTGTAGCTCAGGAACCGGTAGAAATTGCCCTGATTGACCTGGTCGCAGTCGAGCTGCGAGCCTTCGCCGGAGGCATAGATCTTGACGTCGTCGATCTTGCCGGCGTTGCGGATCGCCTGCGCCGCCCCGGACTGCATGATGCCCCAGAACCCGACGCTGGCGCAGAGGTCCGGGTGCTGCTGGATCACGGTCGCGGTGGTGTTGAGCGCGGTGTTGGCGTCCCAGTTTGCGGCCTGGTTGGAAACCACCTTGATCGCCGGATCCTTGTTGAACACCTCCATGATGCCGCCGACCTGATCGACGCTGGCGGCGGCGGCGAGTTCACCCTGAACGATCTGCACCTTGCCGGACTTGCCCGAGCCGGTGCCGCATTGCTTGACGACATCGGTCGCGAGCATCTTGCCGATCTCGTGCCAGTCGGCGCCGACGAAGGCGCCGGACTTGTAGTTCGACGACATGTTGATCTGGATCACATGCGTGCCCTGGCTTTCCGCCCGCTTCAGATCCTTCATCAAGAGCGTGACGCTCGGGTTTTGCACGATCAGCACGTCGGGCTTCTGATCGACCAGCGCTGTCAGGGCCTGCTGCATCGCCGACGGGTTGTTATTGGGGTCCCGCACGATGTACTTCATGCCGCGCCATTCGGCCTCTTCCTGCACCACGCGGCCCCATTCGTCGGATAGGGGCACGCCAAGCGCGATCGGCAGGTAGGCGATGGTCTTGCCCTGCAGGGACTTGTCGTAGTCGGTGCGCAGCTCGCGCGCGGTCTTGGTGCCGCCTTCCTCCTGCGCCGCTACGACCAGCGGTAGCGCGGCAAGCGCAAGGCCAGCCATAACGGCCGTCCACCCGTTCGATACCAATTTCATGAGCTCCTCCCGGTTCTTGTTGACGTGAATTTCTTGGTTGATTGTTCGATCAATCGGCTTCTGCTTCTCAGTCTCCTTGGCGCGCGGTCTCCTCGTCGCGCGGGTGCAGCCAGTTATCGAGCACGATGGCCGCCAGCAGCACGATCCCCTTGATGATGTTCTGCACCTCGCTGTTGACGTCCATGATGGTGAAGGCGTTGAGCAGGGTGCCGATCAGAACGCAGCCGACCACGACGCTGAACACCCCGCCGCGGCCCCCGACCAGGCTGATGCCGCCGATCACCACGACCAGCACCACGTCAAAGATCATCGTGCCTTGGGTGATGGCCATCTGCATGCTGCCGGTGGTGCCGATCCAGACCAGGCCCGCGATCCAGGCGAGCAGCGCCACCAGCACATGCTCGAGCACGATCAGCGGCCGGATCGCGACACCGGCCAGCCGCGCCGCTTCCGGATTGTCGCCTTGCGCATAGATGAAGCGGCCGGTCGATGTCCGCGACAGGAACAGGTGCATGACGATTGCGCAGCCTGCGAACACGAAGATCGGCACCGGCACGCCGAACAGGCGGCCGGCACCGAGGAACAGCAGGGCAGGGGCGTCCTTCGGAGCATAGACGACCCAGGCGGGAGCGAACCAGAACGCCAATCCGTAAATCACGAAGCCCGCGGCCAGCGTGACGAACAGGGCAGGGGCTTCGACAAAGGCCACCATGACCCCGTTCACGACGCCGATCATCAGCGCAAGAGCGAGCGCGATCAGGCAGGCCCATCCGGCCGGCATACCCTGCTGAATCTCGATCAGCGCGATCGACCAGGAGCCCGCCATGATCGCGACCTCGGAAAGATCGATGCCGCGGCTGATCACGATCAGCCCCATGCCGAGGCCGAGAATGCCGAGGATCGAAATGCTGCGCAAAAGATTGAGCAGGTTGTTCACGGTTGCAAAGCCGTTCAGCGTCAGGCCGAAGGCGATCAATAGCGCGATCGTGATCAGGAGAACGATCTGCTCCTGGTTGGGTTTGGCCAGGCCCAAGCGAAAGCGGGGCGTGTTGGCCGGCGCGAGCGGCGAATCAACGGCCACAACGCGCCTCCAAGTTATGTTGCAAGAGAATTTGCAAGAGAATTCGCACGGCGACCAACGGCAAGTTGGAATCGGTGAGCAAGGCTGCGGTCGAGCGCATCGCATTCCCCCCTGGTTTTTTGGTTGGCTCAACTTTCCACGGGATCGAGTCGGAGGTCAAACATCAAATGATGTCGCGGGTGCAACGGGTGCTCGGATGCCATCACGCCCGGCAGCGGCGGTGCGCCCGGATACAACGCCGGGACGATGAGCCACCAAATTCGATGGCAATCTTCAGCGGGGTTTCAAACTAAGTTTGGATCGTCCTGACGATGCCCTTGGATCTTTCATCAAACCATGGATTCCTTGTTTCCAAGGCAGGGATGGTCGAGGGCGCACGTCGGCCGCCGGCAGCCGCGAAAGCGCGGTTCGGCTCTTACGCTGCGGTGGTTCCCGCGGAAGTAGGACCAGGATCGGCAGCGCCGAGCAGATCAGTGTGTGGATTCGAGGATAATGACCACGCCCGTCGGTTCGGGCTCATGTGGCCGCAAGCTGGAGAGCGTGGCGTCGCTCCAGTCGGCAAGACTCACAACCTCACCGGCTTGTGCTTCCATGCCGGGCGTTTCGGTGGGCTCCAAGACTTTGAGGCCGCTGCTGTCGAGAAAGAACGTGTGTTCCCCAAACATGCTGTTCAGTTGGGTAACCGCCGGATGATCGTCGGGGAGCACCTCGGCATTGAATTGATTCAAGGTTTGTTCCAGCTGTGTCGAATTTAGCTTCATAAGGGTCCACTCCTGTTTTGATCTGGAACCCCCCTGGCGGTGTTGCCGTGGCCGACACCAGAGCGTTCTGCCGCCGCACTCAGCGATGACCGGGCGTCTGCCCGGCTCCAAACCACTCAAGACGCAACGCCTAACCCGTCGCGCGGTTTCCGTGCCGCACGCGTTTGCTGCATCAAATCGATCGGAGACCGGTGGGAACTCGCGAAAGCGCCGAATATATCGGGCCGCGATACTGACCTGAGAGCGCCAACGGTGTTCACCTGGAGTATGATGGCTTTTGATTGAATCGGGGACGCGCCGCTTGCTCCACCTCGCCCCGCTTGCGGGGAGAGGTCGAAATTCGTGGGTCACGAATTTCGGGTGAGGGGCTCTCTCCGCGGACCGTGCGCGGGGGATAGAACCCCTCACCCCACCCTCTCCCCGCGAAGAAGAGCGGGGAGAGGGAGCGCACTTCCGGCGCCCGACAACTCAACCTGATCCCGTCACGCTTCAGACTAGTCGGGCAGCCGCAAAATCTCGCAAGGCGAGCCGGCTTTCGCCGCGGGCGCAAAGGGCGCGCGGATCACAAGCGCCCGCGCCGCCGACAAATTCCCAAGCAGGGAACTATCCTGGTGATCGACGGGCGTCGCGATCAGGGTGCCGTCCGTGCGCTCCTCGATCCCGGCGCGAAGATAGTCTTCGCGCACGTCATTGGTGCCGACATCGCGCCCGAGCAACGCGCTTTCGCGGGTGTGATGGATCACCTTGCGGCCCGAGAGCGCGCGAATCAGCGGCACCACGAACAGGAGCGTGCAGATATAGGACGACACGGGATTGCCGGGCACGCCGACCACGCGCATCGCGCCGAGCCGCCCGTGCATCATCGGCTTGCCCGGTCGCATCGCGATCTTCCAGAACGCGATATTGACGCCCTCGGCCGTGAGCGATTGCTGCACGAGGTCATGGTCGCCGACCGAGGCACCGCCGGTCGTCACCAGGATGTCGGCGCTGGCGTCGCAGGCGCGGCGGATCCCTGCGGTGGTCGATTCCAGGGTATCGGCGGCAATGCCGAGATCGATGGTGTCGGCGCCCTCGGCGCGCGCCAGCGCCCGCAGCGCATAACCGTTGGAATAGACGATCTGGCCGGGGCCGGGGGTTTGCCCCGGCATCACCAATTCGTCGCCGGTTGCGAGCAGCGCGACTTTTGGACGGCGCCGCACCGGCAGTTCCGGATGGTTCATGCTGGCGGCCAGCGAGAGGTCGCGGTCGGTGAGGCGGCTTCCCGCCGCAAGCAGGACGTCGCCTTTGCGGAAATCGACGCCGGCCGGGCGGATGTGACGGCCCACGACCGCGGCTTCGGTGATGCGGATGCTGGTGCCGTCAACGACCGTGTCTTCCTGGATCACGACCGCGTCGGCGCCATCGGGAACCACGCCGCCGGTGAAGATGCGGGCCGCTTCGCCCCGTGCGAGCGCGCGGTCGAACGGCCGGCCGGCCGCGACCTCGCCGATCACCTTTAGCCGCGCATTGACGTGAGCGGCGTCGGAAGCGCGCACCGCATAACCGTCCATCGCCGACATCGCCTGCGGCGGCTGGGTACGCAACGCCGCCACATCGCGCGCCAGCACCCGGTGATAGGCCGCATCCAGCGCCACCATCTCCTCAGGAAGCGGCTCGGCGCCGGCGAGGATCGCGGCAAGTGCGTCGGCAACCGGCATCAGGGCCACGGGCAAAACTCCTAGATCGATCCGCCGGGTTTGGCGAGGCGGATCGTGGCTGCCTTCTAGCGGAGAGAAGGCGCGGAGAAAAGGCGGTAGCGACTAGGCGAGAGGAACTGCTGTCGCCGCGTCCGACCTCGGCGCCTGGCTAGCAATCGTCTGGGTCGTGCGCTGTAGCTCGCACTCGAGAGCGGGCGAAGTGTTGTCGGACTGATTGCATCTCGCGGCGGCGCTGCACTATGTACTCAACCCGGTACGGGCGCGGCTGGCCACTTTCGATGGATACGGTTCTTTCCGCCTGCTAAGGACAAATTAGTGATGATATCTCGCGATCAAGCCAAAGCGTTAGCAGCAGAGACGGTGGCGGCCCTCGGCGAAGCGTCCGGAGATGAGTTTGTCCTCGTTTGCAGACAGACAATTGAGGTCAACGAGGGATGGATATTTTTTTATAATAGCCGAGAGTTCGTCGAAACTGGTGATCCTATTTCCGCTCTTGCGGGAAACGGACCTATATTTGTCGATAGAAATGGAGATGTACGCCGTCTTCCGAGCGGAGTTCCCTGGGATGAAGCAATCAGAAGGGCTTGAAATTACGGGGTCCAGTGCTGGCACCGCAATTCGAGGAAATTTGCAGTCGACATTCGCTGGGAGATTGCCGCAACCATGAACAAGCTCTCCAGAGCTGACAAAGAAATGATTGGCGAGCTCAAAGCGGGGCACGAGCGTCTATTGTCTGATCCATCTCGGCGGGAGTTGCTATCGACTATTCGAAAGGGGTTGAACACGATCTCGAGAAATATGTACATCGTCACTTATTTACCCGAACAGTATGAGGAGATTTACGAGGTGCTGGTTGACGGAAAGACTATTGTGAGCGTTGAATTGCCGCGCAAGTCTCCGGATGCACCTGTAGTGTTGGAATTTTGGTCGCTCGATGACTATATGAACAGAAGGGGTCGCCTCAGCAAGCTTGCGCGTCGTCGGCTCAACTTTGCTATTGAGTTGGCGAACGAGCATCGTGAGGAGAGCGCGTAGGATGGTTGAGCTTTTCGCGAAACCCATCATCTTCGCAAACTGCAATTGATGGGTATCGCTTCGCTCGACCCACACGCTGTTGCCGTAACTTCCCATTGCGCGATTTGTCCGGCAACCTCCCCGTCATTGCGAGCGCAGCGAAGCAATCCATCTCTCCGCGGAAAGACTCTCTGCGGGAAGATGGATTGCTTCGTCGCAAGAGCTCCTCGCAATGACGATGGGGCGGCACCGTGCCGCCTTCTCGCCAGCGCAATGCGCTGCATGATTTGCCCGGCACCCTCCGCGTCATTTGCGAGCCAACGGGTCGCGCTAATGCGCGCCCGATGACAGGCTCCGCGAAGCAATCCATCTCTCCGCGGAAAGACTCTCTGCGGAAAGATGGATTGCTTCGTCGCAAGAGCTCCTCGCAATGACGATGTGGCGGCACCGTGCGCTACCCGTGCAAAGCAACACATCGCGGAAACTGCCCGACGGGCAATTCGCGCATACGCGTCATGCGAAAATTGCCCGTCGTGCCATTGTGCCGCAGGCGGGCGGTATTGCTCGATACCCCAAATCAGCAGCATCCTCCGCGCCGTCCCGCCTCGGCAAGAGGGGCGTACGCGTCGTCACGAACGCGGGGCGGGATGCGGTGGACGCGAGTGCGGCGCTAGACGGGCGACGCTGCTCGCGGACGGCGGAGCCGTGTGGTCCTGGCGCCCCGACGCTGGCGCTAAGTTCCTGAGAAGCAAGCTTCTCAGGGATGATGGGGGCAAAAGAGCCCGGTCCCCAGGGAGAGGACGGAGGAAACCGTTAAAACCATCGCGCAGGGAAGGCCGGGTGATCTCGGCTACGCCTGTGGTGACTACCCTGTGCTTTCTACCAATGCACAGGGGCCGCGGGTGCGGCGAGCACCCGGCTTTCCCTGCGCCCTCTGTTCTTTCGAGGGTGGTTCACACAACAACTC
>Ga0307479_10006807_pt1 | contig 10516 bp, 12 predicted proteins | sample atmos_gasesECM4C_FD_203743 | JGI IMG/M metagenome (GOLD analysis project Ga0307479, IMG submission 203743) | Hardwood forest soil microbial communities from Morgan-Monroe State Forest, Indiana, United States - atmos_gasesECM4C_515 | ecosystem: Environmental > Terrestrial > Soil > Temperate...
CATAGGGCGCAGGTGTTAACAGGAACGGGAAGATTACCACGAAAATGCAGGGGGAAGGCTGATTGCGCCTTCCCCAGTCTGCAAACGTACTTCTAAGCAGAGGAAGGATTAGACCGAAGCGGGCCTAATGAAACCGCCACCGTCCGTAGCCGACTCATGCGGGGGTGGAGGCAACGGTGGTACCGGCCCGCCGCTGTCCCCGATTAATGCATGGGGAGGTGGGGGTAACGGTGGTACCGGCCCGCCGCTGTCCGCCAGCAACGCCTCAGTGCCTGAAAGTGGACTAGCGACGAGGTGCCGGGGATGGTTTGTCGAAGAAGCCGGCACCGACACGAGTGCGGCTAGCGTGAATATAGGAAGAATCAAACGAAACACGTTCCGAGAATTCATTTTTCGTCTCCTAAGAATGAAATCTGGGCTGAAAAATGCCCAGTCACAGGCAATACAAGCACGAACGCAAGGCGGGCAGATTAAAGATTTGCTATCTCAAAAGAAGGTGATTGCTATAGCAAGCAGGGTAAGAATTGGATTACAGCTGGCTTGGCTTTAGGTCGATTTCCAAAGCCGGACACGTTTTCCCTTGCTCGGAGACCGTTGAGCGGATGCTCGCAATTTGTAGATTTTGTTCCCAATCTGGATGACACACAATAACCTTCGTGGTCACAACGCCGTCATCACTCTCTTCGCAAATAACCAGAACCGACTGCCACATTTCTTCCACTGCGTTTCGCCTGATCAACTGACTCACCGCTATAGAGAGAGAGCCGGTGCTAACTTGAAGCTGACCGTGCGGTGTAGCATCACAGCGAACCTCAAACTTGCGGTCGTTCATATGTTCGTTCCTCTTGCTGTGAACTAAGGTTATACGTTACCGGCTTTAGCGGCAATGAACCTGTCCGTTGTAGGACCCTAACCGTCACGGTCCGACGTGTTTACCTTCATACCGCCACCGAACAATCTGTTGACCGCACTGCTTGTTGCAGCAAGCAAAAACAAAAAGAAATCCACATGAGTCTCCCCGCCTCGTAGCATTTTCTTGGCACAAATGAGCGGCTCGCCGCATTTTGAAGTTTGAATTGAGGGTACTTATGTTGATGACTGAAGAGCAGATTTTTCGGTGTCAAAACCGTCGCTGCGGTTGCGAGGTGAGAGTAATGAAGGCTTCAATCGAGGGAAGCGCGAATCCCCGGTGCTGCTGCGGTGCAGGAATGAAGAAACCATACACAACACCCGCTTTGCGAGAAGTGAATTCAAATATCCTCGCGGCTAACAGAGCGGAAAACAACTAGATCCACCCGCGGGTATTTCCGGAGACGGGATCATAATTGGGAGACACGATCGTTCCTTTCCTTGCATTTCTTTTCCTCATTACCGGCGCAGCGCTCTTAGGCGATGGCTTTTCGACATCAGATCCCGGTCAAACTGCGAAGATTTTTGGAGGCGCAATCTTCCTTGCGCTCGGATTCGTCAGCTTATGGTTTGGCGTGAAGAATTGGTGGAAATGGCGAGCCGTGTACAAAGACTCCCGAAACGAATAGTTGGGGTCCAGTTGTAAGCAGCTCCAAACATAACCCAAAAACAGCCTGGCTGGACGATATAGAAGTGTCCAGCCAGCTCTTCGTGCTTTGCTGCTGACCTAAGCCTGGGTGTGCCCTACTGCTTCTATACCTCGCTGCTTCGAACCCTAGGCCCTGGCGCTGCGTGTTCTGCCGCGCGAGACGCCCTCCTCTTCTTCGTCCTGGTCCCGTCCGCTGTTTTGTTTAGCCCGCGGATTCACTTCATCCCGCGCGAGTTCCGTCAGCTTTTGATCCGCCTCTTTTTCTTCCTCTAACGTCTTCTCGAGGAGCTGGGTTGCTTCATTCTCTCCCAGCAGTTCCGCCCAGTCGCGCACGCATCCATACGCGGCAATTTCGTAATGCTCCACGCGCTGCGCGGCGGAAATGATCGCGGCATCCATCACCGCTCCGTCGAAATCCTCCTCGAGGATCTCATCGCCTTCTTTGATAATTCCTACCATGCCCGCGCACTTCTTCCCTTTCGCTTTCTCGCCCAGGTTCTCGAAGATTTCCTTCAAGCGATCCACGTGCCCTTTGGTCTGCTCCAAATGCTCCTCAAAACCGGCTCGCAGCTTTGCGGAATTGGCCGCCTTGGCCATTTTGGGCAGGGCCTTGACGAGGCGATTCTCCGCATCGTACAAGTCCCTGAGTTCATCCATCCACAGTTCTCTCAACCCGTTCTGCTCCATAATTTGGTCTCCTTCTTTTTCGCGCTGTGTATGCGCCCGTTCACTATTCCGAAGTTACGGACCAGCCGTCATGGGGTCTATACACCAATTTATCTATAGGGCCTTTCATGACGAGGTAAAGCGCCGTAGCAACTCTTCCCTGGCATCACGCGCGACGTAAATAACGCGTTCTCATCGTTGCTAAGCGCGGCGAGGGGCGCCTTTACTATGCAGAGGACCCGCGGTATGTCGGGTACCCATCCCAGTTTCGGGGCAGTGTAGTTTCGACGAATGCGCCGATCGTAGCGACTACTGTTTGTTCCGTATGGAAGCCACCCGGCCTGGGCTTAGCTTCAACGTGTGACTAAACGGTCGCCGGCCATAGGAAATCACCCCGCTAACAAAAACGTGCTATCATGCGCGTTGTCACGTTCCATGACACTACGTCGTTTCCACGGAAATTCGAGAACAGTTCGAAAAATGTGACGACCCAGCCCGACCACGAAGAGAGTTAATGAAGGCTGCCGCCTTTCAACCCTCGGAAGGTTGTGAATTCATGGCCCCGCGCAAAACCGTTGTTCCCGATTGGGCCCGCAAGATCCGATTGCTCCGCCAAGGATTGGGCCTGAGCCAAACCGCTCTGGGATCTCGTTTGCACTACTCGGCCATGGCCGTTTCCCGGTGGGAGAGCGGCACGCAGGAGCCTCCCGCACAGTGCTACATTCAATTGGGTAATTTGGCCGGCGAACCGGAATGCTGGACCTTTTGGTCGCGCGCTGGATTAAAAAGTGCGGATGTCGCGCGCATGTTTCCGGAAGGCCGCTCCTCTCTCTACCGCGCCAGATTTCCTGACTTCGAAGTTGTGGTCGCCGGTAGCGGCAAGCGCAAGGTCGACCCCAACAAGAAAACCAAGTTGGTTGCCATTCCGCTGCTTCCCATTCACGCCGGCACTCGCGGGGAAGTCGGCGACGCGAATTCAAATCTGGACCAAGTCTCCGCCGATGAAATGATCGCGGCACCCTCGACTTGGTGTCCTAATCCCGCGGACACAAGTTGTCTCATGGTCAAAGGCTCCTCCATGAGTCCGACCATCGAAAACGGCGATGTGGTCGCCGTGGATTATTCGCAAACGGACCCGAGCACTCTGAGCGGAAAAGTTGTTGTCGCCTGGCACCGCGAGCATGGCCTATCGCTGGCGCGCTTTCTGATGGTACAAGGCGTGCAAATGCTGGACTCGGAGAATCGCGAGTACCAGCCGCTAGTGTTGGAGAAGGATCGCAACTGGCGTATCGTCGGCCGGGTCCTTTGGTGGATTCGCAAAGGCCCCTGAGTGCGTGATTCGGAATAATCCAAAAGTGGACACTCGCGAGCACTGCGGACCCGGCGCGGCTCGCCAAGCCCGCGGCCACGCTCGCAGTCCCTCAAGAAGCCCTGACTTGCGAATAGAACGTATGATGATCGATCAGTGCTGTAAGCGCCTGGGTGATTTGCCCCGCTTCCGCCTTAGGCACTGCGCCGCGAACTCCTGATTTGCGAGCCTCCTCGACCACATAGGAAGAGAACTGCACGGTGCACAGGAGTACGGGCAGTTCCGGCTCGATCTTGGCGAGTTCCCGCGCGGCTTCGAGCCCGTTCATTCTCGGCATGGCTAAATCCAGAACGACGATGTCGGGATGCAGTTCGCGAACGCGCTCGATGGCGTCCTGGCCATCCTTGGCTTCCCCCACGACATTCCATTCCTTGTGGCTTTCGATCAGTGCCTTCAAGGCTCGCCGCACGAATTCGTTGTCGTCGGCAATGAGAATACGCGTCATGGAAAATCGACCCAGGCTTGAAGGTGTCATCCTTCGGGCATAAGGTGCAATCGACTCTTTGCCGTAGGCTCGAGCCCGTCCCGGGGGCGGCGATTGTCCGGCGATCTACGAATGTTCTTGTACCCGACATGATGGCCACGGCATCCATTGAATGGCCGCTCTCCTGAAACTGAGTGCGAGCCAGGCGACATCAAGCACGCAAGGAGGGAGCGACGGTGACCGCGAACGCTCAACGGGAGTATCTTCCTGCGGCTGGCATTGATGCCTGCCTGCCCTTCTACGATCTCATCACCAAGCTGATGGGCGCCGACCAGGCGCGCAGAGCGCTTCTGGACCAAGCCGCGCTGAGGCCTGGACAGCACGTTCTGGACGTCGGCTGCGGCACGGGCACCTTGGCAATCCTGCTCAAGCGGCGCTATCCGCGGATTGAGATTATTGGACTCGATCCCGATCCCAAGGCTTTGGCTCGCGCCAAACGCAAAGCGCGGCGTGCCGGAGCGTTCCCGCAATTCGATCAGGGTTTTTCCGATGCGCTCGCGTATCCTGCGGAATCTTTCGATCATGTGTTTTCGTCGTTCATGTTCCATCACTTGGATCGAGAGGAGAAAGCGCGGACGCTGCGGGAGATCCGCCGCGTCCTTAAACCCGGCGGGCAACTGCACCTGCTCGATTTCGTGGCAGCGGAAGGCAATGGGGGGTTCGTCTCTCACTTGTTTCACTCGCACGCACACCTTGCGGACAACTTGGATGGGAACATTCTGGCGCTCATGAGGAAAGCGGAGCTGGCTGACGCCAAGGTCGTGGGCCGCCGAAGCACTCTGTTCGGGCTTGCGCCCGTTGGGTACTACGCGGCGTCTGCGCCCAGCGCTGTGGCTTCCAAAGCTGCCTCGTTCTCCGTCTGACACTCATCGCACTGTCCGCTTTCTGCCCTTAGACCACCAACCCGAAAGCGCTGAAATTGCGTTTGACATCGGTTTGACAGGGTGCGGGGACTATCGTACATTTCCATTGTTTTGGAAATATGAAGACATCGTATGCTGTCGATTCGCTGGCCGCTCTGGCTCAAGAGACACGCCTTAACATTTTCCGGCTTTTGGTGCGGCACGCTCCGGAAGGTCTGGCCGCGGGACAGATTGCCAGCCGTTTGCGTCTTCCCGGCCCGACGCTTTCTTTCCACCTGAATGTGTTGGCGGCCGCAGAACTGGTGCTGCCGCATAAGAATGGACGGTCCATTCGGTACTCGGCGAGCTTGGAGTCGGTGAATCGGCTTACAGAATTCTTGATGGAAAACTGCTGCGGAGGGCAGGGTGGCTGCGGCCCAATTGCCGCGATGGACCCTTTGGGAAAAGGCTCTCGTCAGACACTTGCTTCTGCGAAACGGAACAGATGATAGCCATGCAGGGAATTTACAACGTGTTGTTTCTCTGCACGGGCAACTCGGCTCGTTCGATTATGGCCGAGGCGATCATGAACCATAAGGGCCGGCCGAACTTCACTGCCTACAGCGCGGGGAGCCACGCTTCGGGTTTCGTTCGGCCCGAGGCCTTGAAGCAATTGGAGACCGCGCACCTGCCTACAGCGGGGCTGCGCAGCAAGAATTGGGACGAATTCGCGAAGCCAGGCGCGCCGGAAATGAATTTTGTTTTTACGGTCTGTGATAACGCTGCCAGAGAAGTGTGCCCCGTTTGGCCGGGTCAGCCGATTACGGCGCATTGGGGAGTATCGGATCCAGCGTCGGTGGCCGGCACGCCGGAACAGATTGAGCGCGCCTTCCGCGACGCCTACATGATTCTGGAACGCCGGATCAGTTTGCTTCTTAGCCTGCCCCTTTCGAGTCTGGACAAATTGGCGATCAAGAAGGAAGTCGATCGCATCGGTCAACAATGAGGATTTCTCTTTCTCGGCGCCTTGCGGCGGAATTCCTGGGCAGCGCATTGCTGGTTGCCGCTGTGGTTGGCTCCGGCGTGATGGGCGAGCGACTCGCGAATGGCAATGTGGCGCTTGCACTGCTCGCGAACACCATCGCTACCGGAGCGGCTCTCGTGGCCATTATTCTCACGTTTGGGCCGATTTCAGGAGCGCACCTGAATCCGGCCGTGACGCTGGCCGATGCAATAGAGAGAGGACTCCCCTGGGCGGAGGCTTGGCAGTACATGCTAGTGCAGGTGCTGGGCGGAGTGGCGGGTGTTGTAACGGCACACCTTATGTTCGGCCTTCCACTGATTTTTCTTTCGCACCATATGCGAAGTGGTCCGGCGCAGTTCCTCAGTGAGTTTATCGCGACGTTTGGCCTGGTTTCCGTAATTTGGGGATGCTCACGCGCACAGATGGAGTTGGTGCCGTTCGCAGTGGGGGCGTACATCACCGCGGCCTACTGGTTCACGGCTTCAACGTCTTTCGCGAATCCCGCAGTAACCGTTGCCCGATCGCTCAGCGATACGTTTGCCGGAATTCGGCCCGGCGACGCGCCGCTATTTATCGTCGCGCAGGTGCTCGGGGCGCTGGCTGCTACGTTTCTTTTCCGATGGCTGCTGCCGGGCTTGCCGGCGATGGCTAAAGATGTGCTGGTCGCGCATCGCGGCGATAGCTGAGGCTGATTATGAGTCAGGTCCTCGGTTGGGGAATTCCCGATGTGACCTGTATCAGGGAATTGGCCCGCTATGTTCTGGAACGACTGGGTGCGGAGTACATTTCCGGGGGCCACTGCTTAGCGCCGAACGGGGACTGCAGCTTCAGCGACGGTCGCATCGCGGAGGAAGGTGCGGTTGTGGGCTTCTGTGCCGGCGAGGAGGATAACGGCTAAGGCTACGATGGAGACGATCTCGAAGCTGGCGATGGCCCATTGGTAGCCGATCAGGTCGCGCAGGGCGTATTGGATCGTATTGGTCGGGGAGGCCAGCAAGATTCCGAGTTGGTAGGCTAGGCCGGGCATCAGGCCGCGCGCGGCGTCGGCGGAAAGCTCGCTTAGGTGCACGGGGATAACTCCCCAAGAGCCTTGCACGCCCATCTGCATCAGGAACGATCCGAGGATCAAAAGCGGCAAAGTCCCACCGAAGGCCCACAGGGGAATCACGGCTAAACATAAGGTGAGTGCGGCGAGCATGCCTTTCCGGCGGCCGACGACTTGCGAAAAGTGGCCGAAGAGAATGGCGCCGACGACGGCTCCAATGTTGTAGATGATGGCGATGTTCGCACGCGTGGCGGTAGAGATTTTGTGGACCTCTTGCAAGAAGTCCGGATACAAATCTTGCGTGCCGTGGGAGAGGAACATCATAAAGGTCATGAGCAGGACGAGGTAGGCGAAGCGTTGCCCATTACGGGCGACCACTTTCAGCACTTCGCCAGTGCTGGCCACCCGATGCTGCTTCCAGGCTTCGGACTCGGGCACTTTGGTGCGGATGTAGAGAGCGAGTAGGGCGGGCAGCGCTCCAGCCCAGAACATGGCGCGCCAGCCCAAGGACGGCAGCAGGAATCGCGCAGCCACAGCGGCGAGCAAATAGCCGATGGAATAGCCGCTCTGGAGAATTCCGCTGAGGATGCCCCGCAAACGCGGCGGGGCTGCTTCCATGGTGAGCGAGGCGCCGATGCCCCATTCGCCGCCCATGCCGACGCCGAACAGGGCGCGCATCACAAGGAAGAAAGTGTAATTAGGGGAAAAGCCGCAGAGCACCTCTACGACAGAGAAGAAAATGACGTTAGCCATCAGGGGGATGCGGCGGCCGTAGCGGTCGGCCAGCACGCCGAACAGGAGCGCGCCGAGGGGGCGCATGGCAAGGGTCACGGCCACGGTAAGGATAATGTCTTTTTTGGGGACGCCGAATTGCCGGGCGAGAACGTCGTAAAGAAAAACGATGACGAAGAAGTCGAAGGCGTCGAGTGTCCAGCCGAGAAAACCGGCGAGGACGGCGTGATGAGCGCCGGAGTTGGACCGAGCGGACGAGGAGAAGTTAGGAGAAGGCGGCATCAGTTTGCTGTGGGGGCGCGGGCGGGGTGGCCGGGGCGAATGCCCTCTACGAGGTGGCCGTCTCTTACTACGGGCACACCGTTCACGAGAACGAAGATGATGCCTCGGGACGGCTGCAGCGGGTCTTCGTAGGTGGCTTTGTCGATGATGCGGGTGGGATCAAAGACAGTGATGTCAGCGTCGGCGCCTACGCGAATGCGGCCTTTGTCCTTGAATATGGGGGCGCGCTTTTCAAGGCGCTGCGCGGGCATGAGGGTCATTTTGCGCAACGCCGTCATCAGGTCGAGTGCTTTTTCTTCGCGCACGTAATGGCCGAGCACGCGGGAATAAGTTCCCTGCCCTCGGGGATGGACTTTCGCGCCAGTGATGGGCATGCCGTCGCTGGCGATCATGACTATGGGATTGGCTACGGCGGTGCGTGCGGCTTCTTCAGGAATGGAATGAACCACGACGATGCCGCCCTGCTTGCGATATTTGTCGAAGGTTTCTGGGGTGAGACGTTCGCCTGTAGCGGTCCATTGCACGTCTTTGTAGGTGATGCCCATACTTTCCTGCCAACCGGGCTCAAAAATCGCGGACTGCAACTCGGTGCTTCCCGCCGTGTACGGGTAGCATTCCGTGGTTACGTCGAAGCCGTGGCGCTGCGCGCCCTCAATCATGGAAATGAGGTCTGGTGTGTATTTCAGGCCCATGCTGGTGATGTGAACGACGTGCAGGGGCGCTCCGGTGGACGCGGCGGCGGCCAGGACTTCTTCGAGGCCAGTGACGCCGGTGTTCGGCTCCTTGATACCGGCGTAACGCAGATGCACATGAACGGAGGCGTGATAATTCGCGGCGACCTTGAACATTTCGACGATTTCCTGGTGTGAAGCGGCAGCGGTGTAGTTGACGCCCATGCCTTCGGCCAAAGCGCCGCGGCGAAAACCCCGGTCGATTCGCCGCATCATTTCGTGGATCTCCTCGGGCGTGGCGGAGCGACGCGCCGCTTCGCCCGTCGGGAGCATTCCTCCGGGATCGTGCATGACGCTCATGCGAACAGGGATGTGTCCGATGCTGACGCCGAAATTGATGAGGGATTTTCCTTCGCGGGCGGCATACCATGTGTCGACATCGGCGGTGCCGAGTTCGAGTTCGAGCGAGGTGGTCACGCCGTCGTGAGCCTGAAATTCGTAGTTGCGTGGCTCTTGGCCGTGTTCGTGAAGGTCAATGAAGCCGGGCGCTACGACGAGGTTTTTGGCTTCGAGAGTGGCTTTCCCTTCCAGGGGATTAGCGGAAATTGCCCGGATTTTTCCGACGCTGATGCCGATGTTGCGCACCGCGTCGAGGCCGGACTCGGGATCCATCACGCGGCCGTTGGCGATCACCAGATCATAGGATTCATCGGCTGCGGCGACGTTGTGGCGGAACACCGCTTCAAGCGTGCAAGCGAGTAGCGTCAAGAATGTCAAAAGGACTACGATCTTAGTTATCTTGTTCACGATGGCAGCGGCCTCTGACGCGATTGCGCGAGACGCTGCATCCTACAACAAAACTAAAAAATATGTGGTTAGTCTACTCTTCGCCAAAGTGGGCACAGCCGTGCCACGCCCCCACAACGGCATCCAAAGTCAGGCTCGGAGATTTCTTGACGGCAAAGTTACAAGGGAATTGCGGTTTTATCGCGACAGATCTAAGTGCGCGCGGCAACGGCGACGGCAGCATCGAGGATGGTTGCGGCGCGGCCGACTTCTGTCACACCAAAAATGACCAACGGGGCGTTGGTGTTTTGCTCGACACCGCAGTACGCATAGTTGATGTTGATGTTGGCTTCACCAAGCTTAGATGCAGCGCGCGCCAGCTCGCCCGGCGCGTGTAGCAGCTTGACTTGAGCGACCTCCGCTTCGGTGTAGCTTATTCCTTCTTTGTCCAGAATGGCCTCAGCCGCCGCTGGCCTATCGACAACCATGCACACGAGAATAGTTTTTTCTGAAGGGATGGACTGAAGAGCCATAATGTTTACGCCACGGTCAGCAAGCTCCCCGCAGACTTTTCCAAGAGAGCCCGGACGATTCTCCATGCGAATGCTGAGTTCCGTTGAGATGGGCATGTGGGACCTCCCTGCCTGAAAAACCGAATCGATGGCCCAGAGGTTCGACGTGGTTGGTGGGAGAATCTTACGTCCGCCGCGGGGTTGATGCAAGGGTCATTGGGTGTATACTCCCCCTAACCCAGAACCCAAAATTGGCAGGCTGGAGGAGTTCCTCCCGGAAAAAGCTACATTCTTTTGAGCCCGGTCGAGCGCTAGGGCATTCAGGGGTCGGCCGGCACTCAGCTAGTGAGGGTGCGATGAAGCAGACCTTTGCGATCGGCATCGGCGGCGCAGCTGGGCAAGGCGTGGCAACGCCCGGCGACATCTTCGCGAAAATCTTCAGCCGGCGCGGTCTGAACCTGAATGCCTACAATGCCTACCAATCGATTATTCGCGGCGGCCACACTTTTCTGACCATCCGCACCGGGCCGGAAAAGGTCTCCAAC
>Ga0307479_10006808_pt1 | contig 10514 bp, 11 predicted proteins | sample atmos_gasesECM4C_FD_203743 | JGI IMG/M metagenome (GOLD analysis project Ga0307479, IMG submission 203743) | Hardwood forest soil microbial communities from Morgan-Monroe State Forest, Indiana, United States - atmos_gasesECM4C_515 | ecosystem: Environmental > Terrestrial > Soil > Temperate...
CTTTGGCGGCGACGGAAGTTGCGGCTGCGCTCGCTTTGCTTCCGGGATTCGGTGATTGGACCGCTCAATACGTCTCGCTCCGGGCGCTGGGCGAGCCGGACGCCTTCCTGAGCGGGGACCTGGTTCTGCGGCGTGTTGCCGGTGTCGACGGCTCGCCTCTGACCGCGCGTCTGCTGGAGGCTCGGGCCGAGGCCTGGCGGCCCTGGCGTGGGTACGCTGTGATGCATCTTTGGCACTTGGCGGCCTCCCAGGCGGCCCTCCAAAGATGAACTATAGGGCCACCTGCATCAAAAGCGCCTGGGCCACTTTCGCGGCACGTCGCAACGAGTCGCGTTGGGGTGTGCCGGGAGATACGCTTAGGCAACTCGGTCCAGGAGGAGCCGTGGAAACGATGTCCAAACATGCGATGCTCGAGCTCGCAATCACGCTGCCCCCGCGGGGGTCTGGCGCGGTTATGCGTGTTTTGCACAGGGAACTGCGTGGAGCCATCCTCGATGGGCGTCTGAAGCCAGGACTGCGTCTGCCTTCAACCCGCATCCTGGCGGAATCATGGGGTGTTTCGCGCAACACCGTGATGGGCGCGTATGACCTGCTCCTGAGCGAGGGTTACCTGTTTGCCCGTCATGGTGCGGGCACCTACGTAGCGGAGGCCCTGCCGCTCCGGGCCGAGCGCGCCGCTGTACCTGATGAGGCAGATGCGGAGCCGGATCCGCGATTGAGCGCCTTTTGGCGTTCCCCGCCCCCCTATCTTGCGAAGGCCTGGGTGTCGGCGTCGACCCCCGCCGATGCGATCTTCCGGCTTGGCGTACCTGACACGGCCTCGTTTCCCTTTCACATCTGGCGCCGACTGTTGGCCCGCTCACTGCGCGCGCTCGCAAAAGTGCCCGCGGCCTACGTCGAGGCCCAAGGAAGGCCGCTGTTGCGTGAGGCAATCGCCAATCACGTTTCCTTCGCCCGCGCGGTCGCATGCCGTCCCGAGGATGTTGTAGTCACCGCCGGAACTCAACAGGCATTCGATCTGCTCGCGCGGATTCTCGTGACACCGGGCCGCACCGCCGTGGCGGTCGAGGATCCGGGATATCCACCGCAGCGCGCCGCTTTCGTCGCGGCCGGCGGAAAAATCACGCCTGTACCGGTGGACTCCGAAGGGTTGGTCGTCGAGCGCCTACCCGCTGACACGCGGGTCATCTGTGTAACCCCGTCACATCAATTTCCGCTCGGCGTGGCGATGTCCATGCGGCGCCGGGCGGAGCTGCTCGAGTTTGCCCGGATCAACGGCGCTGTCGTGATCGAAGATGACTACGACGGCGAGTTTCGGTTTGGAGCGACCCCGCGCGATGCCCTTCAGACGTTGGATCGCTCCGGCTCGGTGTTCTACGTGGGTACCTTCTCGAAGAGCCTGTTTCCGGGTATCCGCCTGGGATTCGTGGTGGCGCCGCCCTGGGCGCGCCGAGCACTGGCGTGCGCCAAGCAGTGCTCCGATTGGCACTCGCCCGTGATGGAACAGGATGCCCTGGCATCCTTCATCAGCGAAGGCCACATGGCGCGCCACGTGCGCAAGATGCGCAAGCTGTATTCGGAACGCCGAGAGCTGATGATGAGCGGCTTGCAGACGCATTTCAGTCCATGGCTCGAGCCCATTCCGTCCAGTGGAGGAATGCACGTCACCGCGCTGGCGCGCGAGTCGATCGACATCGACGCCATCGTGCGCATCGCCCGACAGCGCAACATGGATCTGCGCTCCCTACGGTCGTTCTGGGAAAGCGGCACCGGCCAGGCTGGGCTGGTGATGGGCTACGGTGGCACAGGCCCGGAAGCACTCACGGCAGGCTTGCTGCAGCTGCGGCGCCTGTTTCCCGCGAGTGCCCCGGCAAGAGTCGTATGGGGTGGCGGCTCCCGACCAGCAGCCGCACCACGTTAGGTGGGTTGTAGAGTGCAGGCAGACTTACCGCAAATCACGGGAGAGAAGGCGCAGCGGCTCTACAGCATCGATGCGGAAGCGATCGACTACGTGGAGTCGGAAGCCAACAACGTGGCACTTCATGTTGATGATGAAAAGTATGTCACGCACAATTCCCTGAAGCACCTGGCCGGCCTGCTCGCGCCCCTGGGCTTCGTGCGCATCGAGCATTCCGTGCTGCTCAATCTGCGCAGGGTCGCGTTTGCGCAGCGGCTCGACAGGGGTGCGTTTGTCTTCACACTGCGCAGCGGCCGGCGGCTGGTCTCGAACCGCAGGTACCGGAAGGGAATCCTGGAAGAGATCCGGCGCGGCCAGTTCCTCGGACCTGCCGCCGCCCACTGAAGGCGCGTCTTGCGCTAGTCTTGGCGTGTGGCCAGCTATCGCCACTTCGCACTGCAACGCATGCTCAAGGCGCTCGACGCGCAGGCTCATAAAGAGGATCAATAATGGAAGTGACAGGTGGTTGTCTGTGCAAGGCTGTCCGCTATCGGATCACGGCGGCGCCCCTGGTCACGCGCGTGTGTTGGTGTCGCGTGTGTCAGTATCTCGCTGCCGGCAACGGCACGGTGAACGCCTGCTTTCCCAGCAATGCGATCACGATTGAAGGTCAACTCGCCGACTATTCGCTGATCGCAGATAGCGGCAACGTGATGCACCGGCGCTTCTGCCCGAAGTGCGGCACCCAGATGTTCAGTGAGGCCGAGGCGCGTCCGCATCTGATTTTCGTGCGCGCCGGCACGCTCGATGACCGGGAGCTCGCGAAGCCCAGTGCCACAATCTGGGTGTCCGCGGCGCCGAGTTGGGCGTGCGTGGATGAGAAGATTCCCCGGGTTGAAGCGCAGCCGCCGCCGGCGGCGTGACGGGCGTGCGAGCAGGCCCGAGGTGGGCGAGGCCAGGCCGACGCGGTGTGGTGTCTCCGTGCCGCGCTCGGTGTGCCGTGGGCCCGCGCGGTGCGGTTGGGTGCGAGGCCGCCGTGTGTGTGGCCCGCGCGGTGCGGTTTGGGCGCGAGGCCGCTGTGTGTGGCCCGCGCGGTCTGGCTGGGCGCGAGGCCGCCGGGCGCGGGCTGCGGCGCGACTCAGTCCGACGGACTGGTGCAGGCCGCCTTGCGCCAGCCTTCGACTTTCGCGCCACTCTGAAACGGATAACCCATCAGTGTCCCGCTGAACTTCACCCAACCCGTGTAGTGTTGTGGTGAATCAAACACGATCGCGCCGCTCGCTTCGATCACATCCGCGACCGTGTCGGGCCCCGGGCCGCGGCACTGGGCCTTCCACTTGAGCGAAGTGCTGTTCCGCTGCAGCGAGCCTCTCGAGCAAGTCATCCCCGGCAGGTCCTGCAATTGCGCGAACGAGACCCAGGGGTCCGCCTGCTCGTCAACACAATGCCACACCACCTTGGGCTCACGAGATTCGGGGCTTGCCCCCTCCACCTCGTAGGTCGTTTTCCACAATCCCGGCAGCGCGAGGAATTCGTCTGCGTGGGCGGCCGCGGGAACGAGCATGCCTGCCAGAAGGCCCGCAAGCATGCTCGTGTACGGTGTGGCGACTCTCACTATGGCCAATTGTACTACTGGCCAATATCACTACTAGCGTCCGCGGTCGCCGAAGTCGAACATGTCGAACAGGTCGCCGATGGCCGGCTGGTTCACCGGCACATACGGATTCGCTCGCGTGGCGATCGGATTCGGCAGGTTGTCCCTGCCGAGCGGCGAGATCGTCTCGTGCAGACTCCAGTTCACTTCCACGAATTTGTCGAACGACACGTGGTCATAGTACGTGTGCACCACGCGGCCGCCGCGGGAGTATTTCGACACCACCAGCAGAGGGATCCGGGTGCCGTCACCGAAGAAGTCGATCGGCTGTACGTAGCCTGAATCGTAGTAACCGCCACCTTCGTCGAAGGTGATCATGATTGCAGTGTCATTCCAGACATTCGGGTTCTGCTGCACCATTTCGACGATCTTCTGCGTGAACCCCTCAAACAGGTTCAGCTTGGAGGATGCCGGGTGGCCGTCGAGAAGCGCGTCGGGCTTCACGATGGAGACAGCGGGCAGCGTATCATTCTGAATGTCGTTGTAGAGATCCGTAATGTCCTGGTTGTTCGCGCGCAAGGCCGGATTCGTCATGATCTGCGTCGAATACAGAAACGGATCGCAGATGTTGCAGAACGTGCCGGCCTCCCCATCTTCCTTGCCGCCATTGAAGCCTTCGCCGTAATACTTCCAGGTCACGTGGTGCCTGGTGAGCAGCAGGCCGATGTTGTTCTGCTGTGTGGGCGGAATCGTGAACTGCGTGGGCCCGAGCGGCGCCGGGGACCCATCACCCAGGTACCCCGGGTTGTAGTTGTTCACGAGGTAGTACGCGTTCGGCGCGCAGTCGCCATCCTTGAATACCTTGTAGGGGAGTGCCCGTAGATAGGTCTTGATGGCCACACTGCCGGGCTGGCTTTCATCGGCGCAGTTCACGTAAGAGCCACCCGCGGCCAACTTCGCGTTGCCATAGCCGTCCTGCGTGTACCAGTTGTTGGTTCCAGCAACAGGATTTGGATTCTCGATCTGGCCAGGGGGCGGCGTCTGTGGCTTGCCCGTGACCGGGTCGGCGTAGTAGATCAGGCTGCCGTAGCCGAGCATGATGTGATTGGCGCCCGTGCCGCCCTGGACCGCCTGGTGGTAGTTGTCGCTGAGGGCGTACTGTTGCGCGAGCTGCGTGAGGTACGGAGCGTCGCCCTTCGCAACGTTGAGGAACTGCATGGAGGTGGAGCCTTCACCCGTGGTCTGGTCGGTGAAGTTGGCGGGCTGTGGCGCACCGTTCGCTCCGGCGCCGACCGTCGTTTCCACCCATGGGAACAGGTCATTCTGGCAGCCGCTCGGATTGGAGCGCGTGGCCAGCTTCGCGCTGCAGTCGAGCTGCTGCCACATCTGGAAGAAACGGTGCACCGGGCTGCTGGCGTAGTCGTTGTAGGAAATCGAGCGGCTCATGTCCACCGGCTCGTTGGGCAAGTTGGGCGGGAAGCGCGTATCGATCGAATGGGCTGGCAGATTGGTGCCGCCACTGGCCAGCTCGAAGTAGTCGCCATCCGGCAGGGCAGGCTCGACAGCCTGTGCCTGAGCCGCGCTGGCAGCGAACGGAACGGTTGGAGCGCCGCCCGTGTTGATGTCCGGCAATACGGTGTAGGGTTGTGTCTTCGCGGGGCTATTGGAGTACGTGCCCGTGTCAGTGGCCTGCCACTGCTTGGCAAGGCCGACTTTAGGCCCGGGTGTCCCATCCTTATTGACGATTCCCTTGAACAGCAGGTTCGAGACTGTCTGGCCTTTGGGGGGCGTGTACGTCGCGAACACATGATCGAAGGTTCGGTTTTCGCCGATGATCAGGATGACGTGCTTGATCGGTGAGCGCGTAAGGCGGCTGCGATCATCGGAATCGAACGACGGACTGGGATCGTGATTGCCCGAGTCGTTTTGAACGAGCACGATTTTCTGTGTCGAGTCCGGGCGGAACGGGGCGTCATTGTTGGACGTTCCCGGCTCGGCATAGGCCACCGGCAGGCCGGTGAGACACGCCAGTGCCGCGCCGCCGGTGAAGGCCGCCAGCCGATTTACGCTGAAAGACTTGATCATGTTCCCATTCCTGTTCTGCCTCGAAGTCGCCAGATCGCGACTTTGCGAGCGATCTGTGACGGTATCATTGCGGTGATACTTAAACGTGTGATTTGGGCCGCTACGCTTGCTTTTTTTTTGGTGGGGCCGCGTGCGCGGCGCGCGGCCTTCCTGGCGCGATTACATCGTAGGGACGCATCATCTCGTTATCCTCGTGCTCCAGCAGATGACAGTGCCAGACATAACGCCCCGTGTAGCCTTCAAACTTGACAATGATGCGCGTGACCATGCCCGGATCGGCGCGCACCGTATCCTTCCATCCCAACTCGTTGGCGGCGGGTGGCACGGCAGGCCCCGTGTAGACCAGCGATTTGTCGGCATTGTAGGCAAACAAGTCGAACGGCCGCCGGTCCAGCACCTGGAAACGAACCAGGTGCAGATGCATAGGATGAGCATCCCCAGCCAGATTCACAAAACTCCAGACTTCCGTGGTGTCGAGCACCGGGTTCTCGGTGACCGGCATGTCCCAATGGCTTTCGTTCAGCAGCATCTGCATGGAGTTGCCGGCCGCATCGTCGTGCTCGGACAGCGTGAGTATGCGTTCGCGCACTGATTGAGATTCGGGTATGCGGGGAATGGCGCGCAACATCGTGGGCAGCGTGGTTGCCTCGCTTGCCACCCCCGGCTGCTGCTGCTTCAGGACGCGGAACTGAAGGATGTCATCGGCGTCGTTCCTGAGTTGCAGCTCCTGTCCGTCGAGGCCGGTAAAATCGACAATCACGTCACCGCGCTCGGCGGGAAACAACACCAGGTTGCGCAGCTCGACCGGCGATTGGAGCAGGCCGAGATCCGAGCCGATCTGGTGAAAGGGGCGATTGCCGGTCAGAGTCAGATGGAAGAAGCGGCCGTTGGCAGCGTTCACCAGCCGGAATCGATAGCGGCGTGGCTGTACTTCGAGATACGGGAAGATCTTGCCATTGCAGACAATTGCGTTGCCATAGAACTCCGAGACGAAAGGCGCGCCCGGCGTCGCGGAAACCGGGTACATCAACTGGCCGTCACGATCGAGTGTGCGGTCGTAAAGCACGATGGGAATATCGAAGGCTCCGCCGGGCACGTTGAGAGCCTGTTCCGCCGCGTCCCTGATGATGAAAGCACCGAACAGCCCCGCGAAGACGTTGAGCCGGGTAATGCCCATCGCATGGTCGTGATACCAGAGGGTCGAGGCATCCTGCTCGTTAGGATAGTAGAGAATCCGCGATTGTCCCGGCGTGTGCCACGATTCGGGGTAACCGTCACTCTCCGGCGGCACCCTGGCACCGTGTACGTGTGCAACAGTGCGGACTTCGGGCTTGTCCGCCTCGGCGCCGTGCAAGGTGTGATCGACCGGTAGAAAATGCTTCCGCGGGAGTTTGTTGACCCACTCAATCAGAAGTCCCTGGCCGCTGCGCGTCTCGAGGGTCGGTCCCGGGACACTGGCACCGTAGCCCCACTGGCGAGTCGGTGCGACATCCCGATGCAGCGGAGCCGAGAATTCGGTCATTTCGATCCGGTAGTACGGAAGCTGAACTTTGCGATCGCGCGGGCTGGGGCGCATACCCTCGCTCGGAGCCAGCGCGGGAACAGGCAGCGGATCGACGAATTTCGTCAGCGTCACGGGATTCAACATCTGACGCTCGGGCGCCTTGTCCATCCCGCGCATGGAGCTGTTGGCACTCGCGTCGCGGGGCGGCACCGCGGTGGCAGCGCCTCCGTCGGCCTGCCTTTCAAATCCTTCGCTTGTTCCGGACGCCACGCCGCCCGCCAGGGCCACGCTGCGTGCCAGGGCCGCACCGCCCGCGACGCGCGCCAGCGCGAGAAACTCTCTTCGCGTCTTCAACATTCCCGGCAGTTCCGAATGAAGTAAGCATGCTTGTCGTACCATCTACGACGCCACGCGTTTACACCTGTATCAAATTTGTGGTGCCCACGCCGAGCACCAACCCGCGGCCTTGACGTGATTACCGGGAAAGAGCTGACAGGGACCTTGACTCGAGCCGTACGTGCCTTCGTACAGCGCGCAGGTCGCACAGGTGTTGCCCTTCGTCGCGCTCTTCTCACTGCTCGCATCTTCAGTGTATTTGACTTTCCTGGCTGCCGGATCGTCGGTACTCAACAGGGGCAGGTCTGCACCTGCACCCCGGCTCGTTGTCAGACGCGTCAGCGCCAGCGGCCCCAATGCGGCGCCGAGCACCAGCTTGCGTACGAAACGCCGGCGAGATGGATTTTCTTGCGCAGCCATGAGGTCACTCCTGGGTTGGCCGGTGGGACGTGTGGGAGCGCATTTGCTCAGAGTGCGTCTGCAATGTCTTGCATAACTCCGCTATCCTGCGGCTTGGTCTGCGGCGGATAGCGTTTCAACACTTTGCCGTCCCGCCCGATGAGAAACTTCTCGAAGTTCCAGGTGATGTCGCCGGACACGCCGGTGTCGGGGGATGTCAGGAATTTGTACAGCGGATGGCGGTTCGACCCGTTGACCTCCAGCTTCGAGCTCATTGGGAAGGTCACATCGAACGTGGTCTCGCAGAACTGTACGATCTGCTGCTCCGTGCCCGGCTCCTGCGCGCCGAACTGGTTGCAGGGGAATCCGACGACAGTGAAGTTCTGCTCGTGCAGCTCCCGCTGCAACTTCTCCAGGCCCTCGTATTGCGGCGTGAGTCCGCAGCGGCTGGCCACGTTGACCGCGAGCGCAACCTTACCGCGAAGCTTGCCCAGCAGGTCGGGGGAGCCGTCGATACTTTGGACGGTGATGTCGTAGAAGCCGCTCATAGTCCGTTTCCTCCAGAAAGTGGACCGAAGACGCACATTGTACGCGTCGCATGACGCGCCGACGCTCGGTATGGCGCAGCGTACGTCAATGACTCTCCCAGGTCGATGGTGGTGAAGCGTCCGAGCCTCACGTGCGGAACACGCATCTCGGAGTACGTCGGAACTTGCGTGGCGGACCGCACGCATATACGAGCCATTTCTGCCAATTTTGCCCAAATTAAAGTAATTCCCTCATCGCGCCGCAGATGCGAATCTCATTGCGCCGCGAAGCAAGCGGTATATAAAATTCAGGAGACGAATCGTGTCTGACTTCGTGGAGGATGATGTGGACGAGCGCCTGGTCAAGCTCGAAACCGATGTATCTCACATTCGGGTGGTCGTGGGCGAGCTGAAATCTGAGATCAAAGACGTGAGAGGTGAGATCAAGGACCTGAGAACGGAGGTGAAGGGCGACATCAAGGAGCTTCGAGGCGAGGTGACCTCCCTCAAAGACCAGATGACAGCCATGCGAGTTGACATCGTCATGACCAAAGTCTGGATGTTGTGCCAATCCGCGGTCCTGCTCGGCGTGATGGCGCGTGGCTTCCACTGGATCTAGGGTTGGAGCACCTCGATGCGCTTCTCAGCAAATCTCGGTTTTTTATGGCCTGACAGGCCGTTGCTCGCGCGCATTGACGCCGCGGCGCGCGCTGGATTCCGAGCTGTCGAAATGCATTGGCCGTACGACGTGCCTGCCGATGGCGTGGCGGAAGCCGCTCGGCGAAACGGTGTAGCGCTGCTCGGAATCAACACGGCGCCGGGGCGACTCGACGCGGGCGAGCGCGGTCTCGGTGCGGTTCCGGGCCGCGCGGGAGATTTTCTGGCGACCGTAGATCAGGCCGTTGAATACTGCAGGTCGTCAGGGGCCAGTGCCATACACGTGATGGCCGGCAATGTTGCCGCAGCCGATCGCGCACGCGCACGCGCGGTGTTTGCCGACAACCTGCGAATTGCGGCAGCGAAGGCCGCCCCGCATCGGATCACGTTGTTGTTGGAGCCGCTGAATCCAAACGACAACCCCGGGTATTTCTATTCGACCCTGGCGGAGGCGGTGAGCTTGATAGAGGAGCTCGCCGTCCCGAATCTCAAGCTCCAGTTTGACGTGTACCATATCGCGCGCAGCGAAGGGGACGTACTCGCGAAGCTGGAAAAGTATCGACGTCACATCGGTAACGTACAGATAGCGGCCGTGCCATCGCGCGCTGAGCCGGACGAGGGCGAAATTGCCTATCCCGTGATTTTCGCAGCACTGGACCGGCTACAGTACGAAGGTTTTATCGCCTGCGAATACCGGCCCCGCGGCGATACCGACGCGGGATTGAGTTGGATGGACCGGATGGGACTGCGATGACTGCCAGGATTGCCGTAGTGACGGGCGCGGGTTCGGGTATCGGCCGAGCTGTTGCGCTCGCGCTCGCGAATGTGGGATTTGCGCTCGTCCTGGCGGGCCGCAAATTGGCTGCGCTGGAAGATGTGGCGCGCGAGGCGGGCTCCGGCGCGATTCCAGTCACCGCCGATGTGACCGATCGCAACTCCGTCGATGCGCTCTTCGCGCGCGTCGCGAAGGAATTCGGGCGCCTGGATCTGCTTTTCAACAATGCAGGCACCGGCTCCCCGCCGGCCCCGCTAGAGGACGTCACCTTCGAGCAATGGAAGTCCGTCATCGATACGAATCTGACCGGCGCGTTCCTGTGCACCCAGGCCGCATTCCGCCTCATGAAGACCCAGCAGCCTCGCGGCGGACGAATCATCAACAACGGCTCAATTTCGGCCACCACGCCACGCCCCAGAATGGTCGCCTACACGGCGTCCAAACACGCGATCAGTGGTCTCACGAAAACGACAGCGCTCGAGGGCCGCGAGCACGACATCGCCTGCGGACAAATCGACATCGGCAACACAGCCACCGCACTTGCCACGCCCATGGCCCACGGCACCCTGCAAGCTGACATGTCCCTCAAGCCAGAACCCATGTTCGAGGTGAAATACGTAGCCGACGCGGTCGTCTACATGGCAAGCCTGCCGCTCGACGCCAACGTGCTGTTCATGACCGTGATGGCAACGAAGATGCCGTTTGTAGGACGAGGCTAAATCCACAGTCGTCAAGAGGGC
>Ga0307479_10006809_pt1 | contig 10513 bp, 10 predicted proteins | sample atmos_gasesECM4C_FD_203743 | JGI IMG/M metagenome (GOLD analysis project Ga0307479, IMG submission 203743) | Hardwood forest soil microbial communities from Morgan-Monroe State Forest, Indiana, United States - atmos_gasesECM4C_515 | ecosystem: Environmental > Terrestrial > Soil > Temperate...
AAAAACCAGGAGTTTGGGCAGCCGCCGAGGGATCGCAAGCGCCCTCGACGGCCCCTCGGTGAGATCAGGGCTTGGAAGGCGCGGCGTCCTTCGGCGTCTCCTTCTTCTTCTCCACCTTCGGCATATCGAAGCGGCTCGCCGGGATGTCGGCGTTGACCTCCACCTTGTCGATGGTGATGACCTGGGAGGCCGGCGCGCCCTTCATCTTCTGCTCGATGGTGTAGGCCATGGTCAACCCCTCGACCTGCTTGTAGTTGCCAAAGGTCGCTTCGAGGTCGGTCGCCTGGCCGCGGATGGTGCGCGTCGACTCGTTCTTGAGCTCGAGGTAGCTGTCGGCGTCGAGGTAGATGGTCTCGACGTCGCCGTCCTTCTTGGTGAGCTTGAGCTTGAGCACCGGAGTGCCCTCGAGGTCGCCCTTGCCGAGGAGCTCGACCTTGTTGCCCTTGGCCTTGTAGTCGTACAGCGGCCCCTCGAGCAGGTCGGCGTTCTCCTTGGCCTCCTTGAGGTCGTCGGCGGTCATCGGCTCGGGGTCGGTCTTGCCCAGGAACGGCATGATCTGCCAGCCGGTGACGCCATCGTAGGCCTGGATGCCGGTCATGCCCTGGACGGTGAAGTCCATGCGCACCTTGTGGCTCGGCGGGATCAGCTCCATGGTCACCGGCGCTTCCATGCCCTGTCCCATGGTCATCTTGGCGGTGAAACGCAGGCTCTTCACCGCCTTGATCTTGTCGCGGCCGCCCTTGGCCTGGATGTACTTCTCCACCACCTCGTCGGCGGTCTGGGCGGACAGCGCGGCAGCGGCGAAGCCGCTCAGCAGCAGACATGCAAAGGTCTTGCGCAGCATCTCGAGCTCCTCTTGGTTACACGTCGGTAGCGGTCTCGGCGGCAGTCGCGGACCGGCGATGGCAATCCCTGGTCAGCCTCCCACGGGCTGTCGCCGACCCCGAGGAACGAACCCGCGCCGCGACATGGCGATCGAGGTCCGCTCACGGCTTCGGTCGGGCGTCTCACCCTCCCATACGACGCCGGCCCGCGAAAAGTTGCGCCGGCATGCGATAGCCTCAGGGCGCCGCGGGGCCAAGCGCCCCCCAGGAGGGAACGCATGAACGCCAGCCTCGAGCTGCGCGGCGTCGAGAAGCGCTACGGCGATTTCGTGGCGGTGGCCGGCCTCTCGCTGGCAGTGCCGGCGGGCGTCGTCTTCGGGCTGCTGGGGCCGAACGGGGCCGGCAAGACCACGACGCTGCGCATGATCATGGACATCCTCGCCCCCGACACCGGCGAGGTGCTGCTGTTCGGGCGGCGGCGGCGCCCCGAGGACCTGCAGCGCCTGGGCTACCTGCCCGAGGAGCGCGGCCTCTACCGCAAGATGACGGTCGTCGACCAGCTCCTCTTCCTGGCGGAGATCCACGGCCTCTCGCGGCGCCAGGCGCTCCCCGCCGTCGAGGCCTGGCTCGGCCGCGTCGATCTCGCCGGTTGGGGGCGGAAGAAGGTCGAGGAGCTGTCGAAGGGCATGCAGCAGAAGGTCCAGCTCATCGGCACCGTGCTCCACCAACCCGACATCCTGATCCTCGACGAGCCCTTCTCCGGGCTCGACCCGATCAACCAGGGGCTGTTCAAGGAGCTGCTGCTCGACTACCGCAGCCAGGGCAAGACCATCCTCTTCTCCACCCACGGCATGGAGCAGGCCGAGAAGCTGTGCGACCACATCGGCCTGATCTCCCGTGGCCGCCTGGTGCTCGCCGGCGAGCTCAAGGAGATCAAGCGCCAGGCGGGCGGCAACTCCTACCGCCTGACGGCCGCGGCCACGGACGCCGACCTCGAGCGGGTGAAGGCCCTGCCCGAGGTCGAGCTCGCCGTGCCGCAGGAAGGCGGGGTCCGCCTGCTGCTGCGCCCGGGGGCCTCGGGCCCCGAGGTGCTGCGCCGGCTGGTCCAGTTCCTCGCGGTGCGGGAGTTCCGCAGCGAGGAGCCCGACCTCGAGGCCATCTTCATCAAGGCGGTGCGCGATGCGGCTTGAGTACGCCGCCATCATCGGCAGGCGCGAGTACCTGGCGCGCATCCGCACCAAGGGCTTCTGGATCGCCACCGTCGCCCTGCCGACCTTCATCGCAGCCGTCGTCCTGGGGCCGTCGCTGCTGATGTCGAAGACCTCGACCGAGCAGCGGCTGGCGGTGGTGGACGCGACCGGCAGCGGGCTCGGCGCCGAGCTGGCCGCAGCCCTTCAAGCGGGCGGCAGGGAGGGCGGCAGCCGTCCGCGCCCGGGCCGCCGCTCGGCAGGCGGCGCGGGCCAGGTGCGCTTCCAGGTGACGCTGGAGCCGGCGGCGCCGGACGCAGCGGCGCAGCGGCGCGCGCTCGACGAGCGTGCGCGGCGCCGCGAGATCGGCGCCTGGATCTGGATCGGGAAGGACGACCTCGCCGCCAACCGCTTCGAGTACCACGCCGAGAGCCTCTCGAACGTCATCACCCAGGAGGTGCTCAAGGAGCGCGTCTCGGAGGTGGTGGGGAGATGGCGGCTGCGCCAGGCCGGCTACGACGCGGCGAAGGTCGCCGCCCTGGTCAGGCCCCTCGAGGCGCGGACGGTGCGCATCTCGGCGACCGGCAGCCGGGCCGAGGGCGGCGCCGGCGGCTTCTTCCTCGCCTTCATCCTGTTCTTCATGCTCTACATGGGGCTGCTGCTCTACGGCAACCAGGTGATGCAGGGGGTGCTCGAGGAGAAGGGGTCGCGGGTCATCGAGGTCGTCACCTCGGCGGTCAAGCCGACCGAGCTGATGCTCGGCAAGCTCGGCGGCATCTGCCTGGTGGCGCTGACGCAGATGGCGATCTGGGCGGCGGCCATCGTCGTGGTGACCACCCCCGGGCTGCTGGCGGCGCTGGTGGCGATGCCCGCGGAGACGGCGCTGCCGGCGGTGCCGCCGGTGCTGTGGCTCAACTTCTTCCTGCTCTTCCTCTGCGGCTTCTTCCTGTTCGCGACCTTCTACGCCATGCTGGGCGCGGCCTTCAACAGCGTGCAGGAGGCGCAGCAGCTCGCCGCCCTGCCGGCGATCTTCGTCGTCGCGCCGGTCGTCTTCATGGTGCCGATCATCAACGACCCGGACTCTCCGCTCGCGGTCGGGCTGTCGCTGGTGCCGCCGTTCACGCCGCTGGTGATGATGCTGCGTATCGCGACGCGCATGCCGCCGCCGTGGCAGCTGGTGGCCGCCTATGCCCTGTCGGCCGCGGCCATCGCCGTCATGACCTGGTTCTGCGCCCGCGTCTACCGCGTCGGCATCCTGATGTACGGCAAGAAGCCGACGCTGCAGGAGATCTGGCACTGGGTGCACTACACGTAGGGGAGACCGGACCGTGAGCCCAAGAGACCCTGCCTTCGGACGCTTCTCCCTGGGCGGGCTCGGCGGCCCCTGGGGCGCGCCGCCGCGCGATCTGCTGCTGATCCTCGGCACCCTCTTCGTCACCTTCTCGCTGCAGTTCTTCGACGCCACCCGGTTCGTCCCCGACCTGCTCCGCCTGACGCCGCTGGTGTGGCGCGCCGGCTTCGCCTGGCAGCTGCTCAGCTACCCGTTCGTCGGCTACGGCGGCCCCAGCCCCTGGATCCTGCTCGAGCTGCTGATCCTCTTCATGTTCGGCCGCGACGCCTACGCCGGCCTCGGCAGGAAGCACTTCTGGCGGCTGGTGCTGATCACCGCGGCGCTGGCGGGCGGCCTCGCCCTCTCGGTGCAGGCGCTCGCGGAGCGCGGCGCGACGCTGCTGCCGCTCGGGGCCTACTTCCCGCTGCTGCAGGGCCAGCGCGTGCTGCTCGCCATCCTGATCGCCGCCTTCGCCACCGCCAACCGGCGCGCCACCATCATGCTGTTCTTCGTGCTGCCGGTCGAGGCGCGCTGGTTCCTGCCGCTCGAGATCCTGTTCGCCTTCATCGGCTTCCTCGGCACCCGCGACCTCGGCGGCTTCCTCGGCATCTGCGCGGCGGTGGGTCTGGCCTACCTCTACGTCCGCGACGGCGGCTTCGGCCGCGGCCTCCGCCAGGGCCGGCTGCGCCTCGAGCGCTGGTGGCTGCAGCGCAAGCTGGAGCGCGTCAAGCGCCGGCGCGGCCTGCGCGTGATCAAGGGCCAGGGCGACGGCGCCCGCGGCCCCTGGGTGCACTGACCGGCGCCAGGCTGCAATCGTCAACCAACCGCAAGGAGACCTACCATGCCCCAACTCGACGCCTACCTGACCTTCGACGGCAACTGCGCCGAGGCGATGCGCTTCTACGAGCGCACGCTGGGCGGCAAGCTCGAGGGCGTCATGACCAACGCCGAATCGCCGGTGGCCGATCAGACGCCCCCCGGCAGCGCCGATCGCGTCATGCACGCGCGCCTGGTCATCGGCGACCGCGTATTGATGGGCATGGACGGCATGCCGGGCAAGCCCTACGAGGGGATGAAGAACTTCCACCTGGCGCTGGTCTACCCGACGGCCGCCGAGGCGCAGCAGGCGTTCGATGCCCTGGCGGAGGGCGGCCGGGTCACCATGCCGTTCCAGAAGGCCTTCTGGGCCGAGGGCTTCGGCATGCTGGTCGACCGCTTCGGCACCCCCTGGATGGTCAACGGCGCCATGACGAGCATGTGAGGCAGCCGCCGCCGGAATGCAAGGCATGCGTGCGGCCTCACGTTGGCGTAGCCCAGGGATTCAGCACCGGCACATGCGCCAGCTCGTACTCGCTCGTATCGCGCGAGACGATGGTCAACCCGTGATGTATGGCGGTGGCGGCGATGATGAGGTCCGGTTGCGAGAAGGTGTGACCTCTTTTCCGTCCTTCTTCGACCAGCAGCCGCCACGTCAGCATGACGTCTTCGCTGATTGCGAGAACGCGGTCCTCGAACATCGGCCGCAGCTTGTGGTGCAGCCATTCGTTCAGCTCCATCCTGCGCGTGGCGTCCTTCACCCGCTCGATGCCGAAGCGAATCTCGGCGAAGGTGACGACGCTGACATAGAGGAGGTCGAGCGACTGGCTGGAGACGAACCGCACTACCGTCGCCTCCGGTTTCGGGCGGCGCAGCTCCGAGAGGACGTTGGTGTCGAGCAGCCAGCCGGTCACAGCTCGACATCGCGCACGCGGCCACGCGAGCGCATCCGCTCGATCGTGATGTCGCGTAGTGGCGAGTCGTGCAGCAGCTTCACGAGAGCCTGCCCGCTCGGCTGGCCTTTGACGCGGCGGTACTCCGCGACGGAGACGACCACGACCTCCTCACGGCCGTGCACCGTGATGCGCTGCGGCCCTTCCGTCTTCGCCTTCCGCACGACCTCGCTGAAACGTGCCTTGGCATCCTGCAGCGCCCATCGACCGGTCCGCGACGTGTCACGCGAGCGGGTCCCTCTCGTTCTGGTCATCCTGACTAGTATACAGCTGTAGCCCGTCGTCCGCCGGCGTGCGCCTGACACCGGACGTAGGCCGAGAGGACAGTCGGAGGTGGTGCTCCGCCGCCTCTCGGCCGGGCCGGGAAGCGCCTAAGCCTAAAGCATCCGTTTTTCAACGACTTCAGGGGAATAGTGGAGGGGCGGCGAGCCGCTGGTAGCGCATACGGGATTCGAACCCGTGTTACCGGCGTGAGAGGCCGGCGTCCTGGACCCCTAGACGAATGCGCCGTGCGTCCCAGACAGGCGGAAAGGTAACATAGGCCCTGCCGGCCATCAACCCGAGGGAATATCTCCCCGCGGCCACGGTTTTGTCACCGAACCGGGAGGGGGAACGTATCGGGGTGTGGGGCGTTGGAGTGCTCTGGGGCAGAGGAAGTTGCGGCCGGAGCGGTTCGGTGGCACACTTTTCGGTGTCCCGGTAATTTCTTCTCGGCTGGACGCCTCCGGGGCTGTCCGGCGCAGGGAGAGCAGAGTTTGCGCTTAGGCTTGAAGCTAGTCGCCGCCAGCGGCAACCAGGCGGTCGCGGTGCCGGCGGGACGCACGCTGGTGGTGGGCCGCTCGCCGGCCTGCGACGTGCCCATCCGCGACCTCACGGTGTCCCGCCATCACGGCGAGATCGAGGCCGCCGCAGCCGGGCTGCGCGTCCGCGACCTGGGCTCGACCAACGGGACCTTCATCAACGGCGCGCGGATCAGCGAGGGCGTCGCCGCGCCCGGAGCGCGGGTGGCGTTCGGCAAGGTGCACTTCCAGGTGATGGAGGAGCGGGCGACGGACGCCGCCGAGCCGGCGGGGAGGGAAGGGGGCGAGAGCGCCCATCTCGCGGTCGTCGATCAGGTGCGCATCCAAGCCTTGACGGAGATCGCGTCCTTGCTGGTGTCGGAGCAGGAGGCGGCCGCGGCCGGCCGGCACCTGCGGGTGAGCGGCGACGCCCCCGCCGAGCGGCGCGCGGCGGCGCTCGCCCTGCTGCTCGAGATCGCCAAGGAGCTCTCGCAGCAGGGCGAGCCGGCGCGGGTGCTCGACAAGGCCGCCCGCCTCCTGCTGCAGGCGCTGCGCGTCGATCGCGTCGAGATCCTCACCCGGGGCGACGAGGACGAGATGGTGCCGCGGGTGAGCAAGGTGCGGCCCGGCGGCGGCGCCGGCAGCGGGCGGGTGCCGCGGCTGGCGGCGCGCAAGGCGGCGATCGACCGCGTCGCCGTGCTGATCGCGGAGTCGGCGACGGCGCCGGGCACGGATGCGATCGCCCTTCTCAAGCAGCGTCCCGGCCCGGCGGGCAGTCAGCCCCCGGAGGCCGCCGTCGAAGCCGCCGAACCGGCGCCCGCGGCGCCCGACGCTCCACCCAGGGCGGGCAGCGGCCCGGTGCCGGCCGCGACCACTGACGCGGTGCGCATCGACGCCTCGGGGGCCCACGGCACGGACGCGGCCCGTGCCGCGGAGCCGGTCCGCGCCGCGGGCCAGGCCCCGGCCGAGCGCCGCGGCAAGGCGATCTGCGCGCCGCTGCTGGGCATGCAGGCCTCCGTGCTGGGCCTGCTCTACCTGGTGGCGGAAGAGGAGGCCCTGGGGCGCGAGGAGCTGGAGTTCGTGGGTGCCTTCGCCGGCGTGGTCGCGGTGACGCTCGAAAACTTGTCGCTGATCGAAAGGGCCCGTGCCGAGGCGGTGGCCCAGGCCGGGTTCCAGCGCCAGTTCACCCCCTTCGTCGCCGACCAGGTCGCCGGCCAGGACGATGGGGTCAGGCTGGACGGCGTCCGCCGCAGGCTGACCTGCCTGTGCTGCGAGATCCGTGGCGTCGCGGAGCTCGCCGAGGAGCTGCCTCCCGAGGAGACCGCGCGGCTGCTGCGCGAGTTCTTCTCCGAGGCGATGGACGTAGTGTTCGAGCATGGCGGCACCCTCGACCGGTTCACCGGCAGCGGCTTGACCGCCTTCTGGGGGGCGCCGCTGAGCAGCCATGCGGACGCTGACGAGGCGGTGCAGGCCGCCATCGGCATGCAGCGAGGTCTCGAGCGCTTGAACGGCGATTGGGGGCGCCAGCAGCGGCGCCAGCTCGCCATCGCCACCGGCATCGACCTCGGCGAGGCGTTCGCCGGCAACGTCGGCAGCGAGCGGCGGCTGGAGTTCACCGCCATCGGCAGGCCGGTGGAGGGTGCGGCAGCGCTCTGCGCCGCCGCCGGCGCGGGCGAGGTCCTGGTCAGCGAAGAGCTGCTCGAGTCCCTGGCCAGCCCGCCCCCCGTCGAGTCGATGCCTGCCGCCGCCCCCGCCCAGCCGCCGGCCGCGGCCCCGGGCGCAGGGGTCGACGCGCCAAGACCGGCGGGCGCCGCGACTTACCGCATCGACTGGCGCACACCGCCCACCCTGCGCCAGTCGGGCGAGGTGCCCCAGCCGGCCTGAGTTCATGGCGCCTCTCGGCGACGCCCTCCCTCCTCCTCGAAAAGGAAGCTACTCCCTGGCGCCCCGCGGCAGCGGGCTGGACGGCCCGCGGCGTGCCGGCGCCGGATTAGCCGCCGACCTGCTTGAAGACGATCCGCACGCCGTCGGGGTCGTGGGTGTCGAAGAGCAGGCAGCCGTCCGCGTCCTGCCGCAATCCCCCGGGGATGTTCCTGTCCCGCAGCAGCAGCTCCTCGTAGGCCTTCTCCGCGGAGGGCACCAGGACGACGAGCACCAGCTTGTGGTGCGGCCCCTGGTAGTCGAAGCTCTCGTCCCGCTCGCGGTCCCTGTCGGCGGTGCCGGCCGGGCGGCCGAGCACCTCGATCGCCGCCGCGCCCGCCTGGTAGAGCGCCCCGCGGCCGTCCTCGCGGTCCCAGCTCTGCAAGCGTGGCAGCGACAGCGTCTCGCCGTAGAAGCGGCAGGTGCGCTCGAAGCTCTTGGCGCGGACAACCACGCGAAACTGCCGGATCTCCATCGTCTTCCTCCCGATCGACCGACGGCTGAGTTGATCTAGGCGCTCCACCGCTTCAAGCGCGCCGCCAAGCATAACCACACCCCAAGCTCCCTCGCCACAACCCTACCGCGGACTGAACGAGCGCTCACGCCACCGGCCCAACCCAACACCGGGGGGAGGGTAGCCGTTCGCGCTGACCCCGAGGACCGGCACCCCACCGCTCGGCGGAGCCAACGCCATTCGCAAGGCCGCAGCGTCTTGGGCACCCGGGCCACTCGACCAGGTGGCCTGGGTGCCCAAGACGCTCCGGCCCAAACCACCGACGTTCGTAATGCGAAGGCAGTGTAAAGCCGGCCGGCCGCCGGGCCGCCGAATGGCTACCCGGGAGGTGCTATCCTCGGCGGGTGACTGCGTTTCCTCGCCTGGCGTTCCTGGCGACCCTCCTCATTGCCCTGCCGCTCGTCGTCGCCGCTCAGATCGGTCGGCCGGAAGCGCCGCCGCGGAGCCCCGCCGTGGTGCTCGACGGACGCGAGCTGCCGGTGCCGGTGACCATCGGTCCCGGCGGCCCGCTGTTCGCGCTCAAGCCGCTGGCGGACGCCCTGGGCGGCCAGCTCGGCAGCGACGACGCCGGCGAGAGCTACAACCTCAAGATCGAGGCCACCGAGGTGGTGACCGGCGTCGGCAATGCCATCATCACCGTCGGCGAGGAGATCGTCTCGCTGTCGCAGCCGCCGGTGCGCGGCGAGGGCGGGCCGCTGGTGCCGCTCGACTTCCTGCGCAAGACCTGGGGCGCCATCTCCGGCTACTCCTTCGACTGGCGCCCGGAGGATTCGCGGCTGGTGGTCTCCCGTCGCGAGTCGCGTGAGATCAAGGTGGCGCTCGACGTCGTCCACCTGCAGGGGATGACCACCGTCGTGCTGCAGTTCCCCGAGACGCCGCGCTACCGGCTCAACCGGCAGCCCGGGGTCATCGAGGTGCAGCTGCTGGCCGACCGCCTGGCGCCACCGGCGCGCCGGAAAGTGGAAGACTCGCTGGTGCAGGACGTGGCCTTCTCTCCCCAGCAGGTGCGCATCCAGCTCGTGCCCGACGCCGAGGCCGAGAGCTACCTGCTCGACAACCCCTTCCGCCTGGTCTTCGACGTGCACCGCAAGTCGGCGGCGCAGGTGACCGTGGGTCCGAGCGCCGCGGCCGCCGACCTGCGGGCGACCACCCGCACCATCGCCATCGACCCCGGGCACGGCGGCACCGAGACCGGCGCCATCGGTCCGGGCGGCGTCACCGAGAAGGAGCTGACGCTGGTACTGGCGCGCGACCTCGAGGCCCGCCTCGTCCAGCGCCTGCAGGTGCGCGTGGTGCTGACCCGCAACGACGACGCCAAGCTTCCCCTGGACTCCCGCACCGCCATTGCCAACCAGAACAAGGCGGACCTCTTCATCTCCCTCCACCTGAACTCGTCGCTGGGAGCGGGGGCGCACGGCGCCGAGACCTACTTCCTGAGCTCGCAGGCGACCGACGTGCGGGCCGAGAACGAGGCGACCACCGAGAACCAGGGCGCCGCCGGCCCGGCGGCCGCCGCCGCCGGCCAGGAGACGCAGGACCTGCAGATGATCCTCTGGGACCTGGCGCAGAGCCATCACCTCGCCGAGAGCCAGCGCTTCGCCGGCCTGGTGCAGGCCGAGCTCAACCAGGCCCTCGAGCTGAAGGACCGCGGCGTCAAGCAGGCGCCCTTCCGGGTGCTGATGGGCGCCGCCATGCCGGCCGTGCTGGTCGAGCTGGGCTTCATCAGCAATCCCGAGGAGGAGGCCAAGCTGCAGAGCCCGGCCTATCGCGCCGAGCTGGTCGAGGCGCTGGTGCGGGCCGTCGGGCACTACCTCGAGACCGCCCAGGCCGACGTGCGCACGAGCCCGCCGCTGCCGCCGCCGCAAGGGGCGGTGCGCTCCAATCCCGCCTCGCCGACGCCGCCATGAGCCGCCGCGCGGCAGGATGGATCCTCGCCGTTGCGCTCCTCCTGGTCCTGGGCAGCCTCACCTGGTGGTGGCAGGCCGGGCGCCGCGGTGGACGGGCGGGGCGCGGCGGCGGCCCCGGCGAGGAAGCGGCGGGCGCCGCCGGCACGGAGCGCCGCGCCTTCGACCTCTACTTCCCCGCCGACGGCGGTCGGCTGCGGGCCGAGCGCCGCGAGCTGCAGGTGACCGAGGCGCCGAAAGACCGCATCCGCAAGGTGATCGAGGCGCTCTTGGCCGGCCCGGCGGC
>Ga0307479_10006810_pt1 | contig 10513 bp, 20 predicted proteins | sample atmos_gasesECM4C_FD_203743 | JGI IMG/M metagenome (GOLD analysis project Ga0307479, IMG submission 203743) | Hardwood forest soil microbial communities from Morgan-Monroe State Forest, Indiana, United States - atmos_gasesECM4C_515 | ecosystem: Environmental > Terrestrial > Soil > Temperate...
TATTATACTCGATCCCTTCATGGGAGCTGGCACCGTTGCGCTCGTAGCGCTTCAGCACCAACGCCAGTACTTAGGCATTGAGCTAAACGCGGATTACATCAGGCTTGCCAATGAGCGTATCGCCGTCGTGCAACCTCGATTGTGGACAGGAAGCGAGGTGGCGGTATGAGCGAAAAAGAAATCAACCTCCCTGATTATATTAACTTTGCCTATAACCGTTTTCTCATGACACGTGTAGAGTACCTGATTTTTACTCAGAGTGAGCAGGAGTCCAAGGTACTGCGTATCATCGAGTGGTGCATCGACAATGAACGCGCACGTCTCTATATCAAGGCTAAAGCAAAGACGCCCCCAGGAGAAGAGGTTAAGATCCCTGATATTGTGTGGGTTCCCATCTCTCACAATTTCTTCATGAGCCAGCTCCAGGGAACCATCCAGAGTGAAACCACGCTGAAAGATACCCTTATCAGCCTGGAAAAGAAGTACCTTATCTTTGAGCGTGAAGGCGGCAAGGGTCCATACGATCCAAACCTCTTTACCATCAATAAGCACCGCATGGCAGACCTGACCACATTACTACCACCTACCCTTGATCAACTCGACATGATCGCCATTATGAAGCAAGAGCGCCATGTGAAGAAGGTACGAGAGGGGCAAAAATTGACCCCCTCAAAAATTGACCCTCTGGTAGTAAAAATCAGGGAGGCAATTATTGCCCCTCTGGACCCCCAATTATTGCCCCTCTATTCACCAATAATTGACCCCCTGTCACGCTCAAGAGGGGGGCAATTATTGCCCCCAAAAAGATATATAGATACTACTAAAGATGATAGTAAAGAGAGTAATGGTGATGATGCTATCGCACATCACCCGCCCACACTTGCATCTGTCATTCGTCAAGAGAATGCGGCATACGACAACCTCATAGTCGAGAGCACGCTCGAAGACATCGCAGAACAATCACTGCTTGGTTCCTATAGCCACAAGGACACTACAGGAAACGGACTCCAGGCATGCTTTACGCCAACGTCCGAGTGCGTATGCATGCACTGCCACACGCTCTACGCACAATCGGTGATTGATGCCACTGCCGGGGAGAATGCGCCTTGTGGACATAGCAAGCTAGCACTCTTCGACGTAAAACCGTGCAGTGATGATGCACCAATAACACAAGATGACACGTCGCCTATCCGTACGGATAGTTTTGAGAATGAGAATCAGGAGATAGATCATGGACCTATGGACAACGCTCTCCATTGCGATTTGGGTGGGAGTCGTGGCACTGTGCTCAATCGTGGTGATCGGGATCATGATCTACCGAGTACTCTGCCAGATCCGCGACGCACAAACCACGCAGAACCTGACCAACATTCACGCAGACCTCGCCGGGCTGTACACGCTGATGCACCAGATGAAGCACCAACGGGGCAATCCGACGCAGCCACTAGAGTTTCAGGAGACGTGCAGGCTACCGGTAGTGAGGAGGTAGTACCCCAACAAGGTCGGGCGCACAAGAAAGCTGTAGGGCAGGAGAGCAAACCTACAGGTGTGGGTAAGAAAGCTCTTGACGAGAAGAAGAAACCTACTCCTCCTGAGATGCCTGGTGATGATGCACCCTGGAACGCTGAGACCATCGTGCAGATCTTCGAGGCTCATCAAGGGCGTCGTTATCCCAATGGGGCGAAACGTGCCGCTGATCGTGTACGCGACAAAGAACTTGCGTCCGCTTCCGCTATGCTCCTCATGACAGACATCTGGGATAGCGACAACATCGCTGATAACCACAGACGCTTACTCAAGATTATCGTCCAGCAAGAAACCCGTAGTAACAATTGGTGGCTTGAGAATAACGGCCATGTGATGCCTCATCAATTGGTGGAGAAAGACCGTATCCACCAAAGGGTTGATGAATTGGTGCGTCTCAAACAGGCGAAAACGCCACCACCGCTAAAGAGTGCGTCCCCTGTAGTAATACCTCTCTCGCCAGAGGAGGAAGCAAAAAAACAAGCGTCAATCCAGCGTGCGCGTGAAATGAAGCAAGCGTACCTACAAAAACAAGCAGAGCAAAAAGCATATGCCGCGCAATTCGCGGGAATAGGAGGCGTACAGTGAGCGACCAATGGAAAGATAAATTTGAAGAAGCACGTAAACGGCATGAGGCAAACAAAAATAAGCAGGTCGTCAAGAAAGTGGATGGGCTTTCCCGCCTATCCCATCATATCCCTGCTGCGCCCCACATCCCCGATGATGTTTTCCTGCGTCGGGGCGGCAAACGTACACGAGAAGAAGCGACATGGACCTGCGAGATCTGCAAGACGACGGTGTTGCCCAAGCAATACGTCAATGGCTTTATGCCTGGGAAATGCCCCTGCCAGATCGAGCAGGAACGCATGGAAGAGCAACAGCGCCAGCGTATGACGCTCTGGCGTATACAAGAGGCCCGGATCGCGGCAGCCATAGCGCAGTGCTATAACTGGCTCGGTGAGGGATGGGAAGACGAGGGTATGGCGGAGATGACCTTTGATAACTTCGATGAGTCTCTTCAACCTGATGCGTTCTTTGCGGCAAGTAAGTTTGCCTCCGATCCTTACGGCAATTTCATCATGTGGAGCGATACCTCTTGGGGCACAGGAAAAAGTCATCTTGCCGCAGCCATCTGTAACCATCGGCTCAAAGAAGGGGATATCTGTAACTTCACGACGGCGCAGAACTTGTTTAACGCTTTTGGCATGCGCATGGACGACCGAGAGGGATATAGCGATTTGGTCATCAAGGCCGGAAGTTGTGATCTTCTGGTGATTGATGACCTGGACAAGATGCGCCAGAGCGACTACAAACTCTCTGTTCTCTTCGAGGTCATCAACAAACGCTATCTGCGACGCAAACCAACCATCATTACGACCAATGCACGGGTAGAGGTGCTGCCCGGTGATATTGCGGGCATCTCGGACTACATCGGGCGAGCGGCAGCATCACGCCTCACTAGTGAGATGAACGGTGGTCTGATCGTCCAGGAGATGAATGGTGAGGACTACCGACGCCGAAAAGGAGAGCGGAGATGGTAAGAACAGCCACGAAAAAGAAACCAGAGCCAGTGGTTGAGCAAGTCGCACTCCCTATCGACGATGCGACGGTGCAGGAGCGACAAGTCGCCATCCGCGTGTTGACGTTAGGGACACGGCAGATTACTCAGACGCTGTATCGGCAGATCGTTGAAGAGGATGTCATCGATGGTGAGACGGGGTGTCTTCGTGGCTCTATCTGGGGGTGGGTCAATCTCCATGATAAGGATTGCGATGAACTAGGCGGACATCATCATGTTATCTGGGAAGACAATGAGCAGTTAAAGCGATCCTGTTCTCTGTTCTCTTGTCGCAATGACTATTATAAGGGGCTTATGAGTGAGTTGGCTCGCATGTCTGTCGCGTATGCATGCTTTGTTGCACTGGCGAACAAGAAGTTTCCTGGGCAGGAGGATAATGTTATCCATCTCACGATTAAGGGGGTACATATGAGCGCTCATATCCCGCGCGAGGTGGTGGATTTATGGCAGATACCGGGAAAGTTCAACCATTTCCGTAGAGAGTTGGCAGATGTTCAGGCTAAGGGACATGAGAGTGATTTTATGAGATTTCGGAAATTAACTTCTGTCGAGGAACGGGTAAAAGATCTCCAGTCAACAATAGCCCTTGAGCCTGAGCGTGTCGCGTCAGCTAAACAGCAAGTGATGGAGCAAGCCAGAGATGCATTAAAAGTTGCATCTCTGGACCCAGTACTCTACACATCGCATGATCAAATTTACGCAAAGATGGAGACGCTGGCGGATGAGATAGCAACCTTTGAGCAGAATTGGAAGAAGAGTTACAAAGCGATCAAAGATGCTGGTCAACTCTTCGTTGCTGTCTCTGGTGTCTGGAAATAGGAGGCGTGATGATAACCTTCTACCCCACCATCTCACGTGGGGAACTTGGCAAATACGCCAGTAATGTACAGCGTCTGCTCCTTCCGGCCTCCTCCTGGGCAGCAGACGAGGTGAAAACTTACGGGAAGGTGCGGCACCGTCTCCCGGTGCCGCGTATCCCTGAATCGGTTATTGACCGTGCGGCTGACTGCGGGGGCTTTGTGGCTACGCGCAAATGGGGAAACTACCGCTACACACCAGAACACTATGTCGAGTGGTTGCACGGTTGGCAACCGCATTGGGCGGCCATGATGGATTATTGTTGTGAGCAGCCCATCACACAAGGACGTGTCGAGGAAGTGTACCGGCGGCAGGAACTGACCACCAAGATGTCCGGGTATCTCTGGGATACCTACCGCTACACACCGTGGTGTTGGGTGCCCACGATCCAGGGATGGGATGTCGAGGACTACGCACGCCATGTGGTTGAGATGAAGCCACTCATTACGGAGATGTCCGCACACTACGGTCCTACTAGCGCATTTCGTGTCGGGATTGGGACGCTGTGTGCGAGGGCCTCGGCGAAGGTTATTCGTGAAGTGGTGTCGCTAGTGGCAAGTGCATTACCAGGGGTACCATTGCATCTGTGGGGTGTAAAACTCAGCGTGATGCAGTCGCCTATCCACCTACCAGCGCAGGTCACCAGTGTTGATAGTGGCGCGTGGAATGGCATGTGGGGACATGGGCGCAATCTCTGGAAGATGACACCCTACACGCAGCGGGAATGGTGCTTCAAGGTGGCATTGCCTGCCTATGAGGCAAAGATCAAGGCGGCACTCCTTCAGCCCAAACAAATGATGCTGGAGGACAGTATCTCATGATCGAACTGGTAACCGTTGAGAACGCCACACAGGGCAATTGCGTAGAGGAGCATGTGCTAGCAATTCATTCATGCTGTCCCGTGTCGAAGAATCCGCGACCTGGGAGCACGCTTACTATCACCTATATGCCACGTGGGCACAGTTTGGAAGTGGGTAAACTCTATGCCTACATCCACCAGTTTCGAGGCGGACTGCATAGTGATGATGGTAAGTTGCAAGTTCGGGATATGGAAGGGATGATCTGTCGGGTTGCCGATGACTGCGCAAAAATACTAGGTCGAGAGGTAAAAGTAACGGCACATCTCTTACTGCTACCTCACCAGGAGATGAATATCACGTGTACGAAGAAAGTAGAAAGGGAATGCTATGTCTGACACGACCCTACGCGCCCTGGTCGAGATGGCCTGCCCCGCACTCAGGTACTCCTACCAGCAAGGTGGCGCACTGATCTTCTACCCCATTGGTCGGCAGTTTTCCGGGCCGTGCTATGCGTTAGTGCGGCACAATGCGGATCGTTGGATATTGGCGAGAGTAAGTTAGAAAGGGAATCACTATGTTGAATGGAACAGGTTTTGACTCGACGGCTCTACAGCACGTGCTCAAGAAGCGAGTAAAAGGGCGCGGTAAGGGCTTCGCTTCCATGACGCCAGAGGAACGTAGCCGGATCGCTTCGCTTGGCGGAAAGGCCGCGCATGCTCAGGGCACCGCGCACAAGTGGAATAGCGAAACCGCGAAGATTGCAGGTCGAAAGGGTGGATCGATCTCACGCCGCAGGTCGAAGGACGCCATGTTGCAGAAGTTACAGAAAGTGGTAGGTGAGTCATGAATGATGATCCACACGACGACTTATTGTTTCTTGAGCTGCACCTCAATTTTCTCTATACCGACTACATCGGGCGGCGTATCTACCAATGCCGATGTTGTGAACGGATCTACGTCATTCAATCAGCGCAGGTCAGTTTCACCGCGATGACCATGCCTACACTGACCTTGCTGAATGCATCCAGTCCGCAGCCAACGCCAGAGCGTACACCAGTCCCTGCCGAGTTCTACAAGGCGTTCGAGGGTGATGAGACTGATCTTGACGCTATCTCGTTCGACTGCGCCTGTGGAATGCCACTCACTATTAAAAAGTATTCACCTGAAAGCACCATAAGTGGTGTCTTCTGCCAGAAATGCGACATGCAGCATTATATCAACTGGCGAGATGGGATAGTCAGACATGGAAAGATGGGAGGTGAGGCATGAGTTACACCACCCTGGTCGCCATCACCCTCTCACTCATCCTGGCTCTGCTCGTCGGTGTGGTGGTGTACGGCAATGCCACACCGGGCTGGCCTGCGGTGGAAGTACAGGAGGCGAGATGATCGACACGCAACTCTATATCTGCGAAAACCCACTTCGTGAAGAGGTAATTCCTGTTGAGAACAGCGAGGAGTCGGCATTCATCAAGAAGCCGAAACGTGAAACAGGACTATGGACCTCAACATGGAGGGAAGAGACACAGGATTCCGACTGGGTGGAATGGTGCGTCGGCAATGACTTCGGCAATCCTGATGGGTGCTATTGGTATCTCCTTATTCCACAGACGGATATCAGGCTCTATACCATAGACTCTGTAGCAGATTTACACCGATTACTACGGCGGTACCCTTGGGTGACAGAGCGACAACAGCGAATGAATGCAATGATGGGCAGTTCACACTTTGCTCAGCCTGACTTTGAGTCGTTGGCAAAAGAGTATGATGGACTACATTTAACTGAACGTGGAAACGCTGTCACCCATCTGAGTTATCCGCAGGACATGAATGCCTGGGATTGTGAGTCAGTGTGCTGGTTTCGTTGGAAATTTGCCAAGGTTGAGATGTTTCGCGCCCCGGTGAAAGTGCAGGTGAATACATGAAATCCATCCTCAAGCATTGGTTCATCCGTACCTTCATGACCACGCTTGTGATCGCATCAATATTGGCCATCATCAAAACGTCGTGGATGCATGAGTGGCTCAAAGATATCGCTTCGTGCATCTGCCTGCTCGGCTCGTGGCTCTGCGCTCGTGCGGTATGGTCTCGTGAGGAAGAAGAGGAGGAGCCAGTGACACATCCGCTCGATGCGATCTGGCCCGATGGAGATGTCGTCGAGCGCATCTTGCAAGAACAACAGCGATTGAGTGGGCAGAGTGATGATTTGTCAAGGGAAACATTCCTGCGCTTCCTCGACGAACTAGAGTGTGGCGCATACGCAGCAGAAGATGGGGCGGATGACGATGATAGTGAGGATGTCGAGGTATGAATGATGTAATCCGTGTAGCATGGCAGACGGAGGTCATGCCGGTGCCTGCTTACTGGTACTACCATCAGGAATGCTACAGCGTTCACGCTATCCCGCTGCCCAATGAGCAGATCAGGCAGGTGAATAGTGCTGACGTTGGTATCCACGCTACTTGTCAGGTGTGCGGTAGAGCGATCAGCGTCCAGCAGCAAGAGGAGAAACGGGCGGATGACTGAGAATAGGATAGAGCAGGCCAAACAACTTGTACTAGCAGAGTATCCTGACATCGCTATCACATGGGCAATAGATATGTCACACAGGCTTGGTAGTCTATTCCCCTCTGGAGCGTGGTGCGTTATGGTCACTACCGCTACTACTGCCTGGCATGTGTTTGGGTATCAGGGGAAGCACGTCATTCTCCCAGAGCAGGACATGGTAACGACGAGCGTCGGTGACGTAAAGCGAAGATTGACATCGAAAGACTGAAAGGAGACACGCGCATGATCGAACTACCGCAACAGGCCGCAAGCCTCCACATGCAGACGGTTATCTTGTGGAGTAATGGCATGGTTATGGTCTTCGGAGATGATGGTCAACAGATGCCAGAGTACCAGGGCATCTTTGAGATTGTTGCGCCACGCATCAATGCCGTGTTTCGCGGATCGTGGGAATATGGCGACTGGCGGCGCGGCATTCTCAGCGATACACCGCTCACTGCCTACGTATCAGAGATAGTCGAGATCGACCTGAGTGGCGCAATAGAACAAGAACAAATTTGAAAGGACGCACGACATGGACGCACAGTTAACGCTCATTTGCTACACCATCACCGGCATTGCCATCATCATCGGCTTCGCGTGGCTACTTCTCGAAGCCATGAACCATCCCCGCTACCATTGCGATCATCCCGAATGCGACCGCGAATTTTTTGAGGAAGAACAAGCATTAGGTCATATGGCCGATATGAGCAGACATAAACCGCGACGGACAGACCTGTGAACTAAGCTCAACCATACAGAATGCGCCAGACACGTGATTCTGACAGCGCAGAGTGCGAGAGATGAAATCCTACACCGAACCTCGATTTTGCGCCCTGACGCGTACGGTGTGCTCCAGAACGCACGCTGCGGATGTGAGCCGGAAATGATGATTGGTAGACTCGTCAACGAGTTGACTTTTTAGATCACCTCTCTCTTTTCGTTTGTGTTGAAGAGAGAGTTTTTAGTATCTGGAGGAAAATTAGAATGGAATACGAACATACCCTTTGGGGTTGGTGTCGTTTGACTCAATTTCTCGCCGAAAGGGGGCTTAATGTGTCAGTAGCGAAATTTGGCGCGTTTATGGGTCAGTACCTCAAGCAAGGCCCATCCTTGTTTCGCGGCTTCTTTGTCTGGAAATCAGATGGATATTCTTTGTGTAACCTGAGCTATTTCATGGGCGACCACTGCATCGGAAAAAGCTCTGATAGGTGGCAAAAAGAACCGTTCGACTCAATTAGTCGCCGCTTTGACGCATATCATCGCCCCAATTTGGCGCTTTGCCTCGATTTTGAGCAGGGTATCGACGGTTTTCTGCGCTTTCCTAAAAAGGCGAGTTTATGTGTCAAATTCCGTTTCGGGCAAGTTTATGTGTCAGGAAAATCGCTATTGACTCATCCATTCAAGCTCAATAAGGTGGCTGATTTATGAGTCAGAAGTGGCGAATTTATGGTCTTTCTGACAGTTGGCTCTTTGGCACCATCGGCGGTTGGATTTGCATCATTTTTCTGGTGATCGTGATTGGCACAGGTATCACCGTGTTTGCTCTGCGCCTCGACACATCCGTTGTGCAGCCAGAAGTCAAGGTGAATAAACTACATAGCGCCGATGCGAGCATTAGCAACACCAACCGCTACCATACTGAACTGCATGCTATCATCACCGCTGATAGTAATCTCATCACTCTCCTCAAGAAAGCACGAGGGTTAGAACAAAGCGAACCAGGCACCTATCAGCAGGACTCACGCTACAGCGAACTGATCAACATCCAACTACCTGGGTTAGAGCAGGCGCGATCTGATGCCATCAGCACCTACGATGCCGATGCGAGCAACAGTAACTACAATATGGACCTTCCACACAATTACCCGCACACCATCGCCCTACAGGCTATACCCGACGATACAGGATCAGCGATTGACCTGCTGAATGGCGAGTCTGCTAGTCTAAGTGTGTTGAGTTAAGGAGTAAGAAGAAGATGAAAGATAGCACGATTACCATCACAGGTAAGCAGAAAAAGATCATAACCACGCTCTTGATAGGCATTTCGCTTGCGATTGCACTGACAGCAGGAGCCGACTCTTGTGATGGTACTCCAACCAATGCAGGTACACAATACACCGCACCAGCCGCCAACGCCTACTGCGATGAGAGTGCATCGGTTACCTGCAAGATGATCAACGAGCGCTACAACTTCCTCAAAGACCCGGATCGCGTTGGCTACTTCTATGGCTTCCAGGGCAACTCAACGTCACCTATTGTCGAGTATATCGTGCGTGGTATGGTCGTCGATGTCAACAACATGACCACTCCGCCCGATTATCAGGAAGCCTGTGTCAGCGGTGGTTCTCAGTGCTCAGTCGTGAGGCAGGCAAAGCAACCTGATCAGACCTGGGGTGAGAATGGCTACAACACTGTCTTCGGCTTTCGTGCCGATGGCTCATACTTCGAGTTCAAGGGGAACTACGAGTTCGACAGCACTCCCAACCCGCAGCTACACCCGCTCTCGGTACTCGGATGTGCCAGCTTCACGGCAGTTGGGAAGAATAAGGGGCAAGTTATTCGCCCCGATTGTTGATGATGGGCGAAAAATGCTCCATTTCCCCGGCAAAATACATTCGAGAGAGTAAGTAACTTACATTGTGTTAGAGCTTTAACAACTTATGGCTGTGTTTAGACAAAGCTTAGCCCTCCAGTACATCACTGGAGGGCTAAGTGTAACGTTACCTACTCACCACTAGTTAGTAGCAAGGGTTGAAGTTCGCGTTATAGCCATCGCGGCGTGCGGCTTCGACCTGGTCCCGGCGCTCCGTTTCTGTCAGTTCGTTCCATGTAAGCTTGACGTGGCGACCGTTGCGGAAGAGTGAAAAGAGCGGTGTATCCTCAATGTGCTGCATGAGATCACTCTCACAGACAGTTGTGATGGTGACGGTGTTCATACCGTCACCTCTTTTGCAAACGCAGCAGCATTCACTTCAGCATGTGATGGGACACTTGCCACGCTCTCGCGCATCGCCTGTAGCAGTGCCGCAGCCTCTTCAGGTGTGAAGTCCTCATCAAATTCAGGTTCGGTGGTGTAGATGGTGCTGGCTTCCATTAGATGGTCCTCCCCCGGTAATGGTAATCTGCATCACCGACACTCATGAGCCCTTCCTGCACAAACTCATTCGTTTGCGCGATGGCGTCTTTGTCTTCATGGCATTTAC